>Ga0315281_10009912_pt1 | contig 13184 bp, 12 predicted proteins | sample YL17G07_0_MG_FD_204540 | JGI IMG/M metagenome (GOLD analysis project Ga0315281, IMG submission 204540) | Sediment microbial communities from Yellowstone Lake, YNP, Wyoming, USA - YL17G07_0 | ecosystem: Environmental > Aquatic > Freshwater > Lake > Sediment | place: USA: Wyoming | collected... | reverse complement strand
GCTTATTTAGCGACGAACGCCAAATTGCTCGGCGTCGTCAAGCGCAAAAGAAAATCCGAACGCCCTTCGCCGCTGAAGCAGATTCCAATCTTGACAGCTGCGAGATGACCTTAACTTGTGACTGATGTGCTAATCATGAATGACGACCCTGCCTACATTGCTCACGAGGATTCTTTTTATTGGGCTATGCGCATTGTTTATGGCTTTAATACGCCATGGTGGAAAAACAAAGAACTGTGGGATCAGCATAATGAATATATTAAAGAAAGACACAATCCACCTGCAAGCGCTAATTAACTCACCTTACGCAGTTTGGCTGTGTCGCCCTGAGCGGAGCGAAGGGTCTCCGAGACAATTGTAGAGGTTCTTCGCTTCGCTCAGAACGACACTGCGTAAGGTGAGTAATTAATATACTGGGAACGGGCGCAAATTGAGTTTTTTATTCTCTACCGTACACGGCAAACCCTAAAGGTCTGCTTGCCCTTCGCGAAAACCAGATTAACGAAAAGACCTTTAGGGTTTCTTCTATGAAGGGAATGTACGGTAGCAAAGTTTTTTATAGAATCCTCCAAGGCAGGGAAACCTCGGGGGATTTGTCGTGCCGACGGGGGGAGGGTTAAATAAACTAGCGAGTCACAAACGACAAAGTGTCTCTGGGATGAGATGTCGCTTTATGGTGACATCGTTCTCGAAACGAACGGAAGCAATAGCATAAGTTCTACGCTTGCGGGCGGTAAGCTAATTTCGCAGAGTCGCAACGAAACGGCGAGTTAGGGTCTCGCAGACTCTAAAGGCTTGATGCGCTAAAAACGGTTTATTCTTCTTGCGTTGGCAAAATGACGGTGAAAGACGAGCCTTTTCCCGATTCCGATTCGACCCATACGCGCCCCTGATGACTGTCCACAATGGATTTGACGATCGCCAACCCCAAGCCGGTGCCTTGCACGTTTTCGGGCGCGTTTGTAGCGCGGAAAAATTTTTCAAAGATGCGGTTATGTTCTTCCGCTGGAATGCCTGGTCCCGTATCGTCTATTTTTAGAATGATCTGCTCGTCTTGCATAAACATACTTACGCTAACCTTGCCGCCCTCGGGCGTATATTTGATGGCGTTGCCGAGCAAGTTATCGAGCATTTGTCGAATGCGAATGGGATTGGCGCGGAATGTCTGCATATCTGGCGCGACGTTGAGCGTCAGGTTGATATTTTTTTTCTTGATTTGAGTGTCGAACATATCCAGCGAATGTTTCAGCACGTTATCAAGACGCACCTTTTCGCGGCGCGCGTCAAACCCCGCTTCGAGGCGTCCAAGGTCGAGCAAATCGTTAATTAACGCCGTAATATGCTGAACGCTTCCCTGCAAGCGCCGCAAAAAATCCTGCTGATGCTGGTTGAGCGGTCCCGCGCGTTCAATCAACTCCGTGTACCCAATCACCGACGTTAAGGGCGAGCGTAAATCGTGCGAGACCGTGTGAACGAAATCGCTTTTCAGGCGGTCAATTTCTTTTAGATAAGAAATATCCTGCATGGTGATCGCCGCGCCCACGTTGGGAATCGGCGTATATTGAGTATGGAATACGCGCCCATCGTCAAAATTGATTTCGTAATATTTCAACGCGTCTGCGCGCGACTGGCTAATTAAAGAGCGTAAGTCGGCGTTTGAAATCACCTCTTCGACCAATTTGCCTGTAATTTCCCGCCCGTTCAAATTGAAAATTTCATGCACGGCGCGGTTGGCGAGCAAGATGCGCCGACGCTCATCCATGACAATCACGCCGTCTTGAATGTTCGCGATGATCGCTTCAAATTTAAAGCGTTCGGTCTCGGAGAGGTTGGCTTGTTCGGTCAGCGACGAGGTGGTGCGTTTTACTTCGCGGCGCAACCAATCGCCCAAGGTTCGCGCGCGCGCAAGACAGCGTTGCACTTCGTTGACAACGTCCGCCATTTTCAGCGGAGGATAAAGATAGCCGCTCGCTCCCGCTTTAATCGCGGATTTAGCGAAGCCCGTTGTGTCCTTTTCCGCGTATACAATAATGGGCAGGGTCGGGAATTTTTCGAGCAATTCCACCGTCATGGCAAACCCGTCCTGTTTCGCAAACTTTTCGCCGATGATGGCTAGGGCAGGAATGGATTCCTGCAAGATCTTATCCATTCCTGAGCGCTCATGGGCGATTACCGTTTGAAGCCCAGCCGCATTCAAGGCGCGTTGCATTAAGTCCAAAATGGGGGATGGGTTTAACGCCAGCAGGATAAGGTCGTGTTTCGCCATAATAGCAATCTCGTTTCTTATTTATTGATTGGGATAACGGTTTGTTCGGAGGCGCGCGCAAGACGCTGTAACGCTTCTTGGACGGTTGTCAGCGCTTTCTTTTGGTCGGGATTAAGCGCACCGGGCGTTTCCGTCAAGACAAGGTTAAGCGGATACCCGGCGGCTTGCACTTCGGTGTGGATGGCGTTGCGCGCCGCTTCCAGCGCGGCATGGCGATTCTTCTCTCCCGCGCGGGCGGTCTCTGCGCCTTGTTCCAATGCGCGGAACAAACGCGCGTTGACCAGTGAAATGGAGGCGTAATCCGCCATGGCTTCGAGCAGGGTTTGCGAATCGCGGGCGATTTCGCGGTCGTTTTTTCGCGCCACAATCAACAAGCCAATGACTTCGCTTTGAATTTTAATCGGAATAACGCCGACGGCTTTGCCTAACGCCGCAATTTTAAATTTTTGTAAAGGCGCGCCGTTCATCACGAGACTCTCGCCGGAAAGAGTTACGAGCGAGCTAATGCCGTCGTCTACGGGCTGGTTCATTTTTTTCGCCCATGCGTCGGGCAGGTTGCAGTGGGCGCGGAGTAAAAAGGCGTTGCTGCGTTCGTCGCGCAAGGTGAGCCAGCAAAAATCCGCTTCCGCCAATTGCAAGGCGCTCTCAAGAATGCGGTCAAACAACGCGCGCTGGTCGGTGATGGAAACGACCGCTTTGGCGGTGGCGAGGAGCGTGGTCATCTCGCGCAAGCGGCGTTGCAATTCCTCGTTCATCGCTTTAATTTGACGGTCTAACTTTTGGCGTTCGCGCGTTTCCTGCGTTTGGCGCAAAGCGCGCTCGACGATGGAAACCACTTCCGCGTCGCGCAGGGGCCAGAAAATCACGTCTGAAGCGCCGAGGCGAAAGGCGTGAATGGCGTCCGTTTCCTGTCCCTTTTCCGCGATGATAATTAAAGGCGACTTTACGCCTTGCGCGTTCAACGCGGTGATTAGGTCTTTTCCGCTCAAGCCGGGCAAATTTAGATTGGCGAGGATCAAATCCGGGGGAGTCTGCATCGCGTACTTTATCGCGGAGGAAGCCTCGCCTTCCACAGTCACCTTATATCCGAGAGGTTGGAGCGATTGTCTGCCGATTAAATCCGCAATATCCGGATCGCTTTCAACAATTAAAATTTGTTCCCTATCAGCCATGTGTGCTTCCTTGATTCGATTTTATCATCATTTCGAGTACAATTCTTTGCATGAACTTTAGCGCTTATGGTATTGTAATAGTCATTCCCGCTTATCGCGTGGAGCGCGAGATTGAATCCGTTTTGCGAGGACTGCCTGATTTTATCAAACATATCATTGTTGTGGACGACGCTTCGCCCGATTCAACCCCCGACCTCGTTGTGGGCGCGGCAAAAGCGGACGGGCGCATTACGCTGATTCGACACGCGCAAAATCAAGGCGTCGGCGGCGCAATGGTTTCAGGCTTTCGCAAGGCGCTTGAATTGGAGGCGCAAATTGTCGTCAAGTTGGACGGCGACGGGCAAATGGACCCCGCTTACATCCCCGCATTAGTTACGCCGCTCATCGCAGGACAAGCCGATTACGTCAAAGGCAATCGCTTCCGCGATTTTGGGGCGCTTCGCCAAATGCCTTTTATTCGACGCATGGGCAACTTGGGGTTAAGTTTTCTCACCAAAGCCGCAACGGGTTACTGGAATATCTTTGACCCTGCCAACGGATACTTCGCCGTGCGCGCCGAAATTCTCGCGCAATTGCCGCTTGAGCGCATTGACCAGCGCTATTTTTTTGAAACCTCCATGCTCTCGCATTTATATTTGCTCGACGCTTTTGTGTTGGACGTGCCTATCCCCGCGCGTTATCGCGGCGAATCTTCCAACATGTCCATTCGCCGCGTCTTGTTTGAATTTCCCCTAAAACTAGCGCGCACGCTCTTGCGCCGCCTCCTCCTCAAATATTTTATTTTCGATTTTTCCATGACGTCCGTTTATCTGCTCGTCGGCGTTCCGCTTTTCTTTTTTGGCTTAATCTTTGGAATTTCCAAATGGATTCATTACGCCAATCTCGGCGTCGCCGCGCCCACCGGCACGGTCATCCTGCCGACGCTTGCGGTCATCCTCGCCATTCAAATCTTGCTCTCCGCGATTGAAATGGACGTCAACGCCGTGCCGCGTAAACCGATTACCAGCCGACTATGAAAACGTCCGACTTTAACGCGTATAAAATCCGTTATCGCAACGCCATTCGCCAAGCGCTTGCCCAAGCGGCAACCGGCAGATTTGACGAAGCCGCGTTTCCCGCGTATTCGCATCGCAACCCGTTGATCAATTGGCTGTTTTGGCAGAGACTTCGCAACGCGCTGGAATACGTTGAGCGCTCCGCGCCTTACGAGCAAATACTGGATTTTGGATGCGGCAGCGGCGTGATGCTTCCGTACCTTGCGCAAGTTTGCAAGCGGGTTTCCGCGATGGACGTAGACTTACTCCCGTTGGAAAGCGCGCAAAAATATATTCCGCTGGCGCCGAACGTCAAAGTTTACGACGCGACAAAAACAACCCTCGCCGATTTGCCCGCAAATTCTTTTGACCTCGTGATCGCCTTGGACGTGCTCGAGCATGTCGAAGATTTGTCGCGCGCGTTGAATGAGATTTTTGCGCTTCTCAAACCAAACGGGAGATTGATTGTTTCGGGACCCACCGAAAACATCCTCTATCAAATCGGGCGCAAAATCGCGGGACCCGAATATTCCGGCGTGTACCACGAGCGCGGCATTGCGGAAATCAAAACCGAAATCGCGCGGCGCGCCCACATTGAACGTATCGCTCAGCTTTATTGGTGCATGCCGCTTTTTGAAATCTTCGCCGCCCAAAAAACGCCGTAAAATTGACGACTTGCAAGACCAACATGGATTCCCAACCCTACCTCCCCGGCGGCGCTCCCGCAGACTCAGCCCCTCTTGCGCGATTTTTACCCGCGCTGGAAGCGGGGGGCGTTTCCGCGTGGTTAGCGCGTCAAAACATGACAAGCAACTGGACGCTCGACCCGTTTGGATTCTCCCCTCAATTTGTTCTCGAAGCGGCGCGGAGCGGATACCGCGTTCTCGTCGCCGCGAATAATCCCGTCGCGCGATTTTTGTTGGAGACTTCCGCTAATCCACCCGCGCCAGCCGAGTTCACCGCCGCGCTTGCCGATTTGGGCGCGTCGCGCAAAGGGGACGAAAGACTCGAAGCGCATTTTCAATCGCTCTATCTTACGCCTTGCGAAAAATGCAAACGCCCGATTCAAGCGCAATATTTTTTATGGAACAAAGATGAAGTCGCGCCTTACGCCCGCGTTTACGCCTGCCCGCATTGCGGCGACGTGGGCGAGCGCCTTGCAACGGACGAAGACATTGACCGCGCAAAAAAAATCGCCGCCGCCGACGCTTTGCATCGCGCGCGCGCGTATGAAAAAGTTGTCGCGCGCAACGACGAAGAGCGCGTCTACGCGGAAGAAGCCGTTCAACATTATTTGCCGCGCCCATTATATATTCTCACCACCATCGTCAACCGCCTCGACCATTTGAATTTATCCGCCGAAAGAAAACGCGCCTTGACCGCGTTGCTCCTCGTCGCGTTCGACGCGGGCAACACGCTCTGGGCGCACCCGGTCGAGCGTCCGCGCCCGAAGCAGTTAGTCACGCCGCATCAATTCCGCGAGAATAATTTATGGCTGGAAATGGAACGCGGAATTAAAGTATGGGCGCAAGTCGGCGCGCCCGTTCCGTGCGAAATGTGGCGAAACAAAATCCCCGCAAGCGGCGGCGTTCTCATTTACGAAGGACGCTTGAAAGACCTCGCGCGCGAGGTCAAAAAAGAAATTCCAATCGCGGCGGTCATCGGCGCCGCGCCGCGTCCCAACCAAGCGTTTTGGACTCTCTCCGCGTTGTGGGCGGGCTGGCTCTGGGGCAAAGACGCCGTCGAGCCGTATAAAGTCGCGTTGCGCCGCCGTCGCTACGATTGGGCATGGAACGCCACCGCGCTCCATGCGGCGTTCAATCATTTGAACGAGTTGCTCCCCGAAGGCGTTCCGTTTTTTTGTTTATTGCCCGAACCCGAACCCGCGTTTCTGACGTCCGTTTTTACCGCCGCAAACGCTTCGGGATTTTCATTGCAAAGCGTCGCGTTGCGCACCGAACATGACCCCGTTCAAAGCGTGTGGAAACGCGCTCAAAAACGCGAGGCGCAAAACGCGGACGCGCAGATGTTGCAAAAGGCAATTGCGGAACATCTCGCGGAACGCGGCGAACCCGCCCGCTATTTACACGTTCACGCGGCGGGCTTGATTGCGCTGGCGGAGGCAAACGCGCTCAAACAACCCGACGACGAATTTGATTCATCGTTGCGAAAAATTCACGCCCTCTTTGAATCCGCATTAAAAGACTCAGCGCCTTTCATTCACTATTCATCCAGCGAACACATCGAAACCGGCTTATGGTTTCTCGCTCCATCCAACAATTTACCAATTACCCAATTACCAATTACCGACTCAGTAGAAATCGCCATTGTCGCCTTCCTGCAAAAAAATAAATCCGGCGCGTATCGTGAAATTGAAGCCGACTTGTATCCGCAGTTTACGGGATTGCTCGCGCCGTCGCAGGGATTGATTTACGCCGTATTAAATTCCTACGCGGAAAAAGACGGCGACGTGTGGAAGTTGCGCGCCGAAGACTTTGCGGCGGCGCGCCGCGGCGAACTAAACGACATGTTTGCGCTGATTGAATTGATTGGCAAAAAATTGGGATACAAAACGCGCAAGGAAAATAAATTTTTGCATTGGGAAGAAAACGGAAAAACCGCGCGCTCGTTTTATATTTTGGCTTCCGCGTTGATCAGCCGCGCGCTGGAAAACGCAACCGCCGAGACAATCATCGTTATCCCCGGCGGACGCGCCGCATTAATCGCTTACAAGCGAGAACGCGACCCCGCGCTCAAGGCGCGTTTGAAAAACTATCGGGTGGTGAAATATCGGTTGTTGCGCGCCGTCGCCGAAATTCAGGTTTTGACGCGCGAGTCGTTTGAAGAGCAGCTGGTCAGCGATCCCGTCGAACAATCCGCGGGGCAAATGCTGATGTTTTAGGCATGTTCAAAAAAATAATTTTTATTCTTTCTTTTTTATTGACGGCTTGCATTTCCGTTTCAGTGGATTCGACGCCCACCGCCGTTCCGCTGGATTTTGTGACGGCGACTTTGCAACCGACCCCGTTGGCGTTTGCGCCCGCGACGTTGACGCTCGCCCCGTTGGAAACCATCCCGCCGACGCTTGCCGTTACCATTCCGCCGGACTGCAAGAACAGCGCCGTGCTGTTGCGCGACGTAACCATTCCCGATGAGACACAGGTCAATGCAGGAGAGAAATTTACCAAGACCTGGGAATTTCAAAACAACGGAACTTGTCCGTGGATGAATTACGCGCTGACGTTTGCGGCGGGCGATCAAATGGGCGCGCCGTTATCCGCGCCGATTCCCGCAACGCTTTCGGGCGAAAAAGCCAACGTCTCGGTAGAGTTAAGCGCGCCCTCCGCGAATGGAATATACACGGGCTATTTCACCTTGAACGACGCGGCGGGAAAAAACATCCCAATTGGAATCGAAAAAACGTTTTGGGTGAAGATTGTTGTGGGTCGCGGCGCGTTGCAAGTCTCGCCGCCGCCAAACGCGACCAATACTCCTTATATTCCAAACGGGTCAAACAGCGCTTGCGAATACGCTCAAAACGCCGGCTACGTTCAAGAAGCGCTTGCGTTGATTAATCAAGCGCGCCAAAAAGCAAAGTTGAAAGAGCTCGCCGTCAACGCGCAGTTAATGTCCGCCGCGCAATCGCACAGCGCCGATATGGCGTGCAATAACTTCTTAGGTCACGTCGGTTCGGACGGCTCATGGATTGGAGATCGTTTGTCGCGCGCGGGATATTCGTCGGTGCATTATGTCGAGATTATCGCAATCGGAACGCCGCAAAACGCAATGGCGCAATGGGCGGCGGATGCGAGGCATTGGGAGGCTGTGATTGACGCGACGGTCGCTGAAATTGGGGTCGGGTATGCGTATTATGCCAAGAGCGATTTTGGGGGATATATCACGGTGGATTTTGGAAGTAGATAAATTTTATAGAGGCGACAAAACCAAAAAGGACGTCTCGCATGAGACGTCCTTTTTGGTTTCAAAACCTAACTCTTACTCAATTACATTACGCGCCCTCACCCTAACCCTCTCCCGCAGGGAGAGGGGACTCCCTTCCCCTTCGGGGGAAGGGCTGGGGATGAGGGAGAATTCCGCGTAAGGTGAGTTACTCAATCACGACGTTGGCGCCGGCTTCTTCGAGCTTCTTCTTGGCTTCGGCGGCGGCGTCCTTGCCGACGGCGGAGAGGACTTTTCCGCCGGCGGTTTCAGCGAGGGTCTTGGCTTCGCCGAGACCGAGACTGGTCAACTGGCGGATGACCTTGATGACGTCAATTTTCTTGGCGCCCGCGTCTTTGATGACCACGTCGAACTCGGTCTTCTCTTCAACGGGTTCGGCGGCGGCGGCAGCTCCGCCGCCAGCGACCATCGCCACCGGCGCGGCGGCGGAAACGCCCCACTTCTCTTCGAGCATTTTTACCAAATCAGCCGCCTCGAGGACGGAAAGCGTGGAAAGTTCATCCATGAGTTTTGCGAGTTTATCAGACATTTTTTAGCGCTCCTTGCTAAAGTTAGTTTATTAGTTGATTAGTTGATTAGTTGCGACTTGAAGTCGCAAATTCAAAATGGTTCTTTGAGGTTTGCCGTAATTCCGCACACGGATTGGACGGATTTCACGGGGTAACACTGATAAAAAATCCGTGTTTTTCCGCGTAATCCGCGTAATCCGCGTCCAAAATGTTTTATCTCAATGAACTTCAAAATTACGCCGAAGCGGGGGCTTGCTCCGCATGGGCTTTGATGACAGCCGCCAATCCGCGCGCGGGTTCCGCCAAAGTGCGGACGAGTTTGCTGGCGGGGGCTTGCAACACGCCGAGCAACATTGCGCGCATCACCGGCAACGGCGGCATTTCGGAAAGGTTCTTCACTTGCGCGGCGTTCAAAGTTTTGCCGCCCATCAAACCGCCTTTCACCTTCACGAACTCGTTGCCTTTTGTCGCGTCGGTTAACGCTTTCGCGGTAGCGGCGGGGTCTTTGAACGCGAACGAAATCGCCGTCGAGCTCACGAGATAATTCGCGGGAAACTCGACGCCGTTATCCGCAAACGCGCGGCGGGCGAGCGTGTTCTTGACGATATGAAATTCGCCGCCCGTCTCGCGGATCTTCGCGCGAATCGCGTCAATCGCTTTGATCTTCGCGCCGGTGTATTCCACCAGAATCGCCGCCTCGCTCCGCTTAATCCAATCCGCGTATTGCGTCAGCGCTTCTTCCTTGCGTTGTTTAGAAATTGCCAAAGGTATTCACCTCCTTTCAATAAAAAAGTCTTGCCGCTTACGTTGGCAAAGACTTTTCGCAAATCCCCAAAAGGAGAGACAACGCTTGCGCGTTGATATAAGCTAGTAGTCTTCACCTAAGCGGGAAATTAAGTCTCGCTTGTCTGCGAGACGCCCGCCTTCATCGGCGAAGCGGTTTTTAGGGTTAACGAGTATCTCTACTCGGCGCCTTCAATGTGTTCGTTGGGATCCATCTTAACGCCGGGTCCCATCGTGGTCGTGACCGTAATGCGTTTGACGAAGTTGCCCTTCGCGCCCGATGGACGCGCCTTGTTGACCGCGTCCGTCAAAGCCGCGTAATTCTCAATTAGTTTGTGCGCGTCAAATGAAACCTTGCCGATGGAAACGTGAATGTTCGCGGTCTTATCGAGACGAAACTCGACGCGCCCGGCTTTGGCTTCTTTGATGGCGCGTTCCAAGTCTTGCGCGGGGACGACGGTGCCAGCCTTCGGGTTGGGCATGAGACCGCGCGGTCCAAGTACGCGACCCAATTTGCCCACCTTGCCCATCGCGTCGGGCGTTGAAATGGCGACGTCAAAATCCAACATGCCGCCTTCGATTTTCTTCATCGTCTCGTCGTCGTCGGCGACAAGGTCGGCGCCAGCCGCGCGAGCCGCAATTGCGCCTTCGCCTTGCGCGAAGACGAGCACGCGCACTGTCTTGCCCAGTCCATGCGGAAGCACGACCACATCGCGCAATTGCTGGTCGGCTTGGCGCGGGTCAAGCGTGGTGCGCATGTGAATTTCAACAGTGGAGTCGAATTTGGTAATTGAAGTTTCCTTGGCGAGCGTAATCGCCTCGTGCGCAGAATAAATCTTATCAACTTCAACTTTGGCGGCCGCCGCCGTGTATTTTTTTCCGTGTTTGGTCATTTTATCCTCCGTGGTGCAAACGGACGGCAAAGCCGTCCTCCCACAAAATTATTCGCTAACAACAATGCCCATCGAGCGGGCTGTGCCTTCGACTTGTTTCATCGCGCCTTCGAGATTAATCGCGTTCAAGTCTTTCATTTTCAACTCGGCGATTTCTTTCACTTGGGCGCGCGTCACTTTGCCGACCTTTTCTTTATTCGGCGTCCCCGAACCTTTTGGAACGCCGGCGGCTTTGCGCAACAAAACTGCGGCGGGCGAGGTGCGCAACACAAACGTAAACGACCCGTCCGTGTAGATGGTGATTTCCGCAGGAAGCACTTCGTCCGGGCGACTGGACGTGCGCGCGTTGTATTCCTTGCAGAACGCCATGATGTTAATTCCGTGACTCGCCAACGCGGGACCGACGGGCGGCGCGGGGTTTGCCTTGCCAGCCGTAAGCTGTAGGCGAACGACTGCTTTCAATTTCTTTGCCATTTTTTCTAACTCCTTTGTGGTTATAACGGGTCATTATGGGAGACCCTCCCACCAAATCAGTCATCAGTGGTTAGTTATCAGTTATCAGTGGTCAGTTATCAGTCGTCAGGAAATATATTTTTCACTGATTACTAATTACTGAACACTGATGACTGATGACTGTTTACTGATTACTGCTAACTGGCTCTATGCTTTCTCAACTTGCAAGAAGTCCAACTCCACCGGCGTTTCGCGCCCGAAGAAGCTGACCATCACGCGGACTTTGGTGCGCTCCATATCAATCTCAGAGACTGTGCCGCGGAAATCGTTAAAGGGACCGTCCACAATGCGAACGCGCTCACCGACCTTGAACGAGACTTTAACCGTCGGCGCTTCGGCTTCCATGCGTTTGACAATCTGCGCGACTTCTTCCGGGCGCAACGGCGTGGGATTGTTTCCCATACCGACGAAACCCGTCACGCCAGGCGTGTTGCGAACCACATACCAAGATTCTTCCGAGAGCGCGAGGTTGACCAGCACATACCCCGGAAAAATATGCCGCTCCACGGTTTTGCGTTTGCCGTCTTTGACTTCAATCTCTTCTTGCGTCGGGATAACTACGTCAAAGATTTTATCTTTCATGCCCATCGTTTCGATGCGCTGTTCGAGATTGTGGCGCACTTTATTTTCATAGCCTGAATAACAGTGAATCACATACCAGGCAGGTCCTTCAACCATCGCTTCAATGGAAGGCAACTCGCTCGGAATTTGTCTCTCAGCGCGAACAGGTTTTGAGCGTCGCCCTGATTGGACAGGCGCGTTGGCAGATTGCTCAACTTCTTCGTCGCTTGTCGCGTTAAAATCTTGTTGTGTCCCTGCTCCGGAAGGGTCTGTTGAAAAATCAGCGTTCTCCGCGGGAGCGGGGCGCGCTTCAGATTGTTCTTCCATCGGCTCCCGTTCAAACTGCTCTTGCGGTTCCGGTAAATCCATCAGATCCTCAATTCAAAACTAGCCAATGCCAAGCGCGAAACTTATCAATAATTCCGCGAGATAATCCATACTTGCCAGAAATACGCCCATGAGCGCCATCACCAGAAGAACCAGTTCGGTCAGGCGTCTTGATTCAGCCCAAGTGGGCCAATTCACTTTGCGCAACTCGCCCGTTGTTTCACGGAAATAACGCTGAATAGCGTTTTCGCTTTTCTTGACTTTTTTTTCTTTCTCAGCCAAAGGAACACTCCTTCTCTATTTTACAGCTAAAACGCCGCGTCACGCGGCGTTGCCACAGGCAGGCCAGGCAGGAATTGAACCCGCAACCTCTCATTTTGGAGACGAGCGCTCTGCCAATTGAGCTACTGGCCTAAGTTAGTCGGATAGTCTTTTAGTCTTTAGTTGGTTAGTCGAGACTATTCGACTAACCAACTACTTGACTAAAGACTATTTCGTCTCGCGATGTTGCGTATGCTTTCGGCAACGCGAGCAGTACTTGTTGAACTCCAACCGATTGGGATCGTTGCGACGATTCTTCTCGGTGGTGTAATTGCGCTCTTTGCAATCGTTGCATTGTAACGTAACTACCGGACGGACGTCTTTCTTCTTGGAAGCCATTTTACTACCTTACCTTCTAAGCGCCTATCCGAACAACTGCTTTCGTCGGATAAGCTCTAAATAATTTACTCAAGAATCTTGGTTACGACGCCCGCGCCGACGGTGAGACCGCCCTCGCGAATGGCGAACTTGGAACCCTGTTCAAGAGCGACAGGCACAATTAATTGAACGGTCAGGTTGACGTTGTCGCCGGGCATGACCATCTCGACGCCTTCGGGCAACGTGATGTCGCCCGTCACGTCCATCGTGCGAATATAAAATTGCGGACGATACCCGCTAAAGAACGCTTTGTGGCGTCCGCCTTCTTCTTTCTTCAAAACGTACACTTCCGCGAGGAATTTCTTGTGCGGAGTCACGCTGCCGGGTTTCGCCAACACTTGTCCGCGCTCGACGTCGGCGCGCTCAATGCCGCGCAACAAAATACCAGCGTTGTCGCCCGCCACCACTTCGTCCAATTCCTTGTGGAACATTTCGGTTCCCGTAATCACGGAATCTTTCGTGTCGCG
>Ga0315281_10009911_pt1 | contig 13185 bp, 12 predicted proteins | sample YL17G07_0_MG_FD_204540 | JGI IMG/M metagenome (GOLD analysis project Ga0315281, IMG submission 204540) | Sediment microbial communities from Yellowstone Lake, YNP, Wyoming, USA - YL17G07_0 | ecosystem: Environmental > Aquatic > Freshwater > Lake > Sediment | place: USA: Wyoming | collected... | reverse complement strand
TACGGGTATATGTACATGATGGCGCTGCCGATATAACCAAATCGTGGAACTATGAATAAAGATAAAGCAAACATAATGGCGGCATTAAATAGATTAATCAGGGTAAGTGTACCCGGCCTTCCCATGGAGAGAAATGCCGGCCTGACCCATACGAAAATCATAGCGATAAAGATTCCAAAAAGCATGATCCGTGCCGGGTCAGCCGTATGCATAAATTCCGTCCCTACTACATATTTAATCAAGTAGGGGACCAGGATGAAGAAGGCTAGCGCTATCGGTGCCGCTAAAATAACCATAAATCCGGTGACGCGCTTAATAAAGCCTTTAAATTCACCTATCTTATGCGCGCTCCACATCATGGATAACTGCGGATAAATAGCGGTATAAAACGGCCCGCTGATTAATTCAAAACCGCTGACAAAAGTTTTCGCCAAACGATAATACCCTACCTCTGTCGAGCCCCTGAAATACCCTAAGATCATTACGTCGATATTTCTGGTAAAAAGATTCAGGGATTCATGAAGGTTGGTATTCAAAATAAACTTGAACATCCCTCCTAATTTTTCTTTAAGCAACGAGATTTTACCCTGGACCCGGTCTTGCCGGACTGAACTGCGGATTACTTTAATAGCTAAATACAGGACTATGCCGCTGGCCATAAAAGATGAGATGATATAACTCACGATAATCCCCCGGATTCCATAATCTATTAAAAGAAACAAGACGACCAGCACAACCCTTATGAACTCGGCAGATACGGTATAAAATGAAAGCCAGGAAAATCTGCGAAAAACAGTCAAAACCCCCAGGCACGTTCCATTGACGGTAGAAAAAAGAAGGGTCAGGGCATAAAGGGTTATTAAACCGCCGACCTCGGGCTTATGTATAATATAGGCCGCAGCTAAATGAGCGGTGAGCGTAATGAGCGCGAAAGCCAAGATGCCGGTAGATAAATCTACCAGATAACAGAATTTTATCGTTGCCCAGATCCGCGGACGGTCTTCATCAGCTAAAAACTCCGACACATATTTAACCACTGTTTCGCTTATGCGGCAGTCAAAAAGCTGGTTTACGACCGTCACGTAAACCGTTATTAACGCGAGTAATCCGTATTTTTCTACCCCTAAAAGACGGGCAACAACAATAGACTGGATAACCGCCAGGCCCACGTTGGTTACCTGAGCCATAAACAGCCACGAAGAATTCTTAACCAGGGATGCGAGGTTAATGTCTACGAACACAGAGTAAATATTCTTAAAATATTTTATTAATTTCATCTTTTCTTTAATGATGTATCACTGATAATTTCCTGAGCGCTATATCCTTCCAGGCAAGAGGTAAATGCGCATCACAGTTAGAGGCATACATGCAGGAACAGCCCGGACAGTCTTTTTTAAACATCCGGAAAACTGTTTCACGCCACTTTTTTGAATGCACGATATTCTCTAGGGTATCCGACCTTAAATCCCCTGCCGGCGGCAAACCCTGGCAGAGATACACTTTGCCCTGCGGGTCAATCCAGACTTTTCCGCTAAATGCCAGATAACAAGGAATATGTTTATTTTTGGGGTCTTTAAAGTACTTTTTTATGTAATACAGAGACGCTAAAGAGTTTTCGATAAGCCATGGACTTTTCTTTTTTATCCCTGCCAGCGTGTTAACCAGCATCTCCAATTCTTTTTGATACCCTGCGTCAATCCATAGTTGCTTCCTGGTATCCGCAGGGACGCCTTGGAAGTAAAAAAGCGAAAAATCCAAGAGTTGGATGTAGATATGCATCCGCAGACGCTCAGCTAATGCGATAACATTCAGCAGATTGTTATCTTTTAAGGTCGGCAGCATAAGCAGGCTGGCTATCTTGATTTCAAGATTGCGCCCTTCTCTCAGGCGTGCCAGTTCTCTAAGGCCGAAGAGTATCTTCTGATATGCGTCTTTTGCGCCTCGGATAAAATCCAGGTCTTCGCTGCACATATCCAGCGAAACGGTTATCCTGTCCACGCCGCTGTTGACTATCTGTTCCGCCATTTCTTTATCAATCAAAATCCCGTTGGTGATTATTTCGGTTTGCATATGCGCGGCATGAACATAAGAGATGATGTCCGGCAGGTCCTGCCGTAATAGCGGTTCGCCGCCGTAAAGAACACATTTATCAATGCCTAACCTTTGAGCCTGAGTAACAATATCTTTTACTTCAGCAGTAGTCAGCTCGTTATCAGGAAACATCTTCCAGTTATTGCACATGAGACAACGGCAATTGCACCTATGTGTCAAAGAGATGACCAGGGAAACCGGCTTGTAACCTATCGCGGGCAATAAAAAAGGTAGGTATTTTGCCATATTAAGCAGTAATACTTTGAGCATAGTCAAGAACGTGTGCGGCTATTTCCTGCAGACCGCTAAAAAATATTTTGCCTTTTCAAGGTTTTCCGCAACAATCACGAAATCATCGTCGTTTATTTTCCGGTCGTCTAAATCTTTGGTGAACTTAACCGAAAAATGAAGGTATGTTTTAAGCATGGCCTCTTTCCACGCAGCCGGGATGATCCTTTTAAAAAATGCGGGGGTTTTCGCGGCCCTTTGATAATTTTCCCGGCGATAAAACTCTATCTGGCGGACTTTTTGGGAAGGAAATTGGCCGTATATCGTTATACTGGGGAAATACCTCCCTAAAATACTTTTAAATTCCCCTAAATCAAACTCCCGGATATGCCCCGGATTAGAGAGGAGGCCTTGCGGGGAAGCGACATATCTGTTTGGCGTGGAAATAACGAATATGCCTGCCTCTTTCAAAATCCGGGATACTTCTCCTAAATAAGTTTCGTACGCATCGATATGCTCGATTACTTCTAATGATAGCACCGCATCAAAGGCATGGCTTTTGACCGGTAGCGACAAGGCATCCGCTACCATATAGCTGATATTGCCGCGGGGCCAATTTTTAGCATCATAAAAAATTGCCTCTTGCGAGTTGTCGATCCCAATGACTCTTACGGCATATTTAGCTAATATGAACGGCCCCATCCGGGCCCCGCAGCCTATGTCTACCACTGATTTATCTTTCAAGAATTTCAAGGCAAATCTATACCGCGAAGTGCTGGCTTTGATTTTTAAAAGGTCATCCTCATAATAATAAACTCTTGGCTCCATCGTACCTTAGTGACCTTTTGGCGCGTAAACCATAACCGAACTGATCCGCGAATTATCATAATATAATAATCTGTAATTATGGCGGAAAAATTCTGCCAATTCCGGCTCGATGGTCGGAAGATAGGTGAGCAACACTGCCGCATCCGGATAAGTAATCCGCAAACCCTCGACCTCTTTGAGAGTCTTGACTTTTATGATACGGCGGTCCTTCAAATAATACGCTATCTCGCTCCCGGCTATCCCGGGAGCGATAACCGGGGCATCCTTTTGCGTGGCCCTGCGGATGATTGAAGCGGCCTGGCGATAATTTTGCCTTTCTTTCGTAAAAATCATGTCAAGAGAAGGCAAGGCGCAGGTAACGAGAAAACCCGCAATAATGGCGCCGATAATACTTGCCCTCTTAGGAATTATTTTTTGAGAAATACCGTAAACGCCGCAGGCAATCACGACAAGATAAGCCGGCAGGAAAAAAATAAAAAACCGAGGGTAAAGATAAACCGGCCGGGATAACGTAATCAATGCTACCGGGGCTAAAAATAAATTTATCGCCAAGATAGCCATGGCCCTTTCCCGGCGCCAGATAAAAACGGCTCCGGTCAGGAATAAAAAAACATGCGTCAACCCCGAATCCCAGCCTTGATCTCCCGGGCCTATAAATTTAACCATTGAAACCAGAAAATCAAGACCCACATTTTGCCGGGGATAGTCACGGAAAAATTCAAACCCGATAAAAGGCAGCGCAGGAAGATATATTAAAAATACGGTTATGCCGGCCAGCGTAGAATAGAGAAAAAATCTGTTTGTTACCCGAAAATCATCCGCCGTACTTTGATTTTTACTCGGTCTAAAAAAGTACGTTATTACGATAACGGTGACGACTTCCGCTAACAAGACCATAAACATATAAAGGTGCGCGCAAAATCCCAGCACCGTCACCAGCATAAATTTCCGCCAAACGCCGGATTCCGGTTCTTTAAGCCCCCGCAGAAAAAAATAACAGGAAAGGGCGGAAAAGAATACCAAGGCGGTGTATCCCCTTGCCTGCTGGCTTTGGTCTATATGGGCGGGGGAAAAAACCAAAAGGCAGATGCTTACCCAAGCGATATCTTTATTGCCTGTTAAACCCGACAACCTGCCGAATGCCCAGATCCCCGCTAATCCAAAAATAAGCGCGGGCAGCCTTAAGGCCCATTCAGTATTGCCGAAAATCGATATCGAACCGCGGGCGAGGATAGAATACAAAAGATGATTATTTAAATTCATGTAAGTGGTAATTGACTTTAAAAGGTTGTCTCTGGCAATAAAATTAAAAAACGAATAGATTTCATCATAGAAGAGGCTTTGGTTAAAAAGAATAAGGCGCAGGCTTAGCGCAAGGCCCATGGCGAGAAATAACCCCGCAAAAGGCATGGTATAGCGTTTAGGCGGTGTTTGCGGGGCGTTGCCGGAAAGGGTTGAGGCGGTTCTGTGAATAAAATTCCAGAGCCAGCCCCATATGAAAATTAAGGCGGTAAAAAAGGGCAAGAAAAGCTTGATCCGCTTGATAATATAAACTAATTCTGCATCAAGCTTATGCATGCCGGCGGCTTGAATTCTGCGGGCATCTCCGATACCTAACGCTATTTTCCTGAAAGAAGCAAGCAGGGCCGGATTGGGCGAAAAATCGAATAACACTGCGGCAATAATTCCGATAATCCCTAACGCAATAAATAAACGTATGAGGATCTTTGAAAAATTATTTTCCCAAGAGTTACGACTATCCGATACCGGCATCTTAAATTGATTGAGGAATTATTTCTTCGGCCGCCTCTTCCCGATCATTAACAATGAGTTCCGGCAGTGCCATAACTATAGCGGTCAAAAACCAAAACGGCTCCATAATCCTGATTACAATAAATGTTTCGGCGCTAAAGCAATGAAACAAAAGGCCCACGAATCCGGCAATAAAACCGCAGGTAAGACCCATGGCGAAATTATCTTCTCTAAATTGTCTCAACACCAGCATCGCGCTGCGAAACAGTACGAGCAGAATCCAGGTAAAGGCGATAAACCCTACTAATCCTACTTCAATAAGAACGCGCACATACTGGTTATCGACAATGGGGACCGCAGAACCGACACCATAACCTAAAAGCGGCGCCTTCGTCAACTTCCGCAGGCCGTATTTCCAGCTATCGATACGCGCAGCCGCGGATTCATCAACGCCAAAACGCCTGCCGAATACGGTATATTCCTTCTCTTGAACGAAAGTCGATTGTACGCGCTCTTTCACATAACGAGGGATGATAAAAGAAGAGGATAAAATGATAAAAAGAAAAGCAAGAAAAAGAATGATCTTCCCCTTTCTGGTTAATATCGCCAAGACCGCAAATGCCGGCAAAGCCCCCAGCCATGAACCGCGTGACAAAGTGAACAACAAGGCAAAGAAGCCGAAGAACAGGGATACCGCGAGATATATCCTTAATTTGTGTGAAGATAAATTAAGGAGCAATCCCGTTATAACCATAATCATCAACAGCAAATAACCGCCGAAGATGTTTGCCTCTGAGGCCTTGGTCTGAAAAGGGGCGGCTACTCTCTGCACTCCTAAATAATGCTGAATCCAGGCGTATATGCTGGTAAGCAATGCCACCAGAATCATCGAATAAATAAATACCCGGGCCTGGCGGAGACTTTTAAGGTTATTGCTCACCAGGAAAAACAGCAGAAAATATTCCAGATATTTAGAAAAATAAAAAATGCTGGTGAAGGGCCTTGCCTGTCTCCACAATATCCCTGCAAGGGTAGATATAATGCTTATCAATATATAGGTAAGTATGGGCAGATTAAGAGGCGTATTTTTCAAAAAACCCAATTCTTTTTTTATCGCTATTTTTGCCATCCAACCTAAAAAAATGACGATTAAAAACACATCGTCTATGCGTATGCCGATTTCCCGGCCGGGGATGCCGCCCACTCCAATCTGAGGGGAAAAAAGCATGGCAAAAATAAGGATGATTAACGCGAAATTCGTATTGATAAATGCGATGATAAAAAGCGGGAGGGCTAAAATTGCGATAAACCCGGACTGGGGAGGTAATTTGAAGGCATTAAAAAGCAGGAAGATAATAGCGCACGTAAGAAGTATCGCGATACCTATGCTCGCCTGGGATTTATTATTAAGCATTGATTAAGGCCTGCGGATACTGAACAATACCCCTAAAATCCCTGTTACAATCACCGCTAGAATAATCGCAATCGCATCGAGTTTTCGGTGGAAGAGACTGAATATCGTTAATAAAGCAACTGCCACGCCGGCAATAGCGACGGCTAAGTAAATATCGTGTTTGCTTCTCTTAATAGACGGCAAAACAAACCGCACCAGCCAAACAAAAAGCATCAACAACGATAAAAGAATAAAAAAAGGCATAGGGTATAACAAAAATTAAAGGGGCTTTTAGCCCCTTTTAAGCTTTACGGACATGTTCGGTAAAACAATGCATCTGTTTTTTATGCCTGGTGTCCCTTTTCGGGGTCCTCTTTAGATTCATCCTTGCCGTAATAGCCGTATTTATAATGGTAATAATAAGGATAACCGGAAGCGGCTTCGGCCTGAGGTTTAGTGTTGTTCAGGATTACCCCTACTATTTTAGCCCCTACGGACTCAAGCTGTATCTTTGAACGCAAGAGCGCTTCGCGGCTGGTACGGCCAACCTCATAGACAATGATTACGGCATCCATCTTCGGAGCCAAGAGGCTCGCATCGGTTACGGGCAGCACCGGAGGTGAATCAAAGATAACGACGTCGAATCTACGCTTAAGCTCTTCAATGAGCTCCGCGGTCTTTTTTAACCCCAAGATCTCTGCGGGATTAGAAGGAAGACGCCCGGCAGGCAGGATCCATATGTTCTCCAGGCCCGGCGACTGGCTCATGATTTCATCAAATTGCATCTCGCCCAGCATTATATCGGTAATGCTCTTTAAGGCTTGGTCTAAATCTACGGCACCGGTCAAAAATTCGGTCAAACCGGGTTCTTTCTTAATACCGAAGGTCCTAGTCAGGCTCGGGCGCCGTAAATCCGCGGAAACCAAGACCACCCTTGCTCTCGCCTGGGCCGTGACTACCCCCAGATTCGTCACAATCGTGCTTTTGCCTTCCCGGGGATTAGAGCTGGTTACCAAAATTGTTTTCTTTGAGCCATCAAGCTTTAGATTAGTACGGATGTTGCGAAAGGCCTCGGTAACCAGGGCCTTGGGTTTATAATGACAGACCAAATGGATAAACCTTTCTTCGGCATCTGTCTTCGGAGCAGGGAAAATCCTTTCTTTTAACTTCAGAAGTATTCCTTGTTTGGACTTAAATTCGTAGTCAACCGACGGGACTAACCCCAGCACCGGCAGCTTAATGGTATTTTCAACGTCTTCGATGGTCCCGATAGAGGTATCGAGGGTCTCAAAGATAAACGCGAAGGCAACCCCCAACACAAGCCCCATCATTGCTCCTACTATGATCCCCGTGTTCTTATTGGTGGAAACAGGGGCACCGGGCTTGACCGCGGGGTCCACCACGGAAACATCCCCCACCTTCTGGGCTTCGGTAATACGCGCCTCTTCGAGCTTTTCCTTAAGCATGGCATACAGCTTTTTGTTAACCTCTGCTTCCCGGTTTAACCTGGCATATTCAAGTTCCGCGCCGGAAAATCCCTTTAACTCCTTCTCCATTTCCTTGATCTGTTCCCTGACCTGGATCACGCGCGGGTGTTTTTCCGTATATTTTTGCATTAACTCGGCCAGCTCAAATTCTAAATCCACCAGTTTCTTTTCAATCGGTTCGGCCAATTTTATATTTTTGACTTCATCCTGAAACCCCCTCAAGCGTTCTTCGGTAGTTTTGAGCCGTGTTTCCAGGGCAGATAATTGCTCCTCGATGAATTGCCTGGCATGGCGGAACTGCTTGGTTTTTTCCAGCAGGTTTTCTTCGATGTATACCTCGGCGACCGCATTCGCCAGGTCCATGGATTCTTTAGGGTTGTTTGTCGTAGCGATAATGCGGATCATATTCGTTTGGCCCACGCGCTCCGTCTCGATGTTGCCCTGTATGCGGTTAACGGCGCTATTGGTCTCCTCTAACGAGGCGTTCCCGTCAATCAATTTTAAGCGTAATGCGGCCTTCTTCATCACGGGATAGCCTCTGATAATCTTGGTCTGAGATTCCATGACATCGGCGGGATTATAGACGATCCATTCGGTAAGGAGCCCGGCGATGGTCTTGCGTTCTTCTATCTTGACGGTAGTTGAGGCCTGGTAAACGACGGGCTGCGTCGAAACATAAAAGACGCTGGCGAGGGTAACAATAATGAAGGTAAAAAGGATGCTGAGCCTTCTTTTACGGAAGATGCGCAGGTAATCTCGAATATTCAGTTCATACTGAGGCAAAAGTTATTCCCTCCTTTTGCTCTAACATATCATGGAATCAATGGGTTATCAAGGAATTTTTCAAAGCTTGACGCCGGAATGGTTTTCTGTTAGACTTTGATTTGACATGAATCCCATACTGGAAATCTTAGGGCTGAGTAAAGATTTTATCCCTCCCTTCTCCCTTAAAAAACTCTTGAAATTTGATTTCAACCAGAGAAACCCGGTATGCGCGTTAAAGGATGTCTCGTTTACTTTGGAAAAAGGCCGTATACTGGGGGTTTTAGGCCTTAACGGCGCAGGAAAAACTACCCTGTTAAAGATAATCTCAGGGCTCATACTGCCTGACCAGGGCTCGGTTGCGGTAAATAGCTGGCGCCCGGGGGTTGATGATGAAAAAATAAAATCTTTTATTGGCCTGACCTTATCATCCGAAAGAAGTTTTTACTGGAGGCTCACCGGAAAACAGAATCTGGAATTTTTCGCCTCCCTTTATGGCCTCGATACCCGGCAGGCCCGGGCCAGGATTAAAGAACTCCTCGGTTTCTTTGCCGTGGACTACCAGGATAAGCGCTTTGACAGTTACTCGGCGGGTATGCAGCAGAAATTTGCCCTGATGCGCTCCCTCCTTCATGACCCCGCGCTCCTTCTGCTTGATGAGCCGGCAAAGAGCATCGATTATAAAACCGCGTTACATATACGGACGTTGATCAAGGAAAAACTGGTAAAGGAACAGGGAAAAACGGTGGTTTTTACCACTCATAATATGGACGAGGCAGCTGATTTCGGCGATCTGTTTTTGATTTTACATAAGGGTAGGACGTTGTCATACGACACCCTCGAGGAACTGAAGAAAAAAATAAATAATCCTGGTGCTTCTTTAGGCGACATCTTTCTCAACCTGACAGGAAAGGAATAATCCCCGCATGGCGCGAAAGTACCTGGCTTTCTTAAAAAAAGACTTACTCGTCGAATCCAGCTACAAAATTTCATTTTTTTTGAATATCTTCAGCGTGTTCATGAGCCTTCTGGTGTATTTTTTCATCGACAAAATGTTCGGGCGCCAAATCAGCGGCAGCCTTAAAGAATTCGGGGTGAGTTATTTTTCTTATGTCCTGGTAGGGATGGCCTTTTTTAGTTATATCGGGGTAGGATTGGGCTCATTTTCCGAACGCCTGCGCGCGGAACAGGTGCAGGGGACTTTGGAGGCAATATTGTTAACGCCTACCGGAATATCGGTAATTTTGGTCTCATGGTCTTTATGGAACCTGTGCCTGGCTACCCTGGATCTTATTATCTACGCCCTTATGGGGATTTTTTTGTTCAAAATAAACTTCAGCCATGTGAACATCCTTTCAACGCTGGTGATACTGGCGCTGATAATACTATCATTCAGTTCCTTGGGCATAATTTCTGCCAGCTTCATCATGGCATTTAAACGCGGGAACCCGTTCGAATGGGCGATAAGTCATCTGCAGGGTTTACTCGGCGGGGTTTATTTTCCGGTTACGGTGTTGCCGGCGTGGTTGCAAACAATGGCAAAATTCTTTCCGATTACGTATGCGGTCAAGGCAATGCAGCTTGCGGTATATAAAGGCTACTCGCTATGGCAATTATCCGGAGAGATATTATTTTTGGCGCTTTTTTCATCCCTCCTCCTCCCTTTAAGCCTTGCCTCTTTTGCGTATAGCCTCAAGAAAGCCCGCCGGGAAGGAAGCCTTATCAAGTATTAACAAACCCGCCAGCCTTACTCATTTATTGATATTTTGCTCCGGGCTTTGTTCGCGTGCTGAACAAAAAGGGGACAGCCATTTTTTCTTTCAGTAAAGAAAAAATGGCTGTCCCCTTTTTGTAGTCGCTGTCCCTATTTAACCTATTTATCTATTTTTCAATTAACTTTTTCGCCGATAATTCTTCGACAAAACTTATTATATCATCGCGCAGCGACGACTTGTCTCCTTCAAACTCTCCGTCAATTGCCGCAATGATTTCCTCAACGCTATGGGCGCCGTCCAGAAGCTGCCAGACCCGGCTAGCCACGCCGTTAAAGCAATAGATAAGGCTATCCCTGGGATTTACCGCCAGCACTTCGGATTCGATAACCCGGCAGGCAACATCGCTGTCTCTGGAAAATTTAGCCGATACGTCCATCGATGTATCTCCATAGCCGGGGCTCCGGCTTAAAATACAAATCATAAGCGGGTATTTTTTGAGAAACAGTACACAAGGTATCAAACAACGTATCCGTCATGGTATAATCCTCGAAATCCACGATACAATTACGGAATAAATTTGCGATTGAGGAAGCCCGATTAACACACGAGTGCCGGAAATCTTTGCCTTTATGGATAAAAAAAATGGCCTTAAGCCTCGCCGAGGTATTTTTCTTAACCTGGCCGAGTTCTCCGGCAAACGGCGTGGCATACACCCGATACCCTTTTCCATTTTTTACTACCGCCGTAGTTTCATCGCTTAAGGCCGTTTTGTTTTTAGAGAAACGGCATATAGTAGTTTTTCCGCTCCCGGAGGGCCCGGCAAATACGTAGCCGCAATCTCTATGCGCTAAAGAAGCGGCATGCAGTAAAAAACCGCCTTTTTTGACCAGGACTGCCGAAGTTACGAATCTCAAAATATCAATAATGCCGAAATCATCTCCTACGAAAACTTCTGCCTTGCGACCGGAAAAATCAATGTGTATATCAAAAAGGTTCCCCTCATAAGAAAAATTAAAGGGGCCGTTTCTATTTTTCCTATCCTTCTTGAAAATAGAAACGGCCCCTTTTCCGAAGATAATGAATACCTTAAAATCCGCGGCGCCCTGATCAAGGAATGCCTTATAGTTTTTTTGTATCCAGGCAATCGGCGCCGGCCTTGGCGAAATAACCTCAAGATTCGTATCTGCGACGTTAAGTTTTATCCGGTATTCCATATTGCCCGTTCGTAAAACGACATTTAAGCCTGGCGATAAAAGGCATAATCCACGCGCACGCCAGTCCCAGCCCGCGCATACACCAGTTATCCAATCCTATCGTAATACCAGAATATTTGACTGCCGTAACCTTCGCAAGCAGGTTGTCTTGCGCGACGGCAGGATCGAACGTAAACACCGTATCGCCCTTTACCTTAAAGACAAGCGAGCCGTTCCGGTATAACTTGCGGAAAAGGCGATGCGCAATAAGCTGGCCGTCATGGATAAAGACAACGATATCCCCGCAATGAAGGTGTGCGGCATTACAATGAGTAATGCGGGCTACGGAATTATCCGCAAGAGCGGGAAACATGCTCTTTCCTTTAATGGTAACCCACAATGTATCAGTAACGTCAAACATCAGGCTTGAATCCTTACGAAGAAGTAGATGTCCTCTGTCCTTTACCTCTGGAGTTTCTCGTCGGAGCAGAACAAGTTACCAGGGTGGCCCGGCAGCAAAGGGCAGCACCCACCTCGAGCATTTTTATCGCCTTTACTTTTGGTTTTTCATATGGTTTTTTATTATCAGTCATGTGCCCTCCTTCAATGAGCGCATGACTTACGAAAACGCAGTGTTCGTAAGTCATTTGCGCGAATTGACTCCGGGCCTTAAAAAACGCTTAAGCTTCACTAAAGCGTTTTTTATGTTTAGGCCCGGAGCTAAATATCGCTCTTACAATTCACATTTATGCTTACTTGCGCTGGCGGTGGATAGCTCATAATCGATGCGCGAAAGATTTCGTAATGTATCATAACAGGCGGTAAGGTCGCCTTTTTCCAAATATGCCAGGCCAATACACTTTTTACAGAAACCGATATACTGGCAGCTTCGGCAGGGAAGCATATCTTTGTACTGCTTAAGCATGTTTAATTGGGAACGTAAAGGCGACGGGGCATACCAGATATCACGGAAATTTTTCTGGCGGATATTTCCCATCGGGATCAGCAATTGAATACAGGGGTATACGTCGCCGTAAGGAGAAATATAGCACGCAATGGACCCGGTGCCGCACAGCGGTTTATCCAGGGGATTTTCAAGGTATTCAGGGCTGTCCTCCTCAAGGCCTTTCCTCCCGGATAAAAATTCATATTGCCGGCCTTCGTCAATCTGACAGGCCTGAGGGCTCCTTGAGCCGTCGTTTTTCGGAGAAATTTCTATCCCATAACGGTATTCATCCGCGCCGGTTTTTTTTACAAATTCGGGGAAATCCCGGGCCTGATGAAAATTCGCCCGCATCAAAACAGACTTAAGTACCACCGTCAGTTTATGTTTTTTAAGCAAGCGCACTGCCTCTAAGACCTTATCGTAAGAACCCGCGACTTGAGTAACAGCGTCGTGGACTTGGGCAGTGGTACCATAGATGCTCATCTCAATACCTAAAGGCACTAATCCTGCCAGCCGTTGCGCCGCATCTTCGTCAATGAGGGTCCCGTTGGTAAAAATATTCAGGCAAAAATTCTTTTTTTTGGCATACCCGGCGATATCAAAAAAATCATCGCGTAATAAAACCTCTCCGCCGGAGAGCGTCAGGTATAAAGAACCGGTTTCCGCTAACTCATCTAACAGGGGCTTTATTTCGGCTAATGACAGTTCCGGATTCCCGTTCCAGAGTCGGCCGGAAAGGGCCTGACAGTAACAGTGCTGACAGTTTAAATTGCAGCGAAAGGTAAGGTCA
>Ga0315281_10009910_pt1 | contig 13185 bp, 10 predicted proteins | sample YL17G07_0_MG_FD_204540 | JGI IMG/M metagenome (GOLD analysis project Ga0315281, IMG submission 204540) | Sediment microbial communities from Yellowstone Lake, YNP, Wyoming, USA - YL17G07_0 | ecosystem: Environmental > Aquatic > Freshwater > Lake > Sediment | place: USA: Wyoming | collected... | reverse complement strand
TGTTGAATCTGGAAAGCTTTTTATTGTTCAGACCCGCCCGATTACAACACTCAAAAAAATTGAAAAAAAAGGTGGAAATTTTGGAAAAGAAATATTTGAAGGAATTCCTGCTTCTCCTGGAATTGGCTCTGGAATAGTAAGAATTGTACATAAACTTGAGGATCTGGAGAAAGTGAAAAAAGGAGATATTCTTGTTACAGAGATGACTAATCCTGATATGGTTGTAAGCATGCAAAAATGCTCTGCTATTGTCACAGATGAAGGAGGAATGACAAGCCATGCCGCAATAATCTCGCGAGAAATGGGTATTCCTGCTGTTGTAGGAGCAGATAAAGCAACAAAATTGCTGAAAGATGGGCAGGAAGTAACAGTTGATGGTTATACTGGAAAAATATATTCTGGAGAATCAGAAGCACAACAGGCTGAAATTAAAAAAGTTGCAGAAACAAGAACTAGAATAAAGGTGATAGTTGATTTGCCTGATTTTGCCTCAAGAGCTTCAGAAACAGGAATAAAACAGGTTGGATTAACAAGAATAGAGGGAATAATAGCTGAATCAGGGAAGCATCCTTTTTACTATCTTAACAAGAATATGAAAGATTATGAAAAAGTTATTTATTCAGGAGTGTCAAAAATTGCTGAGTATTTTGATGAATTATGGATTAGAACATCTGACATAAGAAGCGACGAGTATAAAAATTTGGAAGGAGCTCCTAAACAGATTGAGATGAATCCTATGCTTGGCATGCATGGCATTCGTGCAAGCCTGAAATATCCTGAAATTATGAAAGCAGAGCTTATGGCTTTGAAAAAAGTAGCTGGGAATGGAAAGAAAATTGGAATTATTATTCCACAAGTTATTTTAGTAGAAGATGTGCAGAAAACAAAGGAAATACTGAAAGAAATTGATTTTCTTGATGCTAAACTAGGGGTTATGGTTGAAACTCCTGCTGCTGTCCAGATTATAGAAGAGTTATGTGAGAGTGGAATTGATTTTATTTCTTTTGGAACAAATGATTTGACTCAGTATACTCTTGCTATTGACAGAGGCAATCAGGATTTGCAGGATTTATATCATGAAACTCATCCTGCTGTATTAAGGCAGATTGCTTATGTTATAAAAGTATGCAAGAAGCATGAAGTTGAGACAAGCATTTGCGGGCAGGCTGGCTCAAATAAAGAAATGGTTGAATTTCTTGTTAAAAATGGCATAGATTCTATAAGTGTTAATGCGGATATGGCTTTTGATATTTCCAAACTTGTGCAGGAATTAGAATCGAAAGATTTAAGAGTAGAGAATAATGAAGAAGAGAATATGGCAAAGAAAAAAGATAAGAAGGAAGAAAAGAAAGCAGAGGAAAAAATTGCAGAGAAAGTTGAGGAGAAAAAGAAGGAAGAAAAAGCAGAAGAATTCCCAAATATAGAACTTGGATTTGACTTGTTCTCGCCTACAGCAACATCAGAAAGCATTGAGGAAATTGATGATACAAAACATATTGAAAAAGAAACTGACAAGATAGTTGAGGAAGTTGAGGAGAAAAAGAGAAAGAAAGCAGAGGAAAACAAGACAGAAGTTATAATCGAGAAAAAGAAAAAAGAGTCAGATATTTTGCTTGATATTTTCTAGGAATCTACCATCCTTTTACTAAGTTCTTTAAAAAAATCTTTTGTAAGATCAAAGAATCTTTCGTGAAAATCAAGCATAATTTGAGGAGCCTGTCCTGTAGAAACATAATAATTAATCATTAATAATAAAGCTCGATAGGTGCTCTCATAAGATTTTACATAACCTTCCCATCCCCCAAATACTCTTAAAAAAGCTTTATTAATATGCTCGTCTGACAATTCATCTGGACATATTTCATCTGCTTTTCTTCTTGCAGAATTTACAAAATCATCAAGCTGTTTTTTTGCTTCCTGAATACCCTGAAAATATTCTTCTCTGACCCCTCTAGGAAGAGTTGACAAATAGCTTTCCAAAGATAAAGATGTTTCAATTTGATGATACCATTTTGAAAAATATGTTCTTGCCTGCGTGATTAGTGCATCCCTGGAAATTTGTGGAATTCTCTTTCTTATTTCTTCAACAGCCTCTTCATCTGCACTTTTAACTGAATCTAATGCCCGCATTGCTATTCCTTCAAGAGTTTTTCCATCTGCTTCTGTAAATACTCTCTCAAATTTTGCAGAATACCATTTATCAAGCCTTGTTAATACATACTCTCTAGACACATCCTCGCTCATTTCTATCTGAGAAAGCTCATATTTTTAAACCTTTCTGTAATGTTGTAACTAATAAGAGGTAACAAAAAGAAAGGTTTAAATAGTATAAATACATAGATAAAACAAGAGGAAAAAGAAAAAATGACACAAGCTGTGGCAGAAAATCCATTAGAAGAATTGGTTGGAGAAATTCCTTTTTTTGAAGGAAAGGATTTTGGAATAAATGAAAATCTTGGCTACAGCCATGCTGTTGACAGCGGTGAATTTACTAATAATGCGGATGATTTGTTTGATATTGAAAAATATTTTAGACAATTAATGGACAAGCCACATGACCCTGCAACTATTAATGATTTAGTTGGAATTGCTGTAAATTATCACAGGGGCTCTGCAAATAAAGGAGAAAGATTTCAGGAATTAAGCGAGGAATTCAATCAGGGAAATGCTGCTTTTGATGCTGCAAAAGGCCTTCTTGATGCTGGATATCTTTCAATGGCTAGGTTTGTTGAAAGAAACAGGGATGCTGTCCTTGACAAACTTGATGAAAAAAGTTTATGGGATTTAGTCACAAAAGTTCCTCTTTTTAAAACAAAAGATAAGGAGCATAACAGATTTATTAGATTAAGAGAAACAATAGCAGATATGACAGAAGCTGCAAAAGAAGGAAATACTATTGCTGCAATTGCAAATGAAATTAGTCATTATATGGAACATGTTCCAAGAGGACAGGAAGAATTTTACTTTAAAGGCCAGCATTTAGTTGTTCCTAAACTTATAAGGCTTGTTGAGAAAGCTATACAAGATGCATATAGAAAATATTTTGCAGGAGCTGATGGAAAGCTAGACAAAAGGAAAATGCAAGATTATTTAGAATCAAATTACAAAGCAATGGAAGATGAATTAAAAGAAGTTGACGGAGATGTAAAAGATTTAAGTACTAGAAGGGGCGATTACTGGGACAAAAATCTCAAGATGCAGTATGTAGAGTTAGCAAGAAGAGCTCATGCTATAGAAAAAGGCCCTTACAAAGAAAAAGTAAATCCTGATAAAGAAGAAGATAAGAAAAGAATTAGAGACATAGGTGGAGAAACTTAATTTTTTTTCTTTTTATTATCTTTTTTATCTTAATTAAATAGCTTTGATTTTGCTTATTAAATTGTTTTGAATTAATACAAATGTAAAATTAATTAAGTTAGGGCTTTAGTTTTGTTATTTTTTATAATTTATTGAAAAATATTTATTTAAAATAAATTAATCACTATAATGATATACAATTAATTGAGAATATACTTCTAAAAGTAAGTTATACAAGCTTATTTCTTAAGAAATAAGCTTATTGACTAAATCAGTCATAACTGAGACAAAAGCTTCTGCTTTTTTCTGCCAGTCATCAATTTCTCTGCCGTCAATTTTTAAAATATCTCCGTGAACTATTTTCCTGTGCAAAAGATAGAGATCTCTGTACCAGATTATGTAATCCATTTTTAATGAGCCTGAATCAACAAATAATTCCTTCAGCATTATTGGAATATGCTCTGGAGAAGGAGGCAGCTGTTTCGCAGCCATTAGGGCAGAGTGGGCAGAATCAACCATTGCCCAGTATAATCCTTCTATTGCTCCTAATTTAGAACCCCTGCTTCTTGCAAGATGATTTGGAGCTCTCTGCAAACAAGTGTAAATTGCTTCTGGAGTTGAATTTATCTTTCCCTGCTGAAGCAAAATTTTGAGAGGATTAAAAAATCCGCCAGAATCAATTATTGCCTCTCCAAACCTTAGGATATTTATTACAACAGGGTCGCCTCTAATCAAGTCCTGCCACCAAGTTGTAAGTTTTACTGTATTGATATGAAGCTCTTTTTTGTAAGGGTTTGCCATTATAACTTTCCCAAGCTCCTCTCGATACCATGCAATAAGCTCCTGGTCGAATTGTATATTTGCATCATCAATAATTATAATTATATCAATATCTGATGTAGAAGTTGAGGTATTTTTTGTCTGGCTCCCAAAAAGAACAACTGACTTGACAAGCTTGTTAAATTTTTCATAAACCTTTGCTGCAAAATCAACTGCAATCTCTCTTTCATCTACTATTTTGAATGTGGGAAACTGCTTCTCACTAATTTTTTTATTCACCATCTTTTATGTTATTTTTTATTACTATAAACCAATAAATTCTGAATATTTAAATCTTGGTTTTTTTAAGTTATGTAAATTATATTTCTTATTATTTGGGATTTTAATGATTTATTTGCTCTAAATCTAATAATTATTTTTTTATTAATTATAAATTCTTATTAACTCCTGTGAATTAATCCATAGGAGTTCCTGTAACTCGTGATTGTTTTCCTGGCATCTGCCCCCCGAGTTCCTGGGGCAAAGTGGAAAAGCCAGCCCCATAAAGAGAAGAGAAATGCTGTTCTGGAAGATATGAAGAAGGAAATCCAAAATAATTTCCATAGGTAGATGAAACCTGTGTCCAGTTTGGCTGCGCAAGCATTGGATAAAGGGGAGAACCAAATGCCTCAAGTGTTGGAACAACAGGAGGTGTTTTCATATGCTGCCACCATTGCGCTGCTTCAATAATCTTCTTTCCTTTAAACCCTTCTTTGCCAAGCTTTTCCATTATTTCTTTTATTGGAACATTTCCCATTCCCATTGGAAGTTCTGTATGCTCGTGCCCGAAGTTGTCAGAAAGATGAACATGTTTTGCATATGGGGCGATTATTTCTGCCTGCTCAAGAAGATGCTTTTTTTCATAGCCGTGCTTTCTCAGCATGTTAATATGCCCTACATCCCATGTTGCTCCTATTAATTTTTTTGATGCATCTCTTGCTGCTGATTCAGAATAACCTTCTTTCTTAGCCTGCTCTACAAATTTATCCTGGGATGTTTTAATCAGCTTGCTTAATTCTTCTGCTCTTGAAAGAGCAGAGCCTGCAGGAGGATTTTCTATACTGACAATAGGAGCACTAGTTCCGAATTTTTTATATCCGTGAAGTGCTGCAGAAGCAAAAGTTTCTGCTGACTTATCAATAAGAAAATCATTTAATGGCTTGAAAATTGTGGGAGACTCAATGCTGTTCAAAACTTTAATTCCTCTTTGTATCACTTCTGCAAATTTTTCCAGATTTTTAGGCTCTTCCAATCCGTTCTTGACAGAGGGGGTAATTTCCTTTGCGTATGCATTAAGTTTTGCCTTGTCTTTTTCATTTGCCTGCTGATATGCCATATTATAAAGCTGCCTTAATCCCCTATAAGATTCTTTCAAAAATATTGAAGCATGGTCAAGCTCCCTGAATTCTTCTTCATAAGCTTTTTTAATATCTTCTGGTGTTTTTTCAAATTGCTCTGGATTTTTTATATTTTCAGCATATTTTTCAAACAAAAACTTTTTTGCTTCTGCAAATTTATTTTCTTCGACATTTGGAAAAAGCCTTTCTTTTCTCTCATCAATCTGCCTTAATAAATCTCCTGCTCTTAGAGCCTGAAAATTAATATTTCCGATACTGTCTGTCCACACATCTTTGTTCATTCTTTTTAATTCTTCTTCAGGTTCAAACACGCTTTTTTCTCCTGGGAAAAATCTTTGTGTTTCTTTTAATGGCTTAATGTCTCCTGTTCTTGGATCAACAACAAGCATTGCTTTTGGCTTTTCTCCTTCTTTTGTCATTTCTCTCTCAAGAGCTTCTGGGAGCATTGCAGATGAGTGGAATGTTACAGGAATATTTCCCTTTCTATCCATCTCGTGAGCACGCTCAATTACCTGCTGCATCTGCCTTGCTGCACCCTGCCTGTTTGACTCACTCCAGCCTTCTCGTGTGTATCCAGAGGCTTCTATTAATGGACCATGAAGGGTTGTTTCAGAGCCAGTCAGCTCGCTTATTCTTTTTATTTCTTTGAGATGCTGCTGGGGAATAGCTTCAAATATTTCAGGAGAAATTGCTGCTATTTCTATAACCTTCAAGCCAGTATTAAGCTTGTTTGAAACTTCTGCAATTTGTGCAGCTGTTCTTGGATCTGTTGTCAATCCAAGATGAGAAAGAGTATCAGTATATCCTGTAAATACATTTTTTCCATAGCTTGGCTCAAGATTATAGGGTGTTCCTGGATAAAAATATTCGTATGCCATTTTTTTCTCTTTTATTTAATAAGCGTTGTTAGATTTTAAACCTTGCTATACTTATTTTTGAATATCTTCGGTAATTAATCTTATATTAACTTTATTAGTTTTTGCTAATCTGGTTGTAGTTTATTTGTATTATTTAATTAATTTATTTTTTACACTATAATTTTATCAAAAACCTAAACACTAAACTCAAAATGTTTTTGATGATGTGGCAGTTTATTTTTCTGACATATTAAAATCTTAATCTTCTCCTTCTGTCAATTTTTAGCTTTTCTGTTTCTTCTTTAGCTTTCTTATCTATTGCTTCATATTTTCTTTCTTCATGCCTTTCCATGTTCCAGACATCCTGCTGAGCCCATGCATTTTGCTCAGTTTGCCATGTATTTTGCCTTGGAAGCATTCCTCTTATTCTTTCATCATCCATTCCAGCAGGCCTTATAATCTCAACTTTTTGCTCAGGATTATCATATCCAGTATCCTTGGTGTAAGAAGCTGAAGAGGAATAGTCTGAGTATAAACTTGTGTCTGTGGCTGTATTTTCAGATGTTCTTGCCTCTTGTGCTGTTTCTTCAAGTGCTGGCAGAGGATTGTTCGCTTCTGGGAGAATAGGAGCTGTTCTCCTTCCTGTATCAAAATCAAAAAATTCTTCATTATCTTTAATTTGTTCTTCCTGCTCTTCTATTTCTTCTTTTTCTTTTTTGATTTCTTTGAATTTTGATTCAATAAATTCTTTTACTATCCTACTTTTTGGATTTTTATGATTATTTATTTTCTTATCTTGCTTTTCTTTTTTCTTTGCCATTTTATTCTATTTGTATGAAAAATTGTCAAGAAGTTTGAAAAAGTCATCTTTGCTCATAACTTTGTCAACATCACTCAATCCTCTCTGTTCTATAAGTTTCTCAAAAGCTTCTTTTGTATATCTTCTTTTTCTAAGTGAAGCAATAGTGGGCAGTCTTGGGTCATCCCGCCCTGAAAACTCGCCTGCTTCAATAGAAGCTTTTATTTTTCTTTTTGATAAGATTAAATCATTAAATTTTATTCTTCCCATAAAAAATGTCCAAGGATATTTTTTTTCTTTTCCCAATGCTTTGTAGATCATCTTTTGCCTTTCTGCATTATCACGGTGGTCTTTGCCTCTTATTATATGAGTCATTTTCAACTCGAGATCATCAGCTGAAACAGCAAGATTCATCAGCGGCCAAACTCTGTATTTTTTTCCCTGTAATGGATGCTCTTTTGTATTTATTCTTGCAAGTGGAAAATCTCTAAGTGCAGGATTATCTGACTCAAGAGATGATTTAAATCTTAGGACAGCCTGCCCTTCTCTATATCCTTTTTTATCAAGCATTTTTTTCCATCTTTCCATGTTTTCCTGTAGAGAGAGGTTTCTGCAGGGGCAGGATTTTCTATTTTCAATAAGCTGCTTGAATTTTTCAGGGGGGCATGTGCAGACATATGCTGACTTCTTTTTTATTAACTCAAGAGCATATTTATAATAAATTTTCATCCTGTCAGAAGAATTGAGATATTTGTATACATTCCCAAAAATCCAGTCGCAATCCTCTTTAATATTTTCATAGGCTTCTTTTATTGTTTCTTCAGGATTTGTGTCATCAATTATAATATAAAATTTTCCCCCGTATTTTTTCACATACATTGAAGAAATTAGGTTGGAGATTATGTGCCCTACATGTAAATGTCCTGAAGGGGCAGGCCTGAATCTCATTATGACTCCTTTTTCTGTATTTTCAAGTTCTGGAAGCCCTTCTCTTTCCGGCCTTTTGCTTACTTCTTTCTCTAACTTGGAAAATTCTTTTTTCTGCTCTTCCAGAGAAAGAGAGTTAATCTCAGAAACAACTTTCTTTACGTCTTTTAAGACACTAGAAACTTCTTCTTTCTTCAATCCTTCATGAAATAAACTAGACAAAACACTTGATTCCTTGGCTTTTCCGTAAGCAAGAGCATTTTTTAGTGCATATGCCCTGATTTTATCTTCCCATTTAAATGTCATATATTAATAAATTAGCAATGATATTTAAATATTCCTTAAATAATAATTATCTTTATAATTAAATTATATGTAACTTGTAATTTTTATTGTGAATTGGTTTAATTTTTAGCAACTAAATCAAGATAACCTCTCCACCACTTAAGAGCGGTGGTTTCCCCTTTATGTCAGAAATCTCTCGATTTCTGAGCACCCCAAAAATAAGAAGTATTTTCGCGGTAAGGGGAAATATATTGGCATGAAAACTGCTAATATAGATTACAGAAGAATACTGCACCATAAATGATGCAGTTTTCATGCGAAATTAAGATAAATCTAATAGTGAATAATAATCATTAAATGCTATTAAAATAACTTAGAAAAAGACTTAGCTAGAACCTCTATATGCACCTGTTTTTCTCTCAACAACATCCAGCCTGTCAATAATATTATTAAGTTTTTTCATTAAATTATCAAGCTTGAATTCCATATCTTCTATTTTATTTTTTACTCCTTTATCATCGCTTGAAGATGATTCTGCAGATGATGCTATATCTCCAAGAAATCCAAGCCCGGAATCTGAGCTTATTGGGTTTGATACAGGAGCAACATCTGAGGTTTTTATTAATCCTCTTTTAGCAAGATAAGTCAAGTCTATCACTTCCTTTCTCTTATTGAATGGCCAAACCATATTATATGCAAGAGAATGAAGATTTTAAATCTTGCGATTTCAGAAGATTTAAAAAATAGGGAATATTGATAATAAGAGGAAAAATGGGTGAAGAAAAAAATACAGATGATGTAAGCAAGATAGTTGCTGGAATAAATCCTGACAAATATTATGATTATGATGTAAAGAGCAAGCTTGCTGAATTCAAGAAATCCTTGAAAGAGGATTTTTGGAAAGCTGTTGACAATGCAAAGGTGAAATCTCCAGAAGATCATGAACTTGTGTATGACTCTTCATCTGAAACACTTGAGCCAGTATATTTCTGGGTTCTTGACAAGATGAATGAATTTTTTAAGAAGAAAGTTGAAAAACTTGTGGATAATTTCTCAAGTTCTGTAGGAAGCGGGCATTTTGCTGAGATGGGAGCAAGAGCCACAAAAATGCAGGAAGAATCTATGAAAATAATGCAGACAATTGGAATACTTGTCAAATCTCTTGTGAATATAGTTTATGACTTGAAAGAGTTTGAGTTAAGATTATCACAATATGAAGCTGCAAATGACAAGGACAAGAATAAAGCAGAGGCGGGATTGCTTGCTTTGAAGCAGATATGGATGGATAATGTTGACATTAAGAGAGGAAGGGGAAGCATAAACATGCTTGCACAGGATTTGCAGTTTGTGACAATAAGAGATGCTTTTATGATTGCAAAATCAATTAGGGATGTCAAAGATTTGGACTTGAATGACAGAGTAAAAAGAATTTTAGAGCCAAGAATACACGAGTTTTTTCAGTGGAAAGAACTTTCTGAAAAAGAATTGAAAAAAAGATATGAAATTGAAAAAAGCTATCTAAAAAGCCAGGTAAACTCCCTGAAGATGTATACAAGATGGGTGAGGCCGTATTTGAAAGCAGCTGCCCAGCTTGAGATGAAAGATATGAAAAATCCTGCCTTAGTCACTGCATTTAATACAATGATTTTGCAGCTCTCTATTCTTGGAACAAATGAGTTAGATGTAAATCAGGAAATTGTTGACAAGAAACTTCCTCAATCATTCAGGAATAAAAATTTAAAAAGAAAATATTACTCGTGTGTGCTGGTTGATGTTTATTTTCGTGGAATTCCGCAAAGAGCAGGACAGAATTATGTTTTTGGCGGCAGGGCTGAAGTGAGATTCAGAGCTTTTGGACTGAATGATGAAGAAATTAAGATGCTGCATCAGAAATTAGGAGAGAGTGATATGAATGAGGCTTTGAAACTTGCAGAAGGCATGACAACTGAAAGCTTAGACCAATTGAAAGATGATTTGGAATATTTTCTTAAGAAACCTGAGGAAAGGAAAAAAGAGGAGGAAGAAAAGAAAAAAAGCGAGGATGTCAACCCGTTTGCTGCCTTGTTTGGATTTGGAAACAAAAAGGAAGAGAAGAAAAAGGAAGAGAAGAAAATTGAGAAAGTAAAGCCAGATGATTTTGTTGAAAAAGCAATAAGAGAGCTTGCACAGACAAAGGCAAATAAAAACTGTTTTGATGTTTTTGATGTTTACAAGAAGGCGCATGATATGGCTTCTCACCCTTCGCCTTTTAATTGAAAAGTTCTGGAAGAACTTTTGGTAGACGGCTATCTACGATAGCAAATATCAACCAAGACAGTTGATTAAATTGAAAAGTTCTGGAAGATGTCAAAAATGCTGTTCAATTTTGCATTTCTGAGCATTGTCAGGAAATAGAAATTTGTAAAATTATGTAGAATTTAAGTTATTTTTCAGCTAATTATTAAGCTTGTTTTATTATTTATGCTTGAGAAATATTTATAAAGTTCTTTTTCTTAAAAAGAGAAGCTCGGAGCCTCGCTCGGGATACAATAAAATTAGTCTCGCGAAACTCCTCGGCAGAACAAGTCTAATGAAAAAAGATGGTGTTTAAAAAAAAATCGCAGGGAGAAATAATTACAATTGTTCTTATTATTCTTATAGTAATTGCAGCAGTTGTAATTGTCTGGAATGCTGTTAAAAAAGTCATTCAAGATGCAGCAGGCGGAATTGATACAGATATTTTTTCTGTTGATTTAAAGATAAGCAAGGTTGTTATTGATTATACAGGAAAAAGAATGCAGTTTGCTGTTGAAAGAGGAAGTGATAGTGCAGAAGTTGCAAAATTATTTGTATATATGTTTGGAAAAGATTCATCTGGAAAGGATTTGACTTTAATGTATGAGCTTAAATCTCCTGGAAATCCTGTTCCGCTGCCACTTGAAACAAAAATTTATAATTATTTTAATATTGATGGTTTTCTATCAGGAAGTATAACAAAAATTATTGTGTATGCTGTTTCTCCTAAAGACAAGAAAGGAATTGCATTTACTTATATTATTACAGGAAAAGAACCAAGTAATCCTTTTGCACTGGGTGGTACTGGAGTACCTTGGAGCAGTGTTCCTATAAATCCTATTTTAAGTTTAAATTGTGAGTATGGAACAACATGGACAGATAAATTACCAATAGATTGTTGTAATCCTAGCAGTGGAAGTGGAAAAGGAAAGAAAACAGAAATAAAAAAATTAAAAAGTGGGAGTTCTGCTGGTTGCCCTGAGTTCTCTGAGTCAAGATGTACAACATTATGGGCAGCTTGTGATGGGCCGCCTGGGCCTAGCTGTACATATTCTACTACATGGATAAATGATATATATTGTTATACTGGCGGATGTACTGATCCTAAAGCAAGAAGACAGACAAGAACAAAAACTGGTGGTGGCTCTGAATGTACTGATACACAACAATGTATAGCTGATAGCAAATGTATAGGAGGGTGTTATGCTCTATGGGGATATGGGTGGGGATTTGGATGTGGACACGGAACTGATTGGGGATATGGTAAAGGAGTTTGTTGTGGAGGAAATACTGTGAGTGATGTTTATGGGTGGGGATTTGGATGTAGTTATGGACACGGATATGGGTTGGGATTTGGATGTAAGTGTGATAATCCTGTTTGGGGATATGAAGATAGTGATTATGATAATTGTGGGTATGGAAATTCTAAATGGTATTGTGATGGTTTGCCTTCTGGGTATTCTTTAAATATTAATGATTGTGATGGAAATGAAGGTTGGGATTCAAGTTGTAGTTGCTGATTTTTGACATAAATTTTCAAGTTAAAATAGATTATTATTTTTAATTAGCTAATAAATTTAATAATTAGTGGCTAGATTAAACAATTTTTCATAAATTTTAGTGAGAGTTAAGAAAGAAGTTAATTTAACAAGTTATCAATTATATCAAAGCAAATCAAGACAAAGATAAATATTTTGAAAACAAAATATTTATAAAGCTAAATATCCTCGAATAATTAAGATATTTCGTATATCTTGAATAAGCAAAAAGGAGGTTAAGAAAATGAATAGAAAAGCACAGGGAGAAATAATTACTACTGTACTTATAATCCTGCTGGTGATTGCAGCAGTTGTCATTGTATGGCAGGCTGTAAAAGGAAGCATTAGTACAACTGTTGCAGGAATAGATCCAAAGCTAAAGTGCATGGATATTTCTTTCACAATTAATGAAGCAAGAGTAAGCGGAACACCTGCAAATTCAGTAAAAGTTACAAGAGATTCTGGCGGCGCAGGAGCAACAATTAAAGATATAAAAGTGCTTGTTGAAGGTGCAGCAGCAACTCATGTTGCAACAGGGGCTGTAGGTGAAGTGGAAACAAAAACAATTACTTTACTAACACCAACACTGGTAGTAAATAATGTAGTAGAAGTGTCTGCGGTATTGGATGGAGGAAGTGCAGGCGATATAGTTTGCCCTAAGACAAGTGCCAGCAAGAAGGCAGCAGCTTAAATTTATTTTTTTATTTTTTACTCTTTCTTTTTTTTAATTTATAGTGTGAGCTTTGTGAAAATTAAAAAATAATAATTTGGAGCTTAATTTTTAACAGCAAGTTAAACTAAAGCAAATATAAATATTTTGAAAACAAAATATTTATAAAGCTAAATATCCTCGAATAATAAAGATATCAAGAAAAACTTTTATGGTTTTTCTGGATGCTCAGAAATTTACATTTCTGACATTTTAAGAATATTTGAATAAGCAAAAAGGAGGTTAAGAAAATGAATAGAAAAGCACAGGGAGAAATAATTACTACTGTACTTATAATCCTGCTGGTGATTGCAGCAGTTGT
>Ga0315281_10009909_pt1 | contig 13188 bp, 14 predicted proteins | sample YL17G07_0_MG_FD_204540 | JGI IMG/M metagenome (GOLD analysis project Ga0315281, IMG submission 204540) | Sediment microbial communities from Yellowstone Lake, YNP, Wyoming, USA - YL17G07_0 | ecosystem: Environmental > Aquatic > Freshwater > Lake > Sediment | place: USA: Wyoming | collected... | reverse complement strand
ATCGTGGCGAAACGATACCGGGCAGCACAAAGCCAAACCAAACCGCAGATGGCGGGAGACATGATCCGACGGGCACAGCGCGCCGGCATCGAAGCGGATTACCTGCTGGCAGATGCCTGGTTTGGCACTAAACCGATGATCCGCATGGCAGGCGAGCAACTCTTGACGCCGATACTGCGGATGAAGAAAAATACCATGAAGTATCGGCTGACCGAACGTCAGGGTGGGAAAATAATACGCAAAGATATGGACGCGCATGCACTCTATCAATCCTGCATTCGCTGCCAGTGGAAGAAGGTTCCAGGCCAGCCGTATCAGGCGAAGGCGCTGGATGTCGAATTGAACTTGAGCGGCCTGCCTGACGAGGCGGAGCAATGGGTCAGGGTACGCCTGCTATTCGTTCGCGGCATCGCCCAGCCTGAAAAAGCGCAACCCGGCAAACATGATTGGGCGATATTCCTGACCACCGACACCAGCCTTGAGCCGCAACGCATATTGGAACTTTACGCGATGCGGTGGGCGATTGAAGTGTACTTCAAGGAAGCCAAACAATATTTGGGTTTCCTCAAGGAGCAAAGCAATCACTACGCCGCCTATGTTGCCTCAATCCACCTGACCGCCATGCGGTTTTGCATGCTGGTGATTGCCAAGTCGTGGCGCCCATCCAGCGGCATCGCGGATATGCGCCAACAACTTGCGGCGAATGCCACGTCTATCGATTATGCCACGCGGTTGTGGCTTGTCTTTCGCGCGGTGATTGCGGGCGCGCTGGACGAAATGAACGTGCAGCTCGGGGATGCAAGCTCTCAGGTCATGGCGACGATCGAACGCCATGTACAAAGCTTCTTTGTGCAATCCTTGCAACTTGATGTCAGTACGTTGAGGTTGGAGGCCAAGTAAATCAAGACTTGCAAGGGAATTGTTGGGTTAAAATGAACTTCGAAACATTAGTAATAATTGACCTTAAAAGTTGGTATAGATCAACGATGCTGTTCAGCATCTAATAAGGTATTTAATAATAAGGTATTTCAATTGACTTATCAGTAATTTCCTGTAGAATCCGCGCTCCCTAAAACCTTGCCCTACCGTTACGCATGACGGAGGGCTATAAACCATAAGGAGATGTAATGCGACACTACGAAATCGTATTTATCGTGCATCCCGACCAGAGCGAGCAGGTTCCTGCTATGGTCGAGCGTTATCGCACGTTGGTGACAGGCAAAAACGGCCTGATTCACCGCTTGGAAGATTGGGGCCGCCGCCAGTTGGCTTACCCAATCCAGAAAATTCACAAAGCTCACTACGTTATGATGAACATTGAATGCGACCAGGAAACTCTGGACGAGATGGAACACGCATTCAAGTTTAACGACGCTGTGTTGCGTCATTTGACGATCAAGATGAAGGCTGCGGTAACAACCCCTTCAGCAATGATGCGCGAAGAGAAATCCCGCTCATTTGCCGGCGATGCGCCTGCTGAAGTGGCTGTAGCTGCCGCTGCTTGATTGACACGCAGGAAAATCGCTGTGTCATTGACGGCGAACTGATTGAGTTGGATGCTTTGCGTTACACCCCTGCCGGGGTGGCGCGAGTGGGATTAAAAATACGCCATACTTCAACGCAGCAAGAGGCTGGGATAGCACGAAAAGTAGAGTGTGATATCCCGGCAGTATCGCTTGATAAGGCGGCGCTGGCAGCAAGTAAATTGTTGCCGGGGCAGCAGGTGAGGGTGGAAGGTTTTTTGGCTCAACGCAGTTTGCGCAATACGCAATTGATACTGCACATTGATAATATAATTTTGAAATAAGGGGCACAACATGGCTCGTGTATTTAAGAAAAAAGATGACAAGAAGACAAATTCTTCGCGTCAATTGTTCAAGCGTCGCAAATTCTGCCGCTTTACTGCCGAGAAAATCGCAGAAGTGGATTACAAGGATATCAATATCCTTAAAGAGTTTGTTTCTGAAAACGGCAAGCTGATTCCTGCCCGTATTACCGGCACAAAAGCACGCTACCAGCGTCAATTGAGTGTTGCGGTTAAACGTGCGCGTTTCCTGGCATTGTTGACTTACACTGACTTGCATTAAGGAGAAAAAACATGCAAATTATCCTGATGGAAAAAGTGGTTAACCTCGGCCAATTGGGCGATGTAGTTAAAGTAAAAAATGGTTTTGCACGCAACTTTTTGATCCCGCAAGGCAAAGCCAAGCGTGCTACAGAAGGTAACGTGGCAGAGTTTGCTGTACGTCGCTCAGAACTGGAAGCTGCAGAGCGCACCAAGGTTGCAGAAGCTCAGGCACGCGGCGAAAAACTGAACGGTTTGACAGTTCAAATCTCGCAAAAGGCCGGTGTGGATGGCAAGCTGTTTGGTTCTGTAACTAATGGTGATATCGCTGCAGCCCTGGTAGCTCAAGGCTTTGCAGTGGATAAATCACAAGTGCGTATGCCTAACGGTCATATCAAGATGATCGGCGATCATCCTATCAGCATCGGGTTACATACGGATGTAGTTGTGAATATCACTGTTTCGGTATTGGGCGAAAGCTAAACCTGTTTGCTTTTCAGCAGGTTAAAAAAAGGGCTGTTACCAGCCCTTTTTTATTTTCTACTAGGGTAAAATTCTTGTCCCTGCTTTAGTATTTCTTTTGGTTACCCGCCATGCAAAATTTTGCTGCACCAGTCTCTGATCCACAACTCGATGCTATCAAATTGCCGCCCCATTCAGTCGAGGCAGAGCAGTCCGTGTTGGGCGGTATTCTGCTGGATAGTACGGCATGGGACAAGATTGCAGATATATTGCAGGAATATGATTTCTATCGTTATGAACACAGGCTGATATTTCGTCATATCGCACTATTAATTGAACATGCCAAGCCCGTAGACGCCATTACCGTTGCCGAGTCGATGGAAAACAATGCCGAACTGGATAAGGCGGGTGGGTTATCTTATTTGGGCTCTCTGGCGCAAAACGTACCGTCAGCGGCGAATATTCGGCGCTATGCCGAAATTGTGCGTGAGCGTGCGGTGATGCGCAAGTTGGCAGAGGTCGGAACAGAGATCGCTACCAGTGCCTATAACCCGGGCGGACGCGATGCGGGGCAGTTGCTGGATGAGGCGGAGAGCCGCGTGTTTGAAATAGCGGAGGCTGGTGAACGCGGACGCCAGGGTTTCGTGGCAATACCACCCTTGTTAACGCAGGTGGTAGAGCGCATCGAGACGCTGTATTCGCGGGATAATGCAAGTGACGTGACCGGCATTGCAACGGGCTTTACTGATCTGGATAGTATGACATCCGGTCTGCAGCCTGGAGATCTGGTGATTGTGGCAGGACGCCCCAGTATGGGCAAGACCGCTTTCTCGGTGAATATTGCCGAGCATGTGGCGCTTGAAGTCAATAAACCGGTAGCCATTTTCAGTATGGAGATGGGTGGAACGCAGTTGGCCATGCGTATGATCGGTTCTGTAGGCCGCCTAAATCAACACACCTTGCGTACTGGCAAACTGGAAGATGATGACTGGTCACGCATGACCCATGCATTGGGGCGACTAAATGAGGCGCCAATCTTTATTGATGAAACGGCTGCTTTGAATTCACTGGAGTTGCGTTCACGCGCGCGTCGTTTGCATCGCCAGAATGATGGCTTGGGATTGATTGTGATCGACTATATTCAGTTAATGTCTTCAAATTCAAGCAAGGGTGGAGAAAACCGTGCGACTGAAATTTCTGAAATCTCACGTTCGCTTAAATCGTTGGCAAAAGAGCTGCATGTGCCGGTGATTGCGTTGTCACAGCTAAACCGTAGCTTGGAACAACGCCCCAATAAACGCCCGATTATGTCTGACCTGCGCGAATCTGGCGCGATTGAACAGGATGCTGATTTAATTTTGTTCATCTATCGCGATGAGGTATATAACCCTGATTCACAAGATAAGGGTAAGGCTGAAATCATTATCGCCAAGCAGCGTAATGGCCCGATAGGTAAAATCGACTTAACCTTCCGTGGCGAATATACCCGCTTTGAAAATTACGCCTCAGGTTCATATTGATGCGTGTGCCGAGTAGGTAATGTTTATCAAGAAAAGCTTGTGACGAATAGGGCAACTCTCTATAATGCGGCCTCGTTTTGGGAGCATATTTCAGCGGTAGAATATTTCCTCGACAAGGAAAAGGTCACTGGTTCGATCCCAGTTGCTCCCACCATTTACAGTTTTTTTATACCAGCTTGGCCGTTCAATAACTGCGCATTTATTTTTGCTGCGGCTTTTAACTTTTTGCTTAAAATGACGATTTAAGCTTAAATAGTATCTTTAATCCGGGATTGGGCTAATGGATAAATGGGATATAAAACTCTTGTTTTCTGCTTGGCTGTAGTTTGCTTGATGAGAAATTGAACAAATTTCTGGATAATTTTAAGAGGGAGTGAAAAATGTCTATAACTAAATTAATAGTTTTATTGATAGTGTCGTTAGGTCTGACTACCAGTGCATTTGCTGCTGGAAAATCGCGTGAATTTTCTATTGACGCTAATTACATCAGTGTTCAAGGACAAGCCTCAGCATCCTTTTTAAATGTGTCAATTGGACAATTTGTGAATCCACAGATTGTTGTTGTAACAGCGCTAACCACGCAACAGAATTTTGGATATACCGGAACATCTGTTGGATTGGGCGGTAAATATTATTTCTTTGATGGCTTTAGGGGTGATCTGGTTCCTTTTGCGGGCTTGGCGCTTGCGCTACGACAGTCTGCTGTCGCTGGGGATTCTAACCATGCATCTACACAGTACGATGTAAATCTTGGTTTGGCTTATTTTATGGTTGACAATACGACATTGGATGCGAAAGTCAGATTCTTGAATTTTAATGATTCAAGTCCGAGTGTGTCTGTGCTTAGTGTCGGCTTTAGTCAGCGTTTCTAGTTAATAAATTTGTTTGCATAATTTGTTTTTCAAGCAGATATTCGTTTTAATATGCAAACATGACTTGTCAGTAATTAGGTTGTATTTTTATAACGCCCTGCCATAGTTAGGGCGTTTTGTATTTTGTTTTACTTGTTGTTTAGTATAAAACGCGGCTTGGCCGCATTTTTTCTTTATTGTTTTAAAGAGTGAATATGCCCGTAATTACTTTGCCAGATGGTTCTCAGCGCAGTTATGAGAAAGCAGTGACTGTTGCTGATATTGCAGCCAGTATAGGAGCCGGTTTGGCGCGTGCTGCGTTGGCCGGAAAAGTCGATGGGGTGCTGGTAGATACCTCCTACTTGATTTCACATGATGTAGCGTTGTCCATCATTACCGATAAAGACCCGGATGGTTTGGACATTATCCGCCACTCGACTTCACATCTTATGGCTTATGCGGTGAAAGAGTTGTTCCCCGATGCGCAGGTTACTATTGGTCCGGTGATCGAGAATGGCTTCTATTATGATTTTTCATATGCACGTCCATTTACACCAGAAGACTTGGTGGCGATTGAAAAACGTATGACCGAGCTTGCCAAAAAGGATATTCCGGTTACTCGTAAAGTGTTACCTCGCGATGAGGCTGTCGCTTATTTCAAGGGGATAGGCGAGCATTACAAGGCTGAAATAATTTCTTCTATTCCCGCTGATCAGGATGTTTCACTGTATACCGAAGGCGACTTCACCGATCTTTGTCGCGGTCCGCATGTGCCGTCTACCGGCAAGCTCAAGGTGTTCAAATTGATGAAGCTGGCCGGTGCCTACTGGCGCGGCGATGCAAAGAACGAAATGTTGCAGCGTATTTACGGTACGGCATGGGCGAAAAAGGAAGATCTGGATGCTTATCTGCATCGTCTTGAGGAAGCGGAAAAACGCGACCATCGCAAGCTCGGCAAACAGCTTAACTTGTTCCATATGCAGGATGAAGCGCCGGGTATGGTGTTCTGGCATCCTAAAGGCTGGTCAGTTTGGCAGGTGATTGAGCAGTATATGCGCAGGGTTTATCAGGATAACGGTTATCAGGAAGTACGCTGCCCGCAAATTATCGATCGGGTGCTATGGGAAAAATCCGGTCACTGGGAGCATTTCAAAACGGGCATGTTTACTACCGAGTCTGAAAAGCATGAGTACGCCATCAAACCGATGAACTGCCCCGGTCATATACAGGTGTTCAATTCCGATCTGCATTCATATCGTGAACTGCCACTGCGTTACGGTGAGTTTGGTTCTTGTCATCGCAACGAGCCTTCCGGTGGACTGCATGGCTTGATGAGGGTGCGTGGATTTGTGCAGGACGACGGCCATATCTTCTGTACTGAAGGACAGATTGAATCCGAGGTTACTGCTTTCAATGCGCTGGTTCTGAAGGTTTATAAAGATTTCGGATTTACAGATGTGGCGGTGAAGTTGGCACTAAGACCGGAGGGCAGGGTCGGTTCTGATGAAATATGGGATAAAGCTGAAGCTGCGTTGCGCTTGGCACTAAAGGCTTCTGGCATATCCTGGGAAGAGCTGCCTGGAGAAGGTGCCTTCTATGGTCCGAAGATAGAATTCCATATCAAAGATGCCATCGGTCGATCATGGCAGTGTGGTACGGTGCAGGTAGATTTCTCGATGCCAGGTCGCCTCGGTGCAGAATATGTCGATGACGACAATACGCGTAAAGTACCCGTGATGCTGCATAGGGCTATTCTGGGTTCGCTGGAGCGTTTTATCGGGATTTTGATCGAACATCATACCGGGGCTTTCCCGTTGTGGCTGGCACCGGTGCAGATGGTGGTGATGAATATTTCACAGGCCCAGGAAGAGTATTCGGCAAAATTGACTCAAACCCTACGCAATGAGGGGTTCCGTGTTCATTCAGATTTGCGTAATGAGAAGATTACCTATAAAATACGCGAACATAGCTTGCAAAAATTACCTTATCAACTGATTGTTGGCGATAAGGAAATGGCTGCAGGCCTGGTTGCCGTGCGAACCCGCCAGGGTGAAGACCTTGGTCAGATGTCGGTAGCAGCGTTTATAGAACGTCTGCGAGCCGAGCTGTAAGGGGTAGCACGGTTTAATTTTGTGTAAATGGAGAATTCGCAATAGCTCAAGATAAATCACAACGCATTAACGAGCAGATAACGGCACCCCAGGTGCGGCTCATTGGTGCAGATGGGGAAGCTGTAGGCATAGTCGCCATAGCTGAAGCGTTACGCTTGTCAGAAGAGGCAGATCTGGATCTGGTTGAAATTGCGCCCCTGGCGGAGCCGCCAGTTTGCCGCGTAATGGATATCGGTAAATTCAGATATGCCGAAAGTAAAAAGCAGCACGAAGCAAAGCTGAAACAAAAACAGGTGCAGATCAAGGAAGTTAAATTCCGCCCTGGAACTGATGATGGCGATTACAACATCAAGATGCGTAATCTGATCAAGTTTCTGGCTGATGGCGATAAAACCAAAATCACCCTGCGTTTCCGCGGTCGTGAAATTGCGCACCAGCAAATCGGTATGCAGTTGATGGAGCGTATCCGTCAGGATTTGACTGAGCACGGTATCGTGGAACAGTTTCCAAAAATGGAAGGCCGTCAGATGGTGATGATGTTGTCACCAAAGAAAAAATAAGGCTTTGCAAAAAAATTTAAAGCTGTGTTGATTAAGGGACTGGTCAATGCAGTTTAAGCAGTAGTCAGTCCCGTATAAGTGATTTCAGGTTATCAAGTGTTCCTGCCAGGAACCTCCTGACGTCATCAAATAAAGGAGTTGTTATGCCTAAAATGAAAACCAAGAGCAGCGCCAAAAAGCGCTTCAAGGTTCGTGCCGGCGGAAGCATCAAGCGTTCGCAAGCGTTCAAGCGCCATATCTTGACCAAGAAGACCACCAAGACTAAACGTCAGTTGCGTGGTACCACCGAAGTTCACGCAAGCAACACGGCGTCTGTTCGCGCCATGATGCCTTACGCATAAGGAGCCAATATGCCAAGAGTTAAACGTGGTGTCACGGCGCGCGCGCGTCACAAGAAAGTATTAGATCAAGCTACGGGTTACCGTGGTCGCCGTAAAAATGTCTACCGTATCGCCAAAGAAGCGGTGATGAAAGCGGGTCAGTATGCCTACCGTGATCGTCGTCAACGCAAGCGTCAATTCCGCACATTGTGGATTGCACGTATCAATGCGGCTGCGCGTGAGCAGGGTCTGTGCTATAGCGTATTTATGAATGGTCTTAAGAAAGCCGAGATCAATCTGGATCGCAAAGTATTGTCCGACATCGCGATCTTTGATAAACCTGCGTTTGTGCAGATTGTTGCACAGGCTAAGGCCAGCCTCGGTCTGTAAGCTGTATGATCGAAATGAAGGAGGCGTTTAACGCCTCCTTTTTTATTTGAGACAGTTCAACAATCTTGATTCACTTGATGGAAATTTGATTGTTGAGCTGTTTTATGAGTAAAACTTATGCATGAACTCGAACAAATTCTGACGCAAGCTTTGCAACAGTTTGCCGCTGTAGAGCAGGCAGAAGAACTGGAGCAGGTGAAGGCGCGCTATCTCGGCAAGGAAGGCAGTTTAACTGCCCTGCTGAAAGGTTTGGGCAAGCTGTCTGCCGAAGAGCGTCCTGCAGCCGGTGCACGCATCAACGAGGTCAAGCAGCAGATTGAGGCCGCCTTGAATGCGCGCCGCGAGGCCATTCAGAATAAGGCCTTGCAGGCCAAGCTGGCTGCTGAAGCACTGGATGTGACCTTGCCAGGACGTGGTATGGGCGTGGGTGGTTTGCATCCGGTTACGCTTACACTTGAGCGTATTGAAAACTTATTTCATTCGATCGGCTATGCCGTGGCAGAAGGGCCTGAAATTGAGAGCGATTTCTATAACTTTACTGCGCTTAATATCCCTGAAGATCACCCTGCGCGTGCGATGCATGACACATTCTACATCGATGAAAAGCATGTATTGCGTACGCATACTTCGCCGATACAGATACGCTACATGCAAGCGCATATGGAGAAATTCAAGCACCTGGAAACGATGCCTGATATCCGCATCATCGCGCCGGGACGCGTATACCGTGTGGATTCCGATGCGACACATTCACCGATGTTCCACCAGGTAGAGGGTTTGTGGATAGGCGAACGTGTCAGCTTCGCTGATCTCAAAGGCGTGATAGCCGATTTTCTGCAGAACTTCTTCGAGGCGGATGATTTGAAAGTACGTTTCCGCCCTTCGTTCTTCCCGTTTACCGAGCCATCTGCCGAGATGGATATGAGCTGGGGTGATCGCTGGCTGGAAATCGGCGGCTGCGGCATGGTGCATCCGAATGTATTGAAGCATGTCGGTATCGACAGCGAAAAATACATAGGCTTCGCCTTTGGTGTGGGTGTCGAGCGCCTTGCCATGCTGCGCTATGGTGTGAATGATCTGCGTTTGTTTTTCGAGAATGATTTGCAATTTTTAAAACAATTTTCCTGAACGAATATGCAATTTTCCGAATCATGGTTGCGCAGTCTGGTTAATACATCGCTCTCAAGTGAGGAGCTGTCACACCTGTTGACAATGGCTGGGCTGGAAGTTGAAGAGATGGTTCCTGTTGCCCCTGCCTTTAATAAAGTTGTGGTGGCGCAGGTGTTGAGCAAAGAGAAGCATCCCGATGCCGACCGATTGAACGTGTTGAGCGTTAATGTTGGACAGGCTGAGCCACTGACGATTGTATGCGGTGCGCAGAACGTAACGGTAGGCATGAAAGCACCCTGTGCGTTGGTGGGAGCGAAACTGCCAGGTATTGAGATCAAGCAGGCGAAGGTGCGCGGCGTTGCTTCCTTCGGCATGATGTGCTCCTCTAAAGAATTGGGTCTGGCGGAAGAAAGTACAGGATTGCTTGAGTTATCTGGAGAAGCTGTGGTCGGGCGAAGCATACGCGAGCATCTCGATCTGGATGACCATCTTATCACGCTCAAATTGACCCCTAATCGCAGTGATTGCCTGTCATTGAACGGTATTGCACGAGAAGTCGCTGCGCTTACAAATGCTGTTCTTGCTCCATTGCCTAAAACTACATTTGTACCGGCATGTGAAAAAAAGTTGGCTGTGAAAGTTTCAGCTCCTGAAGCCTGTCCGCGTTATTTAACGCGTGTCATTTCAGGTGTGAATGCGAAAGCCGCAACTCCTGCATGGATGCTGCAGCGTCTTGAACGTTGCGGCCTGCGCAGCATAAGTGCCATTGTTGATGTGACCAATTATGTGTTACTTGAAGTTGGACAGCCTTTGCATGCATTCGATTATGCAAAACTGAATGATAGTATAGAAATTAGATATGCACGGGCTGGCGAAAAGTTGCATGTATTGAACCAACAGACTGTTGAGTTGCAGTCTGACATGCTGGTGATTGCTGATGGCAGGCAAGCTATTGCATTGGCTGGAATAATGGGTGGTGCAGAAAGTGCTGTAGGTAATATGACGACAGACATATTGCTTGAAAGTGCATTTTTTGTTCCTGGCGTGATAGTTGGAAAATCACGTCGCTTGGGTTTCAGTTCTGATTCCTCCTATCGTTTTGAGCGGGGTGTGGATTTTTCGAATACACAAGTGGCGCTGGATCGTGCGACACAATTGATTCTTGATATTTGTGGCGGACAAGCCGGGGTTTCGACAGAAGCATTGAGTACTTTACCTGCACGTAATGCAATTAAATTGCGGCCAGCACGAGTAGAGCGCGTACTAGGCATGAATCTGGAAGCACAGAAAATTACTCAGATTTTATCCAGCCTGGGTATGACTGTCCGTCAGCAAGGAACAGCATTTCAGGTGACACCGCCTAGCTATCGGTTTGATATCGCAATCGAAGAAGACTTGATTGAAGAAATTGCACGTGTATATGGCTATGAAAAAATCGAGCCTATACCGCCGCGAGCGACCATGAAAATATTACCACAGGCTGAAACTCAACGTCCTTTGGCAAAGTTGCGACAATTGCTGGTGTTAAGAGATTATCAGGAAAGCATCAATTACGCTTTTGTTGAAGCAGCCTGGGAACGTGATTTATGCGGCAATCAATCACCTATTGCGCTGAAAAATCCGATTGCCAGTCAAATGAGCGTCATGCGCAGCAGTTTACTGGGTGGTTTGCTGGCTGCATTACGCACGAACCTAGCACGCAAACAGGAGCGTATACGCTTGTTTGAGCTAGGGGGCTGTTTTACTACTGAGGCCGCTCTATATGTACAACAAGAGCGTGTCGCAGGATTGGCATATGGTTCTGTAGCCTTTGAACAATGGGGCGTCACTTCACGTAATGTCGACTTCTATGATGTGAAGGGAGACGTTGAAGCACTGTTTGCGCCACGTCGATTAAGCTTTGAGGCGATGAGTCATCCAGCCTCCCATCCGGGGCGCTCAGCTCGAATATTGTTGGAAGGCAAGGCTATCGGATGGATAGGTGAGCTCCACCCGCAGTGGCAACAACAATATGATTTACCCCAATCTGTGGTATGGTTTGAAGTTGAGCAGGTTTCGTTGATTCAAATCGCCTTACCCAAGGTGGTGGATATTTCACGTTTCCCACTGGTACGTCGTGATATTGCGGTGCTGGTTAATGAAAGTGTCACATCGCAGTCATTAATTACAGCGATGCAGTCAGAAAAAGCACCAAATGTGGTCGATTTAGCGCTATTTGACCTATACCGCGGAAAAGGTGTGGAAGAAGGCAAAAAAAGCCTTGCATTCCGAGTGTTATTGCAAGATACTCAAAAAACTTTAACAGATGTTGAAATTGAACAAAGTATGGTGCGTCTAGTTTCTGTATTGCAGCAGAACGGTGCGCAGTTGCGTGTGTAAGGGGAAAGAATGACATTAACTAAAGCAGAATTAGCCGATCTTTTGTTTGAAAAGGTAGGTTTGAATAAACGTGAAGCCAAAGATATGGTGGAATCCTTTTTTGAGGAAATCAGGCTTCAACTTGAAAAGGGCGAAAGTGTTAAATTATCCGGATTTGGAAATTTCCAGTTGCGTGACAAACCGCAGCGCCCTGGTCGTAATCCCAAGACCGGAGTGGAGATTCCAATTACTGCACGTCGTGTGGTAACTTTCCATCCGAGCCAGAAATTGAAAAGCATGGTAGAGGCAACCTATCATGGAAAACCAACCGTCTAATTCGGCATTACCGCCGATTCCGGCAAAACGCTACTTCACCATAGGTGAAGTGAGCGATTTGTGCGGGGTCAAGTCTCATGTTTTACGCTATTGGGAACAGGAGTTTACCCAGCTTAAACCGGTAAAACGGGGCGGAAATCGTCGATATTATCAGCACCATGAGGTGATGCTGATACGCCGTATTCGCCAGCTTCTCTATGAGGAAGGTTTTACAATCAGTGGCGCCAGAGGCCGTCTGGATCAATTCGAAGGCGCTTTAACCAACCACACTCCTCACGAGGATGCAGCGCCAATTCCATTTGTACATTCTGGTTTTAATATTTCTGATTTGCGAAAAGAATTACAAGGTGTGCTTTCAATCTTGAAAGCTTGATATAGCTCGGCAGAAAATTTTCGCTCTGCTATAATAACGAGCTTCGGGGCGTAGCGCAGCCTGGTAGCGTACTTGACTGGGGGTCAAGTGGTCGGAGGTTCGAATCCTCTCGCCCCGACCAGTTTAATCAATAGGTTATATATTTTTGTCGTTTGCAATATTAGCCGCTTGTTAGCCGTTTTCAACCTAGCGGCTAATACTCAGTCTGAAAAACTCTCTACTTAGGTAATTTTAAGACTACTTCACTCACTGGAATTTCACGACTACGAATATAGACTCGTGTGGTTGCTCCATCAGTATGTGCCAGTGCGGTTTGCAGCTGTTTTTCTTGGTAGCCTTGTTTGGTTGCATCAGTTGCTGCTTTTGCACGGAGATCCTTAAGGGTTACTCCTTTAATTCCTACTCGTGCACATGCACGTTTAAACAAACTTCCAATGCCGTTAGAGGTGTAAGGCTGTCCATGTTCTGTGTGGATGACGTATATACTGCGCATTTTGCCTAACGTTTTTACGCGAGAAAAAACTGCACATGCGTCTTCGCCAATCGGCACTGTAACTTTTGTTCCGCTCGATCTTTCTGTTTTTGTTGGTTTGAAAATAATTGCATCATTGGTTATTTGATCCCAACGTAACAGTCTGATATCGGTGCCACGTTGGTAGAGCAAATAAAGTAAGTCCATATAGCATTGAACCATCGCACCAGTTCTGGTTGGCCTGCCATCGTTACCAGTCA
>Ga0315281_10009908_pt1 | contig 13188 bp, 10 predicted proteins | sample YL17G07_0_MG_FD_204540 | JGI IMG/M metagenome (GOLD analysis project Ga0315281, IMG submission 204540) | Sediment microbial communities from Yellowstone Lake, YNP, Wyoming, USA - YL17G07_0 | ecosystem: Environmental > Aquatic > Freshwater > Lake > Sediment | place: USA: Wyoming | collected... | reverse complement strand
CGTCGCGGACGTCCTCCGGAAAAGCCCTGCCGTAGGGCATGATCAGGCCGAGGACGTTCTGCGGCCCCAGGGCCCGGGCGGCGAGCGCGGCGCAGACGGCCGAATCGAGGCCGCCGGAAAGTCCGAGAATGCCCTTCTTGCAGCCGCACTTGCCGAGCTCGTCCCGGATGAAGCGGACGAGGACCTTCTCGACGAACGGAGCGTTAATCTTCGGCGGCACGGGCGGCTCTTTCGAGGGATCTCAGGATGACTTCGGGCTTCTCGTCCCTTTTGAAAAGCCATCTCTTCCGGGCCTCCCGGACGGCGGCGAGGTCGATCCGGCGGACGAGAAGCTCCGGGTCGAGGTCGGCGGCCCGGCCGGCGAGCCGGCCGCCGGGGGCGAAGACGAAGGACCCGCCGGCGAAGGTCACGCCGTCCTCGATGCCGACGCGGTTCGCGTAGAGGACGAAAGCGGTCGAAAAATAGGACATGGCCTCGCCCATGAGCTCCCACATCCTGCTGGTTTCGAAGGCGTCGCCGCCCCCGACCCCCCGGCCCGGCGCCGCGGAGATGCAGATGATCATGTCGGCCCCGGAGGAATAGTGGACGTAGCTCGCCCCGTAGTGGAGAAAGTCGCGGCAGATGAGTAGGCCGACGCGCCCGAAGGGCGTCTCGAACGTCCGGAGATCGCGGCCCGGGGCGAAGAACTTGGCTTCTTCGAACATCCCGTTCGTCGGAAGGTAGACCTTGCGATGGACATGGAGGAGGCGGCCGTCGGCGATGAAGGCGGCCGAGTTGTAGAAGAGGCCCTTTTCCGACGGCCTCTCCTCGACGAACCCGACGACGGCCGCAAGGCCTCGCGTGCGGGCCGTGATCTTTCTGAAGAGAGGGTCCGAATCCGGGTCGAGGGCGACCTCCTCGACGAGGTCCTTCAGCGTGTAACCCGTGAGGCCCAGTTCGGGGAAAACGACCAGGTCGGCCTTCCCCCGGCGCGCTTTTTCGAGGACGTCCAGGTGGAGTTCGACGTTGGCCTTGACGTCCCCGAGTCGCGGCGAGATCTGGGCGAGCGCGACTTTCATGGCTCATAAGTAGCACAAACCGGGGGCGATTTTCAAATGCGGAGCGGATTGAAAAAAGCCGCGGATTCCATTATAGTTAGCCTTCCAAGAGGACCCGAGCCGAAATGAACCACATCGCCAGTCACTTGAGGGAAATCTTCTTCAACAAGAAGACCGGCCGCCTCGTCTACCGCCGGGGGGATATCCTCAAGTACTTTTTCTTCCAGAACGGCGCCATCATCCAGGTCAAGACGAACCAGCCCGACGAACGGCTGGGCGAGATCCTCTACAAGCTCGAGCGCATCCCCAAGGAAGCCCACGCCAAGATGGACGCTTACATCGAGCCCAACAAGAACCTCGGGGAGGTCCTCAAGAGCCGCGGCGTCATTTCCGAGGACGACCTGGCCGAGGCTCTGGCCCATCAGATCAGAGAGTCCGTCCTCAACGTCTTCCCCTACTTCGATGCCGAGATGGATTTCCAGGAGCACGAGGGGTACAGCGGCGAAATCAGCGAATCCCGGGTCAGCGTCCCCCTCCTCATCGAATACGGCATCCGGCGGATGCAGGCGGATCCCCTCCTGCAGGCGTTCCTGGCCCGGAGGACCCCCGTCCCCGGCCGGAAGACCTTCGCCTACCTTGTCACCGCGGACGAGAAGGATATCCTGGAGAAGGTCAACGGCACGGACACGGCCGAAGTCATCCTGCGGACGCTGACCATGCCGCCCGACCAATTTTGGAAAAGCCTCTACCTGTTCTATTGTCTCGATATCGTCGAGTTCGAGGGCGGGGCCCGGCAGGACGCTCCGTCGGAAAAAGGGACCCGCAAGCCGTCGCCCGCCGCCTCGCGGACGGATGTCCCGCCGCAAATCGCCGCCGTGCTTGTCTTCCGAGACACCCTGCCGTCGATGACGTTCTACCAGATCCTCGACGTCCCCAAGACGGCCGCGGAAGAAGATATCAAGAAGGCCTATTTCCAGCGGGCCCGCAGCTTCCACCCCGACCGCTTCGAGCGCAAGCTCGCGGCCGAATACAAGTCCCAGATCGACGAGGTCTTCGACGGCATCACCAACGCCTACCGCGTCCTGAGTAACAAGGAAGCCCGGCGAGTCTACGATGCGAAAAGCGGGTCGGCGGCGACCCAGGAGGACGTCCAGGACTCCTTCCGCAAGGCCGACATCAAGTTCCGCCAGGGGAAGACCCTCCACGGCCAGGGGCGGATCGACGAAGCTATCGCCTACCTCGAGGAGGCCGTCCGGGTCCGGAAAGACAAGGGCGATTACTACCTCCTCCTGGCCATGGCCGAATCGAGGGTCCCGGCCTACGTCAAGAAGGCCGAACAGGATTTTCTGCGGGCCATCCAGCTCGAGCCCTGGAACCCCGAGGGCTTCGTCGGCCTCGGCTTGCTCTACAAGGCCGAAGGACTCCAGACGAAGGCCATCAGGCAGCTCGAGAAAGCCCTCGAGGCCGAACCGGACCACGCCTCGGCCCGCGAAGCTCTCGACGAGCTTACAGGGGGCAAGAAGAGCGGGGCCAGGGGCCTGTTCGGGTTGGACCTTTTTGGTTCGAAAAAAAAGAAGAAATAGCTAGGGCTTCTTTCCGACGAGCCCCAGGAATTCCCTCTCCCCGAGTATCCTGATACCGAGCGCGCGCGCCCTGTCCAGCTTGGAGCCGGGCGACTCCCCGGCGACGAGCCCGGTCGTCTTCCTGGTCACGGAAGAGCCCACTTCGGCGCCGAGCCTCTCCAGGAGCTCCCGGGCCTCGTCCCGGCTCATGCCGGAGAGCGTCCCGGTGATGACGAAGACCTGTCCGGCGAGGGGCTTTGGCCCCTCCCCGCCCTCGATCGCCTCGGTGGCCAACCCCACTTTCCTGAGCCTGCCGACGAGCTCGCGGCTTTCCGGTTGGGCGAAGAAGAAACGGATGCTCTCGGCGACCTTGGGACCGATATCCTCAGCCAGGACGAGGTCCTCTTCGCCGGCCGTTTCGAGGGCGTCGAGAGTCCGGAAACGCGCGGCTAGGGTTTGGGCCAGCCGCTCGCCCACGCGGCGGATGCCCAGGGCGAAGATGAGCCGCGCGAGGCCGCGCGTCTTCGATCCTTCGATCTCGTCGAGGAGGTTCCGGGTGCTCTTAGGGCCCAGCCGTTCCAGTTCGACGAGGTCGTCGTAGCGGAGGCCGTAGAGGTCGGGGATGGACCGGACGAGCCCGGCGGCGAGGAGCTGGTCGACGACGGCCTCGCCCAGCCCGTCGATGTCCATCGCCCGGCGGGCCGCGAAGTGGAGGATGGATTCCCGGACCCTGGCCGGGCACGACGTGTTGACGCAGCGCGAGATGACCTCCCCTTCGGGGCGGAAGACCTCTGCGCCGCAGACGGGGCAACGGCCGGGCCAGTCGAAGGGTCGGAGGCGCTCCGTCCGCCGTTCCTTCATGACCGAGACGACATGCGGGATGACGTCCCCGCTCCGCTCGATGAGGACGAAGTCGCCGACCCGGATGTCCTTTCTCCGCACTTCGTCCTCGTTGTGCAGGGTCGATCGGCTGATGGTCGTCCCGGAGAGCTTGACGGGCTCGAGGACGGCCACGGGTGTCAGGGCGCCGGTGCGGCCGACCTGGATAACGATGTCGTTGACCCGGGTGGTCGCCTGCCGAGCCGGGAACTTGTAGGAGATCGCCCAGCGCGGGGACTTGGCCGTCGCCCCGAGGGCCTGCCGCTCCGCCGCGGAATCGACCTTGACCACGATGCCGTCGACGTCGTGGTCCAGGCTGTCCCTCTTCTCGGCCCATTCCTTGTAGTAGGCGATGACGTCGTCGAGCGCGGGACAGAAGCGCGAGTGGGAGTTGGTCACGAAGCCGAGCTTCCTGAGCTTCCGGAGGGATAGCCACTGGCCGTCTTGCTCCTTCCCGTCGATCGAGAGGTAGTACAGGAAGACGCCGAGGTTTCGGGCGGCCACTTCCTTCGGGTCGAGGAGGCGGATCGAGCCGGCCGCCGCGTTCCGGGGGTTGGCGAACAGCGGCTCGCCGAGCTCCTCGCGCTCCCTGTTGATCTTCCGGAAGGAGGCGAAAGGCAGGTAGATCTCGCCGCGGACCTCAACCTCGCCCGTCTCGTCGATGACGAGCGGGAGGGAGCGGATGGTCTTGACGTTGCCGCTGACGTCATCGCCGCGGACGCCGTCGCCGCGCGTGACGGCCCGGGCGAACTTGCCGTCCCGGTAGAGGACGGAGATGCCGAGCCCGTCGATCTTGAGCTCGGCCGTGAAGGCGACCGTCTTTTCGGGGAGGAGCTTGAGGACGCGCCCCCCGAACTCCCGGAGCTCTTCCTCGTTGTAGCAGTTGTCCATGCTTAGCATCGGAGTCCGGTGGACGACGGAGGGGAAACCTTCGAGCGGCTTCTCGCCCACCCGCTGCGTGGGGGACTCGGGCGTCACGAGGCCGGGGAAGCGGGCCTCGAGGTCGCCGAGCTCGCGGACGAGACGGTCGAATTCCTCGTCGGAGATCTGGGGGTCGTTCTCGACGTAGTATTTCCTCTCGTGGGTGAGGATCTCCCGGCGCAGCCGCTCGGCGCGGGCGCGGTCCTTCCCGCCGGCGAGAGAGGAGGACACGTCTTCCCTCCTAATATCGGGGACTCCTCGTCGTTCCTGCCCCGCCGGGTCAGGCGGGGCAGGAACGGCGGGACGGGTGTCGCGAGCCGGTCCGGGCGCCGCCCTACTTGCCGAGTCGGGCCTTGGCCTGGGCGACGAGCGAGTTGAACTTGTCCAGGACGCCCTTCTGGCCGCCCTGGATCCTGGCGATGGCCTGCTTTTCGACCTCGATGTTGTCCTCGAGCTTCTTGAGGACTTTCTTGTCGGCCTCGGAGAGGTCGTCCTCGGTCTTGCCATCGACCTTGGAGTTGTAGGTCTTGGTGAACTCCTCGATAGCCTTGCTGTGTTCTTCGATCTGGGCGTAGCTCGAGGCGAGGTCCTTGTCCTGGCCGACGAAGAGGTTCTGGGCTTGCCCCAGGAGATTCTTGGACTGGGGTGGATTGAGCAGGGCCGCGTCGATCAGGGCGCTGACGGCCTCGTTCGTCTTGGACGGGTCCGTCTTGACCTGGCCGTTCAGGATGATGGCGATGTTCAGGGCGAGGGGCCCGGTCTTCTTCTTGGCGAAGCCTTCCTTGTAGATGGCCAGGGCTTCGTCGACCTTGCCTTCTTTATAGAGGGTCTGGCCGAGGAGGGCGGCGCTTTCGGGGCCCTTGTCCGCAGCGTAGAACTGCCGGAAGACCTTCTCGGCTTCGGCGTACTTCTGGCCCTTGTAGAGCGTCGCGGCGAGGCTGTTGAGCTGTTTGAAGATGCTCGGGGCCTTGAACAGGCCGTAGCCGATGATGTAGTTCTCTGCGGCCGCGCCGTAGTCGCCGGCCTTTTCCGCGAACTGGCCGAGAAGCTCGTGGCCGCCGGCCTGGAGCTTCGTCCCCAGGGACCTATCCTGGAGGGTCTTGCCGTACTCGATGAGCTTGAGAGCGGCGGCCTTGGCCTTGTCCATTTGCCCGGCGCTTTGATAAAGCCCGGGGATCGTGCCCAACAGCCCGATCTTTGTCTGTACGTCGATGCCGCTCATGCCCAGGGCCTTCTCGCCGTATTCGGCCGCCTTCAGGGCGTTCTTCGTCGCGCACGGGGTCAGGCAGTAGTAGAGGTAGGCCCAGTCCTCGTTCGTCGTGCCCTGGCCCGCGTACTTCGCGATGTAGGCTTCGAGCGCCTGGACTTTCGCGCAATTATCGGAAAGCTGCATGGCCTTGAGGTATTCCTCGTCCGCACTTTGGGCGGCCACGAGGCCTGCCAGGAGGAAAACCAAGGCCACGGTCGTCCCTAATGTTCTTTTCATGCCTAACCTCGCTCGAAAATTTCAGGAATGATAGTCCGCATCCTGATTTTTGTCAATATCTGCTCACTCCGGATTAACTTAAAGCAACTATTATGCCAAGATGCAGGCCGGTGGCCGGAGTTTTGCTTCCCCGCTCCGGTTTCACTATAATACCGGCCATGGACCGGAAAACGCTGTTCCGGGAAGCGTTCCTCGAGAAGATCGGAACTTCGCCCTCCGAGAACGTGCCACTTTCGGCCCTATCCAGCTTCGGCATCGGCGGGCCCGCCGACCTCTTCTTCGAGGCCCGCACGGAAGAAGAACTCGAGAAGGCCGTCGCTCTCGCGGTTGGGGAAAAATACCCTTTTTACGTCATCGGCGGCGGGAACAACGTCCTTTTCGACGATGCCGGCTATAGGGGGCTTCTCATTCGAAACCGCCTCGAGGGGATCGTCAGGGAAGAAGGCCGGATCCGCGTTCTCTCGGGAACGGGCCTTCCGGCCATCCTGCGTGAAGCCCTCTCGGCGGGCCTTGCCGGCCTCGAATTCCTGGCCGGGATACCGGGGACCGTCGGCGGGGCCGTTTACGGCAACGCCGGGGCCTACGGCTGGAGCATTGGGGATGTCCTCGAGACGGCGACTCTCCTCTGCCCGGGCGGGGAGCGCCAGCCCATGACCAGGGAGGCCCTGCGCTTCGGCTATCGGGATTCGGCCCTCAAACAGGGGGGGGGCGGCATCGTCCTGGATGCTGTCCTCTCGTGCTCTCCAGGGGACGCCCAGACATCTGAGGCCAAGATCCACGACATCCTCGAGAAGCGGCGGACCAAACACCCCCCCCTGGGCACGGCCTGCGCCGGGAGCTACTTCAAGAATTCCTGTTCCGCGACCGGGGAGAGGATCCTGGCGGGCCAACTGCTCGAACAGGCGGGGGCCCGGGGCCTCGCGGTCGGCGATGCGGCCGTCTACGAGAAACACTGTAATTTCATCATTAACAAGGCCAACGCCCGCTCGCGCGACGTCCTCCTCCTGGCCGAAGAGCTCAAGGAAAGGGTCTATCGGAAGTTCGGAGTGCGTCTCGAAGAGGAGGTCATCCACCTTCGAGCAGACGCTTCAGGGCAGTGACCCGGCCCGCCGGTAATCCGCTTTTTTCGGCCAGCCGAAGGATTTGTTTCCCCATGACCAGGTAAACTCCCCTCGCATGGAGGTCGTCCCGGAGGGCTTCCAGATGCTTCCGGACGGTGACGACATCCCCCCGGAGGATCGGCCCGGTCAGGGCTTTTTCCAGGCCAAGATTATTTACGTTCTGTAAAGTTCCTTGCACGAGGGGGAACAGTATGCCGGCGGCGGCTTTCTCCCCGATCCCGGCCGCCCCGAGCATTCCGGACGCGGTCCATTCCAGGGCGATCATGGCATTCGAAGCCAGGCTGCACGCGGCGTGGTAGAGCGGCTTGTCCTTTTCCGAAAGAAGAAGGACGTTCCCCCGGAGACTACGGACCATTTCTTCGGCGGCCGCGACGGCGGCCGGGTCCCCTTCGACGCCCCAGGTGATGCCCCTGAAGATCGAGGCCGGCGCGTCCTTCCGGGGAAAGGACTGGACGGGATGGACCGAGGCGATGCGCGCTCCTCGTTTCCGGAGGGGCTCGAGGACGCGGGCGGGGAGGAGACCGCTCGTGTGGAAGACGAACTGTCCGGCCCACGACACGCCGGACCGCGCCAACCCGGCGGCGACGCGGCCGACCGCGTTGTCGGGCACGGCGATGATGACAACATCGCCCAGCCGGGCCGTTCCGCCGAGACCGGCCATCGCTGTTCCCCTGCCGATGATGCGGCGGCTCTCCCGGGCCGCTCCGGGGTCCTTGTCGACGATGGCCGCGGCCGTCCAGCCCCGCCGGACAAGCGCCGCCCCGAGCACGGTCCCGAGCCGTCCGGCGCCGACGATGGAGAAGCTCTTCATGGGTTGGACTTGAAGACCTCGTCCCAGAGATCGACCTCGAGCGGGGAAGGGATTTCCGTCCTCTTCTCCAGCTCCCGCCGTTTCTTCCCTTCTTTGATGGCCGTCTTGAGCTCGGCGGCGAAGGCCTCGGATTTCACGGGCTGGAGGCCGCTTTTCTTGGCCAGCTCCCGGATGGCCCGGTCCGAGCTGACGACGAAGAAGCGGCGGCGGTCGGTCTGCCGGCCGATCATATCCCGGATGACGTCGTCGGCGTTCTGCCCTTCGCCGGGAAAATGGATCGTGAACTTGGGGTTGACCGGGACGTCCGTCGGCGTCGGCTCGGGGTTGCCGTCGAAGACGAGGTGGATCCGGGCGCGGGTTACGCGCTGGAAGGCGAGGAGTCTGACCACGAGACCTTCCCGTCCCGACCTCTCCCGCAGCTCGTGGGGCGCGATGCGGCCGAGGAGGTTGTTGCCGTCGATGAGGTAGGCCATGTCACGCCGCCGTCGGGGCGTCTCCCTCTCAGCCCGGCGGCCAGGCCAGCCGCCGGCCGCCGAGGATGTGAAAGTGAATGTGGAAAACTTCCTGGCCGGAGTCCCGGGCCGTGTTGAGGACGATCCTGTAGCCGCTCTCTCCGATCCCCTTTTCCCGGGCGATCTCCCGGGCCCGGAGAAGGATCTCCCCGAGCAGGGCTTCCGCTCCGTCGGGGGCGTCGTTGAGGGAGGAGAAGTGGTCCTTGGGGATGACCAGGACGTGGACCGGCGCCTTGGGCCGGCTGTCTTCGAAGGCGAGGAGGCGCTCGTTCTCGAAGAGGATTCTCGCCGGGAGCTCCCTGCGGACGATTCGGCAGAAAAGGCAGTCCCCGGCGGGCGGAGACGTCACGCTTTGACCCTTTCGATCGAGGCCCCGAGGTCGCGGAGCTTTTCCTCGATCCTCTCGTAGCCCCGGTCGAGGTGCTCGATTTCGTTGATCGTCGTTTCGCCGGCAGCGACGAGGCCGGCCAGGACGAGGGCGGCCGAAGCCCGGAGATCGGTGGCGATGACCTCGGCGCCGGAAAGGAGCGTCTTGCCCTTGACGACCGCCTTGTCGCCCTGGACCTCGATCGACGCGCCCAGCCGGACGAGCTCGTTGACGTGGGAGAAGCGCCGGTCGAAGATCGTCTCCGTGATGATGGACGTGCCGGCGGCCTGGGTCAGCAGGACCATGAACTGGGCCTGCATGTCGGTGGGGAAGCCGGGATAGGGCGAGGTCGTGATGTCCTGGGCCTTGACCTCCCGGCTGCCGGCGACGCGGAGAGCGTTTTCGCCTTCGGTTTCGACGATGGCGCCCGAAGCGCGAAGTTTCTCGATGACGGTGGCCGTGTGCTCGGGGACGACGTTCCGCAGAAGAACATCGCCCGCCGTCAAGGCCCCGGCGATGAGGAAAGTGCCGGTCTCGATCCGGTCCGGGATGATGTCGTGGGCCGCGCCGCCGAGCTCGCGCACACCCCGGACGCGGGCCGTATCGTCGTCGAGCCACTCGATCTTGGCGCCCATCTTGTTGAGGAGCACGGCCAGGTCGGCGACTTCCGGCTCCCGGGCGCAGTTCTTGAGGATGGTCTCGCCCTTGGCCAGGGCGGCGGCCATGAGCAGGTTCTCCGTCCCGGTGACCGTCTTCTTCTCGAATTCGACGACCGCGCCGCGAAGGCGGTCGGCCTGGGCTTGAATGTAGCCGTGCTCGAGGGAGATCGTCGCCCCGAGCTTCTGCAGGCCGGCGATATGGAGGTCGATGGGCCGCGAGCCGATGGCGCAGCCGCCGGGCAGGGCGACGACGGCCTTGCCGAACCTGGCCACGAGCGGACCGAGGACGAGGATCGAGGCCCGCATGGCCCGGACGAGCTCGTAGGACGCCTCGTCCGAACGGATCTTCGCGACGCGGAGCGACACGGTGTCTCCGTCGATCTTGTAGGCCCCGCCGAGCTCGGCGACGAGGGTCAGGATGGTCTCGACGTCCTTGACCCGAGGGATGTTGGAGAGGCGGACCTCCTCGCTCGTCAGCAGGGAGGCGGCGATGGCCGGCAGGACGGCGTTCTTAGCCCCGCTCATGCGGACTTCGCCGCTCAAGCGCAGGTCTCGGTCGCCCCGAATAATCAGCTTTTCCATCGGCCTGATTGTAAAGGAAGCGGAGCCGGAATTCAACCTGAGGGACCGAACCGGAGGGACTGTCCCCTCTTAGGGGACTGTCCCTCTTTGCGACCAGCCCCAGGCCTCGTAATAGGCGTCGAGGACAGAGTTGTAGAAAGCCTCATCGACGGCCTGGCCCTGGTGGGCGCCGCGGCCGAGCGGAACCTTGAGCTTGGGCGGGACGAAGGCGTCGTAGGTCCTGTCCCGGCCCTGGAGATTGTTCAGGCGGCGCTCGAGCGCGTAGATCCTCCGGCCGCATTCCTTGAGGGACTCGGGCGTGTAGGAGGTCCCGGTCAAGGCGCCATAGAGCGAAAGGAACGGCTCGGCGGTAATATCGCCGGTGAAAAAGTCGCAGAGCCCCAGGGAATCGACGAGGGCCTTGCCGGCCTGCCCTTCGGCGACGTAGGCGGCCAGGTCCCGGGCCTCTTTGAGCCCGCCCTCTTCGGCCTGGATCGTCCAGGCGTAGGTGTGGTCGCCGCGCCCCCGGTTCGATGTGCCGTAGGCCGTGAACATGCCCGGGAAGGCCTTCGGGTTGATCCCGGCGTAGCCGAGCCCGCCGTAGGCCGTCGTCAGGCAATAGGCGATCTCGGAGAGGGCGGCCGGCGCGGCGCCCGCCGCCACGTCGGCGATGACTCGGTCGGTGTGATGGCCGAGGAGCCGGCCCAGCTCGCTCGAACGATAGGCGATCTCCTTGAGCGTCCGGACCATGCCGGCCGCGTCTCCGAACTTCGGCGCGTTCCCGTATTTCGCGAGGAACCCTTTCTCGGCTAGCTCCATGGCCCCGGCCATGACGCTGCCGAAGGTCATCGTGTCGACGCCGAGCTCGTTGCATAAGGCATTCAGGTGGAAGATGGCGTCGCGGTCGAGGATGCAGCAGTTGATCCACAAGGCGATCGTCTCGAACTCGGGCCGGACGCCTTCGCCCGCGTAAGGGCCCGATTCGACCTTGGCCGAGCGGGTGCAGAAGACGTGCCGGCACTTGTTGCAGACATTGTGCTTTCCGGAAATGGCCAGGAACGCGTTTGTCGACACCTTGTCGTAGTCCGCGGAGTCGAAGGCCCCCTCGTCGAAGTTGTGCCAGGGTAGGTAGCCGCCCTTGACGCCCAGGTAGCGGCCGTTGAAGGCGCGGTCGAGCCACCAGGTCGTGCCCGTCGTCGGGCGGAAGGAGGCCGTCCGGTTCGGGTCCCCGACGCTCGTCTTGACCAGCTTGTCGATCTCCTGCCCGAACGTCTTGAACGCTTCGGCGTCGTGGTAGGCTACGGCGTCCTTGCCGTAAGCGGTGATGGCGACGAGGTTCTTCGAACCGAAGATGGCCCCGGCCCCGCCCCGGCCGAAGTTGCGATGATAGTCGGCCGTGAGGCAGGCGAAGTCGACGAGGTTCCATCCGGCCGGCCCGACGGTCAGCGTGGAGCCGCCCTTGACCCGGGCGGCGAGGGCGTCGGTGATCTCGGAAGCGCGACGCGGGACGCGGCGTCCCTGGGCGGTCTCGAAGAGGTCGTCCTCGGCGTCGACGACGCGGAGGGCGCCATCGACGGCTTCGAGGCGCACCGGGCGGTCGGCCCGGCCGTCGATGACGACCTGGTCGAACCCGGCCCGCTTGAGCATGTTCGGGAAAAGGCCCCCGGCGCTCGAGTGGGTGACGAGCCCGTGGACGGGCTTGTGGCCCGGGATCCAGGGGGCGGGTTCGGGCGATCGGGCCATCGTCCCGATAAACGAGCACGAGCCACGCCCGGCCGTCGCGACCGCCGTGTCGTTCAGTGCGGCGGCGCCGACGACAATCCTGTTTTGAGGAGCGAGCGGGTTCTTGAGCGGGCCGATTTTTTCCAAGTGGTCGGCGAGAAGCCGGGCCTGCAGGCCGCGGCCGCCGACGTAATCGCGGCAGTATCCGGTGTCGGCCGGCTCGACGCGGATTGTCCGGTTGGTCAGGTCGACCCAAGCCCAACGGCCCTTGAACCCTGTTGTTTTCTTGGCTTCGGGCATGGTTACTTTTTACAGCGACCGCAGGGCCTGGCCCAAGTCGGCGATGACGTCGTCGGGGTGTTCCGCGCCGACGCAGAGCCGGATGAGCTGGGGCGGCACGTCAGCCATGCGGCGGGCCTCCTCCCCCTGCTGTTGATGTGTCGAGATCGCCGGGATGGTGGCGACGCTTTTGATCCGGCCGAGGTCGGTGGCCCGGAAGATCATCTTGAAGTTGTCGAAGACCTTCCTGGCATTCTCCGGCGGGCCGTCGACCCGGAAGCTCATGAGGTGGCCGTAGCGGTTGACCTCGCCGCCCTTGCCGTCGTCGGAGTCGACGAGCTTCATGTATTTTTTGGCCACTCCGTGAAGATGGTAGCTTGGCAGGCCCAGGTAATCGACCTGATAGACCTTCGGGTGCTTCTGGAGATACTCGGCCACCTTCTGGCAGTTGGCGCTGACGAGGTCCATCTTGGAGCGGAGGGTCCGGAGGTCGTTGAGGGCGAAGATGGCGTTGACCGGCGAAGAGGCCGGTCCGTTGTCCCGGTAGGGCAGGAATTTGACGTACTCGGCGAAACTCTCCTTGAACAGGGGGTGGTCGTTCGTGACCTTCGTAGTGATGGGCTTCCGGCTGATGAGCGCGCCGCCGATGGCGAAGCCGCCGGAGGTGATGGATTTCGTCAGGGAGTGGACGACGATGTCGGTGCCGTGGGCGATGGGCCGCATCAAGGCCGGGGTGGCGCACGTCGCGTCGACGATGAGCGGGATCCCCCACGAGTGGGCGAGGTCCGCGAGGGCCTTGACGTCGGTGAAGGACTGCTGGGGGTTGGACGGCATTTCCATGTAGAGGAAGCGCGTATCATCGTCGATCTTCGTTTTCCAATCCTCCATGTCCCAGGGATGCTGGACCCAGCGGCATTCGATGCCGCGCTCTTTCATCTTGCGGAGAGAGAACTGCTGGAACGTCCCGCCGTAAACCTGGATGCAGGAAACGAAATTGATCCGTTCCTGCCCGTCCTTCTGTTTGACCAGGAGCGGGTCGATGGCGGACATGATGGCGGACATCCCCGAGGCCGTGACGCAGCAGGACGTGTCGAATCCCGTCCGATAGCCCTCGAGCAGGGCCAGGACCCATTCGAGGTAGTAAGTCGTCGGGTTGGCGATCCGCGTGTAGCACCAGGTCGGGACGAGGTAGGCGAGAGCGGCCTCGAGCTCGTCCGAGTCGGCGTAGGCCTGGGAGGCGGAAAGATAAAGGGGCTCGATCACGGCCCCTT
>Ga0315281_10009907_pt1 | contig 13189 bp, 15 predicted proteins | sample YL17G07_0_MG_FD_204540 | JGI IMG/M metagenome (GOLD analysis project Ga0315281, IMG submission 204540) | Sediment microbial communities from Yellowstone Lake, YNP, Wyoming, USA - YL17G07_0 | ecosystem: Environmental > Aquatic > Freshwater > Lake > Sediment | place: USA: Wyoming | collected... | reverse complement strand
AGTGTTAATCACTCTACTCTGTTAGATATTTTACGCAGAAAGATAAAAGATAATGACCTATTATGGTTATTAGAAAAAATAATAAAGGCAGTTCCAGAAGATAAAGGTATACCAATAGGCAATTTGAGGGAGGATTGGGGTCAAGTCTTGAATTATAAGTTTTTTTAATAATGAGCTACTTGCAAAAGTATTTACAAAAAATATTTTTGGCTTGCAAAAAAAGAGAGTATATTATTATGATAATATATATATTAAGGACAACGGAGTTATATGATATTTCTTGATGTAAAGACAGATTACGCCTTTAAAAAGGTATTTGTGTTTAGAAACAAATAGGGACAGCGACCATTTATTTCCAACTTGTTTATTTTTGAAACCTTAGAGGTAATTTATTTTATACCATCCAAACATTATACCAATTTGCAATTAGTGTGGTAAAGTTCATATTTCAACGGATTTTACGTAGGGGCGAACCTTTGTGTTTGCCCTATATTAGGCATTAGCGTCGAATTCAAACAAAAAAAGGGTAGACACATAGGTCTGCCCCTACGGCAAATATTACTTCATAAATTGCAAATTGGTATTATATACAACGGGGCTTTTGGCGGCCTTATCCCAATCGGAAAGCGTCCCCTCATGCTCGACCAGCATGCTCAATTCCTTATTCGTGTATTTGACGATATACAGTTATAGCGATGATTTGATAAAAACCGATAAAAAGTGTCTTTTCCTGTATCTTTAAATTCAGACGGCATTAGACCTTTTTTCCATAGACCGCTTAATCTTTCATTAAAAAAAGGCGTTATAAATATCTCATAAAATATCTTGTTAACGTTTATTCCAGATATTTTATTAATGTTACTTTGTCTGGCTAATGTTGGAATTTTCATTGATTTAAAAAACCCTTTTACTTTATTGTTTATCTTTGTTGATAAAAGTGCATTATTCAGTAATTCTGTGTTATTATTATTCTTAAATAAGCTCCAATCTAACCGTTGAGATATAATCGGAAAATAAATCAATTATACCATTTTGGAGCTTATTTATGCTATTTTATTTAATTATTTCAATAAGTTATCCCAGATTTTAAGGGTGCGAAACTTGATATCTTTATTTAGTATATCCGTAAGCGGACAATTATATCCACTATCATATTACAAAGTATACCATATTTGGGACAGATAATCTTAAACAATAAGCGCATTATTAAACAATTCTGTGTTATTATTCATAAATCGGCGCGGATTAACAATTGACTACAATCAGCTATGAACGGGTATAACCCAATTCAAAGGAAAGACAATGTCAAACGATATTAATAACATTGGTCTCTTTAACGATATAGACCAAAGCGACCTAAAAGAGATAACCTCTTATTTTAAAACCGTGAAGTTCTCTAAGAAAGAGACCATATTTGATGAAGGAGACCAGCCAAATTGGTTGTATATTGTGTTAGATGGAAAGATAAAGATTACAAAATTAAGCAAAGATGGTAAGGAAATAATCCTTGAATTGGTTGCGCCAAGAGAATTCTTTGGAGGAGTCGCTGTTATCAATAACTTCCCGTATCCTGCCAATGCGGTTGCTATGGAGGCGTCAGAGATATTAAAAATCTCTCGAAAAGAATTAATCAAACTCATTGATATTTATCCTCAACTTATGATTAATCTTACAAAAAATATCAGCGCAAGGATTAAAAACAGCCATGAGGCATTGAAAAACATGGCTCTTGAAAAGGTAGAGGCTCGGATTGCAACCCTTTTGTTGAAACTTGCCGAAAAATCTGGAGAAATTATTGAAAAAGGGACGCAAATTAACATTAAACTTACTAAACTAGACATCGCAGAAATGGTCGGAACTACTGTTGAGACCGCTATAAGAACTATGAGTAAATTCAAGAAAAATAAATATCTTACTGAGACTTCTGGATTTATTGTGATAACAAATAAAAATGGTCTTAAAGATATAAGCGCGTAAAATAATTTTTTTTATAAATATTATTACTTTTCTTGACAAAACCAATATTCGTATGATAAAGTTCTTTGGGTTGTCAAAAGATATGCCTAATAGTTGAGTAATTAAAAGGAGCGCCAGTGATAGAACTACAAAAATGGTTTTTTGTTTTACTTGCAAATTTTATTGTCTTAGTAATATTATTAAAGATAATTCTATTTAAACCAATGTTGGCTCTATTAGCGCAGCGCAGAAATATTATAGGCGAGGCGCTTGAGGCAGCGCGCAAGTGCAATGAGAACAGGGCAATGTATCAGTCTCTTATAGAAAGCGAAACAATCACCACAAATGAAAAGATAAATTCAATACTGGATACATCAAGGGCAGAAGGCTTAGCCCTGCAAAAAGAACACATTCAACATACGCAGGAAGAGGCTTTAAGCATGATTGAAAAGGCTGGTAAAGAAATATCCTTAGAAACGCAAAAGGCTAGAGAGGAATTAATGGCAGAGATAGCCTCCTATGCCTCTGAAATATCAGCTAAGGTTATATAAGAGATGAAAATACTGACAACTAAGATTGATATTAAAAAGCTCAATATGAGTTTGATAGTTGGTTTTTTGATGTTTGCAGCGCCATTACAAGCACTGGCGTCAGAGGGCGAAAAAGGCGGGGTATTAAGTCATCTGCTATGGCCAACGATTAATTTTGCAATACTTGCAATAACCCTCTTTATCTTTCTTAAAAAACCCTTAAAGGAATTTCTCGCTAAGAGAACCGAGACAATTGAACGCACCCTTACAGAGGCTAAACAGGCAAGGCTATTAGCTGAAAAAGCCCTAACAGAAGTCACCCTCTCCTTAAAGATAAAAAGAGAAGAAAGGGATTGGCAACTAGATAAGGCAAAGAAAACTGGGGAGATAGAAAGGCAGCGATTAGCTCAAGAAGGTCAAGAGATAAGTTTAAGAATCAAAGAAACTGCAGAAAAAAATATATCCGCTCAACTTCAAAAGGCTAAAGAAGCAATTAGAGCAGAGGCAGTATTCGCAGCAATGGAGATTGCTGAGCAAAATATTAAGGCAGCAATGACTACGTCTCAGCAAGAAAAAATCGTTCAAGATGCCATAAAACATATAGCTTCACAAAATTAATTATGTATAATAAAGGGACAAGAGATTGAAAAAAAATTCAAAGGCTATCAAGAGATATACAAAAACTCTATTTTCTATGGTTGAAATCAACGAGGTCGTTAAAGTTATAAACGATATATCACGATTTTATGAAGCTGCCACTAAGGTAAATAATGTTAGATCAGTGCTTGTAAATCCATTATTTAACGAACAAGACCGTAAGAAACTCTTGGAAATACTTGGTGATAAATTTAAATTTTCTAAGGAGTCCTCAAAGTTCCTAAACGAGATTATTAAACTTAAGGCATATACAGAACTTCCTTATGCTATAAATACCCTTACAAAACTCTATTTTGACGCAAAAAATATGTCAAAGGCAGTTGTTACCACATCTACACAATTATCTGAACAACTCAAGGTGACTCTAAAAGATATGTTATCAGATAAATTTAAGCGGACATTTGAGCTTGACTGTAAGACTGACCCAGCAATTGTAGGCGGGATAGTGGTTAAGATAGATTCTAACCTCTATGATCTAAGCACACTTGGACAGCTTAGATTAATGAAAGAAAAATTATTAAAGACATAGATAATAAGGGGTGCAAGAGGTGATAAAATGGAAATAAATGTTGCAGAAATTGGCGAATCACTAAAAAAACAGATTGCTGATTTTGAAAAAAAGGTAGATATCAGCGAGATTGGCACTGTTATAAGCGTTGGCGATGGTATTGCCAAGATATACGGCATTGAAAATGTTATGTCTGGAGAACTGCTTGAATTTCCAAATAATCTCTCAGGCATGGTATTAAATCTTGAGGAAAATTCCATATGCGGCGCGGTTGTTTTTGGCGAGACACAGCTTTTAAAAGAAGGAGACGTTGTAAAGCGAACCTCACGATTAATGCAGGTGCCTGTTGGCGAGGAGCTATTAGGAAGGGTTGTAAATGCAGTTGGAGAGCCTATTGACGGCAAGGGTCCTTTAAATAATAAACAGACGCGGCTGGTAGACGTTATTGCCCCTGGTATTATTGACAGAAAACCTGTTGGCGAGCCTCTACAGACTGGTATAAAGGCAATTGACGCCATGATACCAATTGGGCGCGGACAGAGAGAATTGATAATTGGAGATCGTCAGACAGGAAAGACCGCAATCGCCATAGATGCAATAATTAATCAAAAAAACTCTGGTGTATTTTGTATATATGTAGCAGTTGGGCAAAAGAGATCAAACGTTGTAAGGGTTGCTCAAGAGCTTGAGAAACACGGAGCAATGGCTAATACTATAATTGTTTCAGCAACAGCGTCTGAGCCAGCTCCTCTGCAATATATTGCGCCGTATACTGGGTGCGCAATGGGCGAGTATTTTAGAGACAGCGGCAGACATGCCTTAATAATATATGATGACCTTTCAAAACAGGCAACTGCTTATAGACAGTTATCCCTTCTGCTGAGAAGACCGCCTGGGCGTGAGGCTTATCCAGGAGACGTATTTTATCTCCATTCAAGGCTACTTGAACGCTCAGCAAAGGTATCTGATGAGCTAGGCGGAGGTTCACTAACAGCGCTTCCGATAATTGAGACTCAGGCAGGAGACGTTTCTGCCTATATTCCTACAAATGTTATATCCATCACAGATGGACAGATATATCTTGAGCCTGATTTATTCTACGCAGGCATTAGACCAGCGGTAAACGTTGGGCTTTCAGTAAGCCGAGTTGGCGGAGCAGCTCAGACTAAGGCAATGAAACAGGTTGCTGGCACGCTGAGGCTTGATTTGGCTCAATATAGAGAATTGGCTGCATTTGCGCAGTTTGGGTCTGACTTAGACAAATCAACCCTTGCTCAGATTGAGCGTGGAAAGCGTATGGTTGAGCTACTAAAGCAGGGTCAATTTGTGCCTCTTCCCCTTGATGAGCAGATAATCATTTTATATTCTGGCGCCATGGGATTTGTAGATGACATTGCGGTTGATAGACTGGCTGATTTTGAGTCAAAGCTATTGAATTTTATAAGGGCTAATAAGGCAGATTTAAAGAAGTCAATAATGGATAAAAAGATTGTTGACGATGAGATAAAGAAGGCGCTGGAAGCAGCTATAAAGGAATTCAAATCAACATTTTAGGTTATGCAGGGGCTAAGGTGCTGCCCCAGATGGACAGACAGGTAAGCAAGTCTGCCCTTACATATAACTACATATAATATATGGAGTAAAAGTTGCCGAATTTAAGAGACATAAAAAAGCGTATAGCCTCAATAAAGAGTACTGGTAAGATAACCAAGGCTATGAAGATGGTATCTGCCGCAAAGCTGAGAAAGACGCAGAATGCCATGACTCAGGCAAGACCTTATGCCCTGAAGATCAAAGAAATCCTATCTAACATCTCATCAGGCGTTGAGGAAGGCTCACATCCCCTATTAACTGCGCGTGAGATTAAAAAAATAGAGGTCTTAGTAGTAACAAGCGATCGCGGTTTATGCGGGGCATTTAATACAAATGTCTTAAAAAAGGCTAAATTATTTATAGATGAACAACTGAAAAATGGAATTGAAGTAAGCATATCTACTATAGGTAAAAAGGCAAGGGAGCATTTTAAAAGAAGAAAGATACCGGTAAGGCAGTCAGTGGTAGATATTTCATCATCGCTAAATATATATGGCAGGGCTAAAGAGATAGCCTCTGAGATAATAGAGTTGTATACAAATGGCGGAATAGACGGCGCAAGTGTTGTATTCAATGAGTTTAAAAATGTAGTAACCCAAATACCAACCGCCTCAGTTATGCTGCCTATAGAGAAGCCGTTAGAGAATATAGATGCGCAGTCACAGCCAAAGGATTTTATATTTGAGCCAACAGAGATTGAGATATTGAATGATTTACTGCCGAGATATGTAGAGGCGCAAATATTTAGGGCTATATTAGAATCAAGAACATCAGAGGAAGCAGCTAGAATGGTGGCAATGGAAAATGCGACCAAAAACACCAATGAGTTGATAGAAAAATTGACATTACAATATAATAAGGCGCGTCAGGCATCAATCACCGCAGAATTAATGGATATAGTAGGCGGAGCTGCTGCCATAGAAACCTAAAATTATGGGATAAAGGGGTTAGCCCCCTTTTGGGAGTTTGAGGGCAAAGTCCTCATAATAATTTAAAATAAAATATTATAATATAGATTAGGAGGCATAAAAAAATGAATGAAGGAATAGTAGTTCAGGTAATTGGGGCAGTATTAGACGTAGAATTTGAGCATACGATGCCAAGTATCCTGAATGCTTTAAAGATAGAGCGGGCTGCTGACCCGTCAAAGGGGTTGCCAGAGATTAACATAACCCTTGAGGTAGCGTCACATCTTGGTGAAAACGTAGTCAGGACAATAGCTATGACTTCCACAGACGGAGTTGTCCGCGGCATGAAGGTAACAGATACTGGAAAGCCTATAACCGTACCAGTAGGAGATGGCACTCTTGGCAGGATAATGAACGTAGTAGGCGAGCCATACGATAAAAAAGGACCGATAGAGCATACAGAGAGATGGTCAATACATAGAGCAGCGCCTGCATTTACAGATCAGATACCAGCAACAGAGGTATTTGAGACAGGGGTTAAGGTATTTGACCTGCTTGTGCCATTTGTAAAGGGCGGAAAGATTGGTATGTTTGGTGGGGCTGGAGTTGGAAAGACTGTTGTTATAATGGAGATGATACATAATATAGCGATGGTTCACGGAGGCGTGTCGGTGTTTGCTGGAGTTGGCGAGAGGACAAGAGAAGGTAATGATTTATATAGAGAGATGAAGGAATCAGGCGTTCTAAGCAAGGCAGCCCTCATTTATGGTCAGATGAACGAGCCTCCTGGGGCAAGACTAAGAGTATCGCTGTCTGCGCTTACAGTATGCGAATATTTTAGAGATCAAGGACAAGATGTTTTATTATTTATAGACAATATATTTAGATATACTTTAGCGGGTTCAGAGGTATCTGCGCTATTAGGCAGAATGCCGTCAGCAGTTGGATACCAGCCTAATCTGGGAACGGATATGGGAGAGTTGCAAGAGCGTATTACAACAACAAATAAAGGCGCAATTACATCCATGCAGGCGATATACGTGCCAGCAGACGATTTAACAGACCCTGCAGTAGCAACAGCATTTACGCATTTAGACGCAACTGTAGTTTTATCGCGTCAGATATCAGAGCTTGGAATATATCCTGCGGTTGACCCGCTTGACTCAACGTCAAGGATACTTGATCCTCAGATTATAGGAGAGGAGCATTATAGGGTAGCAAGAAAGGTGCAGATGATTTTACAGAGATATAAGGAATTACAGGATATAATAGCTATACTTGGAATGGAAGAGTTATCAGATGACGATAAATTAACGGTATCACGGGCAAGAAAGCTCCAGAGATTTTTGAGCCAGCCGTTCCATGTTGCCGAGACATTTACTGGGAAGCCGGGCAAATATGTAAAACTTGAGGACACAATAAAAGGATTTAACGCAATTGCAGACGGCAAGTATGACGATATGCCAGAGCAGGCGGTATATATGGTTGGAACAATAGAAGAGGCAGAAGAAAAGGCAAAACTGCTTGCTTCGGCTTAATGGATAAAAATGGAAGATAAAATTACATTTGAGATAGTAACGCCTTACGGCAAGGTCATAGAAGACAAGGTTGACGAGATAGTAGCGCCTGGGATACTTGGCGAGTTTGGTGTATTGCCAGGGCATGCGCCGTATATTTCAATGCTTGATATTGGGATATTGACCTATAAATCTGGAAGCAGCGTTAAAAAGGTATTTATCAACTGCGGATATGCGGATGTCAGTTTTGAAAGGGTAACGATACTGTCAGACAGCGCAGAATTGGCTGAGAATATAGATGTTAATAGGGCAAAGACTGCGCAAGATAGGGCAAGTGAGCGGTTGAAAAAGGCTGATATAGATATTGTGAGGGCGGAAGCAGCGTTGAAGAGGGCATTGAGCAGGTTAGAGGCTGTGAAGGGGTGAGACGGAGTTATTGAATATAAGAGAGCCTCTCTAAAGTTGTTAACCAATTTCGTTGAAATCACCCCATTCACTATGAATCACCCAATTCATACTTAGCACTCTTGATTTTATCAAAAAAATCTCCTTCCTCAAATCTCTTAACCCATTTTATTACAATAAAATAACCTCCAAATCTAACCGCTTGATTTCTAAAATATCTCCTTTGGCTCAGCTTAAACCAAGTTACATTCATAGTAGTAAAATTATAAAAAGAATTCACCACAGAGACATAGAGAAAAAATAAAAACTATTCACCGCAGAGACACTGATAGAGGACGTAGGGGCAGACCAATGTGACCTTTTTTTGAGTTAGGCGCTATTACCTCTTCCGCCCTTTCAGGGCTGCTTTTTCATTTTTCACATTTCCCCAAAAAATAATATTTAAAAATTCTAACAAATACTGTTATAATGAATCGTGTTTCCAGAACCTGACATAAAAAATAACCCTAAGGAGCTGAGTAAAAATATGTTCCTCAATTTGGTTAGAATTTTTATTCAGCTTCAAGGCGTGAAGAGGGCGCATATCTGGATATATAAGCGGCGAACAACGCAGAAAACGGATAAAAAGGCAAGCAAAGTGAGGAATTTATTTATACTCATCGCCTAAGCCTTATGCCCAACGAATTAAGGAATGATTAAACATGTGGCTTGAGGCTTTTCTTATATTTATCTTTATCCTGCTAAACGGCTTCTTTGCAGGCGCTGAAATTGCCATCATCAGTCTCAGAAAGACTAGGATTCAAGCTATGGCGGAAGTTGGCGGTGAACGCGCTAAATTACTCCTTAATCTTCGCAATAATCCTGAACGTTTTATTGCAACCGTTCAGATTGGCGTCACCATCATGGGAGCGCTCGCCTCTGCAATTGGCGGAGCGACAACGGTTCGTGTTCTCAAACCACTTATTGAAACCCTGCCTTTTAATATATCTCCAGGGACTGCTGAGGCAGTTTCTATTGCCATAGTTGTTACAATTATCTCATACCTGACCCTGATATTTGGCGAATTACTGCCTAAGTCAATAGCCCTAATGTCCCCTGAAAAGTTTGCCCTTAATGTTGCTATTCCGCTATCGTTTTTTGCAAAACTGGCTTCTTTCTTTATTGGAATTCTTACTGCAAGCACAAATATTTTCTTAAAACCATTTGGCAAGGAGTCATTTACTAAAAGGGCGTATATCTCTGAAGAGGAACTTCGATTGTTGATTGAGGAAGGCAGAAAAGACGGGGTATTTGAGGCAGAAGAACAGGAATTAATCCACAGCGTGCTTGAATTTACAGATATCTCTGTTAAAGAGGTAATGGTGCCTATTATGCAGGTTCAATGTTATTCAATTGAAACTCCATTTGATGAGATTGTGTCAAGCATTGCGCAAGGACAACATTCAAGGTATCCAGTTTTTAGCGGAGAATTAAATAATATCAAGGGAGTATTATATGTAAGGGATGTATTTAAAGCCCTTGCTGCCAAAGATCAAATCCATCTAAGAAAACTCCTTAAAGCCCCTCTTTTTATACCTGAAACTGTTAAGATAGGCAATCTCTTACGGCTTATGCAAAAAAGACGCATACATATGTCAATTGTTGTTGATGAATATGGGGCCGTCTCAGGGATTGCTACTATTGAAGACCTGCTTGAGGAGATAGTGGGCGAGATTATTGATGAATATGACATTGAAAAGCCGATTATTGATCTTGGAAATGGTATATATATAGTTCACGCTTCCATTAATATCAGAGATCTTAAAGAGGATTATTCAATTGCTATACCTGATTCAACGCAATATGATACTCTTGGAGGGTTTATTATCACAACGCTTCAGCGCATCCCTTCTAGCGGTGACAATCTTCTGCTTGATCATTTAAAGATTACAATTATAGAGATGATGAAAAATAGGGTTTCAAAGGTTAAAATAGAGATTCTAACAGGAGAACAACCATGAATAAGATTATACTTTTAGTGATGATTGCATTATTACTGCCAGTTTATAGTTATGCTCAGCAAGGTATTAAAGTAAACGACTATACCCTTGATAATGGATTAAAGGTAATTATAATTGAAGAGCATAAGGCGCCAGTTGCAACATTTCAGATATGGTATAAGGTAGGGGCAAGGAATGAATCATCTTATGTCACAGGAGTCAGCCATATGCTTGAGCATATGATGTTCAAAGGCACTAAAAAATATGCCGCAAATGTCTTATCTACCACTGTCAGCAGAAATGGGGGTATAGATAATGCCTTTACAACAAAGAATTATACCGTATATTATGAGACCCTGCCATCTGACAGGATAAATATTGCTCTGCAATTTGAATCAGAGAGGATGAGGGGGCTGTTATTAGATGATAAAGAGCTTGCAAGTGAAAAACAGGTCGTAATTGAGGAGCGCAGGATGAGAACAGATGATAATCCTCAAAATTTATTGTCTGAAGAGGTCTATGCCGCAGCATTTAAGGCTCATCCATATCATAATCCTGTAATAGGATGGATGTCTGATATAGAATCCTATAAAAGAAGCGATTTAATGGAATATTATCAGGCATTTTATAGCCCTGACAATGCCTTTGTAATCATAGCAGGCGATGTAAACAGCGCAGCTTTGATAGGAGACATCAAAAAGAGCTTTGGAGAGATTTCCAATGTGCCAAGAAAATATAAAACCCCTGCAAGTGAGCCTGCGCAAAATGGAGAGCGCAGGGTGGTATTAAGGAAAAAGGCAGAGCTGCCTTATATGTTAATGGCATTTCATGCGCCTTCAGCGCCAAATGCTGATAGTTACGCCCTTGATGTGCTGGCTGGAATTCTTGAGGGTAAAAGCGGGAGGTTTTATAGGGATATAATTGAAAAAGGCATAGCTGTAAACGCAGATACACAATATGACAGCCTGAGTCCTGATCCGGACCTGCTGGCATTTGGAGGCTCTGTAGGACAGGGACAGGATATTAAAAACCTTGAGGCTGCATTTAATCAAGAGATAAAACGCCTGAAGACAGAATTGACAAGCGGGAGCGACATCCAAAAGGTTATAAATCAAATAGAGGCCTCATTTATAAAAGAGCAAGATTCATCAAGCACAGTTGGAATGACTATTGGAGCATTTGAGATATTGGGTGATTATAAGATGAAAGATAAATATATTGATAATATTAAAAAGGTGAGTTCTGAAGATATTAAAAGGGTGGCTATCAAATATCTTACAGATGATAATAAAACTGTTGGGGTTTTAGAGCCTATTAAATAGGGGATTGATTGTGAATTCAACCTTCGCAGAACGAAATAGCCATTTTAGCGCCTGCCACCCCTTTTAAAAAAGGGGAAGATCAACTTTATACCCTAAATAAAAAATCTTTAGCTGCAAATATATTTCTCTTTCTAAATGCTGCAGGACTCTCAATTAGTCCTAATATCCTACCAGTTTTAATTTCTGATAGAAACCATGGTTGTTTCAGGCTACCTATTGATGACGTCCATTTTGGGTACTCTAAATTTAATTCGTCACATAGGTATTCAACAATAGAAGCTAATAAGTAATCGTACTTATCACCAACTGAATTGTAATTAGATACTTGTAAGAGATTTTTATTGTATCTAAATGAGTCAGCAAAATTTATTTACTAATGTTGGTTCAGACTTGTTTTTGAAACAGGTCTTAGACCCTCTGAACCTAAATGTTTAATCATTTATCTACGCCCCTACGCCTCTATCCCATTTTCCCAGAGTTCAGATTCGCTTATATCAATATCAGAATTCCAAAACAGTCCATAACCGCCTATATCAACCTGGACATTTTTAAAAAAACCGTAATTCTTTAATGGTTCAAACATGTCAAGGCTTAGCAGTGGCGTGATATCATATGTCTTTTTTATCCCATTAGTAAATGTTACTAACAGCGTATGATTGTTTAATGTAATTGCGTCTTGAATAGTTGGATATTTCATAATTGTCTCACTCATAGCATTATTCAAGTGGAGGCAGTTTTTTATATTTCTGCGTATTCCACATCTTTAGGAGTTCATCTTGATACATTGCAGCCCATTCCAAAGTCAGTTTTTTTGCGCGAGATGGCAAGTCGCCTTCTATCATTTCTAAGGTTTCAATATTAAATATCGCATTAAACTCTCTATAAACTGCATGAAAATGAGGATACCCATGCTCGACAAAAAATAACTTTATTATAATCCCATAAAATCTTGCTATTTCAGGCATAATCCCTTCCTGTATTTTAATATTTTGAGTCACTTATACATAAATAAGGATATCATATTATACTATAATATTAATAATTAAATAAGCCCTCAAAACAAATCTATCCCATTTTATCTTTACCATCTCTTTCATAGGATTAGAAGATTATAATTGTAAAATAATAATTTTATATGATAATCTACAATATGAGAACATTAAATTCTAAACCATTGATCATGTTTGATACCTTAGCTTATGCCAAAAAGTTTATATCTGTAGGTCTCACAGAGGCTCAAGTTGAGGCGCATGCTGAAACTTTAACTGCCTTGCCTACTGAACAACTTACCACAAAAATCGATTTAGCAGAACTTGACAACTCTTTGACATTAAGAATGATAGAACTTGAAACAAACCTTAAAAGCGGCTTAATAGAACCTGAACCAAGCCTTAAAGATACCATAAATGACATGGGATTACGCCTTGAGGCTAAGATAGAAAATACAAAATCTGAGACAATAAAATGGGTAGCAGCAATGCTTGTTGCTCAATCCGCTATTATTGCTGCTATGATTAAATTAATTTAGACTCATGAGCTTCTTACAAGTGTATTTACAAAAAATAATTTTGGCTTGTAAAAAAAAGAGTATATTTTATTATGATATAATAGATATTAAGGACAATAGAGTTATATGATATTTCTTGATGTAAAGACAGATTACGCCTTTAAAAAGGTATTTGGCGGTGACAACAGCAAAGGTATACTTATCAGCTTTCTCAATGCCTTAATAGACATTCCCGGCAATGAAAAAATAATCGACTTGACTATAGTTGACCCATATCAGATGCCTAAACTAAAGGGGATGAAAGATA
>Ga0315281_10009906_pt1 | contig 13189 bp, 11 predicted proteins | sample YL17G07_0_MG_FD_204540 | JGI IMG/M metagenome (GOLD analysis project Ga0315281, IMG submission 204540) | Sediment microbial communities from Yellowstone Lake, YNP, Wyoming, USA - YL17G07_0 | ecosystem: Environmental > Aquatic > Freshwater > Lake > Sediment | place: USA: Wyoming | collected... | reverse complement strand
AATCTATTAGGCCACGGCCCGGATCGGGGTTACTGGTCCCGACATAGAACTCCTCCAAAAGTGATTTTGATTCTGCGCCCATATTTAGTGTGATTATTGGAAAGTTTTATAACACTATCACGGCGGCTAATCAAGTTTTTTAAGCGGAGCGATTGAAATCGCCAGTTTTTTTACGCCGTATTTGATGTTTTTAAAGCTTACAGTTACAACCCCTGGGGTTATGGCAACCACTACACCTTCACCGAAACTCTGATGGAAAACGCGGTCGCCGTCGTAAAGTTCCACGGCATCTCCAGGGTATTCCTCCACCGGGATCGGAGTGTAACCAAGATCATTGCCGGAAAGCGAACGCTGGCTGCGAACTGGCATATCAAGCAGTTCTTCGGGGATATCAGTAAGGAATTGCGAGGCGGCGTTATCCTTCGATTCACCGTAAAGAGTGCGGTTTTTGGCCCGCAATAAATAAAGCCTGTCTTTGGCGCGGGTGATGGCCACATACATCAGCCGGCGTTCTTCTTCCAGCTCGTCGCGCTCTAACAAACTGCGCGAATGCGGCAATATTCCTTCTTCCAGGCCGGCAATGAAAACTACCGGAAATTCCAGGCCCTTGGCGGAATGGATGGTCATCATGGTTACGGCGTTATCCTGATTGTCCAAAGTATCAATATCGGCGATCAGCGAAATTTCTTCCAGAAAAATGCTTAGGGAAATTCCCGGTTCAAGGGCATCGTATTTGGAGGCAACCGAAGCAAGTTCCTTGACGTTTTCCAGGCGGGCTTCGCCGGAAACGGTGCCGTCGTCCAGGAACTTTTTGTAACCCGAGTAATCGATGACGTGCTTTACCACCCCCGATGCCGTGAATTCGCCGTTAATTTTTTTCAGGTCTTTGATCAGTTGCACGAATTTGGTGATGGCTTCGTATTTGGCGCCGGAAAGTTCAGGGATTTTTTCATTCTTTGCGGGATCTGCGAGCTCCCCCATGGCTTCAAATAAAGATAATCCTTGGTTTAGTGCATAAGCCTGGATGGCTTCAATGGTTTTGGCGCCGATTTTGCGCGTCGGCACGTTGATGATGCGAAGCAGGCTTACGGTATCGTTGGAATTCTGGATGACGCGCAGGTATGAAATCATGTCTTTAACTTCTTTGCGTTCATAAAACTTGATTCCGCCGACGATTTTGTATGGAATGCCGAAGCGCAGGAAAATTTCTTCCAGCACGCGCGACTGGGCGTTGGTGCGGTATAAAATAACAAAATCACGGTAATCAGGCTGCTCGTGCGCGCGCATAAGCTGCTGGATTTCACGCGCTATAAATTCGCCTTCACCGCGTTCGTTTTCCAGCTCTTTTAAGGCGATTTTTTCGCCGCCGGGCCTTTCGGTCCAGAGCTTTTTATCTTTACGTTTGGCGTTTTTTACGATGATGGAATGGGCCGCGTCCAATATGCCCTGGGTGGAGCGATAGTTTTGTTCAAGTAAAACAACTTTGGCGTCGGGATAGTCTTTTTCGAAGTTCAAAATGTTGCCCATATTGGCGCCGCGGAAACTGTAAATGCTCTGGTCGGAATCGCCGATCACGCAGAAATTGCGGTATTTTTCGGCCAGCTGATTGGATAAAACGTACTGAGCGTGGTTGGTATCCTGATACTCGTCCACGGAAATGAACTGGAATTTTTCCTGGTACTGGTCAAGGATTTTAGGAACATTTCGGAAAAGTTCAACTGTCTTCATGATGATGTCATCAAAATCCAGGGCGCTGTTTTTCTTAAGCGCTTTCTGGTAATGCTCGTAAACTTCCGCCACTTTTTCGGTGAAATAATTATGGACCATTGAAGAATACTGGGCGGGCGTGACCAGCTGGTTTTTGGCTCCGGAAATATGGTTCAAAATGGCCCTTGGTTTTACCTCTTTATCATCGATGTGCAATGCCTCCATTACGTGTCTCAAAAGAATCTGCTGGTCGGCTGTGTCGTAAATGGTGAAAGAGTTTTCATAATCCAGCAGATGGATGTTCTTGCGCAAAATGCGTACACAGGTGGCGTGGAAAGTGCCAACTGAAGGAAGGTCTTTGTCGTCATCGCGCCCGATAAGTTTGATTACCCGGCTCTTCATTTCATTGGCGGCCTTGTTGGTGAAGGTAACTGCCAAAATATTCCAGGGGCTTACCCCTTTTTCCTGCATCAAATAGGCAATGCGGTGAGTAAGGGCGGAAGTCTTGCCCGACCCTGCGCCAGCTATTACAAGCAGCGGGCCGTGAGTGTGGAGCACCGCCTCGCGCTGTTTATCGTTGAGTTTTGACAGTAAGTCAGCCATAAATCGTTAGCTTGCAATTTATCAAATATGTTGACAAATAGCAAATCTGTATGATATTCTGTTTTCTTAAATTAATATTGGACCCGGTCATTATATACAATTATGAAAGAAAGCTATAAATCTTTAGATTTGGGGTTTAGTGAAATGATTGACGGAAGAGAAGTGCCGACGAGTCGTAAAACTCCCCCATCCCATCATGATGAACCCGTCGTTGAGCGGACTCCTGAGCAAAGAGCAGCAACAAGGCAGGCGATCAAAGATCTGGGAAAGCTGGCCGCGGATGACCCTGAAATTCTGAATTTCCTGCCGATTTTAAGGGAGTTGAATGCGTTCAAACCTATGATTGCCGGAAAAACCCAAAGAGTAATGGCACAGGTTTTTGGCGATATTCCGGCCGCAAGGCACCTGGCAGATATCAAGCAATGTAAGTCGCTTGCCGAGGTAAAAAGTGACCTGCTTTCATTAAGCGGTGACCAGATAAATTTCAATGAAGTCGGGCATATTTTAATGACACGCTGGAACCGGAATTTCTACAAACTTCTGAATGACTCGATGATTGCTTCACTTACAAATGTGCTGGCTGAACAAAACCCCGCCCTTGGCATCCTGAAGCGTGAGCATAGAGTAGAAACATTACTGCTGGAGATTCAGAAGCAGGCTGACCTGCGGGATCGACCACTGAGTGGGCCTGTGCACGTGCCATTAGATGCTAGACCCGTTGCGAAAGTTATTCCACTGAAAGTCGAAATGAAAAAAGCTGCTCCTGATCAATATAAATACAGGCCGGCCCAGGAGACAACGGTTAAGTCGGCTTCGGAAATATTCCGCAAGCGATATCTGGAAGCATCTTCGTTCAAGGCCATTACGGATAAAATGGTCACTGAAGGAGTTCACTGCGTGGGCAGGGAATGGAAACACACAAAAACAGATGGCTTGAATTTCCCCCAGGTTTTAGACCACCTTTCCAAATTAAAGCTGATCGATTTTTACCAGGTTGCCCGGATTATTTTTCAATGGAAACCTTCACGCAGATTTAGGCCAGAAAATATTGAAAGTGTTGTGGTGAAATTAAAGAAAGGCAATATCGCATCCGTAAGGGATCTTCTGAGGGCGGTAATTCCCGAGGCCTAGCGGCGGACTACTACGGTTGTTCCTACTTCCCCAAAGTCGTAGGCGAATTCAGCGTCTTTGGGAAGAAGACGAATGCAGCCGTGGCTGACCGGAATTCCAATGTGGGTCAGAGCTTCGCGCCAGAACACGCCGCGGTCGTTGCCCAGACTTGGCAGCGCGTGGATGCCATAGCCGCCCGAGCGGTACATCATCCACTTGGGCATGATGTAATGTGGTGATTTTGAGGCAACCCGCACTTCTTTCTTTTCCAGAATTTTGGTTGTTCCAACCGGGGTAGGCGTACGCGATTTCCCTGTGCTTACGCGGAATTCACGGATTGTGTAATCGCCTACTTTAAGCCACATTCTCTGTTCAGAAAGGTCAACTTCGATTTTTTTATCGCCGGTAAGATCCACTTTGGCCAAATTGGTACTTTCCTGGATGAAAGAAAGCAGTACACGTTTTCCCGGGTCTATGTCGGGTTCGCCTACTTTGGTGTCGATGGAGAAAATTCCACTGTCCATCCAGGTTACCCCTTCCACCAGCGGCGTAAAAAACTCACGGTACAGCCCGATTTCAGCAGGGGCTTTGCTTACGAAGATGAAAGTTGCTATGCCCTGGGGGTCAACGCGTTTTGATTCCATTTTGATGCGGTTAGGCGCCAGCCAGTTACTGATGGATTTTATTTCGGTTGAATAAAAAGGGCTGGAACGGTCGCGTTCTTTATCCGTGCCCAGGCTTACCATTGGCGCCGCCTTGCAACCGCTGTCCGCAGAAAACCAGGGGGTGTTTCCCGTGTTTTTAATGAAAACCTTAACTTCAAAAGCTTCTCCAACGGCCACAAACGCTTTTCTGCGCACGGCCACAAACTCGGCTTTATTTTCAGGCTCTTCGGGCACCTCGAATTCGCAGTTCACAGGCTGGTCTGTAAGTTCTTCAGCGTGTGCTTGCGGAAACGGAGTTAAAGCTACCCGACGAACATTCCTGGCCAAAGCCAGATTTGGGAGCATGACTGTGAAGCAAATCAGAAGTGCCGCTAGTTTTTTTGGGCTCGTAATCATCTTTAAATTATGATACATTTTTATGTATTAGTCAATAGGGCTGCGGTTGGAAATGCAGCGGTCTAGTTCAGAAGTTTCTGCAGCTCCTTGCGGAAAGTCTCAATATCGCGGAAATGGCGGTAAACCGAGGCAAAACGGATATAAGCCACTTCATCCAGGCGACGCATGCGCTCCATAACGCCTTCACCAATCACCTTGGCCGGGATTTCTTTGCCCATTTTGGACCATTCCTCTTCCAATTCGTTCAGCAAAGAATCGACCTGCTCCTTGGTCACGGGGCGCTTTTCGCAGGCTTTCCAGATTCCGCTTTCAATTTTCTGGCGGTTATAGCTTTCACGCGAATTATCTTTTTTGATGATGATGAAATTGGTTGTTTCCACACGTTCAAAAGTGGTGAAACGGAATTTGCATTTTGTGCAGTTGCGGCGACGGCGAATTTCACGGTCCTCATGGGTATCGCGCGAGTCCAGTACACGGGTGTCTGAATGCTTACACTTGGGGCAGACCATGGATAGCTAATTATCTAATGTTCAATTTGTGCCAGGTTTCTTCGGCATAGTGGTCGGTCATGCCGGCTATATAATCTTTTACCACAACCGGAAGGGCTTCGGAAGCTTTTAATGCGGCCTGGAATGGGGCCGGAAGCTTGCCGGGTTTTTCAATGTAGTACAAAAAAAGCTTTTTGATAATCTTTTTTCCTTTTTCGATCTGACTGTTGACCTGGGGATCAAGGTAGAAATTTTTCATCAAAAAGACCCTGAGCTCGGCAATTTGCTTCTGCATGGCCGGACTGAACTGCGTCAGCTTAACCCTGGCTTTCCTGACTTTTTGAAGGTCGGTGATTCGGTATTTTTTAAGATTCGCCTGAGTAGTGTCGCATAAATCGTGGATCATGCGACTAATCATCTTGCTGATGATACGGCTTTTATAGCGGCCGCCGTGGCTCGCAATTTGACGGCCGTATTTTTTAACGACCTCTTTTTCCGCGTTTTTCCAGATGGCAAAATCGCTGATGTCTTTTAATTTAATAATGCCGCTGCGCAGGCCATCGTCCACGTCGTGGTTCAGGTAGGCGATTTCATCGGACAAATCCATCACCTGACTTTCCAGGTGAGGCGAGATTTCGAAGTCTATATAAGTAGTGTAGCTGTGCGGGTTATGTTTCAGCAGCCCGTCCAGAACCTCTTTAGTGGGGTTGAGGCCGTCGAAGGCGGGGTAGATTTTTTCCAATTTTTCGATGATGCGACGGCTTTGTTCGTTGTGTTCAAAGTGCAGTTTGTGTTTTTTCATCATTTCATCCAGCGCAAATTCACCGCCGTGGCCGAAGGGTGGGTGGCCAAGATCATGGGCAAGGCTTAGGCATTCAGCAAGATCTTCGTTAAGGCCAAGCGTGCGGCTGATATCGCGCGCGATCTGCGCCACTTCAATGGAATGGGTCAGGCGGTCGCGGAAATGGTCCCCGAAGTATGAAACAAAAACCTGGGTCTTGGCCTGCAGCCGGCGGAAAGCCTTGCAGTGGATCACGCGGTCGCGGTCGCGCTGAAAAGGCAGGCGGTATGGGTCTTCCACTTCTTTATGTACGCGGCCGGCGGAAAGCGCGCTTTTCATGGCGTATGGCGCGAGAGTACGGCTTTCTTCTTTTTGCAGCTGATGGGCTGTTTTCAGACCTAACATGAGCCCATTGTATGCCTAAATGAGGGGCATTTGCCATGTAATTGATCGCCATTCTTTGGCGCGCTAACTGGCGGCATCTGTTGCACGCACTCTTGCGTCAGCCGCCCTTGGCACTGATGATGAGTTTGGCAAGTTCCGCACGTGTAATTGCGCGGTCAGGAGCGAACTGGTGAGGCGCAGTTCCTTTAATAAGGCCGCGATCCCAAAGGGCGCGTATCCACGGACCCTGCCAGAATGCCACTATGTCTTCAAATAAATTATCCGGATGGCCTGCACCGCAGTTTGTCGTATAGCAGCCCATGTGCGGCGGAATCTTGAAAACTTTTGCAATAAGGCTTGCCGCTTCAGCACGGGTAAGCATACGGTTTGGCTCGAAAGTTGTTTCACTTGTTCCTTCTATCAGATGCAAATCATAAGCCGCGCGCAACCAGGCCCCCTGCCATGAATCAAGATCTGTAAAAGGACTTCCGCAGTCGTTATCAAAACAGCCAGCTATTGGTGGAATACCAGCCGCCGCCAACGCCATTTTTACACCTTCGGCTCTGGAAGCTGAGCTATCCGGATGGAAAGTGCCATCTGCGTATCCCTTAAACATGCAGGCATCAAAACCTTTTTTGATTTGTTCTTCAGCCCAGTGTCCAGCAATGTCAGACGGATAATTTACTCCCGGACATTTGCTTGGTTCGGGTGGTGGGGGTGGAGTTGCAGGCGAAGCAGAGGCAGGCGTGGATTCAGTGGTGGCCGCAGAGGCTGGCGCAACCTGGCCCGTCTGCCCGGTTCCTGCTGTCTGCTGGCTTTCCGAAGTTTCCTGCGTTTCTACGGGCGGCTTTTCGGCAATTACTTTAAATTTTTGAATAGAATAATCTGCCGGGGCAGTTCGCGTTTGTTTTGCCGAAATCGCAAATGCATAGTCGCCTTCTTCCGCATTGGAATCAAAATCATTAATTCCATTCCAAAAAATATAGAAGTTTTGATTCTTTAGCTTGATAGCATTATAGAGAAGGGTTTTTGCAACAGTATCCTGTGCCGGTTCCTCTGGCGGCTTATAGTCGCCCTGCACAACCTGTGCCGTAACGAAACCGTCTGCAGAAAGAAAACAGTCGACTCTTATTGGATTTTTGTCGGCCAACACAAGTTCAGGTGCACTGATTTTACAGCTCATGATATCGGGTGCCGGGCCGGCTGGTGGCAGAGTTTCCCCGGACGAAGAAGTAGTTGTTGAAGATGTTGATGTTGATGATGTGTCTGCCGGCACGGATGTGTCTACCTCGGTAGTATCAGGGCTGTATCCTTCAATAGCCTTAACAGTCACTGTACATTTGGCAATTTGCTGGCCGATTTCGAAATCATCAATGGAAACGTATGCGGTTTTCACACCCTCGGCAGAGTATTCATTCCCTTTACTCTGGCCTTCTCCAGTTACCGCGCCTGTCCAGGTGTATTTGAGTGCGGTTGCGTCGGTAACGTTTCCCACAGTTGCCGACCAGGTTACTATTTCACCAATGTAAGGTTCTGCAGGACTGACTTTGCAGGTTAGCGGATAGTATGGACTTTTGTAGGGTACATTCGGCTGGCTTACAATTACGCTGCAACTGGCGGTTTTGACACCGAGTTCAGCCATGTTTGCGGTAACCGTGGCATGCTTGGTGCCGCTACTGGTATAAACTTTTTGGATGGAAGTATCGTATGAGTAGGCTGTATCAAGACTTTCATCGCCCGTCCATTTGTATGAAACAGCCGATGGATTTGGTACACCTGTAACCTCTGCGAACCACCACACTTTTGAATCCGAAATGAAAGGCGCTGGGTTTGGGTACCCTGCACATGTAACCGAAGCTCCAAGTGCAACCTGCTTGGTTGAAGCGACCGGGTTTTGCAAAAGACTGGCCTTATATAGGGTCGGGTCGGAAAAATAGAGCGTTCCTGCGGCAGCCACCAGGGCAGCCACGGCTACAACCGACTTTGCAAATAATCTATGATTGATGATTTTTTGGATACTCATATCGTGTTATTTTAACATATTTTTTGTTTTTTAACAATATGTCTGGGCTTAATTTAGGGCTAATATGGGATTGTCCTTTTTGCATCTTTGATGAAGGTTGCCCAGCTGATTACGCGGTTCCTGGAACACGCTGAAATCGCCAAAAACCAGTCGCAGAAAACTCTGGAAAATTACGCCCATTATTTGAAGCGTTTTTCCGGGTTTGTTGGAGCCGATGCTACCCCCAAAGAAATTACATTGGAGAAAGTGCAAAAATTCAGGCTTAGTTTAAATCGGCTGGAAGACGAAAACGGGAAACAGCTTTTGGGCGTTAAAACCCAGAACTACCATATAATAGCGCTGCGGGCTTTCCTGAAATACTGCAGTAAAAATGATGTACCCGCGCTGGCTCCGGAAAAAATAGATTTAAGTAAAATTCCGGAAAGGAGTGTGGAATATTTAAGCCGCGACGAACTGGAAAGGCTTTTTGGTTCCGTGAACGCCGGGAAAATCCAGGGCGTGCGCGATACCGCAATTCTTCAAACCCTGTATTCAACGGGGCTGCGCGTAAGCGAGCTTACGGGTTTGAACCGGGCGCAGGTGGACCTGGCGCGCCGCGAATTCATGGTGCGGGGGAAAGGGCGCAAAACCAGAATTGTCTTTTTATCAGACCGCGCGGCGGATGCGATAGGCAAATATCTGGCCGCCCGCGACGATAATTTTGAGCCGCTCTTTATTAATCACAAGCGCGGGCGCAAGGGCGACGACATCACTCTTGGCGAAAAGCGGCGCTTAAGCACGGTGATGGTGCAATATATGGTGCGGGGCTACGCCCGCCGTGCGGGCATCATTAAAAAAGTGACTCCGCATGTTTTGCGCCACAGTTTTGCCACGGAACTTTTGATCAACGGCGCGGATATACGCAGCGTGCAGGAAATGCTGGGCCATGCATCCATAACAACCACCCAGATCTACACCCATTTAACCAACAAAAGGCTGCGTGAAGTGCATGAAAAGTACCATAAATAATGTAGTTTTTTGCTGCTTTCTGCCTTATAGTATTCCTGCGTAATTTCCCGACCATGATCGTCTTCGACAAAGTCACAAAAAAATACGGCCGCGTAACGGTTCTGGATAAAGTTGACCTGATTATCCGTCCGGGGGAATTTGTTTCGGTCGTGGGCGCATCGGGAGCAGGGAAATCCACCCTGGTTTACGCCCTTATTGGCGCGGAAAAAATCCAGCAGGGCAATATCAGCGTGGATGGATATACCGTGAATAAAATGCGTGATAAGGCGATGCAGTTTTACCGCCGCAGGATCGGCGTGGTCTTCCAGGATTACAAACTTTTACAACAGAAAAGTGTTTATGAAAATGTGGCTTTTGCGCTGGAAGTTTGCGGATTTGAAAGGTCAGATATAAAGAAACGGGTACCGGAGGTAATAGGTATTGTGGGGCTGGAAAGACAACACAAGCAATTCCCGCACCAGCTTTCCGGCGGCGAAAGGCAGCGCGCCGCAATAGCCCGCGCGCTTGTGCATAACCCCGGCTTAATTGTGGCCGATGAACCTACCGGCAACCTTGACCCGAAAACCGCCAAAGAAATTATTGACCTGCTTTTAAAAATTAACAGCCAGGGAACAACCGTTATTCTGACTACCCATAATAAAGAGCTGGTGGATTATATTCAGAAACGGGTGGTGACTTTAAGCGAAGGAAAAGTTGTGAGTGACCGCAAAGGCGGATACCACGGCTGACGCAATTCTTAATTTCCAGGTTTTTTTTCCAATTCCGGTATGGCTACTTATAAGCAGGCAGGCGTGAACATATCAATGGGAGACATGTGCTCGGCCATAGCTTACGCGGCAGCCAAAAAAACCTTCTCGGGCAGGAAAGGCCTAATCGGAGCGCCAGTTAACATTGAAGGCGGTTTTACGGGCGCGCTTGATTTCGGCAATTTTTACATTGTTTTCAATTCCGACGGAGTGGGTTCAAAAATGCTGGCTGGAATCGCGGCCAACAAATTTGACACTTTGGGTTACGACCTGCTGGCGATGGTCGCGGATGACGCAGTGTGCGTCGGCGCGGAAACCGTGGCTATAACTAACACAATCGATACCGGCAAAGTCGACCCTAAAATGATCGGCCCATTAATGGAGGGTCTAAAAAAGGCCTGCCTGGAACAAAAAGTTGTAATACCCGGCGGTGAAATCGGCGAAATGCCCGACATGGTTAAGGGGACTTTGTGGAATTCCAGCGCCATTGGAATTCTGGAAAAAAAGAAATTCATCAGCGGTAAGGATGTTTTGCCTGGTGATAAGATTATCGGCCTGCGAAGCCGCGGATTCCGGTCCAATGGTTTCGCCTTGGTGCGTTATATTTTGCAGAAAAAGTTTGGCCAAAAATGGGCATCCAAAAAGTTCAGCGGCGGTAAAACCTGGGGTGAAGCAGTGCTGACTCCTTCAATAATTTATTCTGACGCGATGCTGGGCCTTACCGGGAGGTACGGCAAGAAACGGACTTGTAATATCAAGGCAATCGCCCACGTAACCGGCGGCGGAATACCCGGTAATATTGTGCGGGTGCTTGGTAAATTCGGCGCGCGTTTGAATAACCTGTGGCCCGCGCATGAACCGATGCTGCAGTTACAAAAAATGGGCAAGGTTTCCGACCGCGAAGCCTATGAAGTCTGGAATATGGGAACCGGAATGATTGTAATAAGTAATGAATTCAACAAAATCCAGGCACACCTGAAAAAACACGGTATTCAGGCTCAAATTATAGGCGAAGTTACGGCTAAACCCGGAGTCGAAATAGTGAGCAAAGGCTGCTTTTCGGCAGGCAAGACGCTTAAATTTAGTGCCTGAAATATAGTTTAGACATAATTTATAATTCGATGAAGTGTTACGGCTACTATGGGTGCAGCCGTAATTTTTTTATATGAAATTTCTTCACGCGTTCAATCTGACAGAGGGTATAAGTTATGAGGCCCTGCAAAAAATATGGAACCGTTTTAAAAACTGGCAAATCGCCTGGGAAATTGCTGAAATGCACGAATTTTTAGAGTGCGGACTGAGTGAAAAAATGACCATGCAGATAGAAGCTACACGCCAAAAACTGAATGTGGACTTTGAATATGCCGGGCTTTATGAACAGGATATTGTAATGGTTACCCGCGGGTCTAAAGAATATCCCCTGCTGCTTGAGATCATTCCTTCCCCGCCTTTTGCGATTTACAGAAAGGGCGCGCCATTAATAAATATGCTGCCGCATATTGCCATTGTGGGAACACGGGTACCAACTGCTTATGGTGAAAAAGCCGCGGGGGAAATTTCTGAAGCGATTTCTTTAGCCGGCGGGATTGTTGTAAGCGGACTGGCCTTCGGAATAGATGCCATGGCCCATTTTGGGGCGGTAAAAAACAGCAGGCCCACCGTGGCGGTTTTGGCCAGCGGCATCAACAAAATCACCCCGACCAGCCATTTAAGATTTGCTGAAAAAATTCTTGCCACCGGCGGAACGATAATCAGTGAATACGCGGCGGATTCAGATTCATATAAAATGCGCTATCTGGAAAGAAACAGAATTATTTCCGGACTTTGCAAAGCAACAATAATAATCGAAGCAAAAGAAAAATCAGGCGCGTTAATTACAGCCCGTCACGCGCTGGAACAGGGGCGTGAAATTTATGCGCTGGTCGGTGACATTTACAGAGCGAATTCCAGGGGCTGCCATAATCTTATCCAGGGAGGTTGCGCGTACGCCATAACTTCAATTGAGGGAGTCCTGAGCGACCTGAATTTTGACTACTCAAGAGCCGTACAGGCAAAACTTGATGAAAGTGAAATGTGTATTGTCTGTAAATTGCAGGAAGAACCTTTATCAACCGAAGAACTGTCCGACCTTTTTCTGATTGAAGTGCCGCGAATGAATGTAATGCTGACCCGGCTGGAACTTAAAAATATGATCAGAAAAAATCCTTCTTTTAAATGGGAAGTCGTGTAGTTTTTGCTAAGCCGCAATCGCAGTAACGCGGTGGACTTCTTCCAAAGAAGTTAATCCCTGGATTACCTTGATGATGCCGTCTTCACGCATGGTGAGCATGCCTTTGCGGCGCGCCGCTTCGATCATCTTGATAGTGCTTGCCTTGTTTAAAATCAGGTCGCGCATTTCGGTATCCACTTCCAGAATTTCAATTACTGAAATACGCCCTTTATAACCGGTGTGGCTGCAAATATCGCAGCCGGTGGCTTGCGGAAGCGTTTCCGGAATTTCAAGCTGGACGGAAGGCTGGATCTTTTTGACGAATTCCAAAGTTTTTTTAAGTTCATCAAGGGTAGCAACGGGAACCGGTTTTGGTTCAGAGCATTTGGGGCAGAACCTGCGCACAAGACGCTGGGCAACCACGGTGTTAAGCGCCGGTGCAACCATGAACGCCGGAAGTCCGATATTGATAAGGCGCGGAATGGCTTCAATAGCGCTGTTTGTATGCAATGTACTTAAAAGCACATGTCCGGTAAGCGCGGCCTGCGCTGCGGTCTCGGCTGTTGCCAGATCACGGATTTCACCAAGCATTACAACATCCGGATCCTGGCGTAATATGGCGCGCAGGCCGCCTGCGAAGTCATACCCGCGCTTTTCGTTAATCTGGCTTTGTGAAATTCCGGCCAGATGATACTCGATCGGGTCTTCCAGTGTAATAACTTTGCTTTCGGGCTTGTTAAATTTATCAAGCATCGTGTAAAGCGTGGTTGTTTTACCGGATCCCGTTGGACCTGTTATCAAAATCATTCCATGTTTGATACCAAGCAGCCTTTCAACGTGCTTCAAAGTTGATCCCCAGAAACCCATGTCTTTAAACTCCCCTACCTGGCGCTCGCTGTCCAGTAAACGGCATACGAAAGTTTCTCCATATTCCGTTGGCAAAGTGGAAACGCGCAGATCAACTTTACGGTCGTTGACAATAAAACCGTAACGGCCGTCCTGCGGCTCGTTAGTGATGTTCAATTTCATTTTGCACTGGTATTTAATCTGGTTGGCAATGTTTACGAAC
>Ga0315281_10009905_pt1 | contig 13190 bp, 9 predicted proteins | sample YL17G07_0_MG_FD_204540 | JGI IMG/M metagenome (GOLD analysis project Ga0315281, IMG submission 204540) | Sediment microbial communities from Yellowstone Lake, YNP, Wyoming, USA - YL17G07_0 | ecosystem: Environmental > Aquatic > Freshwater > Lake > Sediment | place: USA: Wyoming | collected... | reverse complement strand
ACGCTCGCGCGCCGCGATCAGGTCCGCCAACGGCTTGGTCGCGGCGATCTTGAGCACAATCTTCAGGCTGTCTACCATTACCCGGATGTCGTTCTCGGTCGCAAGAAAATTCGGTTGAATCAGTGGTGGCGCTTGTGAGTCGGCAGATGCGATCGCCAGGCGCCCGCGGCTTTCGGGCCGGCAGGGGCTGACATTGATCGCCATCCCGCTGAATCCGTCCACCTGCAGCGACGCGGTCGACGCATTGCGCATCTGCTGGAAGCTCATCGGCAGGAAGTACAACTGGGTGTCCGGTCGCTTCTCGTCGGGTCGCGTGCGCAGGAACGCGCCACCCTGGTTGATGCTTAAGCCAAGCAGGCCGCGGCGCGCAAACACATATTGCATACCCGCGACCAAGCGTCCCAGATAAGGGCGCAGTTTGTCGTTGATAGTCGGCACCTTCATGCGAAAGGCCATGCCGCACTGCGCGTGATCTTGCAGGTTTTCACCGACGCCAGGCAGATCATGCACCAGTGGAATTCCAAGCCTCTGCAACAGCGCGCCCGGCCCGACGCCCGAGTGCTGCAGCAGCATGGGCGAGTTGATAGCGCCGGCCGACAGCAGCACTTCGCACCTCGCGTGGGCTTGGCGGGCGACATCGTTGCGACGGTACGCGACGCCGGTCGCGCGGCGGCCTTCGAACAGCACCCGCTCGACGTCGGCGCCGGTTTCCACCACGAGGTTCGCGCGCCGCATCGCCCGCTCAAGGAACGCGGTCGCGCTGCTCGATCGCCGGCCGTTGCGGAAATTGAATTGATACAGACCCACGCCTTCCTGGCGCGGACCGTTGAAATCCGGATTGTCCGGGTAGCCGAGCGCCTTGGCGCTTTCCAGCGCGGCTTTCACCGTGGAGTGTTCCTTGCCCGTGATGCTCGATACGAAAAGCGGGCCGCCGGCGCCATGCAAGTCGTCTGCGCCGGCGTCGTTGTCCTCCGACTTCTTGAAATAGGGTAGTACGTCGTCGAATCCCCAGCCCGGATTGCCCATTCGTGCCCACTCGTCGTAGTCCTCACGCTGGCCGCGGATGTAGACCATGGCGTTGATGGAACCCGAACCGCCGAGTATCCGGCCGCGGGGCCAGTAGTCGGCGCGCCCGCCCAGGCGTTGGTCCGGTTGCGTCGTGTAGCACCAGTTGAGCGACCGGTCGAAGAAGCACTGCCCGAAACCGAGCGGCATGTCGACGAAAAACCTTCGATGTGTGCCGCCGCTCTCCAGTAGCAACACGCGATGGCGACCGTCCTCGGTCAACCGGTCGGCGAGGACGCAGCCCGCCGAACCGCCGCCGACAATTATGAAATCGTATTCTGTCTGCACCCGAGGCTCCTAGGCGGCGTAGCGAAGATATACCGCGTACTCGGTGGTATAGAAGTTCGCCGCCGATTGGCCTACCGAGCAGGCGCCGACACCGGAATCCTTGACGCCGACGAAGGGCATGTTCGGGTCGGTCGCAGTCTGATGATTGACGTGCACCATTCCGGCCTCGACGTGGTCGATAAAGCGCTGCACCATCCGTTGGTCGTTTGAAAATATCGACGCGGCCAATCCGTAATCGACTCCATTGACTATATCGATGGCCTGGTCAATGCTGTCATAGGCGAGCACGGAAAGCACAGGTCCGAAAATTTCCTCGCGCGCAATACTCATCGCCGGTGTCACCCCGCAGAACAGTGTCGGCTCAATGAAATAGCCCGTTTCCCAACCAGCGGGCTTTACCGCCTGACCGCCGGCGACCACGCTGGCGCCATCGGCCCGACCCTTGGCTATCATCCCCATTACCTTTTCAAACTGGGATTTCATCGCCATTGGGCCGATACGGACAGCTTCATCGAAACCGTTTCCCACCTTGAGCGATTCCAGTCGTTGCGCCAGGCCGGCTTCGACGTCCGCCAGCAGCGTGCGCTTGACCAATATTCGGCTAACGGCAGTACAGCGCTGGCCGGCATTGTTCATCGCACCCCGAACGATTTCGTCGAGACAGAATTCCAGATTGTCGGTGTCGTTGAGTACGATCGGATTCTTGCCGCCGAGTTCGAGCGAGACCTCAGCCAACGATTTTGCTGCCAGTTCGTAGACCGCGCGTCCGGTGGCGACCGACCCGGTGAATGTCACGGCGTTAATGTCCGCATGCGATACCAGGGCCCGCCCCGTGTCCGCCTGTCCGAGCACGATGCCGAACAGCCCGTCCGGAAGGATCCCGTGAGCCAGATCGGCAGCGATGCAGGCGGCGGCGGGCGTGAATTCCGACGGCTTCAATACGATTGCGTTGCCGAACACCAGTGCGGGGACAATCTTGCGCAGCGGCGTCAGTACAGGATAGTTCCATGGCGTCACCGCGGCTATTACTCCGCGCGGCCGGCGCAGGACCAAATTGCGGAAATCGCGGCGGCGCGAGGGCAGTACCTGCCCGATCGGCCGCGCGGCCTCGCCCGCCATGAACTCCGCCTCTATCAAGGAGTAGGCGACCTCGCCACGTGCGTCGGCCAGGGGTTTGCCCATTTCGCGGGTGATCGCCTCGGCCAGTGCGTCGGAGCGGCTGCGCAGCTTCGCGATGTAAGCATTGATGAGTTCCTGCCGTTCCAATCCGGGAACGCGTGCCCACTCGCGCTGTGCGCCGCGCGCGGCCTCGATCACCCGGCCGATCTCGGACAAGGTAGAGACCGTATAGCGGCCGACCACGGTTTCCGGTGCAGCCGGATCGACGGTCTCAAAATGCTCCGCGCCCTCGCCCTGCCAGGCCCCCTTCAGGCGGGTGGCGTAGCCATAGATCGGATCGCGCATCAGCGCACCAGCCGCGCGGCAGGCGTCATATCGTGCAGCACTTCGGGCATCCACGACACGGTCTTGCGGTTGGCGCGGAAGAAGCACTTGCCATACTGGGCGAGTGCCTTCTCGTCGATTTCGAAGCCCAGCCCCGGTTTGTCCGGCACCTGCAGCGTGCCCCGGTCGTGCTGCCAGGGCTCCTTCAGTATCGCGTCGCGCGCCTCGATGGTCCAGCCCGGCGGGTTGTACGGGTATTCGAAGTCCATTTCGTCCTGGAAGCCGCTCACAGCCATCACCTGCATGTTCACGGCGAAGCCGATGCCGTTGCTCCAGGTATGCGAGGTAAATTTCAAACCGGCCTTGCGCACCCGCCGCGCCACTTCCAACGTCTGCTTGATGCCGCCCGTCCACATCGCGTCGGGCTGAAAGATGTGATAGCAGCGCTTGTCGATCATGTAGGAAAGCTCGGGCAGTCCCTGCGTGTGCAGTTCGCCGCCCGAGATGGGGATGCGGGAATACGCCGCCAGCGCAGCCATGTCGTCGTACCACTCCATGAACAGGGGCTCTTCGACCCACAGCAGCCCGGCTTCGAAGCAGATATCGGCAAAGCGCTTGGCGCGCGCGAGATCCCAATTCGGGCCCGGCCCGTTGGCGATGAGCCTGAACGCCTGGTTGCAGTCCACCGCGAATTTCATCTTGCCTTCGAGCGCGCGCACCGGCTCCTGCACCTGGCGAATATCCACAGCTTCGTCAAAATCGTGGACGCGCAGCTTCATCACGCGAAACCCCGCCTCGTAATTCGCCAACGCCTCCTCGATGCGCGCGGCAGGCTCCTTCACTTCTCCCGCCGACACGTACAGGTTCAGCTTGCAGGGCTTGCCGCCAAGCAGCTCGCACACGGGTTTGCCGGCGAGCTTGCCCTTGATATCCCAGAAGGCGGGTTCGACCCAGAAATTGCGAATGCCTCCGTACGCCGGCACGTGCAGCAACTCGAGTACCTGGTCGATATCGGTCGCGTCCTTGCCGAGGAACATGTGCGCCAGTGCGTCGCCGATTCCCGCGCGCTCGCGTCCGGCCCCCGTGAATGCGCTGTAACCTTCGACCCCGTCGTCGGTGCGGATCCGGATCAGGTAATGACCGAAAGCACTACGCGTGCCTTTAATCACCCAGGCTGGCGAGAACGGGGCCGGCGTCGGCACATTGACAAAATACAACTCGATCGAATCAACCACGGACATGTTCGACTACTCCTTCACGGCAGATGGTTAGGCTCTTTGAGCGGCCGCTTGCCTACACAGACCACTCGACGGAAAAACTATCGGGACACCGATAGGCGCATCCAGCTCAGCCCTTGACGCCGCCGCCCAGGCCCTGGATGAAATATCGGTTGAGGAACAGAAAACAGATCACGAGGGGAGCGATGATTAGCGTGCTGGCCGCCATCAGCAGACCCCATTGTCCCGCCATGCTCGCCTGCACCGCGACCAGGCCTACCGGCAATAACTTGGTGGCGTCCGACTGCACCAGTATCGAAGGCGCCATATAGCCGTTCCAGGCGATCAGGAACGAGAAGATCGCCACCGTGATCAGTCCGGGTTTCGCCAGCGGCAGCATGATCCTGAGAAATGCTCCCAAGCGGCTACAGCCATCGATCATCGCCGCCTCCTCCAGCTCGAACGGCATGGACTTGAAGAACCCCCACAGCAGCCATATGCCGAGCGGCATGGTTATAGCCAGCTCAGCGATGATGACGGACAGCAGTGTGTCCGCGAGACCAAGATGAACCATGAATACATACAAGGGAATCAGCGTCAGCAGGGGAGGGAACATGTACGAAAAAAGCAAGGCGACCGACAAAATCATTCTTCCCTTGAACTTTCGCCGCGCGATCGCATAGGAAACGAAGGTACATATGACCATCGTAACGACCATCACGGTGGTTGCGACGATGGTCGAGTTCAAGTATTGCTGCGAGTAGTTGATGAATCTATTCAAATCCAGATAGTTTTCGAAAGACGGGGCGACCGGCCATAGGCTCATGTCGCTGATGATTGTTGACGGTGATCGGAAACTGCAAATGATCATCCAATACACCGGAAATACCGAATAGAAAACCAGAGCGGAAACAGCAAACCAAAACAACGCCCTTTTCGCCAAATGGCGAGCATACGAAGCTGTATTGAGCTTCATGATTTCCGCGAATTGAGGCAATCGGGTTTCATGCTGATTCAATCCTCTTTGGCCACCGTCAGGAATCTGGTAGCGACTAGGACAACGGCAAGGAGCATTGCGAAGGACAGGGTCGCAATCGCGGCGCCAAACCCAAGATTGAACATGGTGAAACTCTGTCGGTAGGCAAGGACAGGCAGCGTTTCGGTCGCTCCCAGAGGACCGCCGCCCGTGGTCAGCCAGATCAACTCGAAATTGTTGAAAGTCCAGATCATGCGCAGCAGGACGATGATGCCGATGACATTGGCGAGGTGCGGCAGCGTGATATGGAAGAAGCGCTGCAGCGAATTCGCCCCATCGACACGCGCAGCCTCGTAAAGCGCCGGCGGCACGGACTGCAGTTCGGCAAGGATGGAAACGATCATGAACGGCGTCCAGAGCCACATGCCGAGGAGGACGATTTGGAGCATGGCGAGGTCCGGCGTGTTCCAGGCGATCGCATCGAATCCTAAAGCCCGCAGTTCAATGGAAATGATGCCGAAGGATTCGTTGCTCATCCAGCGGAATAAGACGGTGGCGACCACGGGCGGCACCAACATAGGCAATACTAGCGCGGCCCGCACCAGGCTGCGGCCCGGAAACGATGTGTTCAGCAGGAGGGCGACGGCCATAGCGAGCAGGAGCTGCACAAACACCGAGGCCGCCGAAAAATAGGCTCCGTTGCCCAAGGCATTGTAGAAATCATGCGCCGACAGGACTTTGGCGAAATTCGCCAGTCCGGCGAAAGCCGGCGGCGCGCTCGCCGAAAATGAGTCGATGGAAAAGAAACTGAGCAGGATTCCGGACACGAGCGGCGCCAGGATCAGCAAGGCTGTCGCCACTGCGGAAATCCCGATGAACAGCAGCAGCGCATAATCGCTGCCGCTTTTCCGGAATTTATGCTGCCCGGAACTCATGCGGCGGTCGGGAGCATGACCAAAGCTCCCGGTGGTGCATGCCGTGCCTGGCATTGCATTTCAGCCGCTCCCTACCAACTCACGCCATGGCGTCGCGCATGATTTTGGCGCCGATCTCGACACAGCGCGAAGCGGGGGTTTTCCTCAGGATGCGCTCCTGTATCATGGTTGGAATAGCCCAGGATTGGAAGACTTTGGCGGACTTTTCGCTTATGGCAGGCCCTTCGGTATCGATGGAGCGTATGATCACATCGCTCTTCGTAATCATGCCATGCAGGAATTCGACGACATCGGGGACTGCCTTGACGATCGGGCTGTTCTTGTATTTCGGGTTGTCATAGATGTCCAGACGGGGTGGCTGGAAGAACAGAGGTCGATTCACAATGAAATCGATGTATCCGTTGTCGGCGAACCACTCGAGAAACTTCAGCGCTTCTTCCGTGTTGGCGCTCTTGGTCACGCTGATTCCGTCGTATCCATGGCACATGCCGACGTTCTTGCCGTCGCTGCTCGGGAACGTCGTCAGGCCGATCTTGCCTTTCAACGGGGTGTTCTGGAGGATGGCATTCTCGATCGGTATCGGCACAAAGGCGAAATGGCCGTTGGTGCCGGCAACGAAAGCCTGATTCCCCGTCTGCCAGCTCGCCTGGGCGATGTCCTTGGGCATGTAGGCCGCGAGTTCGGCAAAGAAATCCAGAACCCGCTCGACCCGCGGCCGCATGTCCTCTCTGTCGATGATCACGTTCCATTTGTCGTCGAATAGACGAACGTCCTCGGCCCAGAAGAAGCCGGTCGTCTCCCAGTTGGTGGAGGCGCCGCTCTCGATCGGGAAGATCGATCCGAACTTTCCCTTGCCATCGGTGAGCGCCTTGTTGATCTTGAGGAAATCCGCGTGCGTGCGCGCCGGCTTGACGCCAAGCTGCGCATATTGGTCTTTGTTGTAGTGCAGGCTCGCGAAGTTGTAGTCGTAGGGGTACCAGTACACTTCGCCTTTGATCGGGAACAGGATGTTGCGGCCCCATTTGTACTTATTCGTGATGTGGGTTAGCGGTACGACGGCGCCCTGCGCGGCCAACAGGGCAACGTGGCCGATGAAACCGTCCATAAAAAGCTCGTATGGCTTGCCGGCGCGGATGGAAGCCTGCAACTTCACCCAGGTCTGGTCGAGCGAGTTGGTGTCTATCTCAACTTCTACACCGGTCAATGTTTTGTAGTCGGCCGCTGCCTTGAGGAGTATCTCCTTGGCGCCGGCGATCGTTTCGACGTTCAAGAACCGAATCTTCTTCGGCTCTGCCGATCGGACGTAGGGAGCGGCCAGGCCCCCCGTCATCGCCACGGCGCCGAGCGCCGCGGTTTGCTTTAGAAATTTCCTGCGTTGGGTTTTGAACTTGCTGGACGATTTGCTCATTTCATCACCTCCTTGAGAGATTCGCGACCGCCTCGCTGGGCTACTTCCTCCGTAAATGATAGCGATGCCATTTGTACATGTCAAGCCCATCTTGTCGGATCGCTCATGAACTTAACAATATGATTTATATACAATATTTATAAATTATTGGATCCAATTTGAATACTGGGAGGATGGCATTGACACCCAAGTATGCTAGTGCTACCATTTTTGCCGATCAGCAAGCTGAGTGGCAGCGTGTTGTTGGCAGCGGCACCTGATTCAGCTTTCTCCCATCGGTCGGCAAGGAAATGGATTCCATCTGTCGTAGGTCGCGATACCATGTCGCGCTGTTGCAGTCGGATGTTCTGAATTGAAGGGGGCCCACGTGTCCGCAGTTCGCCTGGAATCCGTCTACAAGCGGTTTGGAGAGCTGGAAGTCGTCAAGAACGCCAATCTGAGTCTGGACACGGGCGAGCTCTGCGTTTTCCTGGGTCCATCCGGCTGTGGAAAATCGACCACGTTGCGCATGGTTGCCGGGTTGGAGCCGGTCACCAGCGGACGCATATTCATCGGCGAAAGAGACGTGACCGACTTCGAGCCCAGGGATAGGGACATCGCGATGGTGTTCCAGAACTACGCGCTCTATCCGCACAAGACGGTCGCGCAGAATCTTTCCTTCGGACTGCAGATGCGCGGATTTGGTGCGACCGAGGTCGAACGGCGCGTGTCGGAGGCCGCCTCGCTGCTGGGACTCAGCGAACTCCTGCAGCGCAAACCGAAGCAGCTCTCCGGCGGGCAAATGCAGCGCGTTGCGCTCGGTCGCGCCCTGGTGCGCGACCCGCAGGTGTTTCTATTGGACGAGCCACTGTCCAATCTCGACGCAAAGTTGCGCGTGCAGATGCGGGAGGAAATCCTAAAACTGCATCGAAGACTCGGCAAGGCGATGATTTTCGTCACGCACGACCAGGTCGAGGCGATGACTCTGGCGGACCGGCTGGTCGTGATGCGCGATGGTGAGGTGCAGCAGATCGGCACACCTCTGGAGATCTTCGATTTCCCCAAGAATACCTTCGTCGCGACCTTCATTGGTTCACCGGAGATGAATCTGCTGGACATGGTGTACGAGTCGGGCATGCTCACCTGCGCGGGGCTTTCGATCAAACCGACAGGACCGATCCCCGTGGCGGAACGGTCCCGGCTGAAGGTCGGCATCCGCCCCGAGCACGTGCAGATAGCGGACGCGGGCGTGCGCACCGACGATGGCGGCGTTTTTGAGGTAGAGGTCGTAGAGCAGCTTGGCACCTCGACCCTGCTCGTTGGAAAAGTCGACGGTCAGCGCATGCAGGTGCAGGGTCCGCGATGCGGTGACCGGTCGGGCGACAAGATCCCGATAGCATTCCAGACCGAGAAACTCCACTTGTTCGATTCCGTATCGGGAACGCGTATCCCGATCTCCGAGTATTCCCCAATCGCGAAAACAGCCTGAAAGAGAATCATGAAATCGATCGCTCGAATCACCAGTCTGACCACGCTGTCCTGCAGCGCTTCCTGGCGCAACTACTATTTCGTCAAGGTGATGACCGAGGACGGTGTCGTCGGCTGGAGCGAGTTCGACGAGGGCTTCGGCTCCCCCGGGGTCGGCGCCGTCATCGAGCAGCTCGCGGCACGGGTGCTCGGCCAGTCGGTAATGCAGCACGAGCGCATCCGGGAAGAACTGCACTGCGTGACCCGCCCCGGATCGGGCGGCGTCGTCGGACAGGCGCTGGGCGCGATCGAAAACGCGCTGCTGGATGCGAAGGCCAAGACCCTGGGCGTGCCCTGCTACGAGCTGCTGGGAGGCAAGATCCGCGACCGCCTGCGCGTGTACTGGTCGCACTGCGTAACCTGGCGCGCGGGCCGCATCCCCCACTACCAACCGAGCATCACCGACGCGGCGGGCGTGCGCGACCTGGCGCGCGAAGTCCGCGAGAAGGGTTTCACCGCGCTGAAAACGAACATCTGGCGCTACGAGGACGGCAAGATCCTCGGCTGGGCGCCCGGCTTCAGTAAGCCCTTTGCGCCCGAGCTCAACGTCGACCGCAAGGTGCTCAAGGGCCTGCGCGCGCATCTGGAGAACATACGCGAAGCCGCCGGCCCGGACATGGACATCCTGCTCGACCTGAACTTCAACGCCAAGACCGAGGGCTACCTGAAGATCCTGCGCGAGATCGCCGACCTCGACATGTTCTGGGTCGAGATCGACACGCTCAACCCGCAGGCGCTGGCCTATATCCGCTCGCAAAGCGCGCATCCGATCTCCTCGTGCGAAACGCTGATCGGCGTGCAGCAGTTCCTGCCCTTCCTGCGCGAGCAGGCGGTCGACGTGGCGATTGTGGACACGCCCTGGAACGGGGTGTGGCAGTCGATGAAAATCGCGGCGGCGGCCGAGGCGCACGAGGTGAACGTCGCCTGCCACAACTTCTATGGGCATCTGTGCACGATGATGAACGCGCACTTCTGCGCGGCGGTGCCGAATCTGCGGATCATGGAGGTGGACATCGACCGCATCGCCTGGGACCACGAGCTGTTCACCCACCTGCCGGTGTACGAAGACGGGCATCTGGTGATGTCCGATCGGCCGGGCTGGGGCACCGAACCGATCGAGGAGGCGCTGCGCGCGCATCCGCCTATTGTCGCTCACGGACTGGTCGGCGCGCAGCGCTCGCAGACCTGAGTCTGCCGCGGCGCGAGACGCAGTGACGGAACCCGTAGACGTACTGATCATCGGCGCCGGCGCTTCCGGGGCCGCGGTGGCCTGGAGTCTCGCCGACACCCGGATGCGCATCGTCTGCCTTGAACAGGGCGACTGGGTCAAGCCGTCGGACTATCCGAGCAACGGGCGTGACTGGGAACAGCGGCAATTCGGGGACTTCAGCATCAGCCCGAACCGTCGCGGAAACGCGGCGGACTACCCGATCAACGAAGAGGGCTCGCCGATCAAGATCGCCAACTTCAACGGTGTCGGCGGCGGCACCATACTGTATGCGGGCCACTTCCCGCGCCTGCATCCATCCGATTTCCGCGTTCGCTCGCTCGACGGCGTCGGCGAGGACTGGCCGATAAACTACGCCACGCTCGAACCGTACTACGCGCAGAACGACCGCATGATGGGCATTGCCGGGCTGGCCGGCGACCCGGCTTATCCGCCGAAGGCCGCGGTGCTGCCGCCGCTGCCGCTGGGCAAATCTGGTGCGGTTCTGGGACGCGCAATGAACACGCTTGGCTGGCACTGGTGGCCGTCGGATAGCGGCATGGCAACGGTAGAATACGAAGGCCGGGCCAAGTGCATCAACCTCGGGCATTGCATTGCCGGGTGCGCGCAGGGCGCCAAGGCGAGCGCCGACATCACCTACTGGCCGCAAGCGATCCGCGCCCGCGTCGAGCTGCGCACGCGCTGCCGCGTGCGCGAGATCACCAGCAACAATGAGGGCATGGCGACGGGAGTGATCTATTACGATGCAGACGGCGTCGAGCAGTTTCAATCGGCCGAGGTTGTGATCCTCGCCTGCAACGGCGTCGGCACGCCGCGGATCCTGCTCAATTCGGCATCGCCGCGCCATCCGGGCGGCCTCGCGAACTCGAGCGGGTTGGTGGGCAAGAACCTCATGTTCCATCCCTACGCCGCCATCCGCGGCGCCTTTGACGAGCAACTCGACGGCTACCGCGGCGCGCACATCTGCACCTGGAGCCAGCAGTTCTACGAAACCGACCTGTCCAGAGGGTTCGTGCGCGGCTATACCTACCAGTTCTCGCGCGGCCACGGTCCCGTGACGACGGCGCTATGGGGCATGGGTCTGGGCCCGATACCCTGGGGTGCGGATCATCACCGGGCCTTACGCAGGTGGTTCGATCGCAGCGCCGGCATGCTTGCCATCTGCGAGGATCTGCCGGAGGAACACAATACGGTGACGCTGGACCCGGTGCTTAAGGACGCACACGGCATCGCCGCACCCAAGATCGACTACAGGCTGAGCGAGAATAGCCGCAGGATGCTGGATCACGCCGTGGCGCGGGGTAGCGAGATCCTGCGGACGGCCGGCGCACACGAGATCGCCTTCGACGCGCCCTTGCCGGGGGCAGGCTGGCACCTGATGGGTACCGCGCGCATGGGAGCGGATCCGGCGCGCTCGGTGGTGAACGAGTGGGGGCGCTGCCACGACGTGAAGAACCTGTTCATCGTAGACGGCAGCATTTTCGTCACTTCGGGAGGCGTGAACCCCACCGCCACCATCCAGGCACTAGCGCTGTACATCGCCGACAACATCAAGCAGCGGCTGGCCAACCTGTTCGATTGAGATGAGCATGCAGAATACGACTTCGATTGCGGGTGCGTCGCCATTGTCCGCGGGCCAGGGCCGCGCGCTTCGATGTGTGGCCGGCGCGATGATACCGGCCAGCCGGGAGTACGGCGTGCCCGGCGCGGACGACGACGCGATTTTCGCCGACATATTGGCGAGCCTCGGATCCGACGCGCCCCTGGTCAGGACAGCGCTGCAGCGCCTGGACGCCCTGTGCGGCGGTAGTTTCGCCGAACAGGACGCCGCCGCACAGCAGGCGGCGTGTGCGGCGCTGCGCAGCGAATCCGCGCCGCTGGTCATGGCGCTAGCGCGCGTCACCGTCCAGTGCTATTACCGCGACGATCGTGTCATGCGCTCGCTGAACATGGAGCCGCGGCCGCCGTACCCGCTCGGATTCGAGGTGGAGTCCGGAGACTGGTCTTTGCTCGAACCGGTGCGCGCCCGCGGCAAGATCTACCGCGACGCCCCATGAGGACGGCGAATTTGAGTCCCGCCCGGCAAAGTGCGCGTTCCACACTCATCGCGGCGTTGCGTCCGTATGACGCCCTAACGCGCCGTTCAGCCGGCCCGAAGGCGACGGATATCTATGCGATAGATTTCCCAAGGGCGAGGACAGTCGCGGCCGATCACATCGTCGCCTGTCATCTCCATGAGGCGGCCTGATGTACAATCGCACGGTCAATTTTTACTTGGAACTATGGTTAAGACCGGCATGAAGCGCGCAGGCGCCCGACGCCGGCGTCGTGGTAACGGCGCGGTGCGTATCGACGATGTCGCGCGCCTCGCCGGCGTCTCGGCGATCACCGTGTCGCGCACGCTGAACAAGCCGGAGACGGTTGCCGAGCCGACCCGCAAGGCGGTGCAGGCGGCGATCGACCGGCTGGGATACATTTCGAACCGGCTGGCCGGCAACCTCGCATCGAATTGCACGCGCACTGTCGGCCTAGTGATCCCGTCGCTTGTCAGTAACATCTTCGCCGATTCCGTGCGCGGTATGATTGACGCGTTCCGTGAAGCAGGCTACCAGTTGCTGCTTGGTGTCGCCCAAGATTCTCCCGAAACCGAAATGGCCTATGTGAACTCCTTCCTCGGCCAGCGTGTGGATGGCATCATCCTGACAGGGGGGGTGCACGAAAAGCGCACGCGGCTGATGCTGATGCAGTCGGGCATACCCGTAGTCGAAACCAACGTCGTACTTACCGAGCCTATCGACATGGCCGTCGGCTATTCGAACGAGGAAGCCAGCTACGCGATGACCAGGTATCTTGCGCGCTGCGGCTACCGCCGAATCGGAATCGTTACGCCGAAGCTACAGAACAATGACCGTGCGCAGGGCCGCCAGGCGGGTTATTTGCGCGCCGTAAGGGATTTCGATCTGGTCCAGCGCGACTCGCTGCTTGGAGAGTCCAGACTCAGTATTTCGCTAGGCGCCCAAATGTTCCGCGAAATGCTGGCCGCCAACGCCGACCTGGAGGCGGTGTTTTTCGCCCATGACATGCTGGCGGCGGGCGTGATGTTCGAAGCCGCGCGGCGCGGTCT
>Ga0315281_10009903_pt1 | contig 13190 bp, 10 predicted proteins | sample YL17G07_0_MG_FD_204540 | JGI IMG/M metagenome (GOLD analysis project Ga0315281, IMG submission 204540) | Sediment microbial communities from Yellowstone Lake, YNP, Wyoming, USA - YL17G07_0 | ecosystem: Environmental > Aquatic > Freshwater > Lake > Sediment | place: USA: Wyoming | collected... | reverse complement strand
CCGCGATCATGCGACGGTTCCCAGAGAAGTAGAACACCTCTCTCCCCGTCGGGGACCACCGCGGTAGAGAGCTGCCCCCCGTCGACGTCGAAATCTGCCTGGGCACACCCGGACCCGGGAACGGTCGGATATAGATCTCGCTACGCCCGCTGTCGGTCGAGCGGTACGCGATCCACCGACCGTCGGGCGAGAACGATGGCCCATCCTTGATCGCCGGACCCGCAACAAGCGATTCGATGGAGCCGCCAGGACGACGCAGGATCTTGATGTCGCTGAGATCAGTTGGTGGGTTCTCGACGAACGCCAGCGCCTGGCCGTCCGGCATCCAGTCGCCCGTCCACAAGCTGTTGCGCCGGCTTTTGGCGAGCACCTCTTCGGCGCCGATGCCGTCCACGGGTTGCCTGATGAGAAACCGTTCGTCGCCACGCCGTACGCTGAGCGTGAGATGGGCGCCGTCGGGCGTCCACTGTGGACGCGAGATCACGCCATCGAGCCCGAGCCGCGTGCCCGCGCCGTCCGCGAGGCGGTAGATCCACACGTCGCTGCGCGCGCCGTTCGCGATCTGGACGGCCAGCCGCTGGCCGTCAGGTGAGAGGCTCGGAAAATCATACGCCCGCGGTGGCATCGCCAGCGGCTCGATTTTGCCGGTGCGGTCTACCCAGACGAGGGTGCGTCCATCACGCGACGGTTCCGGGATGTAGGCGAGCGTCCCATCGTCGGCGATGGTCCAGGAAGCCACGGTACTCTCGGGGAAGTTCAAGATGTTCTCCACCAGCGTCACTTCAGGTCCCGTGATCACCAGGCGCTTCGGATCGAAGCCGGCGGCCAGCAAGCTGTTGCCTCGCCCATAGACGATATGACCGGTCGCGACGAAGCGAGGATTGAAGCCATCCTGGACGAGCGTACGCTGTTCGCCCGTCGCGAGCGACCGCGCTGCCACACGGAACACCTCGGGGCCTGCGTGAATGGTGAACAGGATCGCGGTTCCGCCCGGCAGATGAAACGGCGAGTGGTGATCGATCTCACCCGCGGCCGTATCGATCTGTGTGACGGGCGTAGGTGTACCGCCGTCAGCGGGCACACGCTGCATGTGGGAACTGATTCTGGCGCAGAGGATGTTACCGTCCGGCCCCCACGAGGCGCCCAGGTTGCAGCGCACATCGGCAATTGGGAGCACCGCGCCGCCCGCCGCGGGAATTTTCTTCAGCTTGCCGGTGACTGAGAAGCCGATCCACTGGCCATCCGGTGAGAAGAATGGTGAATATGCGCCCTCAGTCCCGGCCAGCGGCTCGACCTCCAGGTGATCCATCGACCGGACGTGCAATTGCGAACCTGCCGCGCTCCAGACAAGGCGGGTGCCGTCAGGTGAGATCGCGATCTCGAAGCCCAACGGAGAGCTGACGGGCGGTTGAAACACGAAACGACGGACCGGCGCCGCGAGCCCGGACGGGCGCGGCCGACCGAGCGTCTGGGCGGCGTAGCCGATCGCGGCGCCGATCACGAGGCCCGCACAGGCGACCAGCGCAAGTCCCGGCCGGGGACTCGCGCGGCGCGACGTGGTCTGCGCCGTGGACATCGTCGCATCGCCGGACAAGCTTTCGAGCGCGAAGGCGAGGTCGCGGGCCGACTGGAAGCGCGCGTCGGGATCCTTCTCGAGACAACGGCGGACGATGCGTTGAATCGCCGTGGGGACGAAGTCGGGAAGGTCCGGCGGATCCGCTTCGAGGATGGCGGCCAGAATGCTCACGCGCGACTGGCCTTTGAACGTGCGCGCGCCCGAGAGCATCTCGTGCAGGACCGCCCCCAGAGCGAACAGGTCGCTGCGATGATCGACCGCGACGCCCTGCACCTGCTCTGGCGACATGTAGCCCGCGCTCCCGACCACCGCGCCGACCTCCGTGTGGCTCAGGGCGGTCGCGGTCAGGGCATCAGGCGCGTCGGGCCCGCTCGGTTGGGTCAGCTTTGCGATACCGAAGTCCAGGATCTTGGCGCGGCCGTCGCGCGTCAGGAAGAGGTTCTCGGGCTTGAGGTCGCGGTGCAGAATGCCTCGGGCGTGCGCGGCTGCCAGGCCATGCGCGAGCTGCGCGGCGATCTCGACGGCACGGCGTGGAGGCAGGGCGCCGCGCGCGAGGCGTTGGCGCAGGTTCTCTCCCTCGAGGAGTTCCGACACGAGGAACGGTTGTCCCTGTTCGGTGCCGACGTCATGAATGGCGACGATGTTCGGGTGGTTCAGCGCGCCTGCAGCTTTCGCCTCCTGCTCGAAGCGCCGGAGCCGGTCGCGGTCGTCGCAAAAGGCGGCCGGCAGGATCTTGAGGGCGACGTCACGTCCGAGGCGTGGATCGCGCGCACGATACACCTCGCCCATCGCGCCCGCGCCCACGAGCGCGAGGATTTCGTAAGGCCCGAACCGTGTACCGGCAGCGATCGGCATGGGGTCGCGTGGTAACAGGCGAGTATAGTCGCGATTCGACGTGCGACTTGCCCTCGTGCGCGGCTCGGCGCCATCAGCGCGGGCTTCCCACCAGAAACAACCGGCGCTGCCGCTCGAGCGCGCGCCGGACGTTCGCCGCAGTCCGCGCCCCGGGCGAGCCGCGCTTGACGACGCGGCGGGATGCGCGGCATAATGGTTTGTGACGCAGACTAGTCTGCGTGGAGTGGAGGCCTTATGACCGACGTCCCCGACCTCAACGACATCGCGCGCCGGCCGACCCGATACTGGAACGCCGACGGCCTGTCGGAACTCATGATGGGCCTGCTGTGGATCCTCTGGGGCGGGGCCTGGCAGCTTGGGCAGGCCCTGCCGCGCGGTCAGACGTGGCGGGTTTACACCATGCTGACCCCGGCGCTCCTCGCGTTGAGCGCGGTGGCCGCGACCTGGGCCACGAAGAAGCTGAAAGCCCGGATCACGTTTCCCCGCACCGGGTACGTCGAGTGGAAGGAGCCGACCGGCGGCCAGCGCCTGGCCGCGGCCGGCATCGCGCTGCTGTCAGCGTCCGCACTCGCCGCCGTGATCGCGAAAAGCCGCGCCGCGGGCTTCGAGCGCGTCGCCGCGCCGAGCATGGGCGTTCTGCTCAGCCTCTCGTTCCTTGTCGCGAGCCTGAGGCAGCGCGCGCCCCACTGGCTCGCGCTTGCCGGCGTCGCCCTGGCATTGGGCTTGGCGTTCGGTGCGCTGACGATCGGATGGGACGCGGCGTACTGGCTGCTCATGGCGCTTGGCGCCGCCACCGTTCTCGTCGGCGGGCTGCGCATCAAGTGGTTCCTCGATCGCCACCCGCTGGAGGATCGCGGATGACCGATCTGGACCGTGTCATTCACGAACCCGCGCGGCTGCTGCTCGTCGCGCTGCTCGCCGGAGTGGCAGGAGCGGATTTCCTCTGGCTGCAGCACGAGAGCGGGCTCACGAAGGGCAACCTGTCGAGTCACCTCGCGCGGCTCGAAGAGGCCGGCTACGTCGAGGTGGAAAAGACCTTCAAGGGCAAGATCCCCCTCACCGTGCTTCGGCTGACCCGCGCCGGCAAGGGCGCCTTCGACCGATACAAGAAACAGATGAAGGGGCTCCTGGCTCGGAGCAGCTAGTGGTCGCGGGCGACCTCACGCTGCTGCTCAGCGCTTGCTTCCCACCAGGAACAACTTATCCTGGCGCTTGAGCGCCCACCGCGTTTTGCCGTCGGCGCCCACGATCATGTCTTCTTCCTGCGCGATCCGAACAGGCTGACCGTTCCATTCCGGCACCGGCGTCGTCGCCTGCAGTTCGATCGAGAACCACATCGACGGGATCACCCTGGCATCGCCGCGGCCGGGCACGCCGTCCTGGTAGTCCCACAACCCGATGAGTGGCCCGGCCCCGTGACCGTTCAATCCGATCGGGTGCGTATACATCGTGCCGTCGATGCCTTTGGCTTTCATCCGTTGAAGCACGGACGCGAGCACCTCGTTTCCGGTGCGACCCGGCCGCGTTTCTTCCATGGCGATGTCCTGCATGGCGTTGGCGTTGGCCAGCGCCTGCTTGAGACCGGCCGGCGCATCGGTCTCGCCGGGGAGCAGGACATAGGCGTCGTGCTGCGTGTCGGTGTTCAAGCGCGCCACCGTGATGCCCACGTCGCAATGCAGCACGTCGCCCGGCTGGATCACCGGATCCGGGCCGAGCTGTTCGCTCTTCACGCCCTTTCGCTGAATGTCGACGCTGGGCTGGAACCAGGTGCCGAGCCCCTGATCGTTGGTGCGCTGCCGCCACCACCACACGAGATCGCTGGTGTGGGTCGTGCCCGGCACAATCACACGCTCCGAGAACATCGTCTGCGTCATCTGCCATACGAGCGCGGTCATCTTCTCGAAGAACGCTTCTTCGTCCGGCAGTCGCGATGCGATGAGATCGAGCGGCAACGCTTCCGCATTGCGAAACTTCGCGGTCCAGGCGGCGCCCAGCGCCTCGCTCATCCCCTGCAGCTCGCCGCTCGACAGTCCGTCGGTGAACGCGAACGTTGTGGAGCGATCGATCCCGATGACCTTCGGCTTGCGCTCCTCAATCACCTGCTTGAGGGCGTACCACTGCTCGTCGCCCCAGAGCTCGGCCTGGCGCCCACCCACCGCGGCCACGACGGGCTTGGTGGAAGTCCGCGCATCGAAGACCCCGCCCTGGGACGTGCCGCCGAGGGCGATGCGTTCGACGCATTTCGGCGTCACGGGTGCGTTGGTTGCGACACATGTGTCGAAGAACACGTAGATCGTCCGGCGGCGCGCCGCGAACGTTTCCGGCGCCGTGATCGACGAGAACACCGGATCTTCGTTGTACTCGCGCATCGGCACCACCCAGAGATCGATGCCGTGCTTGCGCATGAGCGCCGGCAGGAACGTGTCGAGGCGCTTCGTGAGCCACGCCTGCTGCATGGTTGCCTGGTCACGCAGCGTGCCGAATGGGCGATCGGCTGCAGGCATGGCCCCTGGTGCCACACGGACCGGCGGAGCCACGGCGGTGGGACGTGCCGTATCCTGAGCCACGGCGATGATTGGCAATGCGAGTACCAGCGCGGCACACGCGGCGCGACGAACGAAAGGCGCGGACATCGGCGGTTTCCTTTTTCTGCTCAGCCCGGCCCGCGGCCTTCCCAGGGCGGCGCGCCGGCGCAGTTCGTCAGTTGGCGCAACCGTATCGGCGTGGTGCACCAACTGGCGCAGGCGCTCCGTGGCGGTCGCCAACTGATCCGGCCTCAACGGGTGTTCCCGGTGGCGGCGTTGCAGCGCCGATCCGTGGAACGATCGCCGCGCTCGGCGAGCAGGGCCTCCAGGACGCCTGCACCGGAGGCGGGCCCTGACGGAGGCTTCTTGAGCACGGTTGGCAGTCTGCCGCGCCCCGGTCTCAGCAGGCCGGATCCGGCCTGCCGCAGCCGCCGCGTCGTCCTGCGTTCCCCATCGTCGAGCGGCACCCGGGCGACCGGGATCCCGCGCTCGGTGATCACCAGTTCGTGCCCGGACTAGACGAGTCGCAAATGCTCGCTCAACCGGGCCTTCAAATCGACGACGCTTGTGGAGCGTTTCACATGACCACTATGGTCACTGTAGCGCACCGTGTCAAACGGCTTCGTCCGTTGTTCGTCCTCTCGTGGAGCGTGCTACGCTCTGCCCTCATTCGCCTGAGGAACCCCCATGCGCCGCACAGAGTGGAGAATGTCGAAGAGGCGCGAGGCGACTGACGCGAACCCTCCGCCCATTGTGCCCGTCATGATAAAACCGGCAAACGCATTGTTGACATTTCTGCCGGATCCAGTGGAACCCCGCAGGCAGTTCTTGCGACTTTTCAGGGCCAGATCTCGAAAAACCCTGGAATTCTCGACGGCACGGACGATGCTAGAATCGTCGCTTCATGGCGGCAAAGAGAGTCACCGTGGCGGTCGTGGCGGGTGACGTGCGCGAACTCCGGGCCGAAGTGGGCGAACTCCGGACAGAGGTGGGCGAGTTCAAGTCCGAGATGGGCGAGTTCAAAGTCGAGATGCTTGAGTTCAAAGTCGAGATGCTTGAGTTCAAGTCGGAGATGGGCGAGTTCAAGTCCGAGATGTACGAGTTCAAGTCCGAGATGTACGAGTTCAAGTCCGAGATGTACGAGTTCAAGTCCGAGATGGGCGAGTTCAAGTCCGAGATGGGCGAGTTCAAGTCCGAGATGGGCGAGTTCAAGTCCGAGATGGGCGAGTTCAAGTCCGAGATGCGTGAGTTCAAGGTCGAGACCCGTGCGGAGTTTGGAAGTGTTCGCGAGGAGCTTCGCCGCGAGATTCGCGCGGGAGATCAGGAGACGCGAACCCACATGACCATGTTGGTCGAGAGCTTGCGCGACGACTTTCGCATCTTCATGGACGCGCATCTCGACCTTGACCGCCGCGTCCGGCGTCTCGAACCGGGGCGATAGTCGCGTTATTCGCAGCGCAGCGCCAGGATCGGATCGATGCGGCTGGCCGCGTGCGCCGGGATCAACCCGGCGGCGGCGGAGACCAGCGTGAGCAGCGCCATCGTCCCCACGGCCATCCACGGGTCGTTGGGCTGGATCCCGTAGAGCTGGGCCGACACGAACCGTCCAAGGCCGATCGCCGCGGGAATGCCCACCGCGAGGCCGATCGTCAGGAGCAACAGCACCTCCCTCATCACCAGCCAGACGACGCCCGCCGGCTCGGCGCCAAGCGCCAGGCGGATGCCCAGTTCTTTTCTGCGCCGCGCCACGACAAACGCCATCACGCCGTAGAGGCCGACCGACGCGAGCACCGTGGCCAGCAGGCCGAACCCAGCGGAGAGCAGCGCGATCAGCCGATCGGTCCGCAGCGTTTCATCGAGCTGCGCTGACAGCGTCTTCAACTCGTACACCGGCATCGTCGCGTCCAGCGTCTTCACCGCGGTCCGCACGAGACTGTACGCGCCGGACGACTGCGTGCTCGCCCGCACGTAGAACACGGCGCTGCCGCGGCCCCAGTTTGGGATGAACACCTGTCGCCGCACGCCCTCGCGCGGACCCTCGTAGAGCGAGTCCGCCACGACGCCGACAATCTCGATGTCGATCTTCGTGCCGGGGCGCGTGTCCCGTCCGAGATGCCGCCCGATCGCGCTCTTGCCTGGGAAAAAATGCTGAGCGAAGCGTCGGTTGACGATCGCCACGGTGGGCCGTTCTCGCATATCGAGCGGCGTGAAGTCGCGGCCTTCGAGGATGGGAATCCCCATCGTCTCGAAGTAGCCCGGCGACAGCGCGTTCATGAACGCTTGCATGTCTTCGCCGTCCTTCGCCTGGTGACCTTCAACCGACGTGCTGCTGTCCCATTCGTCGCCGCTCAAGATCGGAACGACGGCCAGCCCCGCGGATTTCACGCCGGGCGCGGATCGCAAGCGGTCCAGCAGCGTTCGATAGAAGTTGCCGGTCCGCGCATCGTCGTAGCCGCTGAGCGCGGGCGACAGCTGGAACGTCACGAGGTTGTCGAGCGCGACGCCCGTGTCCGCACCCTTCAGGTTCTGCAGGCTGCGCACGAAGAGGCCGGCGCCAAAGAGCAGCAGGAAGCTGAGCGCGACTTGCGCCGTGACGAGTCCCTTGCGCAGGAACAGCGATCCGCCCCCACCGGACACCGCGCCCGCGGTGTCTTTCAGCGTCGTCCACGGATCCGGTCGGCTTGCGCGGAGGGCCGGCAGCAGGCCGAAAACCACGCCGGTGACGAGCGTGAGGCCGAACGTGAAGGCGAGGATTCGGATGTCCGGCTCGGCGTGGATCAGGATCGGCTGGCCCTCGGATGGCACGAGCGCGAGCAGCGTCTGCGTCAACACGACGGCAACGGCAAGGCCCAGCGCGCCGCCGGCACAGGAGAGCACGAGGCTCTCGGTGAGGAGCTGGCGCACGAGCTGGCCGCGCGACGCGCCCAGCGAGAGGCGCACGGCGATCTCCCGTTGCCGCATGAACCCGCGGGCGATGAGGAGGTTCGCCACGTTCGCACAGGCGATGAGCAGCACGAGGCCCACCATGCACATCAACACGATGAGCGCGGTGGAGAAGTCGTTGCGCAGCGACGAGAAACCCATCGCCGCGCGTTCCACCTTCAGTTGCCCTTTCATGAACTGCTCGCGCGCGTAGGCCGACCAGTCTTTCGCGCCAGAGAGCGTCATCTCGTGCGCGCGCACCTGCATGAACAGACCCTGCAGAGGCGCCTGCGCCGATTCCACGGTCTGGCCCGGCTTGAGCCGCGCAAAGACCTGCACCCAGCGGTTGCGGGGGTCGTCCATGTGCACCCACCCCCACTCCGGCACCATGGCGGGCTTCATGAGGATGGGCACGCGAATCTGCGGCGCGCGGACAGGATCGATTCCGGCGAAGCCCGCGGCCGAGACGCCGACGATCGTCATGGGGTAGTTGTTGACCAGGATCTTCCTGCCCACCACGCCGGGGTCGCTGGCGAATCGGCGGACCCAGTAGTCGTAGCCGAGCACCGCCACCGGGTGACCCTGGTAGACCTGGTCGTCTTCCTGCGAGCTGAAGACGCGGCCCACGGCCGGCTTCACGCCGAGCATCGTAAAGTAGTTGCCCGAGACCATCTCGGCGTCGAGACGTTCGGTCTGGTTGTCCACGCTCACCGACACCGCGATGAGCCGTCGGCACAGCACCTCGGCCAGCGGCTCCGCGCGCTTCTGATATTCCTGGTAGATCGGATACGAGTGCATCCGCGTGCCCATGTTGCTGCCGTTGTGCGCGCCCCGCTGGTAGAGCATCACCAGCGCGTCGGGATCCTTCACCGGGAGCTTTCGCAACAGCATCTGGTCGATGAGCGTGAAGATCGCGGTGTTGGCCCCGATGCCCAGCGCCAGCGACAGGATCGCGACAATCGAGAAGAGCGGGCTGCGGACGAGCCCGCGCACGGCGAGCCTGAGGTAGTTGGTGGCGAGTGTCATCTCGGCCGGTTAGACGAGGCCGGGACGCGGAAGGTTGGGAACCGAGCTCGCGCGATGCCGAATCACATGCGCGCGGACTCAAGATCATCGACAAGGTGAGCGTGCCCGACGAGCCCGCTCGCACGGGCGGCCCGCTCGTCGTCGAGGCCTGGCGCGCGGGGAGTCAGACGGATTGAGCATCAGGGATTGCATTTCCTGCGAGAGCCCGATGCTGAACGCCCCGCGGAATCTGCGATCTTTTTCGTTCGACGCTTCCCTTTCCTAGCAATCCACGGCGGCACGATCCTCGCATGACGCTGCGGGTATGAGGCCGAAGGTCTATGTGGAGACAACCATCGTCAGCTACCTGACGGCAACGCCAAGCGGAGACATCATCAAAGCAGCGCATCAACGGCTTACGAGAGAATGGTGGGCGAAACGCGACCATTTCGATGTGTTTGTTTCGCAGGCCGTGCTGAAAGAGTCTGCGCGTGGCGATCGCAACGAAGCCGCCCGTCGCCTGGCCGCGCTCCAAGGGATTCCAGTGTTGGCCGGCGGGGTCGACGTCTCCGAGCTGGTAGAACGATTCATCACGTCGAGCGCCTTCCCGGCGAAGGCCTTCATCGATGCGGTTCATGTCGCAGTCTCCGTCGTGCATGGCATGAACTACCTGCTGACGTGGAACTGCACGCACATCGCAAACGCCGCGATTCGTGGCAAAATCGAGGGCGTGTGCCGAGCGTCGGGATTTGAGCCGCCGACTATCTGCACTCCGGAAGAGCTGATGGAGAACTGAACATGGCACGCGACCGGATTGTCGAAGACGTCAGGGCGATACGAGACGCTATCGCCAAGGAGCAGGGTTACGACGTCAGGGCCTATATGCGCGCGTTACAGCAGGACCAGGCCAAGTCCGGACGGAAGTGTGTCACGCTTCCGCCAAGGCGCCTCGCGAATAAGCCGCTCAAGAGAAAGACCGGGTAGATCTTCACCAAGCCGGCAGCGTGAAGTCGACCTGCTCGCCCGAATCAGAACAAGATCACTTCTTAGCTGCTGTGACGAGCGCCTTTGTCATGGCAACGATAGCACTCGACGCGGCTGCTTTTGTTTGGCTCATCGGTATGATGTCAATGGCGTAATCAATGACATGAAGAGGTGGAAACGTTACCACCTGCGCCATGGCTGTCCTCCGTCCTGGTTGATTTCAAGCGCGTACTGCTCCCCGATTCGATCCGTGCCAGCGTGCGTGAAGCCGACGAATACGCGCAGTCCGTTCTGAGCAGGCAGACGAATCGATCGTCCTCGGCAAACTTTCCGGCTGATTGTCATCGGCGCGAAACCCGACTATGTAAAAGCGATGTCCGTCCGGCTCGGTCTCGGGACGATCGGAGGTTTCCACGTCGGCGGCGGTCAAGAACAGGGCATCCGACATCGCGCCACACTGCTCATCGTTCAGCGGAAAGAACGCGAGGTCAATATCGTCGTTCGGCGTCGTGAAGAACCGCCCGTTCAGAGGAACTAAACTAACCGCTTGCCGCCAATCAACAATTGCTCTTCCTTGAGCCTCATGAGCACGTGTGCCGCGCTCAGCACGAAGCGACGATCTCGATCCGCGAAAAAGATGCCAGTGCCCACCGCCTCAAGGCGACCGTTCTCCGCCTGCGCGTAAATTGGGCTGGTCGCTGGGAGCAGTCCTTCAGCCCGACGCCGTAATTCGTCAAAATTGCGCATGTCGCCGCGTCCGCCTTCGCGTCCTCACCGAGCGGGCAGGGTGAAGGCCACGTACTCGCCCGAGTAGTTGCCGCCGCTGATCGCGACGACGATGTACTGTTTTCCATCCACCAGATAGGTCATCGGCGATCCGCTCTGCGGCGCCGCCATCCACAGCGCGCCGACTTCCTTTCCGGCCACTTTCTCGTACGCCCGGAGCATGGCGCCCCGTGGATGCTCGGCGGTCGTCGTGATTTGCGGATCGCCCATCACGACGAGCGTCTTGGTCACCATGAGACCGATGCCGCCGGTGCCCGCCTGGCCCGTCTTCGGAATCGTGAGGCCTTTGAGCGCCGGGTGATTGCGGACGTTGTCGGGCGTGTCGCCGTGCGGCACCTGCCAGACGATCTCGCCGCGGTCGAGGTTGATCGCGGAGATCGTTCCATACGGTGGCTTGAGGATCGTCAAGCCGTCCACCAGCAATCCACCGCCGCCCCCGCCGCCCACCGTCGGAGCCGCTGCGGCTGCCGCGGCGGCCGCTGCGGGTGGCGGTGCCGGCGCTCGTTGCGCCGCGGTCTGCGCCGCCGCGCGCGGTGAGTCGGCCGCACAGCAGTCACCAGGTCCGAGTACCTCGGTGAACGGACGCCCGGCGATGCCCGACACGTACCGGATATCCGAGAAATTCGGCGGCGGCGGGACGAGCGACGCCGAGGTGATGCCGACGTTGTTCGCGTTGGCGATGATGGTGTGGGTCTCCGGATCGTAGGCGACGCCCGGCCAGTTGGTGCCGCCGACCGCGTTCCCCATGTTGATCGCGCCGAGGTTGCCGTTGATGTCGCCGAGCACCGGCGGGTTGTACATCCAGGGCGCGACCTTGTAGCGCGCGATCTGCTTGAGCGCCTGCGCCCGCATCTCCGGCGTGAAGTCGATCAGGTCGTCGGGCACCTTGACGAAGTTGCGGGCGTAGGCCGGCGGCTTCGTCGGAAACGGCTGCGTCGGGCTCGTTTTCTCTCCAGGCACATCGGACTGCGGAACCGCGCGCTCTTCGATCGGCCAGACAGGCTGACCGGTCACCCGATCGAACACGTACAGGGCGCCCTGCTTGCCCGGGACCGCGACGGCTTTGACCGCGCGCCCGTTCACCGTGATGTCCGCCAGAATCGGCGCGGACGACATGTCGTAGTTCCAGAGCGGGTGGTGCACCAGCTGGAAATGCCACTTGCGCACGCCGGTCTTGAGATCGACGCAGACGATGCTCTCGGCAAACAGGTTGTTCCCCGGCCGATGGCCGCCGTAGTAGTCCGAGGTGGGGGTCTCCACCGGCAGGTACACGAGGCCCAGTTCCTCGTCCACCGTGATTTGCGTCCAGACGCCCGTGTTACCGTTGATGGCCCACGAGTCCCGCTCCCACGTGTCGTTGCCGAACTCGCCCGCCAGCGGAATGGTGTTGAACGTCCACAGCAGCTTTCCGGTGCGCACGTCGAACGCGCGCACGAGGCCCTTCGTGTTGTTGTGGGTGCCCACGGTTGCGCCTTCCCGGAAGGACGATCCGATGATCGCGACGTCCTTGACCACCGTCGGCGTCGCGTGCAAACCGATCTCCCCGGTTTCCAGATCGATCTGCTGGCCGGCGCCGAACACGGCGCCCTGCTTCAGATCGACGACGCCGTTGGTGCCGAACGCGCTCGTCAGGGCACCCGTTCGTGCGTTGAGCGACACCAGGCGGTAGCCGGTCGTGACGTAGAGAATGCGGTCGTCGCCGCGCCCGTCGCTCCAATACGAGAGCCCGCGGCCCGACAACTGCCGCGGCGAGATGCCGGCACGCCGCCCTTCACGCAGGCTGTGCGCCCAGATCAGCTCGCCGGTTTTTCCATCGAGCGCGACGACGGAGCGTCGCGTCCCGCCGGTGGCATACAGCACGCCGTTGATCGCGAGCGGCGTGCCTTCCAGTTTGTACTCAGGACGCGGTCCGAGGCTGTCGGTCTTGAAGCGCCACGCCACCTCGAGCTTGGAGAAGTTGGTGGCGTTGATCTGATCGAGCGGCGAGTATTTGGACCCGCGCAGGTCCGCGGTGTAGTGCAGCCAGTCGCCGTTGGCCATGGACGGCTGGCGCGGGGGCCGGTCCTGGCCCGACAGGCCCGTGGAGACCCAGATCACCGCCGCGAGCACACACATGAGCCTCAAGTTGCGTGTCATCGTCTTCTCCTCGTCAAGCCGTCGTGAACCAGGCTCGCGCTCCTGTCGGAGCGCGAACGAGTAGGGTGTGTCCTCCGCGCCGACGCACGTCGTTAATCGCAGAAACCCAAGCGGCTCTTGTGGCGCAGGCCTTCAGGCCTGCGAACGCAGCGCTGAAGCGCTGCGCCACGGCCGTGAACACCTGTAGAAGGTCGCTCCATGCGCAAACCTTACCGCAAAACAGCCCGGTTGGCGTAACCTGTGCCTGGCAGGGCCAGGATGACCACCAGACGTCAGCTCTTCACGTCCGTCTTCACGTCCGTCTTCACGACCGCGGCCGGCGCGGCCATCGCCGCCTCGGGCGCCAGCCCATTCGCGGCCGGCCTCGTCAAGAACGGGCGCCTCAAACAGTCGGTGTCGCG
>Ga0315281_10009902_pt1 | contig 13190 bp, 14 predicted proteins | sample YL17G07_0_MG_FD_204540 | JGI IMG/M metagenome (GOLD analysis project Ga0315281, IMG submission 204540) | Sediment microbial communities from Yellowstone Lake, YNP, Wyoming, USA - YL17G07_0 | ecosystem: Environmental > Aquatic > Freshwater > Lake > Sediment | place: USA: Wyoming | collected... | reverse complement strand
CGTCGGCCAGTAACTTCGCCACCTCGGGGTCCTTGATGATGAGTATGCCTTTACGCAAGTGAATCGCTACACTGCATTGTAGCGTTATATAAAAATATTTTGTCTTCTTGGGCCGGTATTGTTAAGTTAAGTTACCCAGGTAAAACGTTCACGTTGGCAAAAAATGGACCGAACACGAGTCCATCATATTTATATCGCCCTTCAATCTATAATTAGAGAGCCGAAATGACTCTTTCTTCGATTTCCGATGTTCAACAATTTTATATCGAAATTTCATTACCAAAAGTTGAAAATAATTTAGTAAAAATTATTATGAATGATATACCTGTCGGAAAATTAAAACTTGATAGTATTTCTGAAAGAGATGATACACTTAATGAGTTTTTAGAAATTATGCCTCGTTATAGGATTAGTGGAAAAGGATTAGAGGTTAGTTTATACGAGAATAAAATTAGATGCTCAATTGGAAGTAGACCTAGACCAACACCACTAGATAATTTACTGGGTGGTAAGAAGTATAAAAAAGAAGAATTATTTAATAAAGAATTTTTATATAAAGTTAGTATGGATTTTAATTATTTGTTAGGATTATTTTCTAATTACTTCATTGAAAAAAGGAAAGATATAAAAATTAAAGGATATATAGTAATACTAAAAAAAGATGAAGAATTAAAGACGAAAAACATTATTAATAATGATAATTTAAACAAAATTTATAATGGTATAAAAATCATTGGTATATCTTTAGATAAATATCAAGAAAATTATAAAATCGAATTAGAAAATTTTGAAAAAAATTTAATAATTGATGTAAATTATGAATTGGATTATGGAGGCACATTTGATATGTATAATATAATCGAAAAATGTTTAGCTATTTCAAATGAATTGATGTTATCTATATGAGTGATTTTATATGGACGAAATAAAAAAGAGGCAAGATGTAAAAGAAGAAGAAGAATTAAAAAAAGAATTATTAAACTTAATTCTGTTCAATATAGATAACAAGCCATTTATACCTAAACAAATTTATAGTTTACCCGCTTTTTCTGTTCAATTAGATCGTAGTAGTTCTATTAATAAATTAGAAGATAGAGTAAATAACATAGATCTAAAATTGGATACAATTGCAAAAGCTGTACAAGACATTAAAAAGTATGTCGAAATTAAAGAAGATATAAAAGAAGAAGCAATTTTATTTTATAAAGAAAAAATATCTTTTATTAAAAATATATTAAGTGTATATTGTAAATTAGATATAGATAAAATTTCTTTACTTACTATAATTGAACCGAGGGAAATTAATTCAACTTTGTCTTCTATAATTAAAATTCAAATAGAATTAGAAAATAAATATGATAAAATTTTATTTGATTTTATGGTGGATCCACTTATAGAAGGAAATGAAATAAATGTTGATGGTTGGAATCCATTATACAAAAGAAGTGCATAAAAATGTGTCCAGATATTGTATGCCATAGAAATAAATGCATAAATAATTATAATTTATATGACTTCATAAATAAAAATTATAAAACTTCATTAGAATGGGAATCTACAATTTTATTTTATGGAGCTATGCACTCCGTGCATTATTTTTTAGCGCATCAACCATTAAAACTTCATGAACAACATCCAGACAAACATGAAGAAACCAATAAATTAGTTTCAAAATATTTACAAAAATATGCATCTGATTATCTAATGGCGTATCAATATAGTAGATGGGCAAGATATTATAATGTGGTTATAGATACAAAGATGAGAGACACATGTTTGAAAAGTTATAATGAATTAAAAACATTGATTCCTCCTTAATTGCACGCACGCCCTAGAAATTAAGGTTCTGCTGAGTGATAAACTCGTGGAATATTTCACCCGTAGACGTACTAATTAATTTTTACTTTCTGTTTTATTCTCTTTTCATATTCTTCTTCCGTTATGATGCCCTTCTCAATTAGTATATCTACAAGACTTGATAACATATCATCTAATAGAGTTATTTCCTCAGTGAGTTCTTTTTTAGATTTATTTTCGTTCATGTTTGTCCCCCTTTGCTAAATAACCTTGTTCACCTAACCAATTCATAATGATTGTACGAAGGGTATCACTGTAACCTTCGCCTAGTTTGCCGATAATCTCTTTATCCAAGAGATCGACAATTGCATCTGGAAGCGAAACCAAGATTTTTTTCAATTTACACTAACCACCTTTAACTCCTGCTCCTTTTCATTTTCACGGCGGAGTGCCTTTATCAGTAATTTGGCTTCGTATTTTATGGCCTCGTCAATCAATCCTTTCCAGTTGTTAGGGATACCCATTTTAGCCGCTTGCGCAGGGGTTTTTCCTCCTAGGCTCATGTGTGGCCGAACACAATTGTAGTGAACTGACCAACCTTCTAGTAATAGCCTAGTCGAACTATAAGATTTTAGGCCCCTCATCGGTCTTATTCTGTCTTTGAGTGTGCAGTGTAACCTTTCAACACTGTTATTGGTCTCCCTCGCCCTAATTCCAACCCTTTGAATAAACTGTGGTCTCGTATCCTTGCGAAGGGTGTAAAAAACTTTGTTAAAGGCTCTATTATAGACAAGACTTCCATCAACGAATACGGCTTTTGGTTGAACTTTGCCTTGTTCAGAACCCTTACTGAATATGGCTACAGTATCTTCAAAGGTTCTTGTTTCCGAGATATGCGAAGCCACCATAAATTTAGTGTTTTCATCTAACATTTCCCAAAACCAGATACTGCGACCTTCACACTGGATCATTGTTTCGTCTTCGTGCCATAACCCTGAGAGCTTAGGTTCTACTGAGATCATGTAATTTTTCGCTATCAGCGAATACTTTTTAATCCAATTTAATATCGTGACCTGAGAAACTTTTTCTCCAAATACTTGCTCCAAATTGCGCTGTGTTTTACGTAGGGAAAGACCATCATAATAGAAGTTTAGGGCTGCTACTATGATATTTTTATCGTTTCTCATCCTTGAGAATTTGCCATTAGAGACAAAGATATGTCCGCAGTCCTTGCACTTGTAGGTCTGTTTATCGTGGCGTATGCCCTTTTTAGTGGTGTTTTCGCTTCCGCAGTATTTACAGTTCATTTACGTGCACTCCTACAGGTATCCTAGGGGATACCAGAAGTATATATAGCTTGTGGTATATCCGTAGGATACCTAGCGGATACTAGTTCAACATCGGCATGAAAAGCCTTATTAACATACATGTTGAACATAGATGTTGAACATCGATAAAAACCCACCTAGGAGAAGTAATGATGAGCCTCATGTTGCCTCAGTCGATGAAAACAAAGGGACAGGTCCTTTCCATGAGCCCCCAAAATCGGGACAAATACATGGAATATGTTATTCTCGAAATACTTTGCCTCAATTTACAAGGCATAACAATAACTGAAGTTGCAGATGCCACAAAACTAGACAGAAATACAATAACTAAGCACCTAAATCGACTAGTGGCTATTCGTGAGGCTTATAAAATTGAAAGAGGCCCCATATCTATCTATTACAAAAATGGAAAAGTAGTCCATGCCAGAACCATCGAACACTCTTTCGCCAATGATAAACGATATTCCTTTTTTAGGCTAGAAAGCAATGATGAAAAATCAATTTATATTCAAGAGAAGGAAACCAATAGTTTTGGGACTGTGAAAGTGAAGGGTGGAATCATCATTAAGGATGAGGACCTTTTCGAGTTCATGAAGGAATTACAAAAATTCATGGTCGAGGTGGAATTAGTTGAATCAAACAAGTAAGTTGATCGTAAGTCAGACTGACAGGGATCGATTCGCCAGAGCCACAACTACGGTATTAGAAGGTAAACAAATACTAACACCGAATTTTAGTCCACTGATTCAAACCCCCAAAGAATTTGACATTTATTTAAAAACAATACTCTCAAAAGAGAATAATGAACATCTCGGAACACTGGTAATGAGAATTTTTGATGCCTCAAATATTCTTTTACCCTATATAAATTTCAAAAATCAAAATGGAATCGATGGAAAGCTAGCATATGGCCCCTACAAAGAATTTTTTGAAAATACAATTTGCCTTATTGATCCAGCTACTGAATACATGACTTTTGAATTTCACTCTGAAGACCTTGTTCAATTCGTAAACAAAGTTCGTCTCCCACAACAGTTTATAACCTATCTTCAGCAAAAAGAGTTCACTAGAAAACACTCTTCATCTAAAGCATATGAGACATGGAAAAATCGCGAATATAAGAAATTCTGGTATGATCTAGACCAACGACGATTAAATGATTTGATAACTGGATATTTTGATTTAGAATCAAAATTTGAAACTAAAATCCTTATTCCACCAATGGTGGTAGTCGATAATGAAAGATTATTGAATATAGCAATCGGAATCAATGACATGGGTAAAGCTCTAGCAGTAAATAGGGGTGAATGTGCTACCTATTTCCTACTTAGTAAATCCACACTCAGAGATGCAACCATAATCGAAAAAATAATTGAATATATACGGAAAGATTCATCCACTTTAACTATCTTCAAATTTAAAAATCTCACACTTTGGGAAACAGGTTGCTTAATGGAGAGAGATACTTTTAGGGATTTAATGAAGGAAATATCTGATATAAAAAAGGACCATCCAAAAAGAATATTTATGCTGTTAGAAGGGAGTTATCATTGTTTTCCAGCAGCAAGCTATGGCTTTGATATCGTTTCTTCCTCATTGAGGCTTTTAGATATTGATAGTGCATATGGAACGAATGCTGGATATGGTGGTTATTTTAACGAGGATAACCTTTGGAATGTAAAATTCTCTGCTTTACCAGAAATCATTTTAAATAATGATGGGCATCTACCATGCCCTTGCCACGTATGTAAAAATATTACTTACGATGAAGTAGAAAAAAAGATATTATATGATAACAAGGAGGTTTTACCCGGAGATTGGAATTACAAAAGAAGAGATCATAATCTATTTGTTATGAATGACTTAATGAAAATAATTAATAGGGCAATAAAAGAAAGACAAATCGAATTAGTTAGAGAAAGAATCAAAAACTCAGAACTTGGAAATTTAAAAACATTAATTCCTCAACATTATGAATCGGAATAATTTTTGATATTTGGGCATGGATAGCTTAGCACGGATTGAGTACCCGCCTACTAAGCGGAAGATGTGGGTTCAAATCCCACTCCATGCACCATAATATATTTTTCCGAATATTCTTAAATATCTTATGATTTCTGGGTGCTGGTAACTTAACGGGATTTGAGGCTGTTTCCAATGAGTGGTAACTCGCGGGACATACGCAAGTTTTTAAAGCACGGAGTTTACTACATCACTAGCTATGTAACATCTCTGGTCCTCAACAGGCTGTGTAAAAGCAGTTAAATATCACAGAAATCTAACACTACCATAAAGGACTGGCATGTACATTGCCTTCTAAAAAACGGAAGGATGATCCTCCGTGGTTTCATCCGACACTTGACGATGTTCTCGTTGACCTTGAAGTATACGAGAAAAGCAAACTGACTAATTTGACAATTAATAAAATCAAAAATGCTGTCGTGATAAATAAAAATCCCAGTCGTCCCACTAGGGCAAGAAAAACATGGATCGAGCCTGTGACTGTTGAGGGCCAGAAGTATGGACCTAGCTGTAGAATAGAAGATGGGAAAATCGTGATTGGATTGATAAAAGGACTTAAAGGTAGAAAACAAGTGGCGCGTAAAAGGAGTGTGAAATAGTTGGTAACAGGTTGGGCCGAGATGGAGGTTGACTTGAAAGCGATTAATTGGAAAGGTGATCCAATAACTCTTACTTCTGTAAAAGCACTAAAGAACCTAAGAACAGGTAAAGTTAGGGTACTCCCAGAAGAGGTTACTAGAGCTGAAATCCGAGATCTTGCGGTAAAGCATTGTCTCCTGCCTCGTGATATAGGACTGCTCCTTATACTCAAAGCAAAGCCTGGGAACTTTAAGGAAGGAGATGTGCTCTTCAAGTATCACCTACAGAAAATGGCTTTCTATCTGTGGAAGGGGTTGGAGAAAAATGGTCTGCTTGACGCTATTCCAAGGGATGAATTCATTGCTGCGAGAAATGGGCCTAAACCGGCACATTTGGACGAAGATTTAGCCAGACTTGTAGATCAAGGATTAATTAGAATCAAGGAGGAAAAATGGGGAGAAATTAAATCAAAACGAATTATTGTTACCTCCGATGGTGAAGAGCTCGCAAATACTCTTTGGGATGAGATTCCAACTCCTTACGAAGAAATCGCTATTAAAGTAAAAGAGCGCATATATCCAATGACACCTAGTCAAGTACGTACCGCTGTTCATACAGAGTACCCAGAATATCAAAGCACGTATGTTGAAAATGACATAGAATAGAACATGAAAGTTAAATTTTCTAGCTAAACTAATGGGGTTTATCCAAGTTTCTTTTGTATTTTCTCTGATTTTCTTTCAACTTTAGGGGCTTCCTTAAACATATTTGAAATTGGAGGAATATTTGGCTTTTCTCCTCTTAGGAGATGATCGATTGTCATGATTTGGATTTGGGGATATTCTGTATTCCATATCGGAGATTTGTAGGGATCAGTAGCTTTTACTTCCTTAATCATTTCACTCGAAGGCTCTTCGAGTGTGATGAATACCCCCATAGCTGCTTTTTGCCGATTAATCACGTCTCGAAGTTCTCGAATATCCTTAACGCTAACATGACCGCTTTTTACTTGAACCACTATTTTCTCAACATGACCTTCCGAAACGTCAGCAAATCTTAACCAGCCATCTATCCCTTCATCAGCCCCTTTTCTACCCTCTGAAGGTTTTGTTGCTGTTGCTCCAACTGGTCTAGCCCCAATAAGCGATAATGCCCACCATTGGAATTGGTAGCGGTCTTTTGCTAATTCCATTGCAGCCCCTAAATCACGGGGTTCCCCTTCAATGTTGAACTTGATATCAGGATAAGTGTCATTCAGCCTATTTTTAATGAGATTGATTGCTAAATATGTCACATCTATTCCTATCCACTGCCTATGTAGTTTTTCAGAAGCAATAATTGCAGTTCCACATCCGCAAAATGGGTCGAGAATTATATCACCCTCATTAGAACTAGCCTTAATAATACGCTCCAATAGCGCAATAGGTTTCTGAGTAGGATAACCTAATCTCTCTAAAGCCATGGGATTCACAGGTGGAATATCCGTCCATATATTTTGTAAAGGAGCACCTGGCATTTCATCTAAATATTTTATTAAATTTGGTGTACCTGTTGAGGTATATTCTAGAAGCCCCTTTTCTTCATATTCTTTCATTTTTTCTATTATGCAAGACCATGTTCTAGTAGGAGCTGGTATTTTTCCATGCCAATTATAAACTAAATTTCCGCCATCACCGTGTTTCGGAGCATCTAATGGCATAAGACGATAAGGACGACCTGACGAATCCTTTCTTTTCCAATGGCTTTCAAGATATTTTTCATCATAGGAAAGATACTGTTTATTCCACGTATATTTATTACTTTTTGAATAAAATAAGAGAACGTCACTAATATTCCCATATTTATTTGGATCATTATGAGCATTCGCACGTTTCCAAGTAATCTCATTTTTAAAATTCTTAGGTGAAAAAATTGCATCCATTAAGAGTTTTAAATAATGGCTGGCTGTAGGGTCGCAATGTAAATAAATTGAACCAGTAGGTTTGAGAACTCGATGAAGTTCTAATAATCTAATACCCATCATTACAAGATAGGCAAGTATGTCACTTGGTTTGAGAAAATTAAAGAGGGCTTCTGTTAAATTTGCAACAGCGTTAGGTGCTTGAATTGTCAGATATTCATAGGCTTTTCTTGCTTCAGTATCCCAAATCCAGAAATCTGAGAAAGCCTGAATCTGGGCTGTTGACTCCTCTCCCGAAACTTCTTTGAATAGAACATTATAATCCGCTTTACTATTGAATGGTGGGTCTAGGTAAATCAGGTCAATTGATTCATCCTTGATATATTTTCTAAGGACTTCCAAATTATCTCCATAATAGAGCACGTTAGTAAAAAGCGCGGTTGGCATGGAAAAATAGTGCCTTAAATCCCTTAAAAGAACTTGGATATTTTTTTGGCTCCATTTCGGACTACCCGGAATTTTTAGGGTGGGTAACTTAACTTAACAGTACCTCTTGGGCCTCACCTTTTTACGTCCTAGAGGACTAATCGTTTGTATGAGTTCGAAGCCTGACGCCCTCCTCGGAATAAAGGTACTTGACTTGAGCAGGGTCCTCGCCGGCCCGTTCTGCAGCATGCTCCTCGCAGACATGGGTGCCGAAGTCATCAAGCTAGAGGTGCCCGGCAGGGGCGACGACTCCAGGGAGTTCCCCCCCTTCATGGAGGGAGAGAGCCTCTACTACGTCAACCTCAACAGGGGGAAGAAGAGCATAACGGTCAACCTGAAGAACCCCGAGGGAGTGAGGCTCTTCAAGGAGCTCGTGAAGAGATGCGACGTCCTCATCGAGAACTTCAGCCCGGGCACCATGGAGAGGCTGGGCCTCGGGTACGAGGAGCTGAGGGGGGAGAACCCACGACTGATCTACGCGGCGATCTCGGGCTTCGGCCAGACGGGGCCGTACAGGAGCAGGCCTGGCTACGACATCATAGGCCAGGCGATGGGCGGCCTCCTGAGCATAACGGGCTGGCCAGACTCCCCTCCAACGAGGTCAGGCACGGCGATAGGCGACATCCTCAGCTCCCTCTTCTGCTGCGTCGGCGTACTGGCGGCATTGAACGTCCGCGAGAGGACGGGGAGGGGACAGCTGGTCGACGTCGCCCTCGTCGACTCGGTCTACGCCGCCCTCGAGAACATACCTCAGAAATACTTCGTCGAGGGGAAAACGCCTGGCAGGATCGGTAACCGCTACGAGTTCATCTACCCGTACGACACCTTCAGGGCTCGGGACGGCTGGGTCGTCATAGCCATCGCCAACGACGCCATCTGGGAGCGCTTCCTAGCTGCTGCTGGTTTGAAGGAACTAGGCGAGGATGAGAGGTTCTCGTCGAACATGCTCAGGGTTGAGAACAACGCCGCGCTCAAGGAGTTCCTCGAGGGGTGGACGTCGGAGAGGGGCAGGGACGAGATCGTTGCTCTCCTGAACGAGAACAGGATACCCTCATGCCCCATATTCGACATCAAGGACGCCTCCGAGGACCCCCACATCTCGGGGGTTAGGGAGATGGTCGTCAGCGTCCACCAGCCGGGCCTGGGAGACGTGAGGCTCCAGGGGAACCCGATAAAGATGTCCGAGACAAACCCACATCCGAGGGGCCCTGCGCCCGCCCTCGGAGCGGACACGGGGCTGATCCTGAAGGAAGTTCTGGGGCTGAGCGACGCCGAGATTAAAAAGATTAGAGAGATGGGAGCCATCTAATATTGTGGGTCGGCTCGACTATGAAGGCGTCGAAGGAGGAGCTCACGGAGGCCCTGAAAGGAGAGATCATGAGCTGTGACAGGTGCGGCCTCTGCCACGGAGCCTCGAGGAAGGTGATAGGGGAGGGTAACCTCGACGCCGGCGTCGTCCTCGTCGGAGAGGCCCCAGGCAGGAAGGAGGATGAGCAGGGGAGGCCCTTCGTCGGGTCCGCGGGTAAGCTCCTGGACAGGCTGCTCGGGGGCGCCGGACTCGCGCGTGAAGGCGTCTACATCACGAACATCGTCAAGTGCAGGCCCCCGAAGAACAGGAGGCCGAAAAGAGCCGAGGCGGAGGCCTGCTCCGGGCACCTTGAGAGGCAGCTAGAGATAATAAAGCCGAGGGTCGTGGCCCCAATGGGCAACAGCGCAATAGAATACTTCTTCAAGAAGTTCAATCTGAAACCCATCAGCATCGGAGACGCCCACGGGAAGCCCGTCAGGGCCAGATTCCACTGGGGGGACGCCATCGTCTTCCCGCTCTACCACCCAGCTGCCGCTATCTACAATAGAAGGCTACTCGGGGAGCTCGAGGACGACATCGCCGCCCTGAAAAGGGTTGGCGAGGGCTAGGACTTTAGAGCCCTCAGCCGCTTCACTATGTTGGGATGGGTGCTGAAGAGCTCAGTGAGGCTCTCGATGGGGGATATCCTCCTCGAAAGTATCTCGTCGACGAGGCCGGGCGAGCCGGAGCCGAGTCCCCGGAGCTCTGCGACGTCCTGAGCCGCGTGGTCAGGGTCGGAGATGAAGAGGGCCTTGAAGCTGCCAGACGAGGGCTTCCTGCCCGAGTCCATCTGCGTCCTCAGGGTGCTCGTCGATATCTTCGCCAGGGCCTCGGAGAGCTTCCTGCCGCCGTCCTCGACGACCGAGGCGCTGTGCTGGTCTGCGTAGTACTCCCTCAGGCGGCTCAGGCTCAGGTTGAACATGGTGAGGACGAGGTACACGAGCATCGAGGCCCCGCCTATGACGGCTAGCCCGCCAGAGTCCCTCCTGTCCCTCCCACCGTAGTAGCTTGAGAAGAGCATGCTCCTGGCGAGGATGTAGAATAAGCTAGGCATGAAGCTGACGAGCATCATCGCCTGCATATCCCTGTGTTTCAGGTGCCCCATCTCATGCCCTATCACCGCCTCCACCTCGTCTGGCTGGAGCTCATCCAGGAGTCCCTGCGTCACTGCCACACGGGTACCGGCGAGAGGCGAGCCATATGCGAAGGCGTTTGGGATCGACAGGCTGGAGATCATGAGCTGGGGGGCCTTTATTCCTGAGCGCTGGCTGAGCCCCTCCACCATCGAGTGCAGCTCGGGGCGCTCATTCGCCTCCATCCTCTTCACTCCGTAGATCGCGTTCACCAAGTAAGGCGCCAGAAGCCATTGGGCAAGGTTGAAGACGAGTACGAGGCCGATCATGGTGACGACGTCGAAGCTCTCCATCCACCAGAGTATGCCGGCGAATGCAAGCGTGGATACCCCGATTATTACGGCGACCGTCCCAGCCATCGTGAGCCGGAGCTTCCAGAGACCTGATGTGGATACCATATCGCGTAGAAGGAATCGAGACCGCGGTATATAAGCGAAACTTGATCAATATAGCCGATAAAAATTGCCTCCCCTGTTTTTCAGAGTGTCACGGATAGAAACTTTCATTAGAAAAACAAACATCTGATAGCTCCGCTGGGGGGTCTTAGAATGGCTGGAGATGAGTGGTGGTCTGTCAACCTTGAACACGGAGAAAGGTGGTGGTACGCCCACGTGGTCGAGCTCCCGGGATGCTTCACGAGGGAGGATGACCGCGAGGAGGCACTGACCGCACTGCCTGAAGCGATCTCACGCCACCTCGACTACCTGAGATCGAAGGGGGTGAAGCGGGAATGGACAGCCTCGGGTCTCCATGTCGTCGAGGAGGTGGACGGGATACCGGAGCTCGGCGAGGCGGGGGGAGCAGTCGCCCTGTTCAGATCCGACGGGGTACCCGTGAGCGGGGAAGAGTTCAGGCACTTCCTCGAGCTGATGCGCTGGAACCGCGAGGAACTCATGTCGATTGTAGAGCCGTTATCAGAACGTGCCAGGACAGCGAGGTCTCTGCCTGATAAGTGGACCATCAACGAGACCCTCAGTCACATCGCGAACGCCGAGGAGTGGTATGTCTCAAGGCTCGGGCTGAAGGCACAGAGAGAGTACGAGGCTTTCACAGAGGCCCTGAAGCCAGATGAGAAGAGGCAGGCAATCCTCGACAGGTTGGATACGACTAGGCGAGGTGTCTACCATGCCCTAGACGTTTCATTTGAGCGGGGAGTTCCACGTGTGTTCAAGAGGTCAGCCTACACGAAGCACCCGGAGGAGAGGTGGACGTTCCGCAAGGTCCTCAGACGTTTCGTGGAGCACGAGCGCGAGCATATAGGCACAATCAAGAAGGTCATCGACGCGCTTCCGGCTGGCACTTAGACGCTATTTCCGGGGGCTACATCCTTTCCGGTGCCTCTATGCCGAGAAGAGAGAGGCTGTTCCTAAGCACGACCCTGGCGGCGTCCACTAGCACAAGCCTCGCCCCTACCAGGCCGGGTGATTCGGCGTTCAGCACCCTGAGCGCCTGGTAGAAGCTGTTGAACTTGTCTGCGAGGGCGTTAGCGTAGGCGGTTATCGTCCCGGGCTTGAGCTCCTCAGCCGCCTCCCCGAAGACCTCGGGGAACGACGCGACGAGGGAGATGACATCACGCTCCTTCGGGTCCTTGAGGAGGCTGAAATCAGGCGTCGGCCTCGACTCTGCACGCTTCAGGATGTTACAGCAGCGAGCATGGCTGTACTGGATGAAGGGTGCGCTGTTCATCTCGAAGTTCAGTGCCTTCCCCCAGTCGAAGACCACCGTCTTGTAGGGGTCGACGGCCAGGAGGGCGTACTTGACGGCCCCGTACCCGACCATCCTGGCTATGTCGCGGCGCTGCGCCTCGGGGAGCTCCGAGGTGCGCTTGGTGACCTCATCGTAGGCAAGCTCAATCGACCTCTCCACCACCTCCAGCAGGGTGACGTACCTCCCGAGGCGTCCGCTCATCTTGACGCCGGGGAGCTTGACGAACTCGTAGGCGTAGTGGCGCTGGTTGTCCCCCATCCATCCCTTGCCGATGGCGGCGAGGGCGATCCTCAGCTGGAGCTGGGCGAGGGTCTGCTCGTATCCTATGACGTTGATTACTTTGTCGGCGAGGCCGAACTTGTAGATGCTGTAGGCTATGTCTCGGAGGGTGTACAGGGTCGTGCCGTCCCGGCGGACCAGTACGAGGCGGGGTATCTCGTGCTCCAGGTTGAGACCCCACCGACGCTTCAGGTCGTGGTCCCTCGCCACGGCGTCGCAGTCGAGCACGAGGGCCCCCTCGTCAACTTCGACGTAGGGCGTGTTCTTAAGCGCCTCCAGGACCTCGTCGGCCTTCTTCTCCCAGACTAGGTCGCTCTCGTAGTCGAAGGCGTCGTACCTGATCCCCATCTCGCCGAGGCTCTGCTCGAAGCCGTCCAGACATATCTTGACGAGTTTCCTGACCTGCCGCACCGTCTCTGGCTCGTTGTTCTCGTATGCGGTGTTGACCTTGACTATCTCGGCTGCAGGGTCCTGTTCCTTGCTGAGCTTCACCTTCAGGGCGTTGAATATCATGGGGTTGGCCTTCAGGAGCTCCTCCGCGGCGGCCTGGTACTTCTCCTGCTCCTCCTGTAGCTCGACGATGGCGCTGACATCGCCCCTCTCCTCCGCCC
>Ga0315281_10009900_pt1 | contig 13190 bp, 9 predicted proteins | sample YL17G07_0_MG_FD_204540 | JGI IMG/M metagenome (GOLD analysis project Ga0315281, IMG submission 204540) | Sediment microbial communities from Yellowstone Lake, YNP, Wyoming, USA - YL17G07_0 | ecosystem: Environmental > Aquatic > Freshwater > Lake > Sediment | place: USA: Wyoming | collected... | reverse complement strand
ATCAAATCTCCCAAATTGTTTTTTGTCGACACGGGGCTTCTATGCTATCTCCTTCGCATTGAAAACGTCGAACAACTCATCCATTCCCCTTTTGGGGGGCATGTTTTTGAAAATATGGTCGTAATGGAGAAAATCAAACTTTTCGCCGAAAAGGGGGAGCGAGCACCCTGTTATTTTTACCGGACGGCCAAAGGGTCGGAGGTAGATCTATTGATCGATCATGGGGACACGTTCGACGCCTATGAGATTAAATTCTCCTCCACACCAAAAGCCGATATGACCTATTCCTTGGCCCAATTTGGGGAGGAATATCCGGTTAAAAAGTCCGCTTTGTTGAATCTTCGTCGCGAAAAACATCCCTTTTCCAATGGCATCAACGCCGAGCATTGGAGTGTGGTGTAGGTGTAGGTTTGCTATCTTCCTGCATGTCAAGAACTTGCGAATATCTTAATATTATCTTTAAAAAATGGTCAAATAATGTATAATAAGACTATGAGCGCCAATCTACTATCTATGTTGAACGAGTTATTTGACGAGTCGGCCCCCCCTTCTCAGGAGAGCCTTTCGAGGCTTCTGGAAGAGACGTTTGGGTTTGTCCGCGATCTCAAGGCTAAATTCGACTCAAAAGATCCCAAAAAAAGGGAAGAGGCGATTGTGGATGCCCAGGAGTTGCAGGTGGTCCTGTCGTCCAAATTGGGCGCTTTGGCCGAAAAAACCGGCCTCGATCCCGCGCAGATCGCCACCCTCATGCAGGACGCAAACACGCTTTCCCCGGAAGACCGGAACCTGATCGAAGAGGTGAAGGAGAAATTCGAGCAAATCCAGAGAAGCGGCCACCACCCAAAAGTCTTTAAGCCGCTCGTGCGATAGATATTAATAATCAATAATAGGACACATATGTACAAACCTTTAACCGATCAACAGTGGCAGCAAATCGAGCCCCTTTTCCCCAAAGTCTTGAAGCGAGGGAGAGGTAAGCCTCACACTTCCTGGCGCATCGTCGTCAACTCGATTTTGATGGTATTTCTGGCGCAGGAGAAATGGAGTGCGATTCCCATATCCCCCGAATTCGCAACGAAATCGGTGTCTCACCGCTGGTTTGCTATTTGGGACAAAAACGGCTTTCTGAATGAGCTCCTCAAGGCGTATCAAGCGGCTTGCCAGGGTGGCGTTGAACTGACTGTCCCCCCCCGCCGCAAACGGGTTCCTAAGTCAGCGAAGGTTGATTTCTCCATTACCGTAGAAGATGATTCTTCTCTGATGGATGAGATGCCTGCGTACGCAGTGCCCCAAGAAGCGGAAAGACAAGAAATTAGCGTCTAGCGTTTGTTATTTCGGCCATTTTCATAAATTCATCACTGGGTTCGGGCGAGCGAGGCAAAATCAGATCGTCCCGACTGCCGAAGGCCATAGTCGAAGACGCTATTGCTGAGGCAGAGGGGCGATATGATGAAGCCGCAGCCGGCCGAAGCCCTGATGAATTTATGAAAGTGGCCGTTATTTCAGTAGTTGGCCCAAATCGATAATGGCTGCGAAGTAATCGGCATCCACGACCTCTTCGGTCACGCCGTTGACATGGAGCAATACGGGGCGCAGAGAAAAGCCGCGAGGTACTGTGAGGACGCGCAGCTTTTGTTCCATTTCTTGGCTGATCGTGCTTCCAATGGGTGATTTAGAAAACTTGATTTCGCATACGTAGAGAGTTCCAAATTTGGTTTGGATGAGATAGTCAATCTGACAACCAGGGATCCGCTTGGTTGGCTTTTGGTAAAAAGGATTTTCACAGATCACATCTTCAGGGGCGATACCCAATAGCTTGCGTACCTGTTCTCGGTTGTGGAGCACGAGGTTTTCGCACTGCAGCCCCATGATCGCATTCCATTCAGGCAGCGATGTTAGCGACTTGAAGGCAAAAGCGTTGCGCTCAATTTTGCTCCGATTTTTTTCGATATATTTGAGATAGAAACGGATGTAATTGTCCGATAGACGATACCTGCGCTGGCGAGTATCCTGGCCTGATTTGAAATTCCACATGTGATCTTTTGCGATAAATCCTGCCAGTTCTAATTCCCATAAATATTCAGAAAGACGTCCAAGTTTGGTCTCTCCACCGAGGGTCTGGGAGATTTCTTCCTGCGTGCAAGGCTTATTTTTAAGACTCCTGAGTATTTGTTTATAAAGGGAGGATGAGCGGAGAAATATGCCTGAGAAAATATGATCGAATTCTTCAACCAAGAATCCTCCATCGGAAAAACAGAGGCGTTTAATATTGTCCTCAGCGCTTTTTTGAGGGTAAATCTCCTCTAAATATTTAGGAATGCCTCCAGTGATGGCAAGAATTTTTAGTTTCTCATAAGCAGAAATCTTACTGGGCCAGAATTTATTGCAATCGGAAAGGGGGAGTTCTTCCATGGTTAATACAAGGGAAATTCTCCCCACGAATCCCGTATTGGCAAGAATGTTTTCTTCAATCCACGCAGAGGCAGAACCGCAAACCACAAATAATAATTGGGGGTTTTTTTGCAGGTAAATATCCCAGAAATTTTTAATTTTGCCGAGAAAAGTAGGGTCTTCAGATCCCATCCACGAAATTTCATCGAAGAAAAGGAGCGTGCGTCCTGCTTGTACCCGCTCCGCAACAGCCCAAAGGGCATCCCCCCAATCGTTGTATTGGGCCTGTGCTGTGTGGAATTGACGGGCGATTTGACGGGAGAATTCGTCGAGCTGCTCTTTCTTAGTGGTCGGGTGGTCTGGCGGCAGGCCTGAGAAGGTATAGAAGCGGGGGAATTGTTTTGCCACCTCCTCGACGAGTCGACTTTTCCCAATCCGACGCCTCCCCTGAATGACGACGAAGGAGGCGCTTTTTTTTTGCGTGAGGTCTAAGAGCAGCTGCCGCTCCCTCTCTCTTCCTATAAAGTGCCTGCTGGTGGAGGGCATTTTTGACATTTGCTCGTTTTGCCCTCCATTTTACAGGATCATTCTGGAGTTGTAAATCAGCAAATGCCATTATTCAACTCCGCGGCGTCGTAACGACCTTATTTACAGGGCGATAAGAACACGATTAACCGCAGTGGTGAATTTTTCTTCCCTAAGCCGACTGGCTTCTGACGATTTTGGGGGGCTTGTTGTCGGCGATGCAGTCTTTGTCGATGAGGATTTCCTTGATCGTGGGATCTGAGGGGACTTCGAACATGAGATCGCGCAGAATGCTCTCAGCGATCATCCGGAGCGCGCGGGCTCCCGTGCCTGTATCTTTGGCCTTCTTAGCCATGGCATGAAGGGCCGTTTCGGTGAATTCCAACTTCACATTTTCCTCGGTGAATAGCGAGATATATTGCTTGATGATGGCGTTCTTCGGCTTGACGAGGATCTCGACGAGATCCTCGACGGTGAGCTCATTGCAGTTGGCGATGCTATTGAACCGGCCGACGAATTCGGGGATCATGCCGAAGGAGATGAGATCTTCTGGTTCCACCTTAGAGAGTAGATAGTTGGTTTCATGGGTGTCGATGGCCTTCTTCGTCGAGGCGTCGAAGCCAATGGTGCTTTTCCCAAGCCGTTTTGCAATCATTTTATCGAGATGGACAAAGGCTCCCCCAACGATGAAGAGGATATTTTGGGTGTTGACCTTTATGTACTCTTGATTGGGGTGCTTCCTGCCACCTTTTGGTGGCACGTTGGCGACTGTCCCTTCGACAATTTTGAGAAGGGCCTGCTGGACTCCTTCGCCTGACACGTCGCGGGTGATTGAGACATTGGAGGTCGTTTTGCGGATCTTGTCAATTTCGTCTACGTAGATGATTCCATGCTCGGCTTTAGCGACGTCGTAATCGGCGGCCTGCAGAAGGCGCAAGATGATGTTTTCGACGTCTTCGCCGACATAGCCAGCTTCAGTGAGGGTCGTCGCATCGGAGATGGCAAAGGGGACATCGAGAATGAGGGAGAGGGTGCGGGCAAGGAGGGTTTTGCCGGAGCCGGTAGGTCCGATCAACATGACATTGGACTTGCTATACTCGATGTCTGATTGCTTGGAGAGGGAGCGGATCCTTTTATAGTGATTGTAAACGGCAACGGAGATGGTTTTTTTGGCCGAATCCTGCCCAATGATGTACTCGTCGAGGTGGTTTTTGATCTCCTTTGGCTTCAGGAGTTTCATCTCGTAGGAGACCGGCTTTTTCTGGATGATGTCGAGGCAAAGGCCGACGCATTTGTCGCAAATATAGGCGTTGGGTCCCGAGATGAGTTTCTCGACGATGTCTTCAGTCCGTCCGCAGAATGAGCAGCTCGCTACTTCAGGTTTTTTGGTCATTTTATTGCAACGTTCAGTTCAGGGGTTTTTTTTTCCGACTCGCCTTGGGAGAGTATGGATGGTTTTGCGATATGGTCGACGATGCCATATTTGAGAGCGGCTTCGGGATTCATGTAATAATCGCGCTCGGAATCCTCAGAGATTCTCTCGAGTGGCTGTCCGGTGAATCGGGCCATCAGAGCGGCTGTGATTTTTTTCAGCTCGAGGATTTCTTTTGCCTGCAGAGCGATGTCTTCGGAAGTGCCCATGACGCCGCCATAAGGTTGATGGATCATGATGCGGCTGTGGGGGAGGGCAAACCGTTTCCCCTTGGTCCCGGCAGCGAGGAGAAGGGCGGCCATGGAGACGGCCTGTCCGATGCAGTAGGTGTTGATATCGCAGCCGAGAAACAGCATCGTATCGAGGATCGCAAGGCCTGCGGTGATATGCCCGCCTGCGGAGTTGATGTAGAGGTTGATGTCTTTTTTGGGGTCTTCCATTTTCAGAAAGAGGAGTTGTGCGACGACGACGTTTGCGACCTGATCGGCGATGTCGGTGCCGATGAAGATAATCCGGTCTTTCAAGAGGCGGGAATAGATATCCATGGAACGCTCACCGCGTCCCGTATCTTCTATAACATAAGGGGTCAAAGACATGCTTCTTCCTAATTTCGATCGTTATCTCTTACTATATATTGTCCCCCGGCTACTCGGTCAAGCTTTTTGCGCTCTCGGTGATGTAGTCCTGGGCTTTTCTGAGGACGACCTTGGAGAGGGCCAGGGCGAAGACTTCTTTGGAAATCTTATCGATCTGGCTGACTCTATGCTCGTGGAGAATGGCAACGGCTTCGTCTTGCACTTCCTTGTGGGTGATCGGGATCTTGGCTTCATGGACGACTTGCCGCGATAAATAAAAAAGACGGACAGCCTGCTCCGATTCCTCGACCAGTTTATCCTCTATCTTTTTTCTTTCCGCTTGGGCCATCGCATCCCACTTCTTCCGGAAATTGGGATCGTTGAGCAGTTGATTGTGCCGATGCTTTCTTTCGGTTTCGATGAGGGAGTGGGGAAGATCAAAGGGGTATTTTTGAACGAGGAAGTCGTTGACTTGATCCCGGAGGAGGTTTTGGACTTTCTCATCTGCTTTTTGATTGAGAATATGAGCAATCGACTGGCGCATCCCCGCGACATCGGCTGCCCCTACTTTTTTGGCCAAATCATCATTGAGTTCGGGGAGGATGGCCTGTTCGACCTTCAAAAGATGGAGGCGCACTTTCTTGGGGAGGAATTCTTCCCTCTCCTTCTCGGAGGCGGTATCGTCGGGTGTGCTGGTCCCGTCTAAAACATCGCCCTCTTTCGCATTGAACACGAGGTCGCGCATCCATTGCGCCATCCGTTCGGCCGCCACTTCAAAACGGATGTGATGGAAGACCCGCTGCGCATTTTCTCCCTCGATCTTATCGAGGTCGATCATGATGAAATCGCCTTCCTGGACGCCTCGGTCTTTGACTGGCTTCCACTCGGCATAGAAGAACATCATCTGCCGGATCGCTTCATCAATCTGTTTGTCAGCCACTTCGAGGCGCGGGATGGGGGCGCTTTGAAACTGCTTTGGGTCGACGGTGGGGATTTTCGGCTCGGTTTCGAAGGTGAAGATGAGATGGGCCCCCTCGTCCGTCTGGCTTTTCAAATCGAACGAGATCTGGATACCGGTGTTGAGAAGGGGGATGTTTGCGATTTTCTGGGCTTCCACGAAGGCGATATCGGCGATCGATTTATGGAGCTGTCTTTCGATGTCGTTTGGAAATTTTTTTACGATGAGACTTTCGGGGGCTTTGCCTTTCCTGAAGCCGGGGAGCGAGATGTCTTTGCTCACGGCCTTGATCGCCTCTTTCCTCCCCCTGGAAACGATATTTTTCGAAACCTTGACGTCTAGTTCGATCCTGCACGACGGTTTTCGATGAATGAGGAGGTGGACGTCATCGCTGACCAATTCTTGGGGTGAGGCTGATTGCACGAAATATCCTCCGTAAATAAGATAGCGGGCGATGAGGCTCGAACTCACGACCCTCACGTTGGCAACGTGATGCTCTACCACTGAGCTACGCCCGCGTTGCAAAGGCCGCAATTATAAGAACTTTTCCAGTTTTTCAGCAACCTAAAGATCAACCCGGGTAACGATAGGAACGATATAACGAGCCAGTTGCAAAACCCCAATTTCGGCCCAAATCCGCCCTTTTGCCGCCACTCCCGGTCCCGGCACAAATTGCCTATGCCCAGTCGGATATGCCAATTTGCGCCGAGCGCGGGCTGGCGCCAAAATCATCGGATTTGTGCAAGAAAGCGGGTTTTGCAACTGGCTCTAACGATTTGAATGATGGGAAAAAAAAGAAATTGTCGGGGAAGTGGCCATTTTCTAATGTTTTCTAAATTTTTTTTATCGTTGTATCGTTCGCATCGTTTTTTTTCTGTTCGTCTCAAAATACTTTGGTATTGTACCGATTTTAAACCGCATAAATTTTTTTTGTTGCTAAGGTTTTAGAAAAACTGTAAAACCAAAACTCTGGACCAAAAAGATATGGGCGCGGCTGTATGCTGAACTTCCGAAAAATGAGACAAGACTTCTCTCCGGCAATCCTGAAAGAAGGGAAGCAACTCTTCGATAAGAATAAGATCGTTGCAGCGAAGATCATCCGGCTCGACAATGAAACCATCCGCTTCAGCAGCCGCATTTTGGGCAATTTCGAAAACACTTACGAGAGCGAAATCGAGGTGGATCGCTTCGAGTCGCAAGCCGTTCATACAAACTGCGACTGCCCGAGTAGATTCGATTGCGTCCATTTGGCCGCGCTGATCTTTTTTCTGGAGGAGAAAATCGATGCGCTCCTCGTCGAGTATTCGAAAGAATCCGACATTTCCAAAAGCGACCATTTGGATAGTGCTGAAAAGCAAGAGCTGATCGAAGCGATCAAAGAAGCCGAGACGAAAGAGGTCGTCAAACAAGACGCCCGCTACCAAAAACAAATACTGCAAGAATATGTCTCCTCTGCCCATGTTCTTTCCAACTCGCCTTTTTTCTTGCCCCAGGAAGAGAGCTCTTTGGCCTCCGCTGAACTGGCTGTGATTTTCAACCCGCAGACGCTCAGCCAGGGAGAAAAAAAAGGAAAGGTGGAGTTCCAGCTGGCGCTGCGACTCCCATTCCGCTCCAAGCCGCTGCAGATTGCCCAGCTCAAAGCCTTCTTGGAGGCAGTCCGTTATGAAGAGGCCCTCTTTGTGGGCGGCAGGAGGCTTTTCTTCTCGCTGAAGAGCTTTGATGAGACAGGGGCCTCCCTTTTGCAATTGATTTTAGACCACGGCAGGTTCCAAGAAAGCGGGCAAAACGAAAAAGGGCAGAGAATAGCCCAGCTCGACCCAGAGGTGTTTGGACTCTTGCTGGCGAAAACCCATGAGATCTCGATGCGGCACGCGGGGCCACGGGGATTTAAAAACCTGGACGATGAGATGCCGACGCTTCCTGGTCTTTATCTGGGGACTTTGGAAACGCCTCTCCGCTATGCGCCATCTCCCGTCTCTCTTTGCTTCCAGCTCGAATATATCGAGCCGCCCGGTGGGAAGATCTTGCTGAAGCCGCAGCTTTTTGCCGGAGAAATGGCCGCCCTCAATATCGACGATGTGGTCCTGTTTGAGTGCGCTCAGCCTGGCATGCTCTACCAAGATACTTACTACCGATTTCCGCCGCATATCAAGAGAACGCATCTTTTGAATTTGAACGCGATCCGCGACATGACGGTTCCAGAGCAGCTCTTCGGCACCTTTGTCGAGAACTCCCTCCCCGAATTAAAGCGGTTCGCCGACGTGGCCAATCATGAAATCATCGAAAAATTCGTCACTCTCCCCTTTGCGGGCAAATTAGGCGCCCGCTGCCATTTGTCCTATCTCGACGGGGAGCTCGAAGCGGCCCTTTATTTCTCCTATGAGGGGCAAGAAGTCCCTTCAGTGGCGTCACGCTTGATCTTCGATGAGATCAAAACCTTTGTGACGCCGCAGGGGATTTTGGCCCGCAACCTCGTCGAGGAAAGGCAGATCGTCGAGGAGCTGTTTCAAGATTTCGTTTACAATCCTCAGGCGGGCACTTATGTCGCCAAGACGGAGAAGAAAATCGTCGAGTTCATGACGGGCGTCATCCCACGCACACAAGAGCGGGTCCACTTCGAATGCCAGCAAAATCTCCTCGATCAGTTCCTCTATGATGAGACGAAGTTCACATTGAAGCTGGATGATAGCGGCACCGTCGGATATTACGAAATCGACATGAAAGTCGACGGCGCGCTCCGGGGCGTCAAGCTGGAGCTTCTCTGGGAATGCGTCGCCGCGAAACGGTCCTATCTCGAACTCGATGCGGGCAAAGCGCGCAAAGAAACGATCTCCCGCTTTTCCAAGATCCTCGTCCTCGATCTCGATCGGATCGGCAAGCTCGTCCATCTTTTCGATGAACTGGGGATCAAGCAGCTGAGCGATTTCAAAGAGCAAAAGCCCCTTTGGAATCTCGCCACGATCGATCCAAAAGCGTTCGAAGGGCTTCCCGTCGATTTCAAGATGTCCGACAAGCTGCTTCAGATCCGGAGCCAAATGCTCGGCGAACTCGTCCTTGAACCATCTCCCATCCCTAAAGATCTCCATGCAGAACTCAGACCCTACCAGACAGAAGGGGTATATTGGCTGGAGAGGTTGCGCCTTATGTACCTCAACGGGATCTTGGCCGACGACATGGGCCTTGGCAAAACGCTCCAGGCCATCGCCGCGATCACCCAGCATAAGCTTAAGAACAAAGACGCCCGGGCACTCATCGTTTGCCCCACCTCTCTCCTCTACAATTGGAAAGAAGAGCTCCATAAATTCAATCCCAAGCTCAAGGCGATGGTCATCGACGGCATTCCGAGCCAGCGGAAAAAAATCCTCGCCAAATTCACCGATTTCGATGTGGTGATCACCTCATATACTCTCCTTCAAAAAGACATTGAGACCTACTGCCAGACCTCTTTCGGCTACGTGATCCTCGACGAAGCACAGCACATCAAGAACCGGGGGACGCGCAACGCCAAGTCGGTCAAGATGATCCAGGCCGCACACCGCCTGATCCTCACCGGCACGCCAATCGAGAACTCGCTCGAGGAGCTTTGGAGCCTCATGGACTTCCTCATGCCCGGATTCCTCAGCACCTTCGACCGCTTCATCGAAAAGTATATTCGCTCCTCAGGATCGCAGCACTCGCAGAACATCGAATACCTCCGCCGCAAAGTATCTCCCTTTATTTTGCGCCGCATGAAGTGCGATGTGCTCAAGGACCTCCCTCCTGTCGACGAAATCGTCTACCACTGCCAGCTTTCCAACGTGCAGCTTGACCTGTACCGCTCCTATGCCGCCACCGCCCGCGATGAACTCGTCAAACTCGTCGAGCGCGACGGCTTCGATAAAGTGCAAATCCATGTCCTCGCAACGCTGACCCGCCTCAAGCAGATCTGCTGTCACCCCGCGATCTTCGCCAAGGAAAAAGCCGAAATCGGCGACTCAGCAAAATACGACATGCTCCTCGAGCTCCTCCAGACTCTGGTCGCGGGCAATCACAAAACCGTCATCTTCAGCCAATACACCCGCATGCTCCACATCATGCGCGAAGACTTTGAGCAGCGCGGCATTTCGTTCTCCTACCTCGACGGCACCACAAAGAACCGCCTCGAGATCGTGAAAGAATTCAACGAAAATATCGATATCCCCGTCTTCCTCGTCTCGCTCAAAGCCGGAGGCACCGGCCTCAACCTCGTGGGAGCCGATACCGTCATCCATTACGACATGTGGTGGAACCCCGCCGTTGAAAATCAGGCCACCGACCGGGTCCACCGAATTGGGCAGAAAAATTCGGTCTCCTCTTACAAACTCGTCACCTTGAATACCATCGAGGAAAAGATCGTCGAGATGCAGACGCGGAAAAAAGGATTGGTCAAGAAAGTCGTGAGTTGCGATGATGAAGCAATCGCGAAATTAACTTGGGAAGACGTACTAGAATTACTGCAAACATAAGTCTATGGAACAAACGACAGTCAGCAAAGCCCTCAAGCTGCTTGAAGATCTAAAAAATATCGCCATAAAGAACGTCAGTCGACTTTCTGGCATTTTCTCCTCCGACATTGGGATCGACTTAGGCACCGCCAACACCCTCGTCTACGTCCGCGGCAAAGGGATCGTTCTTGCGGAGCCCTCTGTCGTCGCCGTCGACTCGCTCACCAATGAAGTTCTCGCCGTCGGCCACAAAGCCAAGGCGATGCTCGGAAAGACGCCCCGCAAGATCCACGCAGTCCGCCCCATGAAAGACGGCGTTATCGCCGATTTCGAGATCGCGGAAGGGATGCTTAAGGCCCTCATCAAGCGCGTTACACCTACCCGCTCCCTTTTCCGTCCCCGGATCCTCATCGCCGTACCCTCCGGCATTACTGGCGTCGAGAAGCGAGCCGTCGAAGATTCAGCCCTCCATGCAGGCGCCCAGGAAGTCATCCTCATCGAAGAGCCCATGGCCGCAGCCCTCGGCGTCGATCTTCCGGTCCATGAGCCCTCCGGCAATATGATCATCGACATCGGCGGCGGTACCACAGAAATCGCCATCATCTCTCTCGGCGGCATTGTCGAATCCCGCTCCCTCCGCGTCGCCGGGGATGAATTCGACGACTGCATCATGAACTACATGCGCCGCACCTACAATTTGATGATTGGGCCTCGAACGGCCGAAGAGATCAAGATCACGATTGGCTCTGCCTATTCTCTAGGCAATAACGAGCTCGAGATGGAAGTACGCGGCAGAGATCAGGTCGCAGGCCTTCCGATCACCAAGCGGATCAACTCCGTCGAAATCCGCGAATGCCTCGCCGAGCCGATCCAGCAAATCATTGAAAGCGTCAAACTCACCCTTGAGAAGTGCCCCCCCGAACTCGCCGCCGACCTCGTCGAGCGCGGCATGGTTCTCGCCGGTGGCGGCGCCCTCATGAAAGGGATCGACAAAGCCCTCATCAAAGAAACGGGCCTCCCCGTCTTCGTCGCCCCCAACCCCCTCCTCGCCGTCTGCCTCGGCACCGGCAAGGCCCTCGAGCACCTCGACAAATTCAAGAAGAAAAGACAGCTGTAAGAGCCAGTTGCAAAACCCCAATTTCGGCCCAAATCCGCCCTTTTGCCGCCACTCCCGGTCCCGGCGCAAATTGCCTATGCCCAGTCGGATATGCCAATTTGCGCCGAGCGCGGGCTGGCGCCAAAATCATCGGATTTGTGCAAGAAAGCGGGTTTTGCAACTGGCTCGTAAGATCTGGGTTGCGTATACCCAACTTGCTATCTCATTTACAGTCAGATTGTTATAAAAAACGTCAAAAATGACGCAAAACATGTAGCAAAAAACGGCAGATTTGACGAAAATTAGCGGTATGAGACGATTGTTATTGGACCAACTCATTCGGTGGAAAGAAAAAAAAGATCGTAAGCCGCTGATTTTAAAGGGGACAAGACAGGTTGGCAAAACCACTTTACTCCATCAGTTTGGCAAGAAGTGCTTTTCGGGCGTCCGTGCGCTGAACTTTGAGAAGGATCTTGGACTGGACAAAATTTTCGAATCCAATCTAGACCCAAAACACATCATCAAAGAGCTGGAATTCTATTTTCAATGCGCCATCGACTTGGATCGCGATTTGTTGATTTTGGACGAAATCCAGGCCAATCCTCGCGCCCTCACGAGCTTAAAATATTTCGCCGAAGAAATGCCACAACTCGCTGTTGCCGCCGCCGGGTCTTTATTGGGCATTTATTTGGGGGATGCTTCATTTCCGGTGGGCAAAGTGGACATGATCACTCTTTACCCAATGAGTTTTGAAGAGTTTCTTCTCGCTTTAGGCGATCATCGCAGTTTGGAACTTTTACGGACGGTGAATTTATATGAGAGCGTGCCTGAAATGGCCCACCAACATCTTTTTGAGCAATTGAAGCACTATTTCATCGTAGGGGGGTTGCCTGAGGCAGTGAAGACATTTTGTGATGAAAGGCAGAATCTGTTCACAGCCTTCAATAAAGTGCGTGAAAAACAAAATGTACTGCTGCAAACCTATCTCGCCGATATCGCTAAACATTCGGGGAAAGTGAGTTCAATGCATATTTCTCGCATCTGGCAATCGACGCCAGCGCAATTAGCACGTACACAAGATGGCAGTGGAACGAAATATAAATTTAGGGATGTAGTTCCTGGGGTGGATCGATATAACCGATTGGTTGGAGCACTCGATTGGTTAGAGGCGGCTGGACTGGTCATCAAAGTGCCGATTATCAATTCGGGCGAAATCCCTTTTTCTGCGCATGCTTCGGAATCGGTATTCAAGCTCTATCTTTTTGATGTGGGCCTCTTAGGAGCGATGAGCAACCTCAGTCCTCAAACGATTCTCAGCTATGACCATGGGTCACACAAAGGGTACTTCGCTGAAAATTTCATCGCTCAAACATTTCTCGCTAGAAATCTTTACGTCTATAGCTGGCAGGAAAAATTGGCCGAGGTGGAATTTCTCTATGAATCGAACGGCAGAGTGATTCCTATCGAGGTGAAATCGGGCTGGGTCACTCACGCCAAAAGCGCCAAAATCTTTGCTGACAAATACCATTCTCCCTATCGAGTGATTTTTAGCGCCAACAATCTAACAGTGTTCCCCGATGTCCATCGCTATCCATTGTACTTGGCTGGCTGGTTGCCTATTTAGGCCACTTTCATAAATTCATCAGGGCTTCGGCCGGCTGCGGCTTCATCATATCGCCCCTCTGCCTCAGCAATAGCGTCTTCGACTATGGCCTTCGGCAGTCGGGACGATCTGATTTTGCCTCGCTCG
>Ga0315281_10009899_pt1 | contig 13192 bp, 7 predicted proteins | sample YL17G07_0_MG_FD_204540 | JGI IMG/M metagenome (GOLD analysis project Ga0315281, IMG submission 204540) | Sediment microbial communities from Yellowstone Lake, YNP, Wyoming, USA - YL17G07_0 | ecosystem: Environmental > Aquatic > Freshwater > Lake > Sediment | place: USA: Wyoming | collected... | reverse complement strand
CTTTCCCACATCGTACGTTTCTTTTTGATAGTTGAGCTTCTCGCATTTTGAGAAGTCTGGGCAGAAGTAGCAGTTTTTCAGTTTCTTAGTGAGGCAGCAGGTCCTAACTTCGCAATGTGGCATCCCGCCTCCTTTAAGACAGTTGACGCAACCTGAGTTGGCAAACCAGTCCAAACCCTTCATCAACTGTTGGAAATCGAAATCTCGAGTTATGTTTTGTATCCATTCGCCATATCTGTACGCATCGATGAATCTTTTCAGTTCTGTTGCCCTCTTAGGAATGCGTAAATGCATGCCACAATGATTGCAGCATACTCCGCAATAAGCTATGGTTACGCGTTCATTCATCCTGCTCGACCCTCATCTAGCCTGTTCGTGTTTTAGGTATTTGATGTTGAGGAGTTTCCCTTTTGTGTTTTATCATTACCTTGCTGACAAGAGCCCACGCGTTAGGCGCTAGGCTGCATGCCGCTCTTTTGTTCTCAAGACCTTAAGCCCGAATATTGTGGTTCCCAGTGCGACAATGATTGATGATGCGTAAAACGCGTTTAAATACGCAGTGTGTGGCGAAACCTGGAATACTTTGACTTGCAGGTCCGCAAGTGGTCCGCCGACAAGAAGTCCGGCTGGACCCCAGCTTAGAGCCATCACTGTGTTGTATCTACTGAACAATCTGCCTCTCCTGTCTTCTGGTATTATGTCTCCTGCAAATGCGAAGCCAGCAGTTTGAATTATCCAAAATGACGCGCCATTAAGTCCATAAAACAACGCCATTGTCGGGACGCTAGAAGCCACACCGTACAATAGGGGTGCCAGGATAGCCAGAATCAGACCAGCAAAAAGAACCAGTGCCTTACCCATTCTATTTGCGAGCCAGCCGCATGTTAAGCTAATAATCATTCCGCCTATTGTGAAAGCAGTCAATATTATGCTTGTTTGAAGATTTGTGGCCATTAGTCCGTCTGGAAGTCCGACAAAAAGCAGGAAAACTTGGCTGACAGACGATGTTCCAATGACGATAACGATGAGGGATATGAGGAACCACTTGTAGGTTCTCTTATCATAGACCATAGATTCTTTGACACTATGGGTGTCTGCTTGATTGCCTCCCGTGGTTTTCGTCAGGCTGCTTGTTGATCTTGATGTTATCCACATTAATGTTGCGCCAACAATGAGCATCGCTATGACTATGTAGAAGATTGTCCCTTGTCGAAAGCCTTCTCCATTCATGTATAAGTATCCGGCGAAGCTTATGCCAATCATTCTGCCTAGCGAGGCGATGAAGTTGAGGGCGCCTACTATGCTTGCTCGATTGCTGGTCGTAGTGGTCTCTATTAGCAGGGCAGCCCAACCTACGTCTGACATTGACCAAAAGAACTCTAGAATTGATAGACCCACAATTAGTGACAGGCCAGCCATGAAGTTGGCTTGATTGTTCATAAGTGATCTGTGAACTTGGAAAACTATGAAGTAGGACACTGCGGCTATCGATTCCCCCGCTATTATGAGCTTGGTCCTCAGCCTGTACCGGTCAGCGATTCTTCCCCAAAGCAGATTTTGGCCTAATGCGGATCCTACCATGTTAAGCGTGCCCAGTAAGGCGGTGTATGTCACAGTCTGCATGAGGTCAAAAAGATAGCTTATCATGAAAGTGTAGAATACGCCTCTTCTGACAAAGGATAAAAATTGAAACATGCCGAGGTTGGCGAATATGCCCTTCTGAGTTGGCTGTGATCTTTCCACCAGTTCGTCTCCCATTTCTGGATCAGACTGGAAGATATGGGTTGACCCTAAACCTGTTCTGCTATTTTTGCTTATTCGTAACGCCCTCATGAGCATTGATCGGAAAGTCAGCAAGTTGTGTGTGCATAACGCCTGCAAATAGTTATCTAGGAGTTGCTTAGAGTTGTGTGCTCGGGTGTAGTGGTGGGATTTAAGGGCAGAGACATAATATCTATCAAGGATTTTTCTCGTGAGGAAATTGACTCCATCTTCAAGACTGCCAAGTCTATGGAGCCGCTGGCCGAGGAGGGTTCAGATATGCTGAGAGGGAAAATCCTTGCAACCTTATTCTATGAAGCAAGTACGCGCACCCGCTTGAGCTTTGAGTCAGCCATGCACAAGCTAGGCGGTTCTACAATAGGTTTTGCGGAGGCAGAAATAGCTTCGGTTAAGAAGGGCGAGAATCTTGCGGACACCGTTCGAACTGTAGAGAATTATGCTGACGTAATAGCTTTGAGGCATCCGCTTGAGGGCGCTGCCAGATTGGCAGCGGAGTTTGCGAAAATACCGATTCTTAACGCTGGCAGCGGGGCGGAAGAGCATCCGACGCAGGCTCTCTTGGACTTGTATACGATGAAGAAGGAGAAGGGCAAGATTGACGGGTTGAAAATAGCATTTGTAGGCGACCTCAGATTTGGAAGGACCGTTCACTCGCTGGCCTATGCTCTCTCACTCTATAACATTGAGCTGTATCTTGTTTCGCCTGAGACTCTTAAGATGCGGCGGGAAGTTCTGCAGACAATAAAAGAGCGAATACCCGTGGTGGAAAAGGCGAATCTTGAGAAAATAGTTCCTCTAGTAGATGTCTTGTACGTTACAAGGATACAGAAGGAACGTTTCCCTGATGCTGCTGAATATGCCAAAGTGAAGGGTTCATACAGGATAGATCTGCAGACGCTAAGTGAAGCCAAGAGAGACTTGATAATTCTTCATCCGCTTCCCCGGGTTGATGAAATCGCTGCTGAAGTTGACAGCACTCCATATGCGCGCTACTTCCAGCAAGTTTGGAACGGCATAGTTGTAAGAATGGCCCTGCTGGCTCTGATATTGGGAGCAGTGAAGTGAAATTCGAATCTGCTCGTCATAAAGCCGTCAATACGTAAGACGGTCGTAGAGTGTCAGGGCACCAGTGGCGCTACATGAAGGGCACTTGTGTAGCAGGCCGAACCAGCTTTTTTTGCAGTTGGCACAATACGTTAGCTTGCGGCTATATGTGAGGAATTCTAAGGCGCAGGCTTCTGTAGCCTGCTTCGTTTTGGACAAAAGCTCATCTGTTACTTGTTCAGTATCGTCGATCTCTATGACGGTTAAAGCGCCGCCAAGGCGCGTCTTAGTAAGTGTTGGATCAGTCATTTGGGGCTCCGGAGAAGCTTGACTTCCATGGAGCTGTATTGTGTTGATCGTGGAGTAGAATGGTCTTTCTCTTGTTCCCGAATACTTGACCTTTCCAAAGCCATATCTGTCAATATCCAGCTCTGCCAGTCTTTCAGAGGCTTCTTTATTCGGCAATATTGATGGAAGCAGACGTCTCACGCGCCTTTTGCTTGCCTTGTGAGTAAAGTCTGATATGCATTCGGCTATGCTTTCTAGGAAATGCGAAGCTTTCTTATCCTGAAGATTCTTTCCGTAGAACGACTCCATTGTCTCCTTCAGCCCTACTAAGTCTATCAGGCGCGATGAATTCTCAAGTCTGAAATAATGGTCGCCGTTTGCGTTTTGCATGAGGAAGGGGAGCAGTTTGCCGGCGTGCTGTTTAAGCGCTGCATACTTGATCTCCAAGGCTCGAGCTGCCATCTCAAGTCTCTCTTTCAGGAGTTCGATGAATTTTGCTTCGTCCTTTTCACATTCATACGAGATTCGGGGCAAGTTGACTGCTACCCATCCTAAACAGCCTGTGCGTAAAGTGTCAGTCTCCCAGTCTCCATTCAGATCAGGCGTGAGTTTGTGCCCGAGGCCAGAAAATGAAGCCTCTTCTTCGCCTTTTTTCGATAAGCAAGCAAAATATACCAAGCCTTTGTTTGCTGCTAGATTGTGGGCTTTCAAGAGCAACGCCTTGGCCCTCTCGTCCGCAAACGTTTCAGCCCGTATTTTTACGACTATTCTTGGGTTGAGCAGCGGTTTTATTCGGCTTTGTTCAAGCAATATGTCAAGAATAAGCGACGCCAAAAGCTGCGCTTCCTCAGCCAGGTCTCCATACTTGCTGATGGGTTTTGACTTTGGACCTATGGCCGGCTTATCGGCGATGAAGTTTGGGATGGTGAGCTCGAGGCTCAGCGTAGTGTCGGCGCACTGATTTGCGCTGTCAATGAATAGCTGCAGGGCGTCTTTGATTTGTTGAGAATCAACTTCTCTGGCAAAGGGGGCGAGAAAAACATTGAAGTATTCAAGGGTCTGCGCTTCAGCTATTTCCTTGGCTGAATGGATAAGAACGTTAATAGTAGTGGACAATGCGGACTCTAGATTGTGCGGTGGAGAGAAAGACGGCTGGAAAGCGTTTATCTTCTCTAAGTCTAGCCCGTTTTGATAGAAGAATCTCAGGTCATGCACAACTTCGTTTGGTCTGGTGATCCATGAGCTAAGATTGCTGATGTGCAACGATCCGGCTAAGTGGGCGTCTGCAATGTCTCTTGGAAATACTTTGAGAAGCACGTACTCTCTTAGGACAGCGTCTCCGGCTGTTTCGCGTATTGTTTTCGCGTCTTCGGAATCAGGATTTCTTGCTTCGACCAGCATGCTGACTTCGTGAACTGGGAGTCCAAGGCGGGTAAGCCTGTGACGATATTCCTCTAGGCCTTTATCAATCAGGATCGCGTTGACAACTTCCCTGACGAGAGGAGCAGTCAGGTACTTCGTTTTCGACTTTAAGAGTCGTTTCTCGGCTTCTTTAGCTACTTTCTGAGCCAGTTCGGCTGGCATTTTTGCCTCTTTTATGAGAGAGCTTGCTATTCTGTTAGCGTCAAACTCTTCCAGTGCAGACCTAGAGGCGCGGACGAGGACGCCTTTTGGTTTGGATGCGTTCCTTTCAATGCGGTCTGCAACGTCTATAACCATCTTGCCTAGGTCAGTCAAACAGTACTTTCTTGTTTCAACGTCGGCCTCAATCAGATCTGCCTTGAGCAGAAACTTCAGGTGATAAGCAAATCGTCCAGCGTCTCTGCTCGGATTCATCTTCAGCGAACTCATCAGCTCGGTGTAGGAAAGAGGTCCTTTGTCAAAAAGGAAATTAAGGATCTGCAGCCTCAAAGACGAGGAGACGGCTTTAAGCACTTTGACTCCTCGTAAGCGATGCGAAACAGACAAGCTTTGCAGCTCCCTTCTGCTGGTGAAGGTATTAGTATTATTGGCAAGGGTTTAAAGATTAAGGAACACTTATTTTGGTGGCTCTTAAAATTGATTTACCGCGTGGGGCTGTCGGCTAGCTTGGTCTAGGCTTGTAGCCTCGGGCGCTATAGACCCCGGTTCAAATCCGGGCAGCCCCATTATTAGGACTTGGAGCGTAGCGCCAACGATTGACAACTATTTATCGTGTGCACGCGCCACTTTTCGCCTCTTTCGAGGACTGAGTGTTCGGAGTGCCCGCGTCAAGATTTCAGTCTGTGATTGAATATTCATGTTTTGTTGATGAAGCTTCGACTCTAAGAATAGGCTTCGTCCCCATGCTGGCTTGAGTCAAGGCCGATTTCTTCCTCTTCTTGGCTCACGCGCAAGGGCGAGAAAAATTTGATCAGCCTAAGCAAAGCATATGAGCCGATGAACGCGAAGGTTGCGACAACGGCAACAGCGACCAATTGCGTAATAAACAGGCTGGGATTGCCGTAGAACAGACCGTCATTTCCAGTTGGGTTAATGAGCTTTGATGCGAACAGGCCAGTCGCTATGGACCCCCAGATGCCACCAACACCGTGGCATGCAAAGACGTCCAATGCATCATCCAGCTTTGTTCTAGCCATGCGCCAATTCGAAATCAAATTGGATGCAACGCCTGCAACCAGGCCTATAACCATCGCTGCAGGTACGCTGACGTAGCCTGACCCAGGCGTAATCGCAACCATTCCACAAACACTACCAATAGCCATGCCGACTGCCGAAGGTTTCCCTTTCGTTATCCAATCAACTATCATCCAGCTCATCATGGCCGCAGCAGCTGACAGATTAGTTGCAACAATGGCTGAAACCGCCCATTCATTAGCTGCGAAAGCGCTGCCTCCGTTGAAACCAAACCATCCAAACCACAGCAATGCCGCTCCAAGAAGGACATAGGGTACGTTTGCAGGCTTGAATTCATGTCTCTTGTCGAAATCCTTTCTTCTTCCAACAACGAGGGCTGCAGCCAAAGCAGAACTTCCTGCAGCAACATGAACCACGACACCTCCAGCAAAATCAATGGCGCCTAGAGAATGTAACCAGCCGCCAGTGTTCCATACCCAATGAGCAATTGGCGAATAGATAAGAGTTGACCATAAAACAGTGAAAACTAGTAACGAACTAAACTTGATTCTCTCGGCAAATGCCCCAATAATCAGCGCTGGCGCAATAGCTGCAAACATCATCTCAAAGGCAAAGTACAGCAATTCAGGAATGTTGGGAGCATATCTGCCGACTGTAGTTGGTGCAATGTTGTTCAAATCGAAAAGGGACAAATCCCCAATAACGCCATTTACGCTTGTGCCGAATGAAAGGCTATAACCCCAAAGTGTCCATATTAAACTTACAGCCGCAAAAATGGCCATGCATTGAGCTAAAGTTGAAACCAGATTCTTCTTTCTGACAAGACCTGCATAAAAGAAGCCTAAAGCGGGAGTCATCAACATGACCAAGCCTGTGGCAATGGAAACCCAAGCAATGTCTCCTGCTGCCATTTCTTTGCGCCTCCTCTTGCGTTAAATTATGATTATATTAAAGGCTTTCTTTCCGAGAGCTTAATGGTCAAGCACTGGAATCCAGCGCCCGCTTATTCTTATTCGCCTACTAAACGGTCAGAGCTGCCTCCAGAGTTGACAAAAGCGCGCGCTTTTGTGAAAGAAGTACTCGAGATTGAAGAGCAACAGCCAACTAGAATTGGGGATCTGCTTTGATGCGCACGTGAATAGAGACAACTTCATTACATTTTATAAGATTGAAAAGCGTAGGATGATTGAGCGCGCGCGCTTTGAACGGGAGGATTCTTTTCGCTGTTTCTTTCATAACCATCGCAATAGTGGCGATCATAGCGACTGTTGCGTGGACCTCGCTCACGGTTCAACGCGGTCTGAGAAAAGGAGACTGGATAACATATTCTCATAACGTGCTGTACCAAGGTTGGACCGTTGAGCCTGATCTCGAGTTAGATTGGTTCAGAATTGATGTTCTTGACGTTGACAACAATATTGTAAGTTTCAATCTAACGTCTCATCTGATTAACGGAACAGAGGCCATTCAAAGCTGCAAGCTTGATTTGTCCAATGGAAACATGAATTGCTCGAATACATGGAGTTATGACCCTCCATTCATGAGGGAGGCAAATCTGTTTATCCTGCCCAATCTGCGAACTGGGGATTCGATTCCCTCGATGCCAGGTTACCATGTCAGGCAAGAACAGAACCAAATCTATTCAGGGACAAACCGAACAGTGATCTGGACCAAGGACGAAGGTGGTCTCACCTATGCCCCGCGCGGCGCGTACACATATTATGAATCCTACTTTTTTTGGGACAAGCAATCAGGGATTTTCGTGGAATGGCAATTCTGGAACACGGGAAGTAAGCAACAATACTTTAAGATACTCGAAACTAACATTTGGTGAATAGCGCGCGCTAGAAGACAATTCTATAAGAGAAGCTCAAAATGCTTTTAGGATTGTCCAGACATCTCGCTCCATGAGGAAGAAAAATGAATAAGAGCTTCAATCACAAGATAACCTCATGCATGATCTCACTTGCGCTGACCGCTGTTTTAGCATTATCCAGCTTTGCAGTCGCCGAGGCTTCTGACGCCGCCGAAAACTACGCCGTCATCGAAATGAGACGCTTCCACCAATGCTCAACGCCAGAAGATCGCATCACGAACACGCCTCAAACGTTCATCTCTCGGTCTGGAGTCTTCTACCTGAACTGGCCCGACGATACCCACGCTCCTCTGATCAACCCCAATGTCACGCTAATCACAGATTCAACCTTCTCATGGATAAACGGAAACCTGCCTTGGGGATACTGGGGAAATCTACCGCCCAACGTTACTGGTCCGCCAACCTACATGTGGTTCTGGGACAAGAACTTGCAAGAGGGTATGGAACCAGCAGACGCCATCGATATCCACTGCGGAGAGTTCGAATCAAATGTTTTCACACCTGGGATATCCCTTGAAAGGACTGTCGCTCCTGCAGTAATCCGCGGTCCCCACGCAGTTCAGCGCACGATCGTACGCTTCAGAATCGAGCAGCCTCTTCCAGAATACGTCAACGGTATCAGCGTGGCCATCGCAACGTGGGAAATGACGGAGCACGTTAGCACGGAGTTCCTGACTGCTGTTCCCACGCCAGCGCGCGTCTTCGGAACTCAAGACGTCCAGTGGTACATTCCCGCCGACCAACTGACGATCGGAAAAACCTACCAGTTCATGGCTATCTTCAGGGTCTACAACCGAGTGGGGCAACCTGTTCTGTTCAAACCAAACGTGAGCGTCGGCGTGAGCTACCGAACATCGCAACCCCTAGTTCAAGGCAACTCGGTTGAAGTCACCCACCCAGACGGCATAAGAGCGATAGTCTCAGCTGACAACACTGTCACATGGGCAGTAACCGCTACCGGCGGCTATGTTCTGGAGTTGTCCAGAGTCTCGGAGATAATCTAGCGCTGGAAAGCAATCTAGACCTAGGCACGCACCCACCAATCCCTCGACGCTTCACAGTTAATCGGGTGTAAGCAATACACGTCTGGCACCGCCTAGCCCTTTTTCCATTTTTGCTGGGTTTTCTCTCTTTTAAAGAAGGTTTGAAAGTCGGAATACGAATTGACCCGACAACTTTTGAGGATCCTGAGATGCGCAGGAGAAAAAATCGTATGCCTAGTTCTTCAAAACAGGACAAGAGAAAGAGTTCAAATTGGCTGGAAAAGAGCAACTCGATTATGCTATGGGGCTAATAAAGCAGTCTTATGATCTCGCAAAATAGTCCGAATCTTCACTAAAGGCTTTCTTCTATCAGCCTGTTTATGATTTGCCCTATTGTCTTGCCATTCTTAGCGCGCGCTCTTGTTTCAAGTTCTTTTCAAAATTCCACAATGGCGCCCGCTTCTCAACCTTGCTCTAGAGTGCGTCGATCATATAGGCCTAATTCGTAACAACCTCGGCGGATAGAGCGAGTGTGTGAATGAAAGAACTGGTGATTGAAGGTCACGGATATCTTCTGCCAACGGACCTTGAGCTTATGAGGAAATGGTCGACAAACTCGGTCCTTGAATGGTTCCTCTGGACAAAAATGGACGGACAAATCGCGCGCTGGCGCGGCGTTTCAGGTTAGCTGTTACTTTCACTTTTGTGTGTCTTCTTCCTTCAGAAGTAGCTCGTCCTTTAGGTACCTCTGATTGGCCATTTTCTTGATCTTGAGGAATCTCTCTGAACCCTTTTCGGCTTCTTTCTCGTAGATGTTGATCTCTCCTTCGAAAAGGTCTAGGATTGCCTGAAGCTCTTGAGATGGATGCATCTGGGGATTCAGGGTTACTAGGGTTGTGAACCCATTTGACTTCAATTCTGCCATGAGGGAGGCCAACCACCTTCTGGTCTGGACTGCATGATGCTGCAGCAGAACATCTGAGATTAAGCTTATGCAGATTCTCCTTGGGGCCTTCGACGAAGGGTCCAGTTTGCGGATTGCTGAGGTCAAAGCGATGCTGATGTCGGTGAGGTTTTCTACACCCTTCAGTTTGAATATGTTGCGTGCTTCCTTGATAATTGCATCCGCTTGAGGATTGCAGACAAAGAGGTAGAGGTTTGACTGGAACTCTTCTGCGAGAGCCTTTGCTACACTTGGGTCGATGGTGACGTAAAATGTGACTTCACCATTCTTTGCGCCTGCTTCAAGAAAACTCTTGACCAGAAAGTCCCTCTCATCGCAGGAAGGTGAGGCTAACACTATTGCATAATTGGGAGGTATCCCGCCGCAGAGCAGCTTGTCAAGGTCTGCATATCCAGTGGCAACAAGGCCTGTAGGCTTGGGCACTGAGGCTGCTTTGCCCGTCTCTATGTAGAGCAATTTTGCTTCTACTTTTTCAATGTCTTTCTTAGCTCCCATTTTCTGGAATATTTCCAATGCTTGGTTGAGGAGTTTGCTTGCTTTTTCTTTGTCGCCTTCTTGGTCTCTTTCTAGATGAACTCGGGCGTACTCAAACAAGAAAAACTTGGCAAAATTGTAAACCAATCTTTGCCTTGCGTTTATGGATTCATACTCTTGAAGACTTTTCTCGAAATGCTCGATCGATTCTTCCCATTTCTTCTGAGAGCGGAACATCATTCCTTTCAATGCTTCCGCCATAGCAATGAGTACCTTATCCTTGACTTCGTGTGCAAACATGTAGACCGTGTTGAGTAGGTTGTTAGCTTTCTCGATTTCCCCCAACTCAATATATGACCCGACAACAAATGCGGCAGTATACATTTGAAAGAATTTTGCCCCAGCTTTCTCGCAGACTTCATATGCTTTCTCAAGAAATTCCCTTGCTTTCGCGTAGTCTTCCTTTTGCATATATAGAAACCCGAGGTCTTGATAACTGCCGCTAATCAGACCGGGCTGGTTGAGTTTTTGGGAAAGACTTAGCGCTTCTTTGATGTATTGTTCGCCCTTATCCCATTCTCCCCACACAAGATTCACAAATCCGAGTCCTTCGATTGAACCAGAAAGGTTGGGCATATTGCCTGTTTTTCTGCTTAATGCAGCCGATTCTTCCAGTAAGGAAACAGCTTTGTCCATGTTTCCCATATTGAGATACATGTACGACAGATTCTGGCTAATCATAGACACCAGGTGAATAACTCCCACTTTTCTGGCCAGCTCCAGAGCTTTCTCGTAGCATTCAATCATTCTTTCCCACTCTTCAAACGGAAGTGCAACAGCTAGGGCGTTGTATGCGCGTGATGCTGTTTCCATATGGCCATTGTCAAGTGCTATTTTTAGTGCTCTCTCATGACATTCAACTGCTTTCTTCCAGTCTCCTCCTATGACGAGAGCTACTCCCAAACTGACGTATGAGTTGGCAATGACTCCGTAAGCATTCAGTTTTTGGGCCAGTTCAAGCGCTTTTTCAGCCCAAGACCGAGCTTGAAGAACATCTCCTGTGCGATAATGCATGTGAGCTATGTCTTCATAGAGGCTTGCAAGTTCAACGTTTTCAGGCCCAGCTTCCAGAATCTTCAAAGCTTTGTCAAAGTTTTCTTTCCCCTTTTCCGTATCGCCAACGTCCTCCCAAAGAACATTCGCCATCTTACGGTGCAGTCTTGCAACGTCCGCTTTTTCAGAGAGTTGATTCCACAGCTGCAATCCTTCAGTCCAATGCTTCAGGCAAGTCTCATATTCTCCAACAAGCCTTTTGAGGTCTCCAAGCACCTCAAGAACACGCGCTTTTTCCCGAGTCTCGCCTTCTTTCTCTTCAAGAAGCTTGAGAGCAGACTGGAAATAGGAACTAGCTTCGCTATTGGCATATATCTTTGCAGCCTTGTCTCCAGCCTTCAAAAAGTAGCCAAGCGCCTTATCTTTGTCTCCTCCTTCAAGAAAGTGAGAGGCAAGCTCCCCAAGATGCTCATCTATCTTCTTGGAATAGACTTTTTCCAGGGCGCTCCCCACAACTCCGTGAAGCTCTTTGCGTTTCAGGGGACTGATTTCTTCATATACAACATCCCTGACAAGTACGTCGGCAAATGAGCAAATTCCTTCTCCGCGGATCACTCTTTCTTTAATCAATCCGGTTTTGAACGTTTTGTCTATTGACTCAAGCAGTTTGGTCTTTTCGATGCCAGTAACCGCGCACATCGCTTCCAGGGTGAAATCGTTTCCAACAAAAGAAGCCAACGTCAAAAGGTTCTGGCAGTCATCGTCCAACCGGCCTAATCTCGCTTTGACAACGTTCTTGACGGTTTCAGGAAACTCGATCTCTGAAACTTCCTTAATCTTCCACCTATTCTCCTCTCGGTAGACTACGCTTTCTTCTTTGAGAGATTCGATCACCTCTTCTACGAAGAACGGGTTTCCCCTTGTTTTATCGTAGACTAGCCTGCAAAATTCTGGTGGAATGTCGTCTTGCTCTAGGATTTGCCTTATCATCTCTGAAGTATCTTCCAGTGACATTCGCTTCAAGGAGACAGACTGCGGCAGCCGTTCCCTCTTCAATTCTGCCAAGACCGGGTTCAATGGATGCTTAGTGTCAATGTCAGTGCTGCGGTAAGCCCCCAAAAGAAGCAATGGTGTCTTCTGCACATCCCGAGCCAGATAATGCAGTAGCAATAGTGAAGATGGGTCGGTCCATTGTAGATCGTCAAGAACGACGAGCAGCGGCGTCTCTCGGGAAATGTTAGTGATAAACTGCGAAACTGCCTCAAAAAGCCTGTTTTGTTCCTGTTCAGGACTAATCGGAAGAGACTGTGGGATTGATCTGAGCTTCTGGCTGAGCTCTGGAACTAGCTTGGCAACTTCAGCCGGATAGTAGCCGATGACCCTGTACAACTGCTCGGGAATGCACGTTTCCAGATAGTCTTTGATTACTTCCTTCCAGAGAATGTAAGGTGGAACACCATCCATTCTGAACAGTGCTGGGCATCTGCCGTACAGAACCTGCACTCCACGCGAACGTGCATACGCCCCGAGCTCTCTGACTAGTCTCGTTTTTCCAATTCCAGCCTCGCCATGAATGAAAAAAAGTCCGCCCTCGCCGTGGACTGCTCTGTAAACAGCTTCTTTCAGAGCATTCATCTCTTCAACTCTATCGACGAGCGGAACCTCTCTCGTAGCAACAGGACGAGGACTTGGAACATGATCACGCTCAAGAGACGACAAGCAGACTTCTCCACGTTACCCTATCAATAGAAGACTATTAGATACTATGTTCTTATTGCTTGCGGAATAGCACCTGATTCAACCATCAGCTCCAACTGCACAAAATGAACAGGCCACCCGTGCAACATCGGTCCGTGGTTCAGGCTCATCTGCGCGCATTCTTGAACCCGTCAGAATGGGTTTTGGGGGGTAAAGTTTTATCTCTGCTTACTTTACTGAAAATAAACAATTTGCCTAAATTTCAAATAAGAAAAATGGAGATTATTTTTTTGCTTTAGACGAGTGTTGGCGATTGAGGAGTTGCTGTCACCATTGTAGGTGGTTGAGTTTCCTGTGGTTTCATTGTGAAGAAGGCAATTGCTAAGATTAGCGTTGCAATCCACAACAGAAGTA
>Ga0315281_10009898_pt1 | contig 13192 bp, 16 predicted proteins | sample YL17G07_0_MG_FD_204540 | JGI IMG/M metagenome (GOLD analysis project Ga0315281, IMG submission 204540) | Sediment microbial communities from Yellowstone Lake, YNP, Wyoming, USA - YL17G07_0 | ecosystem: Environmental > Aquatic > Freshwater > Lake > Sediment | place: USA: Wyoming | collected... | reverse complement strand
TATAACCTTAGGTCCACCTCCATGCATTTTCAGGGAGCGAACGGTAGCAACGAGTACCGATACGTTCGGTTTAAGTCCGCTAAAGCGGCTCTTGACGTTCCAGAACTTCTCGAAGCCGATGTCTGCGGCGAAGCCGCTCTCTGTAACATGGTAATCGAACATTTTCAAGCCGAGTCTATCGGCGATAACAGACGATTGTCCAACGGCGATGTTGGCAAATGGCCCAGCGTGGACCATGCAGGGTTGATATTCCGCGGTGCAGCAGAGAGTTGGATTAATCGTGTTACGCATCCAGGCGGTCATAGCGCCCGCCACTTCGAGGTCACCAGTTGTGATTGGCTTGCCTCTCTTGTCATAAGCTACCGTTATCTGTGCCATCCGCTCGCGCAGGTCGGCGAGATCTCTAACAATAGATAACATTGCCATTAATTCGGAGCTAACAGCGATACCGAATTTTGACTGCATCAAGAAGCCGTCTGTCCGCTGACTACCTATGCCGATGATGATGTTGCGCAGGCTCTGGGCGCAGAAATCCAAAATCCAGCCCATTTCAACGCGGAGTGGATCAACATCAAGGCGGCGCATTTTGCTCAGTCTTTCGAGTGTTTTATCGTTATAATTGCGTTCGTGCTGCATCCTGGCGGTAAGAGCTACCATTGCCAGGTTATGAGCGTTCATAATATCGTTGATATCGCCAGTCAAACCCATAGAAAATTCGGTATGAGGGATTAGAATAGCGTTGCCGCCACCGGCAGCGGTACCTTTGACGTTCATCGTCGGTCCGCCGGAGGGTTGACGGATACAACCACCTACGTTTTCACCCTGTTTGCCAAGTCCTTCGATAAGCCCCATGGTCGTGGTTGTTTTGCCTTCACCAAGTGGCGTGGGCGTAACAGCGGTCACTTCGATATATTTCCCATCGGGTTTGTTCTTGAGCCGTTCCATGATTTTAAGGAAATCCAGCTTCGGGGTTTTGCCGAAAGGAATAACTTCTTCCTTTTGCAGCTTCAGCTTCTCTCTCCATTGGTCCGGGGTGGGCATGTGCTCTTCAGCAGCATCCGCAATCTGCCAGTCTGCCATCTTTGATACGTCGTAAGCCACTAAAAACCTCCTTATATATTTCAGGCTTTTTGCCAGAAAATCCTATTTTTTATCCGGAGATTCGACTCCTCCAGGAAGAAGAGCCTGGAAAATCTTTTTTACCTCTTTAATAGCCAGTAAGCTGGAATCGGTAATCGATCTTTTTGCGAGGTCGGCATCTATGATGGCTTCATCATAAGGTATAAATCCAAGGAATTCAGCATTTGGAAGTGTATCACGGATAAACTTTTTTTGTGCTTCCGATTGAATCTTATTACCGACAACCGCTATACGTTTCATATGCAGATCTGTAGCTAGTTCAAAAATTCTCTGGGCGGTCTCGGTACTTCTCCGACCCGGTTCTACCACAACAATTAAGATGTCAACACCCTGGGCGGTACCGCGGGTCAGGTGTTCGATGCCAGCTTCCATATCAAGGATAACAACCTCTTTGCGCTGGAGCAGGAGGTGGGAAAGCAGGGCTTGCAAGAGGGCACCTTCCGGACAATAACATCCTGTCCCCCCTCGTTTTATGCGACCCATAACCATCAAGCGGATACCATCAAGCTTTGCTGAATATTTTTCTGGTAGGTCATCCACTTTAGGGTTTAATTTAAAAAAAGAGCCGGACTGACCTGGCTTGGCGCCGACTCTTTCTTCGATGATATCGCTTAATTCTGAGATTGGGGTGATTTTGTCGGGATCGGGGAATCCGAGATTAGCAGCGAGATTAGCATCTGGATCGGCATCAATAGCGAGGACGGAGTAACCTGCTTCGGAAAAAGCTTTAGAAAGGAGAGAAGCCAGCAAGGTCTTCCCCACTCCACCCTTTCCGCTAATCGCAATTTTCATCAAATATCTGCTATCGATTCAGGGGGTTGTTACTCCTACCTTAGGACATGGTAGTTCTCAAGCGTGAACCCGCCAATTCCAAACGTGAAGTATACCTGAAGTCCCCATTAAAGTCAAGAAAAACGAGCGAAATCAAAAATACCTATTTGGGCGTATACAATATTTTACTGGTGCGTACAAAATATAGATAATAATTAAAAAGTCAAACCTCATATCTTAATAAACAAATATGAGACATACGTGTTGTTAATCTTATTACCCTCTAATTACCCTCTAAATTATAAGGTGAACGTTGGTTAATGCGGACGGAGATAACTTTGATACTTTGGCACATCCTAACGGCTTTTTCTAACTTTGACTTTTGAGATTTAACCTTGGAGACAAAAATTGGTATTGACACCTTTAGTTTGCGGCATTACGATAATGATGCGATTCTGTTTATGAAAGGGAGAGGTAATGATTACCGATATTTCTGATAATGATTTTGAGCAGAGAGTAATCAAGTCCAATTTACCGGTGCTTCTCGATTTTTGGGCGCCGTGGTGTGTGCCTTGCAAGATGGTAGCGCCAATTGTTGATAAGTTGTCTCACAAATATGATGGCAGGATGAAATTTTTCAAAATTAATATCGATGATAATCCGCGGACTCCTTCACGATTCCAAGTGATGTCAATTCCCTCACTAATGATTTTTAAGAACGGACAAGTTGTCGAAACAGTAGTTGGCGCAGTACCGGAGCGTAGTTTAATCTCCAGAATCGATGGAGTATTATAAATTCCTTTGACCAATGGGTGGGTGAATGATACAATCAAATCTTGAACTACCTGCCGGTTAAGGAGGCATACTATGTCCGGTCATTCTAAATGGTCGTCGATCAAGCACCAGAAAGCTGCAACCGACGCCAAGAGAGGCAACCTCTTTACGAAACTCACCCGTGAAATTATCGTAGCGGTTAGGAAGGGTGGCCCAAATCCGGATGCTAATTATGCTCTCCGTCTTGCGATCCAACGTGCGAAAGATAGTAGTATGCCTTACGACAATATCAGCCGTGCTATTGATAAAGGAGCTGGAACCGCAGATGGTATACAATTGCAGGAAATGGTACTTGAAGGATATGGACCTGGCGGCGCTGCAATTCTCGTGCAGGCATTAAGCGATAACCGCAACCGCACTGTTCAGAATGTTAGGAATGTTTTTACCCGTGGCGGCGGCGGTCTTGGTGAAAGCGGAAGTGTTGCCTGGATTTTTGAAAACAAAGGTGTCATTTCTATTAAAGCCGGAGATAGAGACGCAGATGAACTGGGTCTATTGGCCATCGATGCCGGAGCCGATGACGTAGCTGTCGAGAAAGACTTCATAACAGTGTACACTGCTCCACAGAAACTGGAAGAAGTACGTATTGCTCTCGAGAGAAATGATATACCGATAGAATCTGCCGAGGTAACGATGGTCCCGAAGCAGACCCTCGACCTTGATGAAAAAGCAGCTATTCAGACTTTAAGAATGATTGATAATCTCGAAGAGCTGGATGAAGTACGATCTGTTTCTACTAACGTGAATTTCTCTGACGCTACCTTGAACGCGTACGCAACAGCGAAGTGAGAAATATCTAAGCTCTAAACTCTAAATCCTGACCCCACCTTTTTATACCCCCTTTTATTTCCATTACGAGAAGTCTTACGTTTATTTTAGGAAAAAGTCCGCTATACGATCATAACTGGATTCCAGCCGGAATTTGCCCTAGGCTGGCCAAAAGGCTGGAATGGAATTATTATTATTTATTTTCTTTTGATTCTTGATTCTTGATTATTGGCTTTTGATTATTTTATTGCTTTCCTGCAATTGATTATTCCCCAACAGGGGTCTCTTATCATATAATAGAAACACTTTATGAGAGTTATGGGCATTGACCCCGGAACGGTAGTAGTGGGATACGGCGTTATAGATAGCGACGCCGGTCATGAGACAATGATCGCTTGCGGGGTGTTGACAGCACCAGCGAAAGAAAAGCCAGCAGTACGACTCAGCATTTTGTATAAAAGCCTGGAAAAGATCGTATTAAAATTTAAACCGGATGCAGTAGCGGTCGAAACGCCATTCGTCTCTCAGAACGTTAGCTCGGCGCTGGCGATCGGGCGGGCACAAGCAGTGGCTCTCCTGGCAGCTACCAACCGGGGGATACCTACCTTTGAGTACTCGCCGGCGCAGGTAAAGCAAAGGGTTGCGAGTTACGGGGCTAGCTCCAAAGAACAAATTCAGCAGATGGTGAAGATGCAGTTAGGACTTAGCGAAATACCAAAACCAAGCGACGCCGCCGACGCTCTTGCAGTCGCACTCTGCCATTTGAGTGAAGTCCACGTCAGTGGTCTATTGGGGGAGCAAACCCCAAAGAGGAAAAGGAGATCGGTATGATAGCCAGTCTTCAAGGAATTGTTGATGCCATCGGGACCGACTGGATGGTAGTGAATGTCGGCGGAGTTGGGTTCAAGGTAAGTGTACCAACTTCCGTGTTGAGCGAGGGCGGGATTACAGGACATGAAATCAAATTATTCACGCACCTCCATGTACGGGAGGACGAGATGACGCTATATGGGTTTGCCGCCCCTGAAGACTTGCGTCTCTTCGATATTTTTCTAACTGTATCAGGATTGGGACCTAAAACAGCACTGAACATGCTTTCAGCCATGAGTAGCGACCAGCTCTCGCTGGCAATTGCTTCTGCTAGCGTTGAAATGCTCACATCCATTTCTGGAATAGGGAAAAAAACTGCCGACCGAATTATCTTGGAATTGAAAGATAAAGTGGGAGCGTTTGTGACTGTTACTACAGCGGGAATAATGGCACAGGAAAATACAGATGTCCTTTCAGCTTTAACGTCGCTCGGTTATTCCGTGGCAGAAGCATCCCATGCTATTGCCGTGCTGCCATCGGGTAAAAAGCTTAACCTGGAAGAGCGAATCAAGCTTACATTACAGTACCTGGGAAAGTAATATCATGAGTCAGTCTTCTCAACTTGAGGCAGCAGTCAATAAACTTCTGGATTTCACAGAGTTTTTTCTATCCCTGGGTGATATGAAGCAGGCGGACATGTTGTTTAGCATTGCTAACAGAGACCCTGAATTTGCAGATTATGTTGAAACAGTCCAGATTCCAATAGAAACTGCTGTAGATTTTTTTAAGGTATACGGGGACTGGGGGATAGAAAAGATACGGAAAGAAAATAGCTCTATTTGGAATGATACCAGGAAGGGTTATGTTAGCTCTGAAAAATACCAAATTCTAAAGATGCAATGTGCCGATACAACGGTGCTTTGGGAAGTGTTGGAAAAAATAATAAATGGCTGATGCAAAAGGGATTTCAAATCCCTTTAAATCTCTCTTTCGACAAGCTCAGGACAAGCTCTTTGCGGAAGGGAGAAGAAATACCTTGGAGGAAATAAGTGAAAATAGTGGCGATTGTTGGCAGCCCGAGACCGAAGGGAAATACCAGTATCCTCGTAGATGCGGCATTGGAAGGAGCGTCGGCGCTCGGATGTGAAACCGAAAAAATCATGCTCTGCCAGTTCAAAATCGAAGGATGCCGCGGACATGACCGGTGTTCGACATACGAGAAGTGCAAAATTGAAGACGACATTCCCATGATTCTGGATAAGTTCAGGACTGCTGACGGTACCATTTTAGCCACACCTGTCTATTACTACAACATGTCAGCGCAGATGAAGACATTCATCGACCGCAACTACTTTTTATATACACATGGCATTAGAATCAAATCTAAATGCATGGGTCTGATCGTTGTTGCTGGCAGTTCCGGAGAAGATATTACCCTTCGTGCTCTGCGACGCTGCTTCCGCGTGCAGGGTGGTAATACGCCGGAAAATTGGCTGGAACTAACCGGATTTGCAAGCGGATTAGGAGACGTCAAAAACAACACGGAACTGATCAACGAGGCTCGTGAGCTGGGGAGGAAAATGGCGGAGAGGGTGGGGGAATAGCCAGTCAAACTCTCTTACTTCCTGCCTTAAAGGGGGAGTCGGAATGCTGATTGCTGTTGGCTAAAAGCCGTCAAATGTTCTGAATTATGGCAAGGGTTACACAGGTACCTGGTCATCATGTCCATGCAGGCACTCAAGCACATGTAGCTTTTGCTCTCCGGCAACGACAATGCCGAAAGTTGTTAATAAAGCATCCGGGGTTATTACATCCTTCGGCGCGCCTAAAGCAACCACTTTACGAGCCAGCAGCATTACCTGGTGACAGAGAGCCGCTTCCTCATGTATATCGTGAGTAGCCATAATGATGGACGCGCCTCGGCATAGTTCATCATTAATCGCATGCAAATATAACTCGCGCCCACCGGCATCGAGTCCAGAAGTGGGTTCGTCTAAAACAAGAAGGTCTGCCTGGTGTGCAAGTACCTGTGCGAGATAGGTGCGCTGCTGCTGGCCGCCGGACATAGATCTTAAAGGCGAATCAGCCAGCTTTTCGATGCCCATCGTACGCATCGCCGACATCACAATCTCATCATCGTGCTTGCCCATTTGTTTCCAGAGCCCATATAATGGAAACCTGCCCATGCGCACCACATCGATTGCCCTGATCGGTAATACAAATACGGAATGGTGGAATTGACCCATGTATGCAATACGGCGGTGATTATTCCCGGGTGGTTGACCAAATACCGACAGGTGTCCTGCGACAACCGGCAATAATCCAACAATTGTCTTTAAAAGAGTGGACTTTCCGGAGCCATTCGTACCGATAAGAGCAAACGCTTCGCCTGCTTTTAACTCAAAATTTATATCAGAAATAACAGATTGGTGCGAATATCCGATACTCAAGTTCTCAGCTTTTAAGTAGGCTGTGTTCTTGATCGTAACTGCAGGATGGGTGGAACGTTCGGTTGAATTATTAAGGCTATTCATCGCTTACCTCCTCTGACCGATTTGTTCGGTGCTGCCGGAAATTCTGTAAAATAAAAACTATGAAAAATAAAGATATTGCCACCAGAATTATTGAAGATCCGGCAGCCAGGTCGAAATGGTAACTGATCAACAAACCGGAATACATGGATAGAATTCCGAAAAATACTGCCCAGGCTATCATCACTTGTATTCGTTTCGCTAATAATGCCCCGGCGCCGGCAGGCGCGATTAGCAGCCCGAACACGAGTAAGGTCCCAACGGTTTGAAATGAGACAATGACCGTAATCGCTATCATAAAAAGCATAATGTTGTGATAAAGGCGGACTGAAAATCCGGCGACTTCTGCCTGTTCAGGATCGAAGCTGAGTATAAGAAATGGACGCAAACAAATAAAAGCTATCGCGATGATGACTATTGTAGCAGCGAGTTGAATTAAAATAGACTGTACACTGATACCCAAAATCTCGCCAAAAAGTATTCGAGTAAGGTCGCCGCTAAATGAGCTGGAGCGCGATACAATTACCACACCAAGCGACAGCATCCCAACGAATAATAATCCGATTGCAGTATCCGAAGACAACCGCGATCTTTGAGTAATAAGAGTAATGCCTCCAATCATGAAGGCTGCACCTATTGCTGCGCCAAGTATGCCTGGAAATCCGACTAGAATTGCAATAGCAATGCCAGGCAAAACGCCGTGAGCAAGGGCATCACCGATAAATGCCAGGCCGCGTAAGATAATAAAAGTCCCTGCTATGGCGCAGGCAATAGATACAAGAATCCCGGCAACCAGTGCCTGAACCATGAAGCTATTAGTAGTGAATGGAGTTAATAACCAGTCCATGGCACCCCTATTCTAATGTATTAACAATCACGTTGGCGATATTAATCATGAGCGTGAAGTACGAACCGTCACCTGGTAAAGCATGCGTAGTAAGTTCAACAACTTTGACCTTAGTTTCACTACCAATAGCCTCAGCTACTACCGGTGATGTGCCTAACTCTGTGAATATGACCTTGACATGATTATCTAAAATAGCTTTCTTGAGAGAGGCAAGGTCCGCTGCCGATACTTCAGCCAGAGAAGACAGGCTGGGAACAATAACCCCGATGAGTTTAAAATCATAGCGGTCCGCGAAATAACCCATAGATTCATGGCCTGTCACCAGCTTGCGGTTTTCGAACGGTATTGGTGCCAGTATGCTTACAACTTCAGAGTTTAATTTATCCAATCGGTTTTCGATGTCCGCTGCCCGTACAGCAACATCAAGGTTAAGGTCGGACTTAAGAGCTGTCGAAAGTGCTGCTACAACGCTCCTCATCGATATTGGATCAAGCCAGAAATGGGGATCAGGAGCACCAACCGCACGGTCGAAGTCGCCTGAAGATACTCCTTCGCCGGGCCTTACGTAACGGACTTTAATATTATCGGTAGCAGTGAAGAACTTTATGCCTTTATTTTTTGCTTCCTGCAGAGTTTTCTCCATCCCGCCCTCAAGGTTAAGCCCGTTTTGAATTATGTAGTCGGCTCTGAAAATTGATGCAATATCTCTTGCCGAAGGCTCCCATTCGTGTGGGTCCAGTCCATTCGGGACAGATACAATAACATTCGCCAGGTTTCCCACCAATTCTCTCACCAGTGAACCGAGAATGGAATAGGTAACTACGATGGTTTTTTTCTCGTTCTTTAGCGGTTGCTGACAGGATACCGTCAGAAGAACGAGGATGGTAAAAAACAAAGCCAGCAGTTTGAATTTCTGTTTTCCCACGATGCTCCTGTTTGGTTTATCTTTTTCCTTCTTTGTTTAACTGCACCGATTTGTTAAGAGACGTTAAGCAGGTTTAGTCTCAAGGCAGCTATGGCAAAGTCCGTAAAACTCGAGCAAATGTCCTTTAATAGCAAAGCCACTTTCTTCAGACAACAACTTCTCTGTTTCAACAAGGCTGCAATTTGTGAAATCCACTACCTTACCGCATCCAGAACAAATTAGATGGTGATGGTGTTCTGTAGGCCTCCTCATCATATAACTTCGACATCCATCCTTCGTGTGGACCTTGCACACGAGGTCAAGATTACTTAGCAAATCTAGTGTGCGATAGACAGTAACCCGACCGATACTCGGGTCTTCTAAACGCGATTTTTCGTAGATTACTTCCGGAGTTAAATGGTCATGGCTGGCTGCTATAACTCTCAATACTAGATGACGTTGAGGTGTCAGTTTGTTTCCATGTTGTCTGAGAATGCCAGCGATTCTATTTGCTGTTAATTTCATATGTACCTGCAATTGAAAATCGTTTTCATTACAGCGAGTATAACAGAACATTTTCGATCATTCAATTAGGGTAACTACTCGATTTTCCAGGAGGAGTCATCAACTTTTAAGTAGGATAGATTTACATAATGTTTGTTTTGAGAGTAATGAAAATAGTGAAAAGAGACAAAATAGGGGAGTCAACTATGCAGATTTCTTGTATTAGCTGGGAAAAAGATCAGTCTTTGACCAGGATTTTCCTGACTTGTTGGGCATAAGATTCGCTTTCAGAATCGCCGGTAACAATCTGTATCAAATTTGCCGATGACACGCCGAGTCCGAGCTCCGCCGCGCGGGCGATTTGTTCCTGTTCAAAAATGTGTCCATGGCTTACCTCGGGGGTTGTCCCAAGTAGACGAAGGATTGCGACCCCAACGGCGTCGATAGCGATACGGTCGGTTCCCGTCAGCATAACGCCGGCATCCACAAGTGTGCCGCGTGCCGGTCCGCCGTTCACGAAAGCTTGAACGCCGTCGAGAACTACAAAATCAGGCGAAAAAGCTGTATTTATTTCTGCAATAAGTTTGCGTTGATGGGGCGACGAATGCAGTTCACCCATGTAGGGATAGCCAGCCCTCGGAAGCATACCAACCGCAAGTTTCAAAGACATGGTGAAATGTCCGCCGTATGAATGTGTCTTGAGGCAGCAGGTTTCGACAATGGATTCAGCTTCCTTATAAACCTTGGGAAAATGAAAACCATTCTTCCAATGGCTGTCTTCGGGAGTATATTTTATCCATCCTTCTGAATCCATCTCTTCCAAGTTGACGATGTTGAATCCAAGATCGCGGGTTAACTTCAAAACACCTTTCTTTTCCATGACTGTTCTGGTGCTATCACCGGGACCGCTGCGTTCAGCGAGGGTGACACTTTTCACATCCATTTGCCGGAGAGACTCGATCAACGCCCGTAGCGTATCGATATGGGTTGAACCGGGAGTCGGGTCGGCTGAGTTGAAGTTAGGTTTGAGGACAATATTTTTACCGGTAATAGATTTGAGTTCAAGGAGCTTAATTGCCTGTTTGACACCTTCACTTCTATTCTTAGTTCTGACTAAAGCTACTTTTGTTATTTTCAGTCTCCTTTTAAATTGGTACTGCAGCAAGCAGGGACGCTTGCTGCACGACTATACTTGACATAATATTAATCAAGGCTAAAGGGTGGATACTTATCAGTGAATTGGAAGACTGCATAACCGGCGACTCGAAGACCCCACCTGAAGAAACCCTCAATAAACTTGAATGCTCCCTTTGGTACACGAGCCGTAAAAAGAATCGCAAACCAGGTAAAAATGCTGCATCCAATAGCAACCACGGCTACGACACACAAAACAAAGTAGTGTGGTATTGCCAGGAACCATTTTATCAAAGGTAAGCCCTGACTCAAATCTTTTTTAGCATCTGGATAGGGGACTTCGAAATGAACGTTTTGCTCTTCATCAGTAGAAGGATAAACGTCGGTCAACAAGGCTCCATAGGAGAGTACGCGGGAAAGGAACTTTATTAACGCAACGTAAAAATCGTACCACCATTTCGGATATTTCTGCTGGAAGGTAATCATCAGTACAATGGGGTTAAATAAATTTAGGATAAATCCGCCGACGAATATGACGATGGGCGCCAGTATGATAATCAAAGCAGCAGTAATGGCTATCAGACTCGGATAATCGAGGCCTCCGGAATTAATCCATGTAATAAAATTATTCCAGTCCTTGCTATTAGTTTCGAAACGGGCAGTGTTGTTGAACACCAGTGGCGGAATGGTTTGTATTAACAGCGCAGCGACAAATCCGATGGGAATGATAGTGAAAATCCGAAAGAAACTGGTGAGTCGATTAACTTTACGGTCGGGATAATCGATAGCTAATTTTACAGGATAGTCTGTCATCATCACTCCTTCCCATGAAATTTTAAGGAATAAGCTATCAAGATGATACAGCAGATTTAATACAATGTCGATATTTAGTAATTAGAAAAAAAATTAATGCATAGGGTGTAATAGTTTTCGGATATTTACGTATATATAAGAAGAGGAGAGGAGGTGGAGTAGCGATGTCGAACATAATTAAGTTAAGTGCAATTGTGGTAGACAGAGCGATTAAACCTTCCAGGAAATATTCTTGTAAGCGGTGTGGGGTAGTTTTTTATACAAGGAAGTGCGGATTACCCAAGTATTGTTCAGACTGTAGAGCGATAATTTACGACGAAAAAGATAAGTCAAAGCCGAAGAAAGGGGAAAGGGTTTTCCTACCAGACAAATAGGCAATGCTCAAAATCACGCTCAAAAACATTTACATAACATATATTATACGCCCCCATAAAGTCTGAAGGTAAAAGTCATTTGACATAAAGTAACACTTTTTTAAGTTGATTGAATGATGTTTAGGACATAGGGTAGTTGGCGTATTGTATCGGCTCGTGACCGGTGCCAGCAGCAAAAAGTTAAATTTATATACCCAAAAGATAAACTAACTACAAAGAAGGCAAAAAAGAAAAAGAAATATAAGATGGAAGGAAAAATTAATATGGAGTAAATAAATAATAAAAAAAGATAAAAATAGTAATGAGAAATTATGTCAAACAGGAAATGTATATATGGAAAAATTTATGGTTTGTAAAGATGTCAATATAAGTTGAGAAAAAAGCTTAATAAACACTACAACTCAGTATTGTAGCTGTGTTTTAACATTCAATAATAGACACAGAGGCTTATTTTTCGACTACAGAGCGTCGTAAAATCAAAATTGGCTAAATAAAGTCATCGGACGTCTAAAAACTGTTCGATCCGCTGAAGAAGTATAGAAAAACCCCACCGCATAGTTGCGGAAACGAAAACTGTATTAGGGTCCGACTGCTGGTGGACGGACTGAAAATATTGCAGCGCTTCTTGCTCGTTCCATTTCCGTGTATTGTCAAGCAATCGATCTATTTTATTCAGAATGGTTATTCGGGGTTTATTTTCTAAATTAAGATCTTTTAAAATATTTTCAACTGTGAAGACCTCTTCGGGCGCATAAGCCGAGGAAAAATCAACCACGTTTAATAAAAGGTTCGCATCTTCAAGTTCTTCAAGGGTTGCGCGGAAAGCTGTGACAATGGCTGGCGGCAATTTTCTTATAAATCCGACAGTGTCGCTAAGGAGGATTGTTTTTCCATCGGGTAACCTGACGCGCCGTGTCGTAGGATCGAGGGTTGTGAATGGTCGGTCTTCGCTTGCGACTGCTGCCTGGCTAAAAGCATGTAAGAGAGTGCTCTTCCCGGCGTTTGTATACCCAACTAGTGCAACTACTGACAGACCGCTTCGTTCTCGCTGCCGTCGATAAAGCAACCGTTGTTGGCGAACTTTTTCTATTTGTTCTTCAAGTTTTTGAATCCGGCGCCGGATAAGACGCCTATCTGTTTCAAGCTGTGATTCACCTGGACCTCGCGTCCCGATGCCACCTCCTAATCTTTCAAGGTGGCTCCACTGGCCTGCCAGGCGTGGTAAAAGGTACTGGTGCTGTGCGAGTTCGACCTGCAGTTTGCCTTCCCTGGTCATTGCTCGCCTGGCAAAAATGTCTAAAATTAAAGCTACCCGGTCTATTACTTTAACCTGGAGTGCTTCCTCAAGATTTCTTTGTTGTTGAGGCGAAAGTTCATCGTCGAAAATTACCAAGGAATAGTTAAGTGTCTCTATTAGCGACTGGATTTCAGCGAGCTTACCTTTACCAAGATAAAAAGCGTTTGACGGCGTCGATAAATTTTGAATGACTTTCCCCACCACAAACGCCCCCGCCGATTTCGCAAGTTGAGCTAACTCTTCCTGTGAAGCTTCCGGTGAAACAATTAAGGGAGTATTTTTATATACCACCGTTACCAGGAAGGCACGTTCCGGCGGCGTCTGAACAGCGATTGTCTTATTAATAACCTGTCCCCTATTGATATTATGTAAAGTTATTTTTTATAACGCAGTATGTTCTTACTGTCTCGCCAGCCAGCCATACGGGAAAGCCCCTTTAAAAGCACAGCATCAGGCACAGTTAAA
>Ga0315281_10009897_pt1 | contig 13193 bp, 18 predicted proteins | sample YL17G07_0_MG_FD_204540 | JGI IMG/M metagenome (GOLD analysis project Ga0315281, IMG submission 204540) | Sediment microbial communities from Yellowstone Lake, YNP, Wyoming, USA - YL17G07_0 | ecosystem: Environmental > Aquatic > Freshwater > Lake > Sediment | place: USA: Wyoming | collected... | reverse complement strand
CGAATCATCGATCACGGCAATGGCGACGGCGCGGTGGCGGCCGAATTGCGCGACCGCGTCTGTGGTCACGCGGTTGTCGGTGCCGTGGACGGAGGCCTGCACGACCACCATGCGGCCGATGCCGACGATCTCGGCCATGCGGAGATAATCCGGCACCAGGGATTCGGGCGGCGTGTAGCCGCGCCCTGGGCTGAGCGGGTAGCGGGCGTGCGGCCCAAAAATATGGAAATGGCAATCGACGGAGAGCGGCGGCGCTTTCAGTTTTGGGGGATTGGTGGGCATGAGGTTTTCTCCTCGCCGCGCGGTTGCTGGCAGCCTGCCACGGCGGGGCCCGCGCTGCCATCCAAAGCGCGTGGCTCTGGCGTGCTCGGGTGGTGCGTCCGTCAGACTGGGGTCAGGTCGACCTGGGTGGTGCCCTCACGCAGCATGCCGAGCTGCTGGGCCGCGCCGACCGAGAGATCGATGATGTGCCGCTTGCTCGGCAGCCGGTCGTTGATGGTGACGACGATCGAGCGCCCAGTATCGCGTCGTGTCACGCGGACCTTGGTGCCAAAGGGCAGCCAGGGATGCGCCGCGGTCATCGCGCGCTGATTGTAGGGTGCCCCCGAGGCGGTGCGCGGGGAATGGCGGGAGGCGGCATACCAGGAAGCGGAGCCGTTTTCGCCGACGAAGATGGCTGGCTCGGAGGTCGTGCTGGCGTCGGAAGTGGGGGTGGCCGAAGCGGAAGTGGCCGAAGCGGAAGTGGCCGAAGCGGAAGTCGGGGCGGCGCAGGCCAGCAATCCCGCCAGCGCGGCAGAGACACGGTGTGTAGAACGGCGGTCGAGCAACTTTAAGTAGTGGCGGGTACTTGCCCCCAAGGTCCGGGGCGGCGCCGCAATATTGCCATAATCAAAACCGGAATGCCGGGCCGGGACAAAATTGAGCGTAGAATTCGTATTCGAAACGAAATTTTTAATCTCGGAATTTTTCCGCAAATACGTGGAATCACTGTGTTTGCGGCCGATGGGAGGGCTTTTTGTCCTGTCCATGCTGAGCATGATGCTGATTTAAGGCTGGTTTGGCAACCCCTGGCCACAGGGCGGGTGATGTCGGGCTTGCCATCGCCGCATCCCTGCGTATCTTCGCGGATATGCAGATTGAAGACATGGAGACCATGGCTGCTCAGGTGGCCGCGGTGATGAAAGCCCTCTCCCACCCCATGCGGTTGCTGATCTTGTGCCAGTTGGCGGAGCAGGAGCGCTCGGTGGGCGAGATTGCCGCGGCGGTGGGCATGCGTGAGGCCGCGGTGTCCCAGCAGCTTGGCCTGATCCGCCGCGAAGGCATGGTGGCGGCCCGGCGCAGCGGGCAAAATGTCTATTATTCGCTCGCGCGCGACGATATCCGCGCCGTGCTGGGCTTTCTGCACCAGACCTATTGCCAGCCGGCCGCGGTGGTGGCGTGAGCGGCTGGGCGGCGCCGTTGGCTGGGGGCCTGATGATCGGTGTGGCGGCGACGCTGATGCTGGCGCTGCTGGGCCGGATCGCCGGGATTAGCGGCATCCTGGCTGGGCTGCTGCCGCCAGGATCGGACTGGGCCTGGCGCCTGGCATTTCTGATTGGCTTGCCGCTGGGTGCGGCGGTCGTCGGCTACATTCGGCCGGGAACGATCGGAGCGCCGGTGGTGGGCCTGCCCTTGCTGGCGCTGGCTGGGTTGGCGGTGGGGCTTGGCACCGGGCTTTCGGGCGGTTGCACCAGCGGGCATGGGGTGTGCGGCATGGCTCGGCTGTCACCGCGCTCGATCCTGGCCACGCTGGTTTTCATGCTGGTGGCCGGGCTGACCGTTTTCCTCCGCCGCCACCTGCTGGCATGAGGGAGGCGTTGGTCGCTCTCGCCCTGGGGGCGCTGTTCGGCGCTGGGCTGGCGCTGTCCGGCATGGCCGATCCGGCCGTCGTGCTCGGCTTTCTGGATGTGGCGGGGGCGTGGAACCCGGCTTTGCTCGCGGTGATGGGCGGGGCGCTGGCGGTGAGTTTTCCGGGTTTTCGCCTTGTCCTGCGCCGCGACCGGCCGGCGCTGGTGCCGCGGTTCCACCTGCCGACGGCGACGGCGCTGGATGCGCGGCTGCTCGGCGGCGCGGCCCTGTTCGGCTTTGGCTGGGGGATTGCGGGCTATTGCCCGGGCCCGGCGCTGGCGTCCCTTAGCGGCGCATCGGCCGGGGGCTTTCTGTTCGTCGCGGCGATGATCGCCGGTCTCGCCGTGGCGCGCGCGCTGCGGCCGGCCGCCTCCGGCTGAACCGAGGGTGACGCGCGGCCTGGCCCGGTCCCCCCGATATTTGCGGCATGAACGGCTGGCGTGATGCTGCCCGACACGCTGATCGTTCTTGTGGGTATTTTTGCCGCTGGGCTGTTGCGCGGTTTTACCGGTTTCGGTCTGGCGCTGGCGGCGGTGCCGCTGCTGGCCTTGGTGCTGCCGCCGCAACAGGTGGTGGCGGTCATCGTCACCCTGCAGCTGCTGGCCGCCGGCGTCGATCTGCCCGCCGCCTGGCGCGACGCCGACTGGCGCGCCATCCGGTGGCTGACCCTGGGCATGATGGTCTGCACGCCGGCAGGGCTCCTCGTCCTCAGCCTGATGAGCGCGGACCACGCCCGGCTGGTGATCGGGGTGCTGATCCTCGCCGCGGTGGCGGTACTCTGGCGTCGCCTGGTCCTGCCGCCACATCCGCGGCAGGGGGTAACGCTCGCGGTGGGCGCGGTTTCCGGGCTGATGAACGGGCTGGCAGCGATGCCCGGGCCACCGCTGGTGATCTATTTTCTGGCGCTGGACCGCTCGGCGCGGGTCACCCGCGCCTCCGCCGCCGCGTTCTTCGTGCTGACGGCGGCCACGGCGATTGTGCCGCTCACCTGGCAGGGCATGGCCACGCGAGAGACCCTGATCTGGTCGTTGATCGCCTTGCCGGCGCTGCTCGGCGGGCAATGGCTCGGCGGCGTGGGGTTCCGTCGCTTGCCGGCCGCGCTGCACCGGCGCGTGGCGCTGATCACGCTGTCCGCTCTGTCCGTGCTGCTGATCATTCGTGCCCTGGTTTCAATCGGTGATTAGACCCCTATTGGTCTGAGTGTGCATATCCGCAGTGTCGGAGCTAGTTGGTGCACTCGGTTGGGGTGAAGCGGTTGAGGAGGGATCCGAGAGCGTTCCACAGGGCATCGACGGTGCGGGCGGCGGTGGTACGCAACAGTCGTTTGAGCTTGCTGAAGACCAGCTCGATCGGGTTGAGATCGGGGCTATAGGGCGGCAGGAACAACAGGCTGGCCCCCCGTGCCTCGATTGCTTCGCGCACGCCGGCGACCTTGTGGCTGGCGAGATTGTCGGCGATGACAGTGTCGCCTGGTGCCAAGCTCGGGGCGAGGAACTGCTCGACCCCCGCCTTCGCAGGGGCAGGCTCCGGCGAGGAAGGATGCGCCGTTGATGGCGCCGTCGAGCACCAGGGGTGCGACCAGGCCATCGTGACGCAGGCCGCAGAGGAAAGTTGTTGTATGCCAGTGGCCGTGTGGCACGGCGGCGATCAGTCGTTCGCCCCGGGGCGAGCGGCCGCGGGTGCGCGCCATGTTGGTGGTGGCCCAGGTTTCATCCAGGAAAACCAGCTTGGTAGGATCGAGCTTCGGTGCCAATGCGGCCCATGCTGCCCGCGCCTCGGCGATGTCGGGGCGATCCTGTTCGGCCGCGCGCAGCCGTTTTTTTGAGCGTCAGGCCCAGCCGGGCCAACGTCACCCACATCACCGCGTAGCTGACCTGCACACCATGCTCACGGGCCACCCAGGCCTGTAACTCTGCGATCGTCGCATCCGCCTGGTCGGCGACCCGGGCCCGCAACGCCTCATACAACGGTGCCAGGCGCGGCGGCACATGGTTGTGCTGCGGGCCTGGCGTCGCCGCGCCCGTCTCGCGCTGTCGCGCCCTAACCTTCGACACATACGACGGGCTCACCGCAAACCGCGCCGCAACCACACGGATCGGCTCACCAACCGCCGCCAGAACTCGATCCCGCAAATCCTGCCCGTAGGCCTGCCCACGACGCCTGCTCATCAAGACCTCCAGCCAATGCCAGAAATCTATGAATCACAGAAACACACCGTGCCGGAACCCCCTAGCGCGATTCCATTCAGGATAATTCGAGGCTAGGCCAGCCCGTTCGGCTGATGTGAGGCCGGCCAGTTCGCGTCAAGGCGTAAAGCAGCATGGTAACTACTCATGTGCTGACCGCTTATGCGCTAAACTATTGGGGTGTCGGCGCGTGTTGCGGGATGAGATTTGCAGCGCGGAGTGCCGGCCAAAGTTCCGCCGGGACCGGGGTTGCCATCAGCGTGGCGTTTTCCGTCATCTCCGCCGCGTTGCGTCCGCCGGGGATCACCGCGGCCATCACCGGATGGGCGGCGCAGCATCGCGCCCATGCGGTGCTCCGACAGGCCGAAACCGTAATAGGGGGCGGTGTCGTAGTAGCGGATGCTGGCATCCCATGCTGCGTCCAGCGCCGCGCGCGCATCGGGCTCTGGGACCACGGACAAGAGATTGCCGAGCGGCGCGCCGCCCATGCCGAGCGGTCCAGGGGGAACGAAATGGCCCATGGTCGTTTTTCCTCGCGTTTGCGGGAGGAAGCTTAACCCGGGAGATCGTTCAGCGCAGCCAGCGCCCGCCGCGCATCAGCACGATCACGATCAGCGCGGCGGGAATTGCCGCCGCGCAGCCGAACGCCGCGCGCAAGCCGAACAGGAATGCCGCGTCGCTGGGCAATCCACGCGTTTCGCCCAGCGTGCGCAGGGCCTGAAACGCGAGCATGAGGAGGGTTGCGCCGCTCACTGTGCCGACGGTGCGCGTCACCATCCCCAGCGCGCCGGCGACGCCGCGGTCGGCGCGTGGCAGCGTGGCCGTCACCACATCGAAATACGCCACCTGGAACGTGCCCACGCCGATGCCTTGCAGGAACATCGCCAACGCGACCACCGGCACCGGTACCCAGCCCGCGCCGAGGGCGATGCCGCCCTGCCCGAGTGCCACCGCCGCCATTCCGAGCAGGGCCAGCCGCTCCGGCCGTATCTGCCCGGCCAGCAGCCCGACCAGCGGTGCCGCCACGATGATGCCGGTGGCGGAAGCCGCGAGCACCAGCCCGGTCTGCGGCACCGACAATGACGTGGCCTGGGCCAGAAAGAACGGACCCAGAAGATTGACCGAGAATCCAGCCAGGTTGACCAGCGCATGCGCCGCGTTGATGAGGGAGAAATCGAGGTCTCTGAAGTAATGCAGATCGATAATCGGCTTGGGGGCGCGCCGTTCTTGTGCGGTGAAGCCCGTAAATCCCACGATGGTGGCGAGCGCGAAGCCGGCGAAGAGCCAGGGTTGTTCCACCATGTTCTGCAACCGGTTCAGCGCGAACAGCCCCATGGCGATGGAAAATGCCAGCAACGCCGCGCCTTTCGTGTCAAAGCTCTGCGGCTCTTTGGTGATGGCTGGGGTGGGCAGGCTCAGCACCAGCAGAAAAGCCAGCGCGGAAATCGGTGCCCGAAACCAGAACACGGCCGCCCAATCCCAGCGCGCCACCAACACTCCGGCTAGCAGCGAGCCCAACGCGGCGCCAATGCCGAAAATCATCGTGTAGAGGCCGAGTACGCGGGCGCGGTCCTGCTCGGGTGCCAGGCTCGTGATCAGCGCCGGCCCGCAGCTCAATACCAGCCCGGCGCCAATGCCCTGCAGGATGCGGGCGCCGAGCAGAAGCGGGTAGCTGGTCGCGAGGGCGCACAGCAGAAAGGCAAAAAAACTCCAGGCGCAGCCGAGCAGGAACACACGGCGATAGCCCAGCATGTCGCCGATGCGGCCGAAGATCAGCAGCAGGCTGGTCTGTGTCAGCACATAGCTGATGACGATCCACTGGATTTCCGGGATCGACAGGGTGAAGGCGCGCACGATGGCGGGGAAGGCCACGTTGACGGAGCTGTCGAACGGCACCACCAGCGTTCCGATGCCGATGATGAAAACCTGCCAGAAGACTCGCGCGCTCAGGCGGGGCGTGGGGTCAGGCTGAACCGGAAGGGTCACCGCCGCCGGGCGGCGACATCACGGGCCAGCCGATCCGCAGCGCGGTAATCGGGTAGTGTGGGCAGTTCGGCGCAAACCTGTTGCTGGCCCCGCTGTGCGAGGTCTTGCTCGCCTTCCCGTTGCCCGATGTCGAACTGGTTCAGGGCGAATTGGCTCAGCAACGCACGGCTCCTCTGGTCGGTGTCGTCGAAGCTGGGGTAGCGCTCAGTGATGTCGGCTGACATGGCCGCGCGCAGCTCGGTGCCCCAGCGGTGGGGTTTCAACTCGCAGGTGACGGCCTGGATACCGGCCTTGCCGATTCGGCGTGCTTCGCGCGCGGCTTGGCGAATGGTGCCCTCGCCATAGGCACTCGCCAGCAAGGGATTGGGCGGGGCGTCCACGGTCCGCACGGGCGACGCGATGGGGGTGGTCGGCTGGGTCACCACGCGCCGCTCGGGTTCGATCAGTCCGGGGCCGATCCAAATTGCCAGGGCGGCGGCCCCGACGAGCGCAACCAGCATCGTCCAGTAGAAGCTGCGGCTCGCCTGGCGCTTGCTTGCCAGCGTGGGCGCGGACGTGGTCGTGGCGTTGAGTTCCCCTTGAAACGAGGGCCCCCGGCGCACGGATTGGTAGACAGGCGTGTCCGAGGGAGGGGAGTGCGGGGGGTCGCTGGGCATGGCTACTGGTTCGCCTCCAGGGGGATTATGCCCTTGCGGAGCAGGACATTGCCATAGAGGCGGCGTTCCCCGGTGGGCCGCACGGCGGCGAGTGCCACGGGGGCATCCACCGCAGGCAGGTGGAGCAATCGCCTGGCGGTGGCAGCCGCCAGGAAATGCGCATCCCTGATAGCGATACTGTCACCATGGCCCACGGAAGCTGGGGCATGGACGAGATCGGGGGTGAGCAGAGGAGAGATGCCGCGCCGCATGGTCACATGATACCAGATGCCGGGTGGCGGAAGGCAATAGGCATGCGCGAAGAATGCGGTCTTGTCGCAAACGCGCCGGTCAGCCGCGCCGGCAGCGTTCCCGGCCGAAGAGAAGCACCAGATAGAAGCGCCCCCAAGGCAGGCGGAGCGAGCGGCGGATATCCAAGGAGTGGTCCATCGCGTAGCGCATCCCGAAGGCGCGCTGGACTGCGGCGAGCTGCTCCTGGGTGAAACTCGGCGCGACGTCGCGCGGGACGCGGGCGAGGAAGCGGGTGATGAACGATTCTGTCGGCGTGGGTGGTTCCGGCATGCCTGAGTATGTGCAGCCGGGTGTTACCGAAGGGTTAACCGGTCTTGAGGGCGGCAATGCCTCGCGCCAGCGCCCCCCGCAGCAGGCCGACGTCGCAATCCACCGCGATGGCGCGGAAGCCGCGCGCCAAGCCTTCCTTGCCGGCGGCCGTCGTGCCGGCCAGCCAGCCCAGCGGCTTGCCGGCCGCGCGCGCCGCGGCCTCGATGCCGGCCACCGCGGTTTGGTAGCGCGGGGTATCGAACTGCTCCACGCAGCCGAGACTGTCGGACAGATCGAAATGGCCGATCCAGCCGAGATCAAGACCGGGGGTGGACAGGATGGCGGCCGCGTTCTCTGCCCCCTTGGCGGACTCGATCAGGCCAATGGTGAGGATCGCCGCGTTCGCGGCCCGCATTTTCGGAACCACGGCGCCTTCCGTGTAGTCGTCGTGCGCGAAGCCAAAGGCCAGGCCGCGCACGCCTTCCGGGCGGTAGCGGCACCAGCTGACAAATTCCTCCACCTGCTGCCGCGATTCCATGAAGGGAACCATCACGCCCATGACACCGGCATCCAGCACGGTGCTGACCAGGAACCGCTCGCAGCGCGGCACGCGCACGAGGGGGACAATGCCAGCGGCCTTGGCATAGCGCACCTGCTGCTTGATGGTGTCGATGCCAACGCTGCCATGTTCCATGCAGAAGATGACGAACTCCGCGCCCGCCGCGGCCAGGATGGCGCAGAGGCCGGGCGTGAAGAACTCGAACGCCATGGTGCCGAAACTGGTGCCGCCGGCGAGCAGTTTTTGGCGCACGGGATTGATGATCATCGCGGGAGTTCCTTCATTTCAGAAGATCAGGATTTTCGACGTTGCACGCGGTTGCGGGCGACGAAGAGGGTTGCCGTGCACATGCTCCGATAGGTGCTCAGGCTGGCGGGCAGCGGCGCGAAAGGCAAGTGCGGTTGCCCGCCGCCGGGCCCGCGCACAGAATGGCCGGCATGACCGCCGAAGCACTTCCCGATGAAATTTTGGCCGCGTTGCGTCGCATGGGGCTGCTGCCTGCCGGCGCGATGGCCTCGGGCGCGCGGCTTGCCGGCGGGGTTTCCTCCGATATCTGGCGCGTTGATCTTCCAACGGGTGCGATCTGTGTGAAGCGGGCGTTGGAAAAATTGCGGGTAGCGGCGGACTGGCACGCGCCGGTGTCGCGCAACCTGTATGAGGCGCGCTGGATGCGCCGCGCCGGGGCGGCCGTGCCAGGGGCGGTGCCGCGATTGCTCGGCCAGGATTCTGGCAGCGGCGCGCTGGCGATGGCGTTCCTGCCACCGGCGCGCTACCGCCTATGGAAAACCGTGCTGCATGAGGGCGAAGCCGATCCGGCATTTGCCGTACGCGTGGCCGAGTGCCTGGCCCGCATCCACGCGGCAACGGCGGTCGATCCCGCCCTCGCGGCGGAATTTCCCACCGATGATATTTTTTACGATATTCGGCTGGAACCCTATCTGGTGGCCACGGCGCGGGCGCATCCCGACCTGGCCGATGCGCTGCACGCATTGGTGCGCGTCACACAGGCGAATAAGCGTGCGTTGGTGCATGGTGATGTCAGCCCCAAGAATATTCTTGTGGGGCCGGATGGCCCGGTGTTTCTCGATGCGGAATGTGCCTGGTGGGGCGATCCGGCGTTCGATCTGGCGTTCTGCCTGAATCACCTGCTGCTGAAATGCTTGTGGATGCCTTCCGCGCGCGCGGGATTTCTGGCGTGCTTTGCGGCGCTTGCTAAAAAATATTTTTCGGGGGTGATGTGGGAAGATCCGCGGGCGCTTGAATTGCGGGCGGCGCATCTGCTGCCCGGGCTTTTGCTGGCGCGGATCGACGGGAAATCACCGGTGGAATACATCACGGAGGAACCAGAAAAAGATCGGGTGCGGCGCGTGGCCCGCGCGTGTCTGGTGAACCGGGTGGAAACATTGCAGGCCGTTGCCGGACTGTGGGCGAAGGAAACAGGAACATGAATGAAACCGCCATTGTCGCGGTGCGTGGCCGCCGGGTATGGGATAGCCGCGGGCGGCCGACGGTGGAGGCGGAAATTTTTCTTGCCGGCGGCGCGATGGGCCGTGCGATCGCCCCCGCCGGCGCTTCCACCGGATCTGGCGAGGCAGTGGATCTGCGCGATGGCGGCGCCGCGTTCGGCGGCTATGACGTCACGCGCGCGGTGGCCAATGTGAATGGGGAAATCGCCAGCGCGGCGATCGATCTGGACGCGTCCGATCAAGAAACACTGGATGCGATTCTGATCGCATTGGATGGCACACAAGAAAAATCCCGGCTGGGTGCGAACGCGGTGCTGGCGGTCTCCATGGCGGCGGCGCACGCGGCGGCGGCGCAGGCGGAAAAACCGCTTTATCGGTATTTTGGCGGGGATGACGCCAGTTTGATGCCGCTGCCGCAGATCCAGATATTTGGGGGTGGGGCACATGCCGGGCGCCGGGTGGATATTCAGGATTTTCTTGTCGTCTGCCCGGCGGCACAAAATTTTGCGCAGGCTCTGGACTGGACAGCGGAAGTATATCGTGCTGCCGGAGTGTTGATGAAGGATGCCGGAAAACTCGCCGGCGTGGCGGATGAAGGCGGCTGGTGGCCGGCCTTCGCTACCAACGAGGAGGCGCTGGAGATGCTGCTGCGCGCCATCGAACGGGCCGGTTTTACCCCCGGGGCACAGGTCGCGATCGCGCTGGATGTTGCCGCCAGCGAATTCGGCCGTGGCGGGCGCTATAAGCTCGGGCTGGAAGACAGGGAACTCGACACCGACGGCATGATCAAGCTGCTGATGGGTTGGATCGCGCGCTATCCCATCGTTTCCATCGAGGATCCGCTGGCTGAAGACGATGCCGACGGTTTTTCTGCCTTCACCCGCGCGGTCGGAAGTCGTGTGCAGGTGGTGGGGGACGATTTCCTTGTCAGCGACGCCGCGCGTGTGACAACGGCCGCATTACGGGGCGCCGCCAATACGGTGCTGCTGAAACCCAACCAGCGCGGCACACTCAGCGAAACCCTGGCGGCCTGGCGGGCCGCGCAGGCGGCGGGGTACGGCGCGATCGTTTCCGCCCGTTCGGGCGAAACGGAGGACGTGACGATCGTCCATCTCGCCGTGGGCTGGGGCGTTGGTCAGCTCAAGGTGGGGAGTTTTGCGCGCAGCGAGCGCATGGCCAAATGGAATGAGGCGCTGCGTATCGAAGAAGCGCTCGGCCCGCGGGCGCGGTTTGCCGGCGGGCGGATGATGGGGCGCTCAAAATAGGGCGCGGGCCCGCCCCTATCCTACATCCCCGGCCCTACATCAGGTGCAGAAGCATCAGCACGCCGGCGACGCCGGCGGGGATGCCGATAATGCCGGCGGCGTAAGCCAGCGGGTTCCAGCGCGCGACGACCGACACGGAGGCCAGCACGATGCAGATTTGCAGCAGGCCGACGAAGATTTCGAACAGGTGGTAGCGATGCTCGGCGTGGTCGCGCATGTTTTCGCGGCCTTTGGCGCGCTCGATCAGTTGTTTCATGCCGTCGCGGCCGGGTTCGTCGCGCAGCCGGGCTTCGGTGTCTCGGCCGGCCTTGATTTTCTTTTGGATGGCTTCGTCGGTGGTGGCGCCGGGCAGGCTTTCCAGGATGGTGACGCCGATGCCCCACATCGTCGCGCGGGCGTTCTTGGCCTGGTAGAAGGCCCAGTCGTCGTTGGCGCCGATATGGTGCGTGAGGTATTCGTTCTGGGAACTTTTCGCCCCCATGTCAGAGAGTGCCAGCAGGGCGGCCAGGCAGCCGATGAGCACCGCGATCCAGCGTGCTGAGCTGTTGGAATCATGGGCGTGGTGGGCGTGTTCGATGCCTTCCTTGGCGTGTTCGATCGCTTCGCTCATGGGGCGCGTTCCGTCTGTTGTGGGGGCCGTCGTGGCAGCGGGGCGAATCCGGTGCGGGGTCGCACGCAGGCTGCCCCAGGCGGCGGGCTTTGGGAAGACATCCCGATCAGCAGAAGACCTTGCCGGCACGGGTGCGCGGCGCCCAGAATGGACGGGCATCGGCATCGGTTGCGTCGCGTGCCGACCGAGAAAATGGATCACAGCAGGGGAGGAAAGACATGAGCTGCTCCATGCCCATCTATTACCTGCTCCACACCGAAAGCGCCGATGGCCGCCGCGGCATGCTGATGGAGCCGGATTTGGCCGCCGCCCTGGCCGAGGCCGCGCATGCGGAAGCCGCTGGGCTGTGGCGCGCCGTCGAAATAACCAAGGGGCGCGAAACGATCCTGGTGGGGTCGGCATTGCGCGCGGCTGTGGCGGAGGAACGGCCGCTTTAACAGGCTGCGGAAAAGCGTCAGAAAACGTCGGATTTTTGGCCTTATCGGTTGCTCGCGATAGTTTTTTTGCTGGAGTTTTGCCGTTGCGGCAGGGACTTGGCTGTGTATTGCCGCGAATTCCCTGCTCTCGTATGGATTTCGGGCGTCCTATAGCGTGGCGCCCAGCAGCTTCGGCAGTCGCACGAGGTTGTACGCGGCCGCGGTGAGCGTGAACATCCAGCCGACGCGGGCGGTGCCACGGTGGCGCGTCTTGCGCAAGCCTGCGGCCGACTTCATCCAACCGAACACCTCCTCGATCCGCTTGCGCTTGCGTTGGCTGGTCGCATAGCCAGGATGGCGCGTCGTGCGGCCGTCGATGGCCGAGCGGCGGCCTTTGGTGTTCTGCGACACATGCGGGGTCGCGCCCTTGTCGCGCATGTCGGCCACGAAATCCTTGGTGTCATAAGCCTTGTCGCCGCCCACCGTGATCCGCTGCCCGGCTGGCAGCCCCACTGGCAGATCGTCCACCATCGTGCAGGCCGCCTCGCGCTCGGCGGTGCCGGTGGCCGCGGTCAGCTCGGTCCCGACCACCAAGCCGTTGCGGTTCTCCATCAGCACATGCCCCATGTGGCAGAGCCTGGCTGCCTGTCCCGCTGCCTTCTTGTAGAGCCGCGCATCGGGGTCTGTGGTCGAGGCATGCGTGTCGTTGCTGCGTGGCTTGCCGCGGAAATCAGCCGCGCCGTTGCGCCCGGCAGCAGGCGGCTCGCCGGAACCGTCCTTCGGCTTGAAGCTCTTCATGGATGCCCACGCTTCGATCAACGTGCCATCGACCGAGAAATGCTCCTCCGACAGCAGCGGCTTGACCTTCGGGTCCACCAGGATCGCAGCCAGGAAGCGACGCGCGACGTCGCCCGCCAGCAGACGCTCACGGTTCTTGGTGAACACCGTCACGTCCCACACCGGCGCATCCATCGACAGTCCGACGAACCAGCGGAACATCATGTTGTAGGCGAGTTGCTCCATCAGCTGCCGCTCCGAGCGCACCGAGAACAACGCCTGCAGCAGCAGTGCCCGCAACAGCTTCTCCGGCGCGATCGAATCCCGGCCGGTGGGCGCGTAGAGCTCGTCAAACTGCCGCGACAGACGCTCCAGGGCCGCATTCACCAACAGCCGAATGGCCCGCAAGGGGTGGTTCCCCGGCACCAATGCTTCAGGGCTGAAATAGCTGAACATCGTCGCAGTCTGACGGTCGGCTCCACGCATGCGTCCACGTCCTCAGATGAGGCCACTATTGAATCGTGTGGATGCCGTTTTGAGAAGCCAAATTTCCGCAGCCTGTTAAGGCCGGCGGGTCCCCTTTTCGAAAGATTCTGGACAGGGGCCGGGCCGCGGTGCACAAGCAGGCCGAAGCGGGCTATCGATCGGCCAGTTCTGGGAGGCTTATGCCATGACTCGTATCGCTATCGGACGGCGGGGGCTGTTTGCCGCCGCCGCGGCTGCCGCGTCCATCGCCCCAAAAGTTCGGCCGGCTTTTGCCGCCGAGCTGAAGCTGGGGCTGACGCTTTCGCTCACGGGTGGGACCGATGATTTCGGCCGCGCCGCGCGCAATGGGGCGGAATTGG
>Ga0315281_10009896_pt1 | contig 13193 bp, 11 predicted proteins | sample YL17G07_0_MG_FD_204540 | JGI IMG/M metagenome (GOLD analysis project Ga0315281, IMG submission 204540) | Sediment microbial communities from Yellowstone Lake, YNP, Wyoming, USA - YL17G07_0 | ecosystem: Environmental > Aquatic > Freshwater > Lake > Sediment | place: USA: Wyoming | collected... | reverse complement strand
TGATCGGCATATTTAAAAAAATGTACAAAGGTAAACGCATACTGATAACCGGTGATACAGGTTTTAAAGGTTCATGGCTCAGCTTGTGGCTTCATGAGTTGGGTGCTGATATTGTGGGATACGCCCTGCCGCCAAAAAGGGAAAATGATCATTTTAATTTATTGAAACTTGGTTCAATAATTCATCATGTTGACGGTGATATCAGGGATTACAGTGCCATGCAGAAAATATGCGGTGAATTTAAGCCGGAGTTGCTATTTCATTTGGCGGCTCAGGCATTGGTAAGGTTATCTTACGAAGAACCTAAATATACATTTGATACTAATGTCGGCGGCTCAGTAAACGTGCTTGAGGTTGTGCGAAATACTCATTCAATAAAGTCATTGATATATGTAACATCTGATAAATGCTATAAGAATAAAGAATGGACATGGGGTTATCGTGAGAACGATGAGCTTGGCGGGGATGACCCGTACAGCGCATCAAAAGCGGCCGCAGAGCTTGTATTTGCGGGTTATAAAAGATCATTTTTTGCGCAAAATAAGAGAGTAGGAATAGCAAGCGTGCGTGCAGGAAATGTTATTGGCGGAGGAGACTGGTCAAAGAATAGGATAGTACCTGACACAATAATCGCGCTTCGTAATAATGAACCTGCCATAATAAGAAATCCTGCATCAACCCGGCCGTGGCAGCACGTACTTGAGCCCCTATCAGGGTATCTTAAGCTGGCTGCACTGATGCTCAAAGAACCTGGAAAATACTCAGGTTCATGGAATTTCGGCCCCAAAGTGCAGTCAATAAAGACGGTTAAGGACTTGACTGAAAAAATAGTTGATTGCTGGGGCAAAGGTGAAATAAAAATAGCGGCAGATTCTATCGCGCCCCATGAAGCCGGGCTGTTGCACCTTAATTGCGATAAGTCAAATCAACTGCTTGAATGGTTCCCGCGATGGGATTTCGACCGGGCGGTACTGGAGACCGTGAGCTGGTACAAGAAAATACTAAATGGATCATCTGCTGTTGCCGTTTCAAAACAACAAATATTGGATTATATGGAGGTAAGTAATGATTAACGGAGTTATTGTAAGGCCATTAAGGCAAATTCCCGACGAACGCGGAAGTATTATGCATATGCTTAGATGCGACTCCGAAAACTTTAAAAGTTTCGGCGAGATATATTTTTCATGGATATACCCGGGAGCAGTTAAAGCATGGCACCTGCACCAGAAGATGGAGTTGAATTATGCTGTCCCCGTTGGTCATATTAAACTTGTGCTATTTGATGACAGAAAAGGCAGCTCGACTAAAGGGGAGATTCAAGAGTTTTTTCTCGGGCCGGACAACTATTGCCTCATTACTATTCCGCCGCTTGTATGGAATGGCTTCAAGGGAATAGGTACAGAAACGTCAATGGTCGCAAATTGTGCAAGCATACCCCATGACCCTAACGAAATATCACGCCTTATTCCAACTGACCATTCAATCCCATATAACTGGGAGATACAGCATAAATGAAGAAACTTCTTGTTACCGGTGGGTTGGGTTACATTGGGGGAAGAGTCTCGCAGGCTTTGTCAGAGAAGCACGATTATTCTTTGAGATTGACTACGCGTCGTTCAGACCTATCCGGTTTGCCCTGGGCAAAAAAAGCTGAAATATTTCCCTTAGATCTCACATCAATATCTGATTGCGTTTCGGTGTGTAGAGGCATAAACTGCGTGATTCATTTTGCAGCGATGAATGAGATCGACAGCGCGACGGATCCGGAAAAAGCGCTGATTGTTAACGGCATAGGGACTCTTAAACTTTTGAAGGCCGCCGAAGAGGCCGGTGTAGAAAGGTTCATATATTTCTCGACGGCGCATGTTTACGGGGCCCCTCTTGTAGGGGAAATTAGTGAAAATACCCTCCCAAGGCCGGTTCATCCCTATGCTATCACTCACCGTACCGCTGAAGATTTCGTTTTAGCTTCGAATGAAAGAAAAAATCTTACCGGGATAGCTGTAAGAATGTCAAATGCGATAGGAGCGCCTATTGACGATAAAGTCAACAGGTGGTCGCTTGTAATTAATGACCTTTGTAGGCAAGCTGTGGTAAAAAAGGAGCTTGAACTGAAAACGTCCGGGCATCAGAAGCGTGATTTTATCGCTATATCAGACGCAATAAATGCTGTTTTTCATTTCTTGAATATGAACAGGGACAACACCGGTAACGGCCTGTTTAATCTAGGAGGAGAAGCGTCGTTAAGTATTTTGTATATGGCCGAACTGATCGCGGAGAGATGCGAAAAGATAATTGGTTTTCGGCCATCAATAAAAAAGCCAGTGCATACGGCGGGTAGTGACAGTGATGGAAACCTCAATTTCTGTATTAATAAACTAAAATCAACAGGTTTTAAATTAACAGGGAATCTTGCAGACGAAATAGACGAAACCTTGTTATTTTGCAGCAAGTATTTTAAATATTCAAATGAATAATAAAATTCCTTCAGTTTCTATTATTATTCCGGCTTATAACAGCGGCAAATATATTGGGAAAGCTCTGCGATCAGTGATCGAGCAGACATACACAAATTGGGAAGCGGTAATTATAAACAACTATTCGGATGATAATACTGTTGCTGTATGTAATAGTTTTAATGAACCGCGGTTTAAACTGATTAATTTCAGGAACAATGGAGTGATAGCTGCTTCTCGTAATGAAGGGATTCGACTTTCAACGGGAGAATATATCGCTTTTCTTGATTCAGATGACTGGTGGTACCCGGAGAAGCTTACTGCTGCAATAAAGCATCTTAATAATGCCGATATTACTTTTCATGATCTTGATATCTACACAGTTCATGGAAAATGTTTACTTAAACGAATGAAAGGAAGAAAACTCAGTTTCCCGGTGTTTGTAGATTTATTGATAAGAGGTAACGCATTACATAATTCCTCAGTTGTATTGAAAAAAACTATTTTAGAACAAATAGGCGGATTACGCGAAGACCCATCGCTTATATCAGTAGAAGATTATGATTTGTGGCTCAGAATAGCTCAGATAACGGAGAGGTTTGTGTATATTTCTGAGAGTTTAGGGGGGTATTGGGTTGGGACGGGAAATCTATCGGGAGCATCTAAAACACGCATACAAAGACTGGATGCGATCTGTCATCAGTATATCGGTGTACTGAACGATACTGATAAGAAGTCTGCCGAGGCATTGAAGGACTATATGGTTGGAAGACTTTCACAAAAATTGGGGGATCGCAAAGAAGCGATAAATCGTTACTGGAAAGCTATGGTTTCGCCCCGTATTGCGCTTAAGGTAAAATCGTTGATTCTAATAATTATATTATCATTGAATTTGATAGGGATAAGCAGGAATGAACAATAACAATTCCGTCAAAGTGCTCTATATAAGCCATGTGCAAGAATATGGAGGAGCGGAGGTAGTATTACTGAATCTTTTAAGAAAGAATACCATGTGGGACAGTGTGGTCATGCTTCCCGATGGTTCTTTCTCTAAACTTTTAAAAGAAGATGATATTGTAGTTATCCATTCGGAGTATTTAAAACCGCTTGAAAGAAGACATCATGTATTTTGGTTGTTTCATTTTATTGTTCAATTTATTTTAGCTTCGCATGAGATAACAAAAGTAGCAAGAAGTTTAAAGGTTGACATTATTCATTCAAATCACCTGGCGTCGCTGCCATATTGTATTTTGCCAGCATTATTATTGAGAAAAAAATTAGTGTGGCACATGCACGATATAAAAGAGTGTGGAAGTTTTGATGGAATAGCACTATATATAATGTCGCATTTTGTTGACAAAATAATTGCTGTTTCTGATGCGGTGGTGCAAGGGCTCGTGAATTGTCACATAAACAAGTTGCTGATCATACGATGCTGGAATGGGATTAATAAGGAGACCGATATTATTGATCGGGGAAAGCCTGATGACAGATATTTTAAAAAGAACAGTAAAAAAATAAATGTTGCTCAAATAGGAACCATAGCCTATGTAAAAGGACAGCATATCTTCATAGATGCAGTGAATATATTACAGGATATCGAAAGAACCAGATACAAGGCTGATTACTACATTGTTGGAGCTGCTCCTTCGCTTAAAGATGATTATATTGGCGAAATAGATAGGCAAATTGATAGATTGAATTTAAGAGATTCTGTTACATTGAGCGGTAAGTTATCTGCAATGCGTACGGTATATGAAAATATTGATGTGTTAGTATTTCCTTCGTTAGTTAAAGAAGCATTCGGCATGGTTCTCATTGAAGCAATGGCCATGGGATGCATAGTAATTGCAGCACGGGTTGGTGGGGTAAAAGAAATTATTGAAGATGGAGTTACGGGATTGTTATTTGAACGAGCAAATGTCGTTGAACTTGCAGAAAAGTTAAGAATGGTGATAGCAGGTGAAGTAGATATATACTCAATGATCACAAAAGCTAAGAAAAGTATCGAAAGCAAATTTTCACTTGACGAGCAAAAAGAAAACTTAATGGCCATATATAGTGAGCTTAAAATCAATGAAAATGTCAATTAGAAAGCTGATCTATCTATTTCTGAATATTGTGATCGTTACATTTCCGCTTGGGCAGATTGGCAGGCTTTTCTTTTATGTGGGTGCATCAAGAATTACAGTATTTCCTTCCGACATATTGATTCCTCTAATTTTATTCTTTTGGATAATGAAAAAAACGAATAAAGATTTACGAATAAGGTTTAAAAAAACACCATTGAACGTTCCCATTATTTTATTTGCAGTTATTTGCATAATATCTCTTTTATTCTCAACTCTGCGATTTGAAATAAATAAAGTAATAATAGGCAGCTTATATGCGATACGTTGGATACTTTTTGCGAGCTTATTTTTTGTTATAGTCGATCTATTTAAAGATTTAAAAGAAATTCATAAATATATTAGATTGATATTATATATAGGAATTGTAGTCGCAGTATTAGGAGTATTGCAGTTGATATTTTTGCCTGACATGAGAACGTTTGCGACTAAACTCGCAGGGGGAGGGTGGGATTTACACCAGAACAGGATGGTTTCAACATTTCTGGATCCCAACTTTCTTGGGGGATATTTTGTATTTTTGTCTTCAATCGCTTTGAGTTGTTATGTGTTTATTAAAAAAAACACTGAAAATGCTAATGTATTTAAGTTTTACATTTTTTCTTCAATACTATTTGTCGGTTGTATGGCATTGACATTTTCGAGGGCAACTTTTATGGCATTTGTTTTTGTTGTTGCTGCACTTTGCCTGAAAAGTATTTATAAAAGAAAAACATTTGTTATTAAAAGTAAAGCTTTGAGGATTTTAATATTCTCATTAGGTGCTTTTTGTCTTATGCTGCCTAAAATAATTAGTAAGTTTTCGGCCAGCCCGGTAGCTACAAAAATTGGGTTTGTTGTTGATAGTTCTGCTTCCGCGAGATTAACAACATGGATGCAGGCATTTGGGATAATATTTAATGATGTTCTGTCATTTTTAATCGGCATTGGATATAACAATTATGCTTTCGCCAGGGGGAATATTATCAAGGCAGGATCAACGGGGCCACAAAACAGTTTGCTTTTTATTTGGGCAACAACGGGTACGATAGGGCTTGCGATATATTGTTTGTTATTATACGCAATTATTCGTTATTGCGGGAGTATTGCTAAAAGCAATAATTACTCTGAAGAACTTAAAGCTGTTGCGTTTGGTTATAAAGTAGGCTTAATAGCTCTCGTAGTTCACAGTATGTTTATAGATTCGCTTACCTATGCATTTATTATGGAGACAATGTGGATAATCCTGGGACTAATTACAGCATGGCAATTTGCAGAAAAAAAGCAATTAATTGCAAAGCAGGAGGTTCTTTGAAATCGGAGAGAGTAAAATTAGAAATCGCTGAAATAATTGAATTTGCCAATGAAAAGCTGGCAAAAGGCGAGAAAGATTTACAGCATTTATCAAATGTGATAGGAGTAACAAATTACATCAGAATTGCTGACCGAATAAAGGGTGTATTTAAGTCCGGAAAAATACTTGATTGGGGTTGCGGCTTCGGGCAGATGTCGTATTTGTTAAATAACAGGGGGCTTGACGTAGTGGCGTATAACGTGAAACAAAATGTTTCTTCATGTCTATTGGATAGGATAAAATATGTGGTATCGGATGAAGAATTGAAGCTGCCGTTTAATAATGAGCAGTTCGATGCTGTTCTTTCTTGTGGCGTTTTGGAGCATGTTCAAAGTGCAGATGAGTCTCTTTGTGAAATAAGTAGAATTTTGCGCCAAAGAGGTTATTTCTTTACGTTTATGCTTCCCAATAAGCTATCTTATACGGAGTTCATAAGTGATGTGCGTGGAATTAGTGCTCATCCTGTAAAATATTCAGTGCGGAGTATTGAACAGCTTTATAGAAAACATGGTTTTCGGATTATTGAAATAAGAAGGTCTAATATGATACCAAGAAATTTAACGGGTTTGCCAAGTTTTATCAAAAAAATATATAGTAAATTTTATATTGTACTCAATTTAATTGACAGATTGTTGTCGTCTTTACCTTTGGTAAATTCTGTTGCAGGTGTTTTTGAAGTTATTGCCGTCAAGGAAGGATAGTATGCGCATTGCGATTGATGCAAGAATGCTATTAACGCGTCCGACTGGCATTGGGCGCTATATATTTAATTTAGTCAAATATTTAGGTGTTATAGATAGAGTAAATGAATATATTGTTTTGACCAATGATAGGAAACTGATTAATATTCCTGGGATGCACAGCAATATCCACATAGAGCAGGTTAACTCACGACCGATGACAATTGCTGAGCAGTTTGCCCTGCCTCTGGTATTAAATAGACTGAAATGTGATGTATTTCATGCACCATCATTTGTTATTCCGAGAATGCTCCCGTCAAAAAGCGTTATTACACTTCATGACCTCACGCATATTAAATTTAATGGTGAATTCAATAAACTGGTGCAATTATACTATAAATGCATAGTTAGACCATCAACAAAAAAAGCCCGATTAATTATTGCTGACTCGGAAAGCTCAAAAAAAGATATTATAAATTGGGCTAATATTGATGCATCCAGGGTTAGGGTAACATCGCTGGCAGTTGAAAACAATTACAGATTGGTGAATGATAAAAATGTATTAAAGAACGTTAAAATAAAGTATAAAATTGGGAAAGAATATATTTTATATAACGGCAACAAAAAACCTCATAAAAATGTTGAATCGCTTGTGAAAGCATTTTGCAGGCTGCGAACCGAAAAGAAGATCGATTATTCTTTGGTAATTGTCGGTGAGCGGAATGATAATGAAGCCGAAACAAATTATTTGGGTTTGGAAAAAATTGTCAATGACTATAAATTACTTAATGAAGTTATTTATACCGGGCATGTTGCTGATGATGATCTGGTTTTGCTGTATAATGCTGCGGCTGTATTCGTATTTCCTTCCTTTTATGAAGGGTTCGGTTTGCCGCCTTTGGAAGCGATGAGTTGCGGCTGTCCGGTAGTTGCTTCAAATTCGTCTTCACTACCCGAGGTATGCGGCGATGCGGCTCAATATGTTGACCCATATAATATTGATGACATTGTTGAGGGAATATATAAGGTGTTTAGTGACGATAAGTTAAGGAAAGATTTGATACGGAAAGGGTTTCTGAGGGCTGCGGCATTTAGCTGGGAGAAATGTGCGAGGGAGACCTTGAGCATATATGAAGAGGTATTTAAATCATGAAGCTTGCTATCGTTCATGATTTTCTGAATCAATATGGCGGAGCGGAAAAATGTGTTGAGGCATTCCATGAATTGTATCCGAATGCTCCGATATTTACGTCGATATATATCCCTGAAATCATGCCGAAAAGCTTCCGGGAGATGGAAATAAGAACATCTTTTTTGCAGCACATGCCTTTTAAAAGGAAGCATTTTAAGAAATTTCTGTTGTTGTATCCAAAAGCAATCGAATCTTTTGATTTGTCCGAATATGATCTGATACTGAGTAGCAGTAGCGCCTTCGCGAAAGGTGTCAGGAAACCCAAAGACGCCTGCCATATATCGTATTGTTATACCCCGATGCGATTTGTGTGGGATTACGAGAACTATATTGTTAAAGAAAATGTGAGTCCTTTAATAAAAAAGTATTTGCCGAGGTTTATATCAGGCTTAAAAGTTTGGGATTTGAAAAATAATGAAAACGTAGATTTCTTTATTGCAATTTCACGACATATCAATAAGCGGATACAGCAATGTTACAATCGGCAATCAGACGTAATATATCCCCCGGTAGATGTGGATGCATTTCATGTGTCCGATTCAATTGATAATTATTTCCTTATAGTTTCCCGACTTAATGCATACAAGCGCATTGATATCGTTATCAATGCCTTCAATCGATTGGGGTTGCCACTGCGTATTGTAGGTGAAGGCTTGCACCGCAAAATACTTGAAAAAATTGCCGGGCCGACAATAGCTTTCATGGGGCGGCTCGACGAACGGTCGCTGGCGGAGCATTATGCGCATTGCCGGGCATTTATATTCCCTGGCAGTGAAGATTTTGGAATCGCTCCGCTGGAAGCTCAGTCTGCGGGCAGGCCGGTAATTGCTTTTGCTGCCGGCGGAGCTCTTGAAACAGTGATAGATGGACATACCGGTATTTATTTCAACGAGCAAAGTGTAGAGTCTTTAGTTGATGCGGTTAATAAATTCGTCAATAAAGAAAATGAATTTAATAGCACGGATATTAGAAATAATGCCCGCAGATTTGATAAAAATCAATTCAAAAGTGCGATAAGTCGATATGTTACGGAAAAATATGAGGAATTCAGGAAGAGGACAAAAAGATGATATTAAGTTTAGCGATATATATTCTTATCTTGCTCATTCCTTTTCAATTATATTTTAACTTCTATAAAACTTTTTCAGTATCAATAGCGCAGATACTTGCAGGATTAATTTTTATCGTTTCATTAAAGAAAATATACAATTTATGCAAGAAGATTGTTGTAAGAGAATACGCGAATAAAGAGAATGAGATACTGACCATTACTGTTTTGATATATATTTTGGTAATGCTGCTAAGTATTATTGTTTCCGACGACAAAGCGCAAAGTTTGAAGTATTTCATTAAATGGACAAGTTTTATGGCGATATATTTTATTGCGTATGCCAACATCGATAATATATCATCTTTAAAAAAGTGCTTACAAATGGGATTTGTCGTCATTGGGGTCACTTCATTAATAGGTGTTTGCGAATATTATCAGGGGTTTCAGAATGTTTATCAGTGGTTTAGTCACAGTTGTTTGGCGCCTATCATTATCGAGCCGGAAACTCTCAAAGACAAGTTGATCATGGGACATAATAATTGGGTTATCTGGGGGAAGGAGTTAGGGTTACGTGTTTTTTCAACTTTTGACTGTGCGATTGAGTTTAGTGCTTATTTGGGGCTTTTGTTGCCTTTTTCTATTTGGATCATTAAAGAACGGAGGCAAATAGTATATATCCCGGTGATTGTTTTGATCTTGTCCGCCTTGCTATTGAATTATACACGCAGTGCTTATTTATCTTTTCTGATTGTAACTGCAGGACTGTTTATTCTTAACTATAAACATGTGAACGTGAAAAAAGTTGCTATAGGTATTATGTTTTTTGTTATAATATTAATTCTTTCAGTTAGCCTGAATAAATTATTACGCGAAGCCTTGGAAATTCGCTTGAATTATTCTGCTTTGCAGAATTCCGGGAGAGCGGATGTTTGGCTCAATGGCATAAAGATATTTTTGTCCCGGCCAGTACTGGGTGTCGGGGTGGCTAATTATCATAATGGTTTATTGAAGTATATTGGGGCCAATGCTGTTCTTCTGCCTGCCCATAATCAATATATTCAAATAGCAGCTGAAACAGGGGTTGTCGGATTGATTTCGTATTGCTCGATATTGTTCGTTGCTATACGTTATTCGTTTGAAGTATTCAGGAAAACATTAGATGAAAAAATGAGGTATATAGCGCTGGGATTTATTGGGATGTGGGGATGGTATTGTATCCAAAGCTTTTTTGATACGTATCTTTTCGGAGATAAATTTTCAATGATGTTCTGGCTCATGGTCGGACTGAATGCGAGTTTGTATAGGATCTATAAAAATGAGAACAAGATAGTGTCCGGTTTAAATAGCAACACCCGATAGAGAGAATTCATGAAATTAATGCAAGGGAGACAATGAATGAGCAAGAAAGCGATTATTACCGGTGTCAGGGGCCAGGACGGAGCTTATCTTTCAAAGTTGCTGTTATCCAAGGGGTATGAAGTATATGGGGTAGATAGAAGAAGCGGGGATTCGAGCAATTGGCGGATGAAAGAGCTTGGGATTGGCAATGAATTGAAAATTCTTTATATGGACCTTCTTGAAATGACCAATATAATGCAGGTCATTGAAAAGATAAAACCCGATGAGTTCTATAATCTTGCTGCTCAAAGTTTTGTACAGGCATCGTTTGATCAGCCGATCCTTACTTCCGAAGTGGATGCGATCGGGGTTTTGAGAATTCTTGAAACCTTGCGGATGATCTCGCCGGATACAAAATTTTATCAGGCTTCAACGAGCGAGATGTTCGGAAAAGTTCAGGAAACGCCGCAGCGGGAGACAACACCCTTTTATCCGCGGAGTCCTTACGGGGTTGCGAAGCTGTTTAGCCACTGGATGACGATAAACTATCGCGAATCATATAATTTGTTCGGCTGCTCAGGAATTCTTTTTAACCATGAATCGCCGTTAAGAGGGCAGGAATTTGTTACGAGAAAGATCACGCAAGGTGTCGCGAAAATAAAATACGGCATGCAGGATAAAATCGTTCTTGGCAATCTTGATTCAAAACGGGATTGGGGTTTCGCTAAAGAATATGTCGAGGCTATGTGGTTAATGCTTCAGCAGGAAAAAGCCGATGATTATGTGGTCGCAACGGGTGAGACGCATACGGTACGAGAATTTATAGAGATTGCTTTTAATCACATCGCGGTCAAAATTGAATGGAAAGACGAGGGCGTTAACGAGAAAGGGATTGATAAAAAAACCGGGAAAGTAGTGGTTGCCATAGCGCCGGAGTATTTCAGGCCGGCAGAGGTGGATATTCTATTGGGTGATGCATCAAAGGCAAGGCAGAAGCTTGGGTGGGTATCAAAAACTAAGTTTGAAGATCTTGTCAGAATGATGGTTGAATATGATTTGAAAGCGGTAAAATGATAATAATTGCAAAGGAATTTATGCAATTGACAGTAGGGCATTAGTTATGTATAATTTCAAAATCTGCATATACACATGACTCCAGTAACTCCTTCTCCCTTGATGGGAGAAGGTGGGGATGAGGGGATGGACGATAGTCTATCGTCGATACACCACCCTCACCTCAGTCCTCTCCCATCAAGGGAGAGGAAGATAAGCGAGTTGCGACACAGTCTCCAAGGGGTGAGAGGAAGCAGTAACTTGAGTCAACTGCACATGCAGGTTTCAAAATAATATTCATGTAATGTGTAACAGAATGAATGGGAGGATTAATATGGCAAGAGATGAACGTCTTAAAGCGTTGGATCTGGCATTGGCACAGATAGAGAAAGACTTCGGGAAAGAAGCAATTATGCGGTTGGGGGAGAAGCACGCGAAAACAGTTGTCGAAATAATTCCTACAGGGGCATTGCCTTTAGATATTGCTATCGGAGTAGGGGGCATACCCCGTGGCCGTGTCGTTGAGATTTTCGGTCCTGAATCTTCTGGTAAAACCACTCTTGCTCTATGTGTCGTTGCTCAGGCGCAGAAAAAAGGCGGTATTGCAGCTTACATTGATGCCGAACACGCCATGGACCCGGAATACGCCAAAAAGCTTGGTGTTGATATTGATAATTTGCTTATTTCACAACCCGATTCCGGTGAGCAGGGCCTGGAAATAGCGGATAAGCTGGTGCATTCCGGTGCTGTTGATGTAATTGTTATCGATTCAGTTGCGGCCTTGGTTCCCCGTGCGGAAATTGAAGGAGAAATGGGGGATTCGCACGTTGGCCTGCAGGCGCGGTTGATGAGCCAGGCACTGCGTAAACTTACATCCACCATTGCCCGTTCAAAGACGGCGATAATCTTCATTAATCAGTTGCGACAGAAGATTGGTGTTATGTGGGGAAATCCCGAAACGACGCCGGGTGGATTGGCATTGAAATTTTACGCATCATTACGCCTTGACATCAGAAGAGTAGAATCTGTTAAGAAGGGCGATGAAGTTGTCGGGAACAAGGTGAGGGTAAAAGTAGTAAAAAATAAAGTTGCCGCTCCGTTCCGCCAGGCCGAGTTCGAAATTTTGTTCGGCCAGGGAATTGACCGTAATGGGTTTTTGGTGGATATGGCGGCGAACGAAGGAATAGTTGAAAAATCGGGTGCATTCTATTCCTATAAAAATGAAAGAATAGGGCAGGGCCGCGATAATGCCAAGCAATACTTTGCGGAGAATCCTGCGTTAGCCGATGAAATTGAAAAAACCATTCGCGATAAATACATCGGTGGTACGGTAACCACCGGAGCGCCCGTAACTGAACAGATTGAAAACAAAAGTGAAAAACAAGTTCGAGGGCCGGCTAAGAAGTAGAGCTAAACGAAATGCCGTTTAGTTAGGGATTTATCGTCGATCTCCTGCCTTTGACTTTTCCTCTCCCCTTGAGGGAGAGGATTAAGGTGAGGGGGGCAGTTATTGTCGAAAACCGCCCCTCATCCTCACCTTCTCCCGCGAGGGGAGAAGGAACTTGCGGGTACACTTAAAAAACAATCGGGGATGACAGAAAAAAGCAGTTATGCAATAGCCTCTATTCAACTCAATAATATTCGCCACGTTGCCAATCATGTCAGTTAAAAGAAATATTGCCCGGGCAACCATCCTCATACTTGTTTTGTCTATCGCCAGCAAAGCTATGGGGTTTGTCCGGGAAATGATCATAGCGGCGATTTTCGGCACGACGTATAAGACCGACGCTTATTTTATCGGTATAATGGGCCCGGATTTTATACGGGAAATCATTTCGGGGGGGGTGTTGTCGGCGGTATTCATCCCCGTATACACTTCAAGTTTATCGGACACTACAAATCAGAAAAGTAAAGAATACTTAAATAGTGTAACTACGCTCATTGTTGGTTTACTGTTGATA
>Ga0315281_10009895_pt1 | contig 13193 bp, 11 predicted proteins | sample YL17G07_0_MG_FD_204540 | JGI IMG/M metagenome (GOLD analysis project Ga0315281, IMG submission 204540) | Sediment microbial communities from Yellowstone Lake, YNP, Wyoming, USA - YL17G07_0 | ecosystem: Environmental > Aquatic > Freshwater > Lake > Sediment | place: USA: Wyoming | collected... | reverse complement strand
CGCTCTTCGCTTTCTCGAATGGTATTTAATGAAAACATCAGGCTGGCCTGCATACGGTTGAATCCTGACTGCACCAGATCGAACTCATCAAATTTTGCGTTGGGGCGCCTGGTTCTGGGCAAAGTGAGTATTGCGCTCAGGTTATCCGAACCAAGATGCGAAGCATATTGGGCAATTGCACGCAAATGCCGCGTTACCAGCAAATGAAAAAGCAACAACATGAAACCGGCGACAAGGAAGGATTTGATACCGTTACTGATTAAAATTACCCATAACTTATTCCACAGACGCTGATACACGCCATCCATATCGATGACCACCTTCATCACGCCGATGGTGAGAGTCTCCCCCCGGTGGGATCGGTACATAGGGTAGTCACGGGAGCGTATATTCTGAACTTTTATATTTCCAGCCGAAGCCCAGATTCTGTCATTTTCCCTGACTTCCACGTAGCGTACATCCGGCAACCGTGACAATCCATTGATGGCAACCTGCACCTCATTGCGGTTTGTTGCCCATAGGGCATTGGCTATTGTCGGCAAATATGACTGATCGACTTGATCAAGTGTATTTTCAATATCCACCAGATCACTGCGATAGTCGAAATAGAGCTGTGTGGCAGTAGCCAATATCGCAACCATGGTGCTGAATGCAACGGTGGCGGCAACAAGACGCCATCCCAGCGGGGAAAAAGCACCCAGCCATTTGCGTATGGGGGAAAACAGCTTCAGCCTGTTGCCTATTTCACTTCGCATTGAGCGGTGTTCGTCGCCAGTGGTGCGAATTTTTCACGGCATATCCGCGTGTAAAACCCATCCGCCTTGAGTGAACGCAGGGCTGCGTTGATGGCGGGTACTTTATCGGCATGGCGTTTATTCAGGTAAATAAACATTTCGCGGTCTGCCAGGGCAGGTTCAACTACCCGGATATTTTTAATCGCCATTTTTTTGGCCAAAGCCAGGCCCAGCCAGCGCTCATACAGGGCAACATCGATCCGGTTTTTATCCAGCATGGTAAATAATTGTTCTGCGGTGTCTACTACGGTGGTATGTGTACCGGGCTTCAGGTTTTGTTCGAAGATTTTCCAGCCCTGAATATGGCCCACCGAGGTTGAGGCCAGCGTCTCCCAGTTTGCATTTGCCAGCCTGGACTGGAGGGCAAAGGCCACAAATGGGAAATCCATGACTTTTTCAGGTATACGCACCAGATTGGGATAATTTTTTTCCAGTCCGGCGATGCGTGCCGAAACACCATCTTCTATTCCGCTGTCGGCATTGATTAGTGCGCGCTCAGGCGAAACCCTCACCATTTTCAAGTTCAGACCGGCGCGACGAAAGGCTTCTTTGACAATGAGATCGAGAAATCCATCCCCCGCTTCTCTGGTGTACGGGATATCGTAGGTGTCGTTTAGTACCAGCGTGGGTTTGTTCGCGGTATGACCCGGGTTGGCAGCAAAAGCCAGCAGGAGAAACATCAGGTGGGAAACTGCGTATTTGCGACGACTTCCGGTTGGTCTTGCGTGTGTCCGCTGAAGTACTTTGAACATGTCAACTCCCCGTCTGTGGAAGCGGCAAATACTAGCCTTTAATTGGTCGCCGATCAAATGGTATTGCTGCTATATTAGCCTGTACTTACACAGCTTAATTTCATCCAGGATACTGCCGCAGCAACAATGCAAGCTACTCCGCCTGCATTTTTTCCTTGAGGAATATTTCCAGCATGTCATTCAGGAAGCGCCTGCCCAACTCGGTAGGTTCAATGTCAGTAAAGTGATGCGGTTTAAGAAATTAGAAACTGTTGTCACAAAAAAACCCGGCGACTCCGGAATTTTTTGTAGTATATCGATACTGGCACCAACAATTTCAGGCAATCGGGATGCCACCATCTACTTCAGTACAAGACAAATATGGAATTTCTTGAAACGACTACGATTCCCGCTTCAGATATTGATCTTAAGAATCGCCTGACGATTGCTACTCTGCCCAGTTGGTGCGATTCAATTGAAAAAATACTGGGTGACTTCAAGACGAGAGGAGAGATCTACTGCGTGTGGGGCGTATTTGAGATACAGCGAGAGGAGCTGCTCCATGGCGTGCGCTTTACCTTACCCGGCTGTCCCTACGCCATGCAATGGACGGTGACAACCGGGCACAATCCAGAACCGCTGCATACCGTTATTCATCTCACAACCAATCGGACCGAACATGAAGATGAATTCGTCGACTCTATCAGGAAATTTATGCTGGACTGGAAGAAAGGGCTGGCGTCGAACTGGTAAATGTGTTGTCGAAGTATCAGCGCGGCAGCAGCCACTTGGGCAGGTGCGTGTAAGGATCAGAATTGATTGTTGCATCAAAGGCAATGCCGTGTTGTTGTAAACGAATTTGAAGCTGGCCGGATTTCAAACTGTCGAACACGTCGGTACAGCCGCCTTCAAACTCACCTCCGATAAATATTTGCGGCAAGGTGTTCCATCCGGTACGTTGCTTGAGTATCTCGAAAATTTTATCGCCGCGATCATCCTTTTGGTAGGCAACCGAATCAAGATCAATGGAAGTGTAGGCGATACCGTATTTTTCAAATACCAGACGCACCGAGTTGCAGAACTCGCACCATTCATAAGCAAACATCATGATGGGTTTGCTGGGGTTGTGCAACATGCTTTCAAACTCCTGGATGGCAGCTTCGTCGAGGTTCATGGTAGCCATTTTTTCTTCCAGAGCGGCAGGGGCAACATCGAAACGGTATCCCGGTGTTGATTTGGACAGCTCCAATTCCTCATCGGTCATTTCTACGGCGACATCGTCGAACAACGGTGTGGAAAGATAGCGCTCACCGGTATCGGGCAACATGCACAGGATGTTGGCTCCCTGTGGTGCAGATCGTGCGATTTGTAGCGCCCCCGAAAATGTAGCACCTGCCGAGATGCCGACGAAAATTCCTTCCTGACGAGCCAGTTCTCTGGCGCAGCGCAGTGCTTCCCTGCCATCAACAGGCACAAAACCGTCAATGCGATGTGATGCGGCCACCTGCTCGGCAAGACGCGGAATAAAATTTGGCGACCAGCCCTGCATCAGATGCGGCCTTGAGCGGGGGTGGCTGGATGGATGAGCGCTGTTGTCTTGACTGGTCTGCGCGATGCCGCTGCCAAGCATCGCTGAATTGTCCGGCTCGCAGACAATGATTTTGGTGTGTGTGCTCTTTTCTTTCAGCACACGCGACACGCCGTTGAGTGTGCCCCCGGTGCCGAAACCTGTGACCCAGTAGTCGAGCCTAACATCGTCAAAGTCAGCGAGAATTTCCACGGCAGTGGTGCGTGCATGTGTATCTGCATTGGCCGGGTTCTCGAATTGTCGTGGTTGCCACCAGCCGTGCTCCTTGGCCAGCTCGGCAGCTTTCGCCACCATGCCTGAGCCCATTTCACCGGCTGGTGTCAGCACCACTTTGGCGCCGAGGAAACGCATCAACTTGCGCCGCTCCACGCTGAAATTTTCGACCATGGTGATGACCAGCGGATATCCCTTCTGCGCACACACCATCGCCAGCCCGATGCCGGTGTTGCCGCTGGTAGCTTCGACGATGGTCTGCCCGGGCTTGAGTTCGCCACGGCGTTCAGCATCCTCGATGACGCCCAGCGCCAACCTGTCTTTCACTGATCCCATAGGATTGAAAGACTCCACTTTGACATAGAGATTGATGCCCTTGGGGCCCAGCTTGTTGATGCGTATCACCGGCGTATTGCCGATGGTGTCAAGAATACTGGCGTAACGTTTGCCCATGGACGTTCTCCGATATTTATTTGTATGTCTGTAAAACTAAATTGATGTGGAGGTGAAAAATGAGTTGCATGTAGTATTTATTTTTCCCCATAAACCACAAGTGCACTTGATTCAACCTGAATGCTAGCACCGGGGTATCTTTGATTCACAGCCTGAGATACTTCATTTCTTATGCGTTCCCTCAAGGCATCGTCAGCGTTGCTGAGTGCTGCAACCACTGGAGCGGCGACTTCTGTCATTACTTTCCAGTAAACGTCGCTTGTTTTGCAATCAAGTTTTCCTGGTACTTCCCGGACAGAAATGTTTTTCAAACCTGCCTGCTGAAATATATTCGACATGAAACCATCTCCGGCACAACGAAACATTCCCGGCGCATCGGGTAGAGGTGCTGGCAGCTTCATGTTTCTATTGATTGCATCCATGGTTGCAGTAATCCAGAAGTTTTTTTCAGGGATATTCCACACTGCTGCGGCAACTCTACCTCCGGGCTTCAGTACACGAACCATCTCCTTTGCTGCCGATAAGGTGTCCGGGAAAAACATAAAACCGAAACGGCAGCTTACGGCATCAAAAGTATGGTCGGTAAAAGGCAATTCGCAAACATCGCAGGCACGCGTTTCAATATTTTTTATGCCCCTGCGCAATGCATTTTCACTGGCTATTTCCAGCATGTCCTGTGCCAGATCGGTGATAACAACTTTGCCGTGCTTTAGTCTGCTTGCGATGGTCAAGCCGGGTTCCCCTGTTCCTGCCGCCACATCCAGTACCACGTCATCGTCTTTTGGATTGAGCGCACGAATGATTTCATCGCCCATGGGTTTCAGGAAATCCATAAAGAGCTCATCCCATTTTTTCCAGCCGGGAGAAAATTTATTCCACGATGCTTTTTGTTGTTCGCGAATTAGTTCGTGTTGTTGTTCCATTTTAGTCTCCTTTAATTTAGTCAAAAATAATGCACGATTTGAGCGTAAAGATTTAGTCGCAAAGAGAGATGGAAATTTTTAAAGTACCGTTAACCACATGTCCAACATTCACCCCATCCCCCTCCTAGCCTCCCCCTTGAAGGGGGAGGAACCTAGCCCCCTCCCCTACAAGGGTTGGGGTGGGGATGGGGTGGCTGGTTCGGCATAATTTTATAAATGCTATTCTTAGTATTTTCCACATCCCTAAAGCGAATTAGGTATGTACGAATAAAACTGATATACAAGTGTGTTGCCCACCTCATAAGAGTCCGGGCAATACCTTGGCTTGCGTCTACATGCCTACCAGTTGCGCAGTATAGCCAGCCTTGCGGGTATTCGCCAACAGTGCTGCAGTGCTGGTTTTTTCCGTGTCATAGGCAACCACCAGAAAATGCTCCTTGCCCTGATTGAATCGGGGCGATACAACGCCATCAATTTGTCGCATGTTGTCTTCGAGAGAGGAACGTTGTTCCGTACTCAGCGTCTCGTTGATGTGGATGATGATATCGCTGATGTTCATTTTGTTACTCCTTTTATTGCGTTGTGGGAATGGCTACAGGTCCGGCAAGCCGTGGGTCAGGCATAACCGGCTGTTTTTCTCCGTGGAAGTGAATCCGACAAAATGCTGCCGCGTACAGGTCGAGAGAAAAATGCTCTGATCAGCAGCTCTGTTGAAAATGGCACATGCCGGTTCCACGGCATAAGCGACAGGGTGCGGGCCAGAATACAGTAGCCAAAAATCCCCCGTGCCCAGGTGCCAACTACAGGCAGCCAGTAAAGAACTTGCAACGGCTCAGGATACGATACCGCGACATATACCAAAAACCAGAACCGCACTTGTATCGGGAAAGAGGTGATGCTTTGTTCCCTGATCACAAAATGTATCAACTGTACTGCAGATATAAAAATAGCCAGCTCAAAACCTATTGTGTATCCAGAAATTCCTGCGGTGAGTGCGCAGGCAAGAGCCGGCCAATACCACCAGATGCCTTGTTTGTAGTCGATCATAAACATTTTAATTCTCCTTTTGTGTTGTTTTAGTTGGGGTGAAGTAAATGGCGATTTATTTGCGTTTAATAACCACCTCAAGATATTCACTCGGTGCCACCAGCGTGCCATCGGTTGCGCGGTTGAATTTTTCGGCGAGGGCAAGCAAATCGGCGGTGAGTGTTTCCTGTTTTGTTGCGTCGAGCGCGCCAAATGCTTTGTGCATGGGGCCGTAGAAAGTGCGGAATACTTCCAGCCAGTGCGCGGCGTTTTGATAGCGGAAGACAAAGTGCTTGCGTTCGACGCTGATGGACTCGGCATGCTTCCCAAACAGCTCATTCAGGCGCACTTCGGTTCCCCACAGCGCGGGGGATTTCACCCCGGCTGCTGGCGGAATGTATTTGCCTATTATTTTGAAAATGCCGCCGACAAGGCTTTCGGGTGTCCAGTTGGCCAATCCGATACGTCCACCGGCTTTGCAAACGCGAGCCATTTCTGCCGCCGCCTTGTCCTGGTCGGGCGTGAACATTACGCCAAAGGTGGATATCACCACGTCAAAACTCTGGTCGTTGTAGGGTAATTTTTCAGCATCGGCCTGTTCAAACTTGACGGGCAGTCCTTCAGCGCTAGCACGTGTGCGGCCGCGTTCGAGCAATGCGGGAACATAATCAGTCGAGGTAACATCGCACCAGCGTCTTGCCGCAGCCAGTGTGGCATTGCCATTGCCGGCAGCAACATCCAGCACACGCTCGCCGGCATGCAGGTCAAGCGCTTCGCACAGCGACTCGCCGACTATTTGAAGGGTGGTGCCAACTACAGCATAGTCGCCGGATGACCAGGCCATTTGCTGCTTGGTTTTTACAGCAGAAAGATCGACAACGGGTGCGGGTGCTGAAATGACTTCTGACATGGTATTTTTCCTTAAGGTTGTATGTCACAGGACTTGTCAGTGAAAACAGCGCGGTCCTTTAACACGCTGTCCGGTTTAAATCGGTGTTGATTCGACATGGCGCTATTACACAAGCTGAGAGAGGGTGCGGGGTACCGCAAAGCGGGACAAAAAGCGGGACAAATAATTGGGCTGAGCGGGACAAACAGTTGGGCTGGCTGGTAAAATCAGTCACTCATGGGGTCAGCTTGGGTATGCAAGATGCAAGAAAGTACAGATTCGTTTGGTTACTGGCTGCGCAGGCGGCGCAAGGCGCTGGATCTCACACAGGATGCGCTTGCCCAGCGCGTGTACTGTTCCGGCTTTACCATCAGGAAAATAGAAGCCGATGATAGGCGGCCATCCAGGCCGCTTGCGGAGCGGCTAGCCAACGCGCTGGCAATTGCCGATGATGAGCGGCGTGATTTTCTGGATGCGGCACGTGCCATACATTCAACCAATCGTCTACAACTGAGCCCCGCCCCGCTGGATGCCGCTCTTGTTGAAGCAACGTCATACCTGCACCCCGAAGCGGTTGCGAGTGATGGCACGCCCTTTGTGGGGCGTAACAACGAGCATGGCCTGCTGATAGGTCTCCTCTCACGGCTTACCGCTGGCACGGGTTATACCGTCCTGATCGAAGGCGAGCCGGGAATCGGCAAGAGCCGATTGCTGCGAGAGGTGACGCATTATGCACAAGCCCATGAGATGCGTTCCCTTGCAACCAACTGTTTCGAGATCGAGCGCGGGATGTCATACCAGCCGGTGATCGATCTCGTTACCCGAGCACTGGGTATTGTGTCCGATACGGCGTTGCAAACCATTACACCCGTGTCGCTTGCCGAAATCGCCGCCCTGGTGCCCGAGCTGGGTGAGCGCTTGCCAGGCCTGCCACAGCTCTCCGGTGATTTCCCCGAAGCCAGGCAGGCACGTCTGGCGCGAGCGGTGGATCAGCTCATCGAAGCGGCGCGGGATGGACATCCGTTTATACTGGTCGTGGATGATATGCAGTGGGCGGACCAAGCCAGCGCGCAAGTGTTTCACTATCTTGCCCGCCAGGCTTCCAGCCGCCCCGTATTGGTGATGTATGCCTATCGTGATGAAGCGGTGGATAGTGATGAGCGTTTCGCCCAACTGATTGAAAGCCTGCGCCGCGACAGTGATGCACGCCGCTTGTCACTCTCACGGCTGGCCTATGCCGATACCGAGAATCTGGTCGCTGCACTCGCAAATGCAAAACTGGGCGCGCAGGGTCTGGCCGAGCGTCTGCATCGAGAAACTGAAGGCAATCCTTTTTTTCTGATGTCGATACTTCAGTCATTGAACGAAGGCGAAACACGGCTGGATAAACTCGCGAGCGGCTCGACCGGATTGTTGCCGGATGCCTTGCGTGCCGCAGTGAAGGCGCGCCTTGCGCATGTGCCTAAAACAATTCGGCCACTGCTTGAAAGCGCTGCGGTTCTCGGACGGCGATTTGATTTTGACACGCTGCTCGATGTAACGCGTGAAACGGAGGCATCATTGCTGGATGCTTTGGAAGAGCTCGTGCGTCGGCGTTTGTTGCGCGAAGAGCCCGAAGGCGGTTTCTTTGACTTCAGCCACGACAAGGTGCGCGAGGTGGTCTATCGGGAGACAGGCGGCGTGCGGCGCAGACTGCTGCATCAATCGGTGGCAGAAGCGCTGGAACGTCGTGGTGAAGCAACAACACATGAACGTGATGCACTGCTTGCGGAACACTATGAACGCGCCAATGTCTGGAGCAAAGCGCTGCACTATTTGCTGAATGCTGCCGGGCATTCGCAAAAACTTTTTGCAATGCGTGATGCCCTGCATTGGCTGGATCGGGCTGTTGCACTCGCGGAAGCTCATCCGGAAGCGCTGGATGCACAGCAACATCTTGCTCTCTACGAACGGCGAGGTGCGGCACGCGCACAATCGGGACAAACCCAGGGTGCGGTTGCGGATATGCGTCGTGTCATCGAAGTGCTGCGTGCCGGGGGGGAAGGGGCCAAGACGCGCGATGCGCTGATCCAACTGGGCATGGCCTACCGCCGCGCAGATGCCTATCGGGAAGCGACGACTTGTCTGACCGAAGCGCTGGATCTGTCACGCTCGATGAATGATGAACGCCATGCTGCCGATACCTTTTACCATCTTGGTACGGTTGCGTGGAGCACCGGGCAAAATCATCAGGCAATCAATTATCATCAGCAGGCAGTCGAGATTTGTGAACGCATGGGGTTTGCCGATCTGGTTGCCGTGCAGGCTTACCACGGACGGGGCGAGTCTCATTATGCCAATGCAGAACCTGCGGCGGCAATAGCGTGTTACACCCGCTCGCTCGTGCTTGCACGCAGCATTGGAGACAAAAGCTACGAGTCGGAAAACTTGATGATGATCGGGCATGCCTGCGTTGGCAGCAAAGGCCTGGGTGACTACCCGCGAGCTTTGCTCAATTTCGAGGAAGCGCTGGCTATCGCGCGGTCTGCTGATTTACAGTGGCATCTTGCTCCTACCCTGATAGGGCTGGATCATGTCCGTGCCTGCACAGGAAGCTACGGTGAAGCATGGAGCAGTATGCAAAAAACATTGCATTGGCTCGAAGGGCTCAATCAGGTGCGGTATCAATTTATTGCCTATGACAGCATGGGCCATCTGTTGCTCGATCTTGGTTTGAACGAGCTGGCGATAGAACATCTGCAACGTGGAATTGCTCTCGGTGATGAAACCGGCATCATGTACTGGCGCGGTGCGCTGTGCACACATCTTGCTGTTGCGAGAACGCGGCTTGGGCAAAAAATCGATGCAGCATCGTTGCGGGCCATGCTGGCACAATCGCGCGCAACCTCAGAGCGCTACATGATGGTTCGCTGTATTGAGGGGTTGGCCGAAATTACCCTTGCGTCTGGAGATACAAGGAGTAGTCGTGCGTATAGTGATGAACTGCTGGAAATTTCAAAAGCAAATGACCTTCATGAACTAGAGGCAGTGGCGCGACGTTGGCGTGGTGTAGCCATGCTACTGGCTGAAGATTATGATGCGGCGCAAACCGAATTGAACCTTGCCGCAGAACTGGCAGAAAAAGTAGGACGTGTTCGACTACAGATGGATATCCATGCCGCGCTGGCTCGCTTGTATTCTGCACAGGGCAGGAGCGAAGATGCGCAACGCCACGGTAACAAGGCGCGAGAGATTGCAAAGACAATCGAAAACAGCCTTGCCGCCACCGGATTGACTGCCCAGCTCCCTATAGACTATCTGCCATAGATGGTTTGGCTCTGCTCTATGGCGCAAGGACACTGAAGCGAACGATACCCAATGTGGAGATTTTTATGACCATGGAAACCTGTCACCCATAGTACCTTTGTCCTATGACAAATCTTTGAGAAATATTTCAAGCAAGTCATTCAGGAAGCGCCTGCCCAACTCGGTAGGTGCAATGCGCTGTAGATTGCGTACCAACAACCCTCGCTGCCCGGCCTGCTCAAGCTCACGGTGTATCAGTGTCAAGGGCAAACTGGTACGCTCGTTAAACAGCTCAGCAGGAAAGCCTTCATTTAACCGCAATGCATTCATCATGAACTCAAAGCACAGGTCATCCCGTGTGAGCTTGCTCTCGGTTTGCACTGATGCTCCCTGCGCCACTTGCTCAAGATAGGCTTGCGGCTGCTTGTAGCGTGCTTGTCTAATCACTGTATCGTGTGCGCTTATCTTGCTGTGCGCACCTGCACCAATGCCAAGATAGTCACCAAACTGCCAATAATTCAGGTTATGGCGCGATTGTTTTTTCGGCTGGGCGAAAGCCGAGGTTTCGTAATGCTGATAGCCTTGCCCGGCCAGTAACTGCTCTATGCGCTGCTGCATTTCACTGCTTGCATCATCGTCCGGAAGGGAAGGCGGGTAACGATGAAACAGGGTATTCGGTTCCACCGTCAGGTGGTAACAGGACAGATGCTGGGGTGCAAATTCAAGCGCAGTATGCACATCCTGTTCAGCCTGTTCAAGCGTTTGTTGGGGCAACGCATACATCAGGTCAAGGTTGATATTGTCAAAGTGGCTCTGCGCTATTTCTATCGCCTGGCGCGCTTCCTCTGCGCTATGAATACGTCCCAGCGCTTTCAGGTGTGACTCGTTGAAGCTTTGTATGCCGAGAGATAATCGATTCACACCGGCCTCGCGGAAGCCCCTGAATTTATCCGCTTCAACCGTACCAGGATTGGCTTCCAGCGTTATTTCCGCATTCACATCAAGTGGCAGCAACATGCGTACATTCGCAAGAATTTTGTCGATGGCCTCCGCTGAAAATATGCTCGGTGTACCGCCACCAATAAACACTGAATAGATCTTGCGCCCCCAGATCAGGGGCAGTGACATTTCCAGATCGCGGATCAAGGCGTCAACATAGGCGGCTTCTGGTAGCTCGGCGCGCACCTCATGCGAGTTGAAATCACAATAAGGGCATTTGCGCACACACCAGGGAATATGGATATACAGGGACAAGGGTGGTAGCGCCTTGAAATTGACAGCCTGCGCTTTCAAGCCAACCGGGTGCAGTATTGAAACCGTCATTCCAGTTTTAATTTTTGCAACAATATCTTCATTGCATGCGCACGATGGCTGATCTGCGCTTTTTCTTCGGGCTTGAGTTCCGCGCTCATTCGGCCAAATTGCGGCAGCCAGAACAGCGGGTCGTAGCCGAAGCCGCCCTCACCTCGCTCCTCCTGCGCAATCTCGCCATGCCATTCACCTTCTGCAATCAACGGCTGCGGGTCATCGGCATGGTGCACCAATACCAGCACGCAATAATAATGCGCACGCCTGTCTGCCACACCCTGCATGGCTTGCAGCAGCTTTTCATTGTTGCGGGTATCAGACTTGGGATCGTTACCCGCATAACGGGCAGAATACACGCCGGGCGCCCCGCCCAGGGCGGCGACACAAATACCCGAGTCGTCCGCCAGCGCAGGCAAGCCGCTTGCCTTGCTGACATGACGCGCTTTGGCCAGTGCATTCTCAATGAAGGTGCAATGGGGTTCTTCCGCTTCAGAGATACCAAGCTGCTCCTGTGTCAGCACTTCAATCCCAAGAGGTGTAAGCATCGCCTGAAATTCGCGTAGCTTGCCGGGGTTATTTGAGGCGATAACGAGTTTTTTCATAGGGCTCAGAAATGATTTTTCTTCTTAGTGCGTGCCGTTGTTAAACGACAGGGCTGAAACGATGTGTGCTGAAAACAGTTAACTCGGGAAGGGTATACGGTTTACTTCACATCCAGCACATCAAATACCATCTCTTTATCGTCATGGGTTTCTTCGCCAGCACCCCAGCGGACTACCACCGCGGTAGTATTATCGGCATTGACGCCTTCACGATACAAGGAAACCGCCATCAAATCTTCAAGCGCTTCAGGCAGCGGCTTGACCCTGAGTGATGATTCGCTTATCTCGGTGTGAGTCAACGGTCCCCACAAACCATCACTGCAAAGCAGCAATACATCATTTTCCTGCAAATCTGTTTCCTGCCCTGACTCAACAAAAAACATTTCTCCTTCACCGCCCAGACAATTGGTAATCCGGTGACGATCGGGGTGTGTTTTCATTTGTGCTTCAGTGATAAAACCAAAGTCAGCCCATTGCTGTACTACCGAGTGGTCATGGGTTGATGCCAGCACCATGCCGTCCCTGATGAAATAAACACGGGAATCACCGGCATGCGCCCAGCACACCCGGCCATTCTGTATAAGCGCTGCCACACAGGTTGTACCGGGACTCCCCGGCAAACTCTGGTCTTCGGCGAACTGCATGATATTTTCATGCGATTTGCGCATTACCCTGCTTAAAAACTCTTCGGGATCCTTTATTTTAGGCACCGCTTCTGTGGAAAATGCCTGCATAAAGGTCTTGATGGTAATTTCAGCGGCAAGCTCGCCATGTGAATGCCCACCCATGCCATCAGCCAATACCATCAGCAATGCCTGGTTCGTATAGGCATGGGCGGCGCGATCCTGGTTATATCTTCGCCCTCCCTGATGGCTGGACTGGTAGATGGAAAAATTCATTTTATTGATGAAATTACTAAAGAAACAGCCTAAACATGTAGATGGAATTTGGGTACAGGTGTAATCGTAATATAATGTGGGCCATTCAGCCTAATAAATTATGAAATAACCGGATACCCACGCCGGATCTGGCGATTTGGTCAATTTTTATTATTACATACTTGCATTCATACTCCCGGAGTAAATTATGAGCGGAAACCTATTTGTTGTCAGTGCACCCTCCGGGGCAGGCAAAACGAGCCTTGTTAATGCCTTGCTTGGCATCAACAAACGAATTGATCTGTCTGTGTCCTACACCTCACGCCCGGCCAGACCCGGCGAGGTTGATGGCAAAGATTATCATTTCGTCACGCGGGATGCCTTTCTGGCGATGGCCAAGCATGGTGATTTTGTCGAAAGCGCCGAGGTTTACGGCAATCTGTACGGCACCTCGCAATCCTGGATCAGCAAGGAAATGCACGATGGACGCGATATTCTGCTGG
>Ga0315281_10009894_pt1 | contig 13194 bp, 26 predicted proteins | sample YL17G07_0_MG_FD_204540 | JGI IMG/M metagenome (GOLD analysis project Ga0315281, IMG submission 204540) | Sediment microbial communities from Yellowstone Lake, YNP, Wyoming, USA - YL17G07_0 | ecosystem: Environmental > Aquatic > Freshwater > Lake > Sediment | place: USA: Wyoming | collected... | reverse complement strand
TTAGTTCCAATTAAGTCATAACTAAGATTAGTATCTTCAGTTTTACACTCAAAATTTTTATTTTGAAAGAAATCTATAACTTGATTTGAGAATCTTTTCTTTACAAACATACAATCCCAATAGTAAAATATACACTCATCAACTTCTGTTCGACACTTGCGCATCATCTGATCTATAGATCTACAAATATTCATGTATATTTCTTTAGTTTGTTGTTCTATTATCTCCCAATGAATAGCTATACCTTTTTCATATATTTCAACTTCTTTTCTAGTAGCTAAAGAACCTAATGCTTTTAATCTAATACCTTTTAATTCTTTAGATGTATACGGTCTTTCATCAAATGATTTTGTAACTAAATTCCACTCTGAAGCTTTTAAGTTTAACATATACTGATTTATATCTTCATCTATTATACCGTCCATAATTGCTTGTTTCCAATAAGCTGAAGTTATATCTACTTTTGTTATTATATCATCCGACTTAGGTATATTGAATAGGTCTAGAAAAAATATTTTACTATCTGGTAAAGAAGTATTATGTTCACTCATGTATTTCTTTGCACTATTTCTTACTTTATTTATTAAAGAAAGAACCCCATCAGTAGATCTTCCATCTGGCGTAAAAAATATAGTGAATGAATCTGTTTTTAGTTTTCTTGTATATGATGTCCTTTCATATATAAAGTTTTCTTTTCTATTTTTAAGAGCTTCAAATTCTTCTTGAAAATATTGAGGCAGATAGTATCTAGTTTTCATCTATTAGTTTTAGTTATTACTTCTTGTTCTGTAGCCCATTTATTATCTGTACTAAAAAACCAACCTAAATCTTTTGCATGAACTAACCAACCTATATAAGTTTTATTATTTATTAAATCTTTTCTTTTAACTGGTATAGATTCTATAATTATTGTATCTTGTATCATATTCTTATTTTAACTTACGCAATGCCGCGAAACGCGCCACTGCGTATAACATTCAATTTACGCAATTCTACAGTTTGCGGACTCTGGAGATTTACGGGTTAAACGAACTGCGTAAATCTCCGTGTTAGCAAACATTGTTTTTGGCGTAACAGCCAATTCAACTTTTGTTTTTTTCATCTTCCATTCTTTCATAATATCCTATCCCTTTTCCTATTGTGTATAAATCGTAAACATCTTTCAACTTTATTGTGTAGTCAATTATTAATCCGTTTCCTTTATCTACTTCCATCACTTTATTTAATATTTCTCCTTTGTGTTCTAATTCAACTATGGCTTCAAACATTGTAGTTAGATTTTCTCTAACTGCTAATTGAACAGTTGCTGGTGTTGGCTTTTTTTCTTCCATTTATGTTTAGTTAACAGCCCGCCAAAAAAAACGATTTGCTAACAGGGCATAACCCGCAAGCGTTCCGTTGATGCGAAACAGTTTATATTTATTTTTAATTGTATTCGTTCTCATTTCTTTTGGTGCATTATTTCCACGCCTGACGGTTATGCCCGAACCGTTATTGGCAAATGCGGGCAAAATTAGTGTCCCAATCATTTATCAAAAGCAGTCCTTGTTCGTATGTAATATTTTGATGTATTCCAGTTCTGTCTTTGTTAAAAAATATTAACTCATAGCAAAATCTACCTTCTTCCTCGGAATCATCTATCACTATTCTATAATAAGAATTATCGTTTTTATCATAGTATGAATATTGATAATGTAATTTATGTTTTATTCCATCAACTTCAAACTCATTTCCTCCTTCTTTTGTTTTTATTAAGTTCATTTTTTCACCAATAGAATCTAATCTATTTATGATTTTATCTAATTCTGCTTTGTTAATCATGTTTATTTTTTTTGCCCGCATCAGCCAATAACAGCAGGTTGGTCAATATGCAGGGCTTGGTGATTATCTCTAATTGTTTTCATCTTTTTATTTTTCCTTTTTGCAAGTCGGCAGTCTGTGCCTCTTTCTCCTGCACATCGCCAACCTGCAATCCGTTATGCCCAATTTGGTTTTCTCAAAAGGGGGTAACAGCCAATACAAACTACAATCCAGCTCCTTTTTTTAAATTATCAAGATGATTATTGGCATCTGCCAACATACATTCCATGTGATCCCGATGTTGTTCAATAATGTTAGATAATTCTTCCTTAGAGTTTGCGCTTTCAACTTCGCTTACTCCAAGTAAATTTCCACCATAAAAGTCAATGTAATCAATCATCTCTTGTTTTATTTTTTTTATTGTCATATTTATTTTTTTAGTTCGTTTTCATAGTCTAACATTTTTGCTCTACATAAATTATAGGCATCCATAGTAGCATCGTGATGTCTAAGCATCAATCTATATGCTTCTTGTGTTTCTTTCATACAAGTATTAACAGCAACTTGTACTGTCAATTTTGCTTCTAAATACCTTTCAGCATGTTTCATAATTGTTTAATTTTAAATTATTAATATTTCAAATTCAACAGCCACCCCCTTTTGAGAAAACCAAACTTTCGCAGGGCGGGCATAACAAGCGCATAAAACGCAAGCCTGCCAAATATTTTTCTATTGTCTTTCATCTGTTTTTGTCAGTCCTGTCGTTTATGCGCAGGACGTTATGCTCAATTTTTCTTTAACTTTTTTTCCTCCCCAGAAAAAGACAATTCAATAATGATGAACCTATCTATTTCATTTCTTAATTCGGAATATAAATTATGTCCACCAATAGTAAGTGTGGTATCATAATCTGTTCCACTTGTCCAAGAAGAATAGGCGTAGTCATTCTTTTTGTAATCGGCATCAATCGCTCCGTAAAGTTTCTTTAAAAAACCTTCTGTCATTTCGCTTTTCGTGCAAGGTTTATCGGATAGCCAATAATTTACTTGCACTTTTTGATTAGGGAAACTTTCGTATGCCTCACGAAACCTACTCACTAAGTCAATTTTGTAGCCATCTTCTTGAACAAGTTTCAGCTTATCCCAACTATCGTATTCAAACTTTACTATTCCTGATAATTCTATTGTTTTCATAATTTATATTTTATTAGTTAATGTTTCAATTAAAAACCCACGCACAAAAAGTCAGCATATTATATGTTTTGCTTGTATTCCATCTTTTGTATCGAAAAAATATGTGTTCTCATTTGGTGCGCCAGAGTTTCCCCACAAGCACCATCCTTGCTCACCAAATTTATCCAAGCAATAATATCTACCATCTTCCTTCGGTAAATCATTGTTCGCTACAAACATCCACCTTTCGTGTATCGGTGTTTCTTTTGGCATTGGTGTTTTTCTCGATTCTCTGTTAATGAAATCAATAAACTCCTGATTAAGTCTATTCCTTTCATTTTGCCATTCAAGAAAAGTATCCATCATTTCTTGATTATCAGATTCGGAAACAAATTTTATTACTTTGTTTTCGAATTCGTTAAATTTTGTTCTGTCTTGCATATTATTTAGTTTAAAAGTTTCTATCAACAGCCGCCCATTTGCATTTGCCAATAACACATGAATGTTTATACACATTGGTTTTGTTTTCATATCTTTGTATTAGGATTATTTGGATATAGTATTTTTCCGCATAGAGCACATTTACTTCCATCCGTTCCAGTATTAGAAATAATAGCCCCATTATGTTTACAGATTGATTGCCATAATTTTATAGATTCTTTTTTTGCTTTTATTGTATCTATTATATTCATTTCTATTAGACAACAAGTATATTAAAAATATATTGATACTATCATATTCCTATCCTATCTATATTAACTCCAACTACCTTAAATAAAAGAGAATAAGATTTCTCATCATCATCACTAACCTCATCTAGTTCAGACATATCTCCAGATTCAACTGCAGCGATATTCTGTTTTATTGTATGCCTTAATTTTTTTACAAGACCATCTTTTATCCTATTGAGTTTTTTCATTCTAGATTTAGATGCAGTATTTTTCTCTTTTTCAATTAAATTTGCATAGTAAGATATAGCTTCTTCAGTATTTTTACCCATTTTTTTTAAGATAAGAATACTAGCGTCTTTACCTTTTTTCCAATATTTTTTTAACTCTCTTGTATTAATAAAGTATCTTTTAAACCCATCATCAACTACAAAATTAAAGTCTTTACCTTCTAGTGCTCGTAATTGATTTTTTTCTAAAACAAGGCTTTTAATTCTATACTGTTTAAGATCTTCTTCAATTCTTTTTTTACCTTCATCATCTTCAAAAGTAAATCTAACTTCTAATTCTTTAATTTTATCACGAGTTTTTCTGTTTTCTTTCTCAAGTGATTTTATCTTATTTTTCTGAGACTGAACCTGTTTTTTTGTACCCTTAATTGTTTTAACCTTCTGTCTTATCTCTAGATTTACATCTGTTACTGGCGCTAGCGTTTGTTGTTTTGCTCGTCTCCTAAAATAGAAGTCTTTTGACTTCTTTAGGTCTTTTAGTTTCTTTTTTGCCATACTTTATTTAAATAGCTAGTATAAAAGGAATTGAACCTCTATTTCCTTTATCATTAATGACCTTAATGATATAAAGGCGGGATACTATTTTCTGACTCCAGTCAATAGGGCGCTAAGCGCACCTAGAATAGTTATTACCCTATATACTAGACAACGCATCTTTACTTTTTTACGTTAAGCTCAAAAAAGTCGAACTTCTTATACTCAAAGCCTGTAGTCTTAGAGTTAGTTGTTCCTACGCAACGAACTAATCTAGCAACACCTGCGCTTTGTTTCTCGAAATAAGAAACAACAGCCGCATCTGCATTAATTTGTTCTTTACCTGACTCGGTAACAAATCTAGCAGCTGGAACCATTGTACCTTTCTTATCTCCCATTCCATTAATCTGAGAGAAACCCAAGAAAACAACTCTTTTTTCTTCTCCTGGTTCAAATTCAAGATAACCTGAATCTTTTTCTCCTACAGTCATCTCCATGAGCATCTTTGCAGCCTCTTCACGAGATACTTGTTTTCCGCCTAACGATAAATCGCTGGTGATTTCAGCTCCATTAGTTGCTTTTGCAACTGGAACTACTTTTTCTTTTGTTTCAGCCATTGTGTTTTGTTGTTTTTGGTTTATATATATGAATTATACCGATTAAGGTCTATTTAAATTAACTCATCAACTTCAAATACTAACCTCCATTGTGGTCCCCAAAAAGACTTAAAGTCATCTATATTTAGATAGTCTTGAATCTTCATATCCTTACCTCCAATAAGAAGAGTCTTTTTTAACTTAATATCAAATCTTGTATCTTTCTCGTTAAGCTTAATGCTAACGAAATAATCTCCAAAGAAATACTCGCAGACTCGCTTTGCTTGGTGCTTTTGGAATCCTGAAATATAGTATTTCTTTTGAAACCCAGCTTTAGTTGTTTCCATCATGATTATTCAAAGTTTAGTTTAGTTATATCTGCTTTTTCTTCTGATTCATTATCTATTGATTCATCTTCAAAATCAAGCGCTTTAAGTGTATCTGCAATTTCTTTCTCTTTTTCATTTATCTTATTTTGTTTAGCTAATTTTTTACCTGTAACACCTTCAAAAAGATACACTTCATTTCCTTCCTCGTCAACTTCAACTCGAACATTTTCTTTTATTTTTCTATAGGTAATTATCTTTTGTTGATCTTCAATAAATCTTACACCAACTGACTTTAAACGCCTTTCACCAAAAACATCTTCAATCTGTATGAATTTAACTATTAATTCAGCGCTATAATAGTTAAACCTTTGCATATCTTGTAATTGCCTTAATGCAAGTTTTGCTGTATCTAGTATTCTGTTATATGTATAGCTACGTTGGTCTAGTTTATCAAAAAACAATTTTTTCTCTTCAATTGTTTTCTTTAGATATGTAGTTCTTTGTAAAGCTTGATGATTTAAGTCGTTATTAAATGGGTAATAAAACTCTGAATTTATACCTATTTTTATTGACTCATCTAAAACTAATAAAATAAGGTTACGTTCATCTGGTGCAATAGTCCTTGTTTTGAAGTCTATTAAGACCTCTTGCGGTGCATCTTTTAATAGCACGGCATCTTGTTCGTTCGCTTGTGTTTTCATTGGTTTTTTATTTAGTTGGTTTTAGTAATTTATTTTAGTACTGTAAATAAGTCATGAAATATTGAGGTTGTTAAATATTTATCTTTATATTTGTCTCTGTTCGTTAATGCGTCCGCACGTTCATACATATATATATGTATCATAAATTGCGTCTGCGGTTGCCGTAACATGATACAAATGTATGTCATTTGAATAATACGGCAATACGTTAATCGTATGTATTTATAAACAAGATACTAACAAAAAGAGCGTTAAAGTTATTAACAAGTTGTTAACAATATGGCAATAAAACACAGACCAACAGCAGACGCGCAACCAGATACGGTTTTGTCGCAAAAAGAAGTTCATGATGAGCCAGAAGTTAAAGGTTCAAAACAGGTTAAGGTAGATGCAGATAAAATAGTTGATGAGAAAGTTACAATTGACTTTATGTCGGATGGTTTTTCGCAAGATCATGCCAAGAAGAAAACTAAAGAGCATATCGAGCATAAATCTTCTATTCCAGCCGATAAACCAGTTGGTGAAATTAGGGAAGATATCAAGAAAGCGGAAGCAGACCGATCTGGAGATAAATTTACATTTAAAGATATACTACAAATAGCTACGTTTTTAATTAATGCTTTTGATGGAGGTATATCTATACTTCTTAATTTCATAGCGAGAGATAACCGTGTATCAGTGTACTCTTTACCAGCGGAGACAAAACGGCAGCTGTCGGAGCAATTAGCATTAATACTAGTTAAATATCAAGTTAAGTTCAAAATAGAGTTTCTTTTCTTTATTACATTAGTTCTTGCTTATATGGGTCCTGTTGCAGGTTCATTAAAGCGTAGAAAAAATGGACCTATAGAACAACCACCAAAGGAAAAACCCAAAAAGGATCCAGTGGTTAATCAGGAAGTTAAAACACCTAAATCAGAAACAACTCCACAAGAAAAGTCTGTTGAAGAAGTTCTAACTAATGGAACTGAAAATCCTACAGTTCCAGTTGTTCCTAGAGAAACAAAAAGAAAATATACACGAGTTTATCCAAGAGGTGGTCAACGAAAAGCTACATTATGACTATAATACGAAAGCCTGACCCTAGACGGATAACTATTATTCCTAGTAATCCTATTTTTAAGCCAGAAAGGACTAACTTCATCAAGGGCGCTGTTGGTGTTAATAAAACAGGTAAATCATCTGTTTTTAGAGAAGATGCAGAAGGTTGGAGGTCTTCAAGGATACCAAACTTGTACAGTGATGTCAAGTATCAAGTAGTAGGTTATGACCCACAAAATGTTTTTGGTGAACAGAGAGATGAAAAAGGTAATATTATAAAACCTGGTCTTATAGATTTATATATAGAGTTAGATGACCCACACTGGGCATTAAGATTATGCGAGTTAAGGAATTGTCTAGTTATATTGGATGAGATAAAAGACTTAATGGAAGTAACTGGTGGTCGAGCTCCAAAAGGACTATTGCGGTTCTTTAGTCAGTCATTCTATAACAATGTAGATATAATGTGGACTGTACATAATCCAATATTAGCACCTAATGCAGCTACATCATACACAACTGAATACTATATATTTCTTACTTTTGCAAAAGAAGGTCAATTTAAGAAAAGTATACCTAATTTTACACTTGTAACAGTAGCCTCATCTGAGGTAAATGAGTACGTTAAGAAACATGGACGTGGAGCTCATAAACTGTCTTCTGAATACAAGGGTCAAGGATTCCCGCATATAATAGTTAATTGTGAAAAGCAGACATTACAAGCTATTAATATGGATAAGGAAGTTAGTAATGATATAAGAGATTTTGTACCAATAAAATAAATATATAACTAAATGGAAGACTTAAGCTTATTACAGGATACATTAAACAAGGAATATAAACAGAAAAAATACGAGGAACTAAAGACGCCAACTGGTGCCAAGTCCTTTATTTCAGGTAAAATTGGAAAGTTCACGTTTAAGTTAATTCAGAGTAAGAAATATCAGGGTGTTTTCGCTATCGTATTACTATATATATTCACCACAGGTATATACCATGTAATTAAAAATACATTTACTATGATAACACCAGTTATATTTGCATTATGTTTGTTAGTTATATATTGGGATAATATTAAATATATAATAAAAAAGATAAATGACTCATTCATTAAAAGAAAATAATCCACCTAGGTCTAAAAAGAATGCACCACGTGGTGTTATATCATCCACTTTAGTTGATATACCCTTGCCATGCAAAAATGAAGACCTAGAAAAAGTAAAAAAGGATATATCTGAACTAGAGGTAGGCAGGTGTCTTAAATATGAAACAACTAAAGAAAGGTCTCTATATCAATTACAGAAATATATATCTACCATTTGTTCTAACTATAGTAGGAAGATGGATATGTCTATAAGATTTACAGTAAGAATAATAGATGAAAAATCAATAGGTGTCTGGAGATTATCAATATAAAAAAATAAAAACAAATGGTATCAGGAGAAAAATCAGAAGTAGATAAAGTTTTTTCACAAGGTGAAGAAACTTTACAACAACAAGTAGCAATGAAAGCTATTGGTTTAGTAAAACCAATGCTAGAGGATTGTTGCGGTGAAATCTCAAGTTATTTAGGTGACAACGAGAAAGTTATTTTAATCAGAAAAACGAAAAAAGATTCACCAGTTGGTATATTAGTCCTTGACTCGAAGTCTAACTTTGAAATAAAAGGTGGAAATGAATTTAAGTTTACTGGTGATAAGTCTGCTTTATTAAAATACTATACTGCTGAAGAGTTCGTTGAATTACTTCTAACAGGTAGAATGAAAGAATTAACGGAGAAACTTCTAAGGTAATCCCCTTTAATTCCTCAATATTTAATTATTTAAACAGTACTATATTTAGGTCATGTTTTTTTATTGTACCTACCATATATATATGTATGTTTGTATTAATATTTATGGTATAGAGCCATAAAGAACAAATTCTAAATAATACAAATACATACACAATGAACGGAGAAAATAACAATTACACAGTAGAGCAACTTATCGCTCTAGCAAACACTGGCTCATGCGCTACAGGCGGGCCTAGCGACAATGGAAACAAAGTTTGCGCAGACGGACCTTCAACAGGAGCGTTTTTAGATCCTTCAAAACTTTCATTGAAAGGTTGTAAAACAGTTTGTTTTACAGTTAAAAACAATGGTGCAGATGCTAAGTATTTTGGGTTTGGAGGTGGTTTTGTAGAGCCAGGTTTAAGTCCACTTTATCCTAAATCTGAATTTGAGGGTAACTATGGAGTTGATAATGCTGGATTTACTGTAACTGGTATGGGTATTACAGTAGGTGCTAGTGCATTAGCTCTTCAGTCTTTTCAGCGCAAGTTTAAAAACACAATCTTTTCAGCACTTAGATTAGTTAGAGTTGCAGATAGTGACCCTATATTAAATCAATCTCTTGTTTTTGAAAGATACAACCTCAATAGTCGTGTTGAAGGTGATGTTTGCCCACCTATCTGCGATATGTGTGGAGGTAACAATTCTAACTTCACAACAGTTAGTTATAAAATGGGATTGAAAGTTGCAAATGAAGGTAATGCTTGGGGTATTGTTATTCCAGGTGTTGTAGGAGATGATCCAGCTGTAGAGTATAAAATCGAAGCTGATGTAGCATTTATCGAAAGCTTGTACGGTTACGTTCCACAAAACTGTTAATATCTAAAGTATGACAATAAGCAAAAAAGGGGTCGCCATTGGCGACCCCCTTGAGCTTATCAAACTTAGCTATTTCCTTAATAAGGAAAAATTTATAAGTGGGTTTGATAAGGTTAGTATTAAAGTAGGTTCAGAATTAGACCTAAATGGACTAGCTGAAATTGTCAAAAATAAGATTGATGTTGGTGGAAAAATAAAAGATAAATCAGGTAATGTTATTATGTTTGATACTATGAGAATACTTGATAGTATTAAATATAGCAAAGAAGAAAAAGATGCTGTTTTGAATAACACTTCACTATTTACAGAATGAGTACCACGAAAGCATTTATACTAACTGGAGTAATATTAGCTACAGTTGTTTTTATAGTTTACGGTTATCGTGAAGTAAAGAAAAATGAGAAACGAAGCTTCGGTGGTACTGGTCGTTCTTATGAAGAAGAATCAAAAGAGTATTCATTACAAGAAATAATAAACGAGATAAAATAACAATTTAAAATTAAACACTATGAAATGGTATTATGTATTAACAATCATTGTAGTTACAGGAGCAGTTTTCTCTCTAGTTGGATATCAGGGATATCAAATGAAACACGGCTGTAAAGTTGGTGCAGATGGAAAAGCAACTTGTACAAAGTAACGAAATATAACCCTAGTATAAAGACTAGGGTTATTTTTTACTAAAAAAAATTAATATGGTAGCTAAAGTAATCTCAATAGTTGTATCTATAATTATAATTCTAGTTGTAATTTACTCTTTTACATGGAGTCCATTAGATAAAAATGGTTTTCCAAAGAAAGCGAAAGTTGGCGACATATTCACTAAAGGTAGGGCTCATTATACATTAACAAATAATGGTTGGACCTTAAACACTAATGAAGCTTCAATATGATAGGTAGATTATTATCATTAACAATATCAATAGCTATAGTTCTAGTTTTTATTTATGCTTTTACAAAAAAGTCTAAAGTAAGACTAGATGCAAATGGTTTTCCAATTAATCCAAAAACAGGTGAAACATTTACTATATCAGGCATAGTATATAGTTTTATCAATAACACTTGGACTATAGTAACTAGTAATCCACCAACAGGAATTGGATACCCTAATAACCCTTCAATAGGTCAGGTATTTATTGCGAAAGATGGTACGAGTTACACTTTTACATCAAGTGGATGGGTTTTAATTTCATCATTAACATCTAGTATACTGCCTTGTTACCCAACCAAACCAAAAGGTGGAGATATATGTGATAATTCTGGAGTCAAATGGATATATACTAATAACGGATGGTTACCTAGTAATCCTAATAAAGGTGATGTTGGTATAGCTGTTCATACCAATATAAATAAGAATGGTTTAAAGTATATATATGATATATATAGTGTTAAAGATAAATTCAACAATACAATAGTTAGCATTACAGGATGGTTTCCATTTCAACCAGCTAATCTGCAGAAATATTTTTACAATACAAAAACGTATCAGTTCAATGGTACACAATGGGAGTTCTAATGTTAGAAACAGTAAACCCTAAAACAAGAAGTGTAATCTACCTTTTAATTACAATAGCTGCTATTGTAGGTGTTTGGTTTATAGTTAAAGAAATTAGAGCTTATATTAGAAGAAATAAAGCAAGGAAAAATCCACAAGAAGTAGTAACTGATTCACTTGATGAGTATAATGCGCTAGTCGCTTCTGGGCAATCATTATCTAAACCAAATTCAGATTATAAAGCGGTAACAAATACAATAGAGTCTTTACTTGAAGGTTGCGAGACATCTGGTTCAGAACTTAATGTAGTTGAAAATATAATTACAGTTATAAAGAAACCAATTGACTGGGCTTATTTGAAGTCTGAGTTTGGTGTTAGAGAGATATCAAACTGCGGTTCGTTTGGCGTATCTAAACAAAGTTACGACCTGCCGACATTACTAAAGGACCAATTAGATAGTTCTGGAATATACTCAATAAATATTGATGGTTATAAAAGTACTGGTTGGGCTCTTGAGACAATAAATATCTTAAGAGATTATTTCAAGACAATAAATATAACTATTTAATGAGTCAAAAAAATATATATGTAATTGTTATAGTGGTATTAATAGCTAGTATATCGGCGTTAGTTTATAAATATAGATGTAATATATTCAAATGTACAGTAGATAAACCACAAGGTAGTGTACCTCAGGGTTCTTTAACTACAGAATGGATACCAGAAATGTTTCCATTAAATATAGGTATGTATGGTCCTAAAATAAAAGAGTTACAAAAAGCATTAAAAATAAATGTAGATGGTGAATTTGGTACAGGTACTCAAACTGCAGTTATAAATAAAGGTTATAATCTACCAATAACAGAAGACAGTTATAATGAAATTACTTCAACAGGTGAAAATAATCCAGATATAGGTAAACTTGCAAAAGCTAAAAATCCATTTACATTATTATATTTCCTTAATGGAAATATAAGTACATCAAAAGATAAAGACGAAAGTATAGGTTATATCAAATCAATCTCAGGTAATTACTATTTATTGGATGGAGATATATATAAAGTTAAAAAATCAACAGTATATTTAGTTTAGGGTGAAAAAGAATATACCAGCGATAGTTTCAGTATTTGTTTCTATTGTAGTTGTATTATTTGTAATTTATTTATATAGACGAGGTAGATATAAAGTTGAACAAGGTGAATTGGAAGGTCAAGACATAATAAGTGGAATGGAAACATGGGATTCTAAATCAAATGAAGTTATAAAAAACTTACACCCGAAGATAAAGAAAATAGTAACAGATTTCATTAATGATTTATATAAACAAGGGATTAAATATCGAACATATAGTGGTAATAGGACATTTATAGAACAATCAGAGTTGTATGGAAAAGGTAGAACAGAAGAAGATCTATCTTTGGTCGGAATAGACAAAAAGTATTCAAAGCCTACAGAAAAGATAGTTACTTATGCAAAGCCTGGCTCAAGTTATCATAATTACGGACTAGCTTTTGATGGTGTTGAAGTTAAAGATGGTCAAGCGATTTGGAATAGTAATAATGAACAAAAAATAGTAGATACTGCAAAGGTTTATAATTTATATTGGGGAGGTAATTTTACTAATTTAAAAGATAAACCACACTTTGAATATAAACAGTTTGGAACAATAAGTCAACTTTTAACTTTATATAATTCAGGTAAAAAAGATAATAACGGATACTTAATAGTTTAACTACTTATGACAATAAATGAACTAACAGGATTTTTAGCCTTCATGGTTAAGAATAATCAACAAGGTGTATCAGATGCACTTAAATCATTAGGTTATACACCTTCTTCTACACCTAAAGATATTGTAAATCAATTAATGGATATTTACTATAAGGGTGGAACAGATAAGTTAACTCAGATATTTTCAAGAGTTAAAATAGATAATAAAAATACAAGTAATGAAGAATTAGCTTCAATACGAGA
>Ga0315281_10009893_pt1 | contig 13195 bp, 8 predicted proteins | sample YL17G07_0_MG_FD_204540 | JGI IMG/M metagenome (GOLD analysis project Ga0315281, IMG submission 204540) | Sediment microbial communities from Yellowstone Lake, YNP, Wyoming, USA - YL17G07_0 | ecosystem: Environmental > Aquatic > Freshwater > Lake > Sediment | place: USA: Wyoming | collected... | reverse complement strand
CCGATGATGCGGGCCCGCTCCGGAAGAATAATTGCGATCGGGTCGGTGATCGGGCTGCAGGCGAGCCAGGGGAATGCCGCCTATGGTGCCACCAAGGCGGCGCTGCTGGCCTATGTGCGGACGCTGGCCATCGAAACCGCGCGGCGCGGCATTACGGTGAATTATGTGGCGCCCGGCTTTGTCGATACGGACATGATGGCGCCGTTTTCCGCGTTTCGCGCGCCGACCGAGGGACGAATCCCGGCCGGGCGCTATGCGCGGGCCGAAGAAATCGCCGCGGTGGTGGGGTTCCTTGCTTCCCCGGCGGCGAGCTATATCACCGGGGCCGTGATCCCGGTCGATGGCGGGCTGACCGCCGCGATCGGTGTTCCGCGCACCTGATTTTCGGGATTTTTCGAAACCATGGCCACCATCCGCGCGCTGCAATTGCTCGCCGACCGCGAGATTTTTCTGGGTGACATTTTGGCGCCGCCGCCGCCGGGACCGGGGGAGGTGCAGCTGCGCATCCGCGTGGTCGCGCTGAACCATATCGATGTCTGGGGTTTTAGGGGCATGGCATTTGCCAAGCGGGTTTTTCCGCTGGCCGTGGGTGCCGAGGCCGCTGGTGAAATTGCGGCTGTCGGGCCGGGCGTGACCGGGTTTTCCGTTGGGCAGCGCGTGGTGCCGTTCTCGGCGCTGACTTGCGGGGTTTGTGCGGCTTGTACGAAAGGGCGAGACAATCTTTGCGAGGATGTGGGGGGCGTGCGGGGGTTTCATGTCGATGGGTTCGCGCAGGAACTGACCAATCATCCCGCGCGCCTGGTGGTGCCCGTGCCGGACGGGGTGGATATTCAGGATGCCGCCTGCGTGCCCGTCGCCTACGGCACCGTCGAGCATATGCTGTTCGACAATGCGAAACTGGAGCCCGGAGAAACCATTCTGGTTCATGCCGGGGGGTCGGGGATCGGGTCCATCGCTATTCGCGTGGCGAAGGCGTTGGGCTGTACGGTCATCACCACCGTGGGGTCGGACGAAAAGGCGGTGCAGGCGAAAGCGCTCGGGGCGGATCACGTGATCAATTATCGCACGGATCGGTTCGAGGGGCGGGTGCGTCGCATCACCGGCAAGAAGGGCGTTGACGTGGTGTTCGAGCATGTCGGCGCCGATACGTGGAGCGGATCGCTGCTCAGCCTGAAGCGAGGCGGGCGGCTGGTGACGTGTGGCGCGACCTCCGGCCCTTCCGCCACCATCAACCTGATGCAGCTGTTCCAGCAGCAATACCGCATCATCGGCAGTTTTGGCGCGCCGCTCTCGGCGCTACGCGGAGCGCTGGCGCGGATCGCGGCGGGGGTGCGGCCGGTGATCGATACGGTCTACCCGCTGGAGGCGTTTCAGCAGGGGCTGGCGCGGCTGGAGGGGCGAAAAATTTTCGGCAAGATTCTTGTGACGCTTTGAAGGCGCGCATCGCAGCGTTCGGCGGGTGGGTGCTCGGCTTGATTGTCGTGGCGCTGCTGCGCGTGCTGCGGCGGACCGATCCGGATCGGGCGTCGGATTTTTGCGGTGGCGTGCTGCGTCGCATCGGGCCGTTTCTGCCGGCGCATCGCACCGGGCGCAGGAATTTGCGGGCGGCGTTTCCAGAGCGGGAAAAAGACTGGATCGATGCGACGCTGCGCGATGCCTGGGAGAATCTGGGGCGCGTGGCGGGCGAATATGTGCACCTCGCGCGGATGTGGGATTACGATCCGGACAAACAAGGTGTCGGGAGAATCCGGACCGATGCGGCCGGCGAGGCGTTGTTCCGCGCCCTGCGCGATGACGGCAAGCCGGCGCTGGTGTTCGCGGCGCATCTCGGCAATTGGGAGCTGCCGGCACTGGCGGCGCCGGCGCATGGGCTGGCTTCGGCGGTGGTGTACCGCATGCCGAATAACCGCATGGTGGCGGCGGAGATCGAGACGATTCGCAAGGGCCTGATGGGGCGGCTGATCCGTAGCCGGCCCGAGGCGGTGTTCGAGATGGCGGGGGTGCTGGATCAGGGACTTCATCTCGGCATGCTGGTCGATCAGCATTTTTCGCGGGGCGTAGAGGTCATGTTCTTTGGCCGAAAATGCATGGCGAATCCCGCCATCGCGCGGCTGGCGCGGCAGTTCGATTGCCCGGTGGTCGGCGCGCGGGCGATCCGTCTGCCTGGCAACCGTTTTGTCATTGATGGCACGGGGCCGGTCGATTTGCCGCGCGATGCGGACGGGCGAATCAATGTGCGGGGGGCGACGCAGGTGATCACCGGCATTGTGGAAGGGTGGATCCGGGAATATCCGGGTCAGTGGCTGTGGTTTCACCGGCGGTGGCGCCGGCCCCCGAGGACCCTCCCGAGGAAGATGGAATTTCGGCGGCGACGCGCCTAGATTTCCGTGCCCCGATGATGCGCGGCAAGGAGAAAATCCATGCGATCCTTTTTTCCCCTGCTTTTTCTTGTGGCTTCGGTGCCCGCGTGGGCACAGACCACGGGCCGTGAAAACATTCCCGGCGTGCGCCCGGGGCATGAGCCGGGGGTCGGGCTGTCCTTTCCGCTGTCGCCGGATGCCAGCAATATCGGGCCGAGCGATACGCGGTCCAACATCGCGCCGACGCTGCCGGACCCCGATGTCGGCGAGGAGGCTTCGCCGCGCCAGTTGCTGATGGCCGCGCGCAACGCGCTGGCCGCCGGGCGCACCGGGCAGGCGCAGGAGGCGATGGAGCGGGCGCAGACGCGGCTGCTCGATCGCAGCACGCCGCTGTTCCAGACCGACCGGCCGAGCACCGATCCGGCGGTCGCGCGAATCTCCGAGGCGCTGCGGGCGCTCGGCGCCGGGGATCGCGCGGGCGCGCTGCGGGTGCTCGATGCTACCGTCCCGATGGTCAATTAGCGTCTTGCGGGCACGGGGACGGGGATGAAAATTTCCGCGGCGGCGCGGCTGGCCGGGCGGAATACGATCGGCGAGGCGCTGCGGCGCGCCGCCGCGGTGTTTCGGGACGCGCCGGCGCTGCATTTTCGGGAGCGCACCTGGTCGTTTCATGCGCTGGATGCGGGGGCGGATCGGGTGGCGCGGCGGCTGCTTTCGCTTGGGCTGGTGAAGGGCGACCGCGTGCTGGCCTACGGGAGAAATTCGGATTCTTTCTTGTTGCTGTGGCTGGGCTGCGCGCGGGCGGGGCTTGTGCATGTGCCTGCGAATTACGCGCTGACGGCGGCGGAGTTGGAGTATGTCGCGCGCCAAAGCGGGGCTACGGCGCTGATCCATGATGCGGTGGGGGCTGTCACGGCGGCGCGGGTCGCCGCCGATTGCGCCATCACCCGTGTGGGCACGTTCACGGGGGAGGCGGGCCTCGACATTCTTTCGACGGCACAGGATCCGGCGTGGGATGCGGGGGATGGGGCCGAACTGCCCGACGATGTCACCGACAACGACATCGCGCAGATTCTTTACACGTCCGGCACCACCGGCCTGCCGAAGGGCGCCGCACACGCGCACACGGCGCTGCTGGCACAGTACGCAAGCTGCATCGTGGCCTTCGAATTGCGCGCCGAGGAGCGGGCGCTGGCGGCGCTGCCGCTGTATCACACCGCGCAGATGCACGCCTTCACCATGCCGCTTCTTCTGGTCGGCGCCGAAAGCGTGCTGATAGAAAGTCCGGTGCCGGCCGACTGCCTGGAACTGATCGAGCGGCACAGGCTGAGCAGTTTTTTCGCGCCGCCCACGGTGTGGATCAGCCTGCTGCGGCATGCGGATTTTTCGACGCGCGACCTGACAAGACTGGAAAAAATCTATTATGGGGCGTCGATCATGCCGCTGCCGGTGTTGCGGGAATTGCGCGCCCGGCTGCCCGGCGCAAGACCGTTCCATGCCTATGGGCAGACCGAGATCGCGCCGCTGGGCACCGTGCTGAAGCCGGAGGAACATGATGCGCGGCCGACCTCCGTGGGCAGGCCGGTGCTGAATGTGCGAACGCGCGTCGTTGGCCCGGATATGCAGGACATGAAACCAGGGCAACACGGCGAGATCGTGCATCGCTCGCCGCAACTGCTGCTGTTCTACTGGGACAAGCCGGAGGAAACCGCCGAGGCGTTTTTGGGCGGGTGGTTCCATTCGGGCGATATCGGGTTTTTCGACGAGGACGGATTTCTGTATGTCGTCGATCGGGTGAAGGACGTGATCAATACCGGCGGCGTGCTGGTGGCGAGCCGGGAGGTGGAGGACGCGCTGTTCACGCATCCGGCGGTGTCCGAAGTCGCCGTCATCGCGCTACCCGATGCGAGATGGATCGAGGCGGTGACGGCGGTGGTGGTGCTGCGGCCGGGGCAGCAGGTGGACGAAGCGGCGCTGATCGCGCATGCGCGGGAAACGCTGGCGCCGTTCAAGGTGCCGAAGCGGGTTATTTTTGCCCCAAACCTGCCGAAGAATACCGCCGGGAAACTTCTGAAGCGCGAGCTGCGGGTGACCTATAGCGGGCAGGAATCAGCGGTCATGGGGCTTGGCTCAAGCTGACTGTCTTGGTGGCAAGCCTTCCTCAGCTTCCGGTGAATCTTGGAAGGCGCTTTTCCAGGAAGGCGGTGACGCCCTCGCGGAAATCGGCGGTGGCGGCGCCGCTGACAAACGCCTCGCGCTCGGCCTGCAATTGCGTTTCAAGGTCACGATCGAGCGCGGCGCGCAGCAGCGCCTTGGTGCGGCCGAGCGCCAGGGTTGGGCCCGTGGCCAGGCGATGCGCCAGCTCGCGCGCCTGGTCCATCAGCAGGACCGTCGGCACCACCTGATTGATCAGTCCGAGTTCCAGCGCGGCGCGGGTGCCGACCTCCTCGCCCAACAGGGCAAAACTCCGGGCGCGGCGGAGGCCGAGGACGCGCGGCAGGGCCCAGGTGGCGCCGCAGTCCGGGTTGGCGCCGAGGCGCGTGTAGGCAATGCGGAACCGAGAATCCTCGGCGGCGAGGATGAGGTCCGCCGCCAGCATCATGGAAAGGCCGGCGCCGGCCACCGGGCCGTGCACCGCGGCGATCACCGGGGCGGGCAGCGATGTCAGGATTTTTACCGATTCATGCAGGGCGTCGATGAGTTCGGATACGACTTCCGGGGCGCGCTCGCCGGCCGCGTGGAAGGCAGACAGATCGCCGCCGGCCATGAAGGCGCGGCCCTCGCCGCTGAGCAGGACCGCGCGCACGGTGGGGTCGGCGGCGATGGTGCGGCAGGCATCAAGCAGCGCGTCCGCCATTTCTTGGCTGATGGCGTTCAGGACCAGCGGGCGGTTGAAGCGCAGGGCGGCCACCGCGCCCTCGCGGGTGAACAGAACCGGGGCGTTTGATGTCATGGCCGTGCCTCCCTTTTCTCCCCCGCGCGGACGCGTTCGCGGTGCGCGGTGTAAAGGCCGCTGCCGATGATGATCGTGGCGCCGAGGATCGTCCAGTGATCGGGCAGCGCCGAAAATACGAGAAAGCCGGCGAGGACGGACCAGAGCAGCTGGCCGTAGGAGAACGGCGCGAGGGTGGAGGCCGGCGCGGTGCGATGGGCCAGCACCACCAGCCATTGGCCAACAGAGGAGAGAATGCCCTGCGCGAGGGCAAGCGCGAGCTGCGTCGGGTTGGGCCAGACGAAATCGAACGGCAGCGCCAGGCTGAGCACCAGGAATCCGGTGCAGGCGGTCCAGAGCAGAGTTGTTGCCGTGCGCTCCGTGCCCGCCATCTTGCGCGTCATGATCAGGCCGGCCGCCCAGCAGGTGGAGGAGGCGACGCCGAACAAGGCCGCCGGCTGGAAGGCGCCGGTGCCCGGGCGCATCACCACCAGCACGCCGATCATCCCCACCACCACCGCTGCCCAGCGGCGGATGCCCACGACCTCCCCCAGCAGCGGGATCGACAGGATCGTGACCAGGAGGGGAGCCACGAAGCTGATCGTCGCCGCCTCCGCCAGACCCATGCGCTGGATGCCAAAGACGAACAGCAGCGAGGAAGCAACCAGACAGAGCCCGCGCGCGATCTGCATGCGTGGGGCGCGCACGCGAAAAGCGTCGCCGGGGTTTTGCCATGTCAGCGCCAGCGCCATGAGGGCAAAAATCAGGTAGCGCATCCAGTTGATCTGCACGATCGGCAGGGAGGCGCTGAGGATCTTGGCAATCGTGTCCGCGATGCAGAACACCATCGTCGCGAGGACATAGAGAAGAAGGCCACGCGGCGCGTTTTCAGGTGGAAAAATCATGGAATCCCGTGACCCGCGGAATTCTTTCTCCGCCCGGCGCGGTTTGCGCTAGGCTGGGCATCGATTGCAAGGGAGAAAACCGACATGGCCAGGCATGTTTTCGTCGTCTTCACCAATCCGGTGACCGGACAAGAAAAAACCTACAACGACTGGTACACCAACCAGCATCTGGCGGATGTGCTGAAAGTTCCGGGCTTCGTTTCAGCCCGCCGCTTCCGCCTGAGCGACACGCAGCGCGCGGCGGCACCCCACCCATGGCAGTACATGGCGCTGTACGACATCGAGACCGACGATCTGAAAGGGACACTCGCGACCCTTTCCGAGCGGTCCGGCACGCCGGCGATGGTGCTGAGTGACGCACTGGGGGCCGAACGTGCGGCCTGGGTGTTCGAACCAATTACCCCCGTCGTGATGGCGAAGAAGTAAGGCCAGGGCTCTGCCCTGGACCCGCCAAGGGACAAGTCCCTTCGATGGGTTTCCATGATTCGGAGGTCACGGATGGTGGGCTGATCGACGACCATGCCGACCTCGCTCCTGGGCGGGTGGACGATGGCCCGGCACTGCCGGCGGGAGAAAATCTCCGATGAATTATTGGCAGCGACGCCGCCGGTGCCGATATGACGATCGCCAACACGGAGCCAAGCAAGGTGCCTGAGGACGCGCGAGATACCCCCGTTGCCGACCATAGGCCCGGGAGCATGGCACCGCCGCCCGCGCCTCTGCGGCCGCCGCGGGCCGCCGGCACGCTGCTGGCGGTGGCGCAAGGGGACGCCGTCTCGCCTGTGCTGAATGCGGGCCGACAAGGAGGACCGCATTGAACATCTCTGGGCCGTTCATCGCGCGACCCGTCGCCACCTGGCTGCTTTCTGTCGCCCTGCTGCTGGCGGGTAGCCTGGGCTATCGTGCATTGCCGGTGTCCGCCCTGCCGCAGGTGGATTTTCCGACCATCCAGATCACCACGCAACTGCCCGGCGCCAATCCGGAAACTGCGGCAACCCTGATTACGGCATCGCTCGAGAGACAATTTGGACAGATTCCGGGGCTGCTCAGCATGTCGTCGGACAGCGCCGAGGGCATCAGCCGGATCACCCTGCAATTCGAGCTGACCCGCAACATGGATGCCGCCGCGCAGGATGTGCAGGCGGCAATCAATGCCGCCGCCGGCACGCTGCCCGCCAATCTTCCGTATCCGCCGATCTACAACAAGGTGAACCCGGCGGACGCGCCAATTCTTACCCTTGCGCTAACCTCCGACACGCTGCCGATCGCGCGTCTGTCGGACGCCGCGGATACGTTGCTGCAGCCAAAACTCAGCCAGATCGACGGCGTCGGCAAAGTCACCGTGCAAGGCGGGCTGCGCCCGGCGGTACGCGTGCGGGTGGATCCGGCACGGCTGGCGGCGTATGGTCTTTCGCTTGAAGATGTGCGCACCGCGGTCGCCGCCGCCAACGTGAACGGCGCCAAGGGTGGGTTCGACGGCCCGCGCCAGGCATTTTCGCTTGGTGCCAACGACCAGCTGGTGGTTCCGGAGGCTTACCAGAACCTGGTGATCGCGTGGCGCAACGGCGCGCCCGTGCGCTTGCAAAATGTCGGCAGCGTGCTGAGCGGGGTCGAAAATGCCCGCGTCGGCGCCTGGTATTTTCGCGAGTTCCCCGCCGGGGAGCCGGCCGCGGTGCTGGATATCCAACGCCAGCCCGGCGCCAACATCGTTGAAACGGCGGAGCGCGTGAAGGCAGCCCTGCCGGCGCTGCAACGGGTCATGCCGGGGGGCATAAAACTCAGCATCGTCACCGATCGCACCGAGACCATTCGGGCCTCGGTGCGGGACGTGCAAATCACGCTGGGGATCGCGGTCGGGCTGGTGGTCGCGGTTATTTTTCTGTTCCTGCACAGTTTGCGCGTGACGTTCATTCCCGCCATCGCGCTGCCGCTGTCCATCATCGCGACGTTCGGGGTGATGGCGCTGCTGGGCTATGGGCTCGACAATCTTTCGCTGATGGCGCTGGTCGTGGCGACCGGATTTGTGGTCGACGACGCGATCGTGATGATCGAGAACGTGGTGCGCTATATCGAAGGTGGGGATTCTCCGTTGCGGGCCGCCTATCGCGGCGCCAGCCAGATCGGTTTCACCATCGTGTCGCTGACCGTCTCGCTGATCGCCGTGTTTATTCCGTTGCTGTTCATGAGCGGCGTGGTTGGAAAACTGTTTCATGAATTCGCGGTGACGTTGTCGGTGGCGGTGATCGCTTCCGCCGTGGTGTCGCTGACCTTGACGCCGATGCTGTGCGGGCGACTGCTGCGCCCGGCGCGGGAAGAAAACCCCGGCAGGGTCGCGCGGGTTTCAGAAGCGGGGTTTCGCGCGCTGCTGCGGCTTTATGGCGAAAGTCTGGCGTGGACGCTGCGCCACCAGACATTCATGCTCGCGGTCACATTCGCCACGTTGATCGGCACGATCGGGCTTTATGTCATCGTGCCAAAAGGGTTCTTGCCGCAGCAGGATGCCGGCGTGATCGTCGCGGTGACGGAAGCCGCCGAAAGCGTTTCGGTGGCGCGGCTGGGGGCGTTGCAGAACCGGCTGGCCGAAGCGATCCGTCAGGACCCGGCGGTGGCGGGCGTCGTGTCTTTCGTGGGGGTTGGCAGCATCAACACCACACCCAATGCCGGGCGGCTGACAATCGCGTTGAAACCGCTGCGGGAGCGGGATGCGGCGCCGGCGGTGATCGCGCGGCTGCAACGCCACGTGGCTGGAATTCCTGGCCTGATCGCGTTCTATCAACCGGTGCAGGACATCCAGATCGGCGCGCGCGTCAGCCGCACGCAATACCAGTACACGCTGATGGATACCGACCCGACGGAGCTGGCACTGTGGGCACCGCGCCTGCTGGACCGGCTGGCCGCGTTGCCAGAACTGCGCAACGTGGCGTCCGACCAGCAGAATGGCGGGTTTCGTACGTTCATCCGCGTGGATCGCGACGCGGCGATGCGCATGGGCGTGACGATGCAGGCGGTGCAGGACACGCTATACGACGCATTCGGCCAGCGCCAGATTTCCACCATTTTCGGCCAGGCCAACCAGTATCGCGTCGTCCTGGAAGCCAATCCTGATTGGCAGGCCGACCCGACCTCCCTCAACCGGCTGCGCGTGCCGGGCGCGAACGGCGCGCAGGTGCCGCTGACCGGCATTGCCCGCATCGAGCGCACCCTCTCCCCACTGGTAGTAACGCACCAGGACCAGTTTCCCTCCGCCACGCTGAGTTTTGATGTCGCACAAGGCTATTCGCTGAGCCAGGCCGTGGACGCGATGGCGCGGGCGGAGCGGGAGATCAGCATGCCGAGCACGATCACCGGCCTCTATTCCGGCGATGCGGCGGAATTTCGCCGTGCTCTGGACAGCGCGCCGTGGCTGCTGCTGGCCTCCGTCATCGTGATCTACATCGTGCTGGGTGTGCTCTATGAAAGCTGGATCCATCCGCTGACGATTCTTTCCACCCTGCCCTCGGCCGGGATTGGCGCGCTGCTGGCGCTGATGCTGTGCGGGCTTGATCTGTCTCTCGTGGCCCTGGTGGGCGTGGTGCTGCTGATGGGCATCGTGAAGAAGAACGCGATCATGATGGTGGATTTCGCCATCGAGGCCGAACGCACACGCGGGCTGACGCCAGAGGCCGCGATCGAGGAAGCCTGCCGGCTGCGCTTCCGGCCGATCACCATGACCACCGCCGCCGCCCTGCTCGGCTCTCTTCCTCTTGTGCTGGAGCACGGCGTTGGCTCCGAGCTGCGCTACCCGCTGGGGGTAACGATCATCGGCGGCCTGCTGCTGAGCCAGTTTCTCACGCTCTACACCACGCCGGTGATCTACCTGGCACTCGACCGGCTGCGTGCCCGCATCGCCGGCGCGCGCGCCGCAGCCATGCCGGCGGAATGACCGCATGAAATTTTCCGCGCCCTTCATCGCCCGGCCAATCGCAACCATGCTCCTCGCGTTCGGTCTTCTTCTCGCTGGGCTGGTTGCGCATCATTTCCTGCCGGTGGCGCCGCTGCCAAAAGTCGATATTCCCACCATCGTGGTCTTCGCCGCCCGCCCCGGCGCCGATCCAGAGACGATGGCCAATTCCATCGCCGCACCGCTGGAACGACGCCTGGGCGAAATCGCCGGAGTGACGGAGATCACCTCCACCTCCTCCCTGGGCAACAGCTCGGTGGTAATCCAGTTCGATATCGGCCGCGACGTGGATGGCGCGGCGCGCGATGTGCAGGCGGCCATCAACGCGGCCGCGACCGATCTGCCATCGGATCTGCCGACCCGCCCGTACTACCGCAAAGTCAATCCCGCCGACACGCCGATCCTGACCATCGCGCTGACCTCCGACACGCTGCCGACGGCGCAGATCTACGACGCGGTGGACAGCATCCTGGCGCAGCGCCTGTCGCAGGTGGAAGGCGTTTCCCAGGTGAGCGTCGCCGGCGCCGAAAAACCGGCGGTGCGCATCCAGCTTGACCCCGTGCGCCTGGCTGCCACGGGGCTTGCGGCGCAGGATGTTTTTGCCAGCGTGCGCGCCGCCAACACGCTGGGCCCGACCGGCGGTTTTGCAGGCACGGCGCGCGCCGAGACGATCGGCCTGAACAGCCAGATCTCCCAGGCGGCGGATTTTCGTGCGTTGGTGCTGCGCGCCGGCAATGGTGCCATCCTGCGGCTATCCGATGTTGCCACGGTGATCAATGCCACCGCCAATTCCCGCCTCGCCGCCTGGATGGGAACACAGCCAGCGATCCTGGTGCAGATCAGCAAGGAAGCCGGCGCCAACGTGATCGAGACGGTGGACCGCATCCGCGACCTGCTGCCGCAGATCATGCGCTGGATGCCGCCGGATATTCAGGCAACGGTCACCATGGACCGCACCACCACGATCCGCGCCAGCGTGGCCGACATCCAGTACACGCTGCTGATCACGATCGCCCTCGTGCTGCTGGTTGTTCTCGTGTTCATGCGCCGCCTGGTGCCGACGCTGGCCGCCGCGGTCACCGTGCCGCTGTCGCTCTGCGGGACGCTCGCAGGCATGTGGTTTTGTGGTTACTCGCTCAATAATTTTACCTTGATGGCGCTGACGATCTCGGTGGGTTTCGTGGTCGACGACGCCATCGTGATGATCGAAAATATCTTTCGTCATGCCGAGCAGGGAAAAAAACCGCTGCGGGCGGCGCTGGATGGGGCAAGGCAGATCGGTTTCACCGTGGTGTCCATCTCTCTTTCCCTGGTGGCGGTGTTCATCCCGATCCTCTTCATGGGCGGCGTGCTGGGGCGGCTGTTCCGCGAATTCGCGGTGACCATGACGATGGCCATCGCGATCTCCGCCATCGTGTCGCTGAGCCTGACGCCGATGATCTGTGGCCGGTTCATCCGCGCGGAAACGCTGCAAGGTTTGCCCGGCGGCATCTGGGGTAACGTGGACCGGGCGGTGGAGCGCGCTTTCCAGCGCCTGCAACATGGCTATGCACGCAGCCTGGACATCGCCTTGCGCCATCGCGGCTTCATGCTGCTGGTGATGCTGACCACCATCGCGCTGACCGCGCGGCTTTATACCACCGTGCCAAAAGGCTTTCTGCCGGTGCAGGATACCGGCCTGCTCGCGGGCAGCACCATCGCCTCCCCCGATATTTCGTTCCAATCCATGCGGCAGCGGTCCCTGGACGTGGTCGCCACCATTCTGGCCGATCCGGCGGTGGCGACGGTGACATCCTCCGTGGGCGTCGGCAGCGGGTGGAGTACGATGAACCGGTCCTTCATGTTCATCAGCCTGAAACCCCTGGCCGAGCGCCGGGTTTCCGCCGAAGCGGTGATCAATCGCCTGCGTGTGCCATTGGCGCGCATCGCCGGCGTGCAAACGGTGCTGTTCGCATCGCAGGATCTTCGCGGTGGCGGACGCATCGGCGGCGCGCAGTTCCAGTTCGCGCTGATCGGCGATGATCTTCCCTCCCTGCGGCGCTGGGGTCTGGCGCTGGAGGACGCCCTGCGGGCCGTGCCCGAACTGACGGATGTGAGCAGCGACCAGGATCGCGCGGCGCCGCAGGTGAATGTGGAGATCGACCGGGATGCCGCGGCACGGCTCGGCGTTTCGGTGGTGGCGATCGACAACGCGCTGAACAACGCCTATTCGCAGCGCCAGGTTTCCATCATCTACACCCAGCGCAACCAGTATCGCGTGGTGCTGGAATCGGAGCCACGGCTACAGGCGGATCCGTCCTTGCTGGACCATCTTTATGTTGGTGCCACCGGTGGCAAGCAGGTGCCCCTGGCGGCGGTCGCGCGCTTCTGGCGGGGCAACGCACCCCTGGCGGTGCGCCACCAGGGACAGTTTCCAGCGGCAACGCTCAGTTTCAACCTGGCCCCCGGCATGTCATTGGGCGAGGCTACCGATCTGGTCACGCGCACGGCGGAAGGCTTGCGCATGCCGGATGGGCTGCGCACCGAATTTGCCGGGAACGCGCGGTACCTGCGCGATTCCCTGGCCTCGCAGCCGCTGCTGATCGCGGCGGCGTTGCTGGCGATCTACATTGTTCTGGGCGTGCTGTACGAAAGCTGGCTGCATCCGCTGACCATTGTCTCCACGCTGCCCTCGGCCGGTCTGGGCGCGCTGCTGGCGCTGCTGATCACCGGGACGGAACTTTCCGTCATGGGCATCATCGGCATTCTGCTTCTCATGGGCATCGTGAAGAAGAACGCGATCATGATGGTGGATTTTGCGCTGGAGCAGGAACGCCTGCACGGCCTGTCGCCCGACGACGCCATCCGCGCCGCCTGCCTGGAACGGTTTCGCCCGATCATGATGACGACCCTCGCGACTTTGCTGGGTGCGATGCCGCTGGCCTTCGCGTTCGGCGCCGGCGCGGAACTGCGCCGCCCGCTGGGCATCGCCATCATGGGGGGTCTGATCGTCTCCCAGATGCTGACGCTCTACACCACGCCGGTCGTGTATCTCGCGCTGGAACGGCTGGCCGGAAAA
>Ga0315281_10009892_pt1 | contig 13195 bp, 11 predicted proteins | sample YL17G07_0_MG_FD_204540 | JGI IMG/M metagenome (GOLD analysis project Ga0315281, IMG submission 204540) | Sediment microbial communities from Yellowstone Lake, YNP, Wyoming, USA - YL17G07_0 | ecosystem: Environmental > Aquatic > Freshwater > Lake > Sediment | place: USA: Wyoming | collected... | reverse complement strand
GCCTCAAAGACGGCGTGGCCACTTTCGAGCAACGCCACGATTATTTTTGGAACCGTCGCGGGCGGGCAGTGGAATTCCAGCCGGACCACCGAATCCACGAAGAAGCGGAGTCTTTCGACCAATTCCAACGAAGGCCGGCCGGAGAACGCGAGCAAGACTTCGCGCGCGGTAGAGGCGAGGGACTCCACCTCCGCAGGGATGAGGTTATCCCGGGCGTTGTCCATCATCGTTCCTTTCTTTGCCGCCAAAGAAGCGCAAGGCGCGGAGCCACGAATTTTTCTCGCCCTCGGTCATGCCTTCTTCGCGGCGGTCCCAGGCGTGCTTGCCCACGTAGCCCTCCAGGTCGGCGCGCAGACCGGCGAGGCGTTCCAGCGCATCGCGCGCCAGGAAGAGCGCCCCGGCCTCGGTCTCAGGTTCAACGGTTTCGAGCGACTGCCGGAGGTGGCGCAAACACAATCGGTCGGAATGCAAATACCAGTCGCGGAAGTCCGGCTCCGCATCCGCGAGGCCCTCCAACAACCAATGCAAATGGGCTTGCTCAGTTTGCTCGGACGATTGGCACACACGGCAGGCGGCCTGCGGTTGAAGTTCGTCGGGAAAGGGCAAGTGGCGCGGGCGCTGGAGGAGCCGCTTGCGCCGCGCCGGGCGTTGCGTGGATTCCGCGCGTTTCAGGTAGCGCGCGAGGCGATTGTGGACGACCTGCGCGAGGCTTTCATAGATGATGCCGTTGCCCAGCGCGTCGCCGAAGTGACCGCTTTCCATGCGCCCCATTTGCCAGACGTGCCGAGGGCAGAAGCCCAGCGACGCGACGATGTGCGAGCGCGTGCTCCCGTCGTTGACGTACTCGTGGAGCAAAAAGTACAGGTATTTGTATTCGGCCTCGTCGCGCACCCGGCAGAGGGGACAGCCCACCTGTTGCATAGCGAGTTTGAGGTCTACGGCGACCAGTCCGGGTTTCATCGCACGCCAGCCTGCCCGACCATTTGCGCGATGGCGCGCGACCAGCTGTCGCCTTCCGCTCCCATCGCTTCGTCGCGAAAACGGTAATCACATTTGCGAATGAACTCGGCCAGTTCCGCCCGCAGGCTCGCCAGTTTTTCTTGCGCGAGGGCCGTGAGCAGTGTGAACGCCGTTTCGTCGTGCGTTAATTCGAAAGCGCGGCGCAGGTGGGGGAGGCACAAGCCGGCGGAGGCCTTGAGCGCCGCTTGCATTTGCGGGCCGTCGGCCAGCGCGTCGAGCATAGCACTGAGCGCGATGGCCTCCATCCGGGCGCGGTGCGCGCAGGCGGGGCATTCCGTCTCGGGCTGGAGGCGGCGCACGGCGTCTTCGCTGGCGAACGCGGGCTTGTCCGGGTCGAGCATTTCCTGCGCCTGGCGGAGCGAGAACGTGTTGGGCCGCTGAAAGCGGGCCTCTTGTAGTTCGCGCATCATTCGGCCGAGCAGGTCGTGGTAAATGATGGCGATGCCGAGCGGCGCGCCTCCGCCAGTATCCGGCAATCGCCAAGCGTGTTCATTGCAGAACCCCAGTGATTGGTGCAGTACCTCGCGCGTGCCGGTGTCGTTCACGTCCTCGTACATCAGGGCGTCCAGGTACCCGTTGACCCACTTCTCGGACAAACGGCACAGAGGACAGTCCGGCAAACCGCAGGCCTCGATGACGAGATAATAGCTGAAGGGAGTCGGGTTTTTCATCATGGCAAATAAAAAAGCCTCTACCGGGGACGGATGTCCGCAGTAGAGGCTATCAGCCGAAGGATGGCGGCGGTTGGCCTGCCAACACAAATGGCAGGTCGGCGAGCCTCATCGCCTTGAAGTTGTAGCGAAATTATAGCACAACCCCTGGGCAATCGTGTCTTATGCGGCGGTTAATCGTGCCTCAACTTTGTCCATCACTTCCCGATACGCTTCTTCCAATTCGATATCAGTGGTTCCAATGTAACGTTGGGTCGTGGTCATATTGCGGTGCCGCGCCAGGAGCTGGGCCTTGCGTAAATCGTGATGGCGATTATAGATCCGCCGGACAAAGTAGCGTCGTAGCCCATGCGGCGTTACGCGTCCACGCAACACTTTTTTCCTCTGCTTTCCGTCAGTCGCATCGGGATCAGCCAGGCGGTAATCTGCGCCAAACACATCCTGGTTGGCCTGTTCCAACATTTGCCGCGCGCCGGCTTCCGTCCAGGGGCGCACTAGAGCCGTCTTGCGCTTCCGTTTCGCGTTCAAATCGGCCAGGCGGCTGTGCTGGGCGAACACTGGCAACTGCTCCGGCTTGAGCCTGCTCTTCGCGTCCAGGTCTGCGCGCACGCGATGGTAGGCGCGGATCGCACTCCAGGCGTTTTTCGAGAGACGAATCACAGCCTCGCGGCCACCCTTGATTTTTAACGCGAATTGCAAATTGCGCGGCGACACCTGGGCCAGGTGGGACAGACGCAAACGGCAAGCTTCCGAGACTCGCAATCCGGTATCGGCCAGCAACACCAGGAAGGCGCGATACGACCCAATCCGTTTCAATCTCAGCGGCCGCGGTCTGGGTAATTTGAATTTTTGCTCGGCTTTCCACGACGGCAAAGAAGTCCCGGAGCGCTTTTCGATATGACCGATGGGTATGTTGAGCGTTAGCGCCTTTGGATTTGCGTTCAATTTTCGCCAGAAAACTTCCAGCGGCCGTGTGAAGCGATTGTTTGGGCATGGCAGTGGCAGAGTTCGGGTCTGTCGGGGGGATATTCTCTAACACGCGATAATGTCTCTTATCGCCTATAGTACCATGGGGCCCAGAAATCGGACAAATTCCAAGTGGCATGACGTTGGTCGCCTGCCCAGCCTATTCGTCAACCCGGCAATTGGGAGGTCCGCCTTCGATGTCCAGCATCTTGGAAATGGTTTACCCGGGCGGGAGAGTGCTGGCTCCCGTGGAAGTTGGCGAAGAGGAAGTAGGCTTACGAAGTGATGGTCAGTTGTATCGGTAGCCCAGGCAAGCCTCCGGAAAGGATTGGCCCGTAGGTAACATAATTCTTAGAGATGTGGATACTTTTTGCCCGTATCTTGAATATACCCCATTATGGCATTAGAAGAAATCACGAGCATCTCAGATATTCAGAGCCTGGTCATTTCTGGATTTAATAACTGGAAACAGTACGGCGAAGTTACGGTAACAGAAAGCGCTGACTTGCTCATCTTCAACTACAACCCCAAGGCGCAATACGAAGGTCGTTGGAATTTCTTTGAGCGTGTCAGTCGCGGTCTAATAATCCAGCGCCATACGGGCGAAATCGTGGCTCGCGCTTTCGATAAATTCTTCAATTGGTTTGAAAACGGGCGCAGGTCCAGCGGGCATATTGTTTCCATCACGGAGAAAACGGACGGATCGCTCGGAATCTTGTATCGCATCAATGGCGATTATCACATTGCGACACGCGGCTCCTTTCACAGTGAGCAAGCTCAATGGGCGACTAAATACCTCAGGGACAACTTCAACCTTTCAGATTTGCCAAAAGAAATCACGCTGTTGTTCGAGATTGTTTATCCCGAAAATTCTGATGCCCATGGGCTTGACCCAACGTGAACTGGCTGATGCAATTCACGTCCCTTATCAGCGCATAAACGAGATTGTCAATGGCCGGAGGGGAATAACTCCGAGCACGGCTTTGCGGCCAGCGAAATTTTTTGAGATGTCCGCCGATTTTTGGATGAACCTGCAATTGCGCTGGGATCTCTATTACGCTGAACAAACTGAAGGCCATGAGTTGAAAAGCATCCGGCCCCACGTCGCCACTGCGCGGCACACTTAAGTGTGCCGTAATCACCCACCATTCACTCACCGGCGCGTAATAAACGCCGTGAACAAATCAAAGAACTGAATCAAAAGCGGCTGAGACAAAATCTCAGTCGCTTTAATTTGGGGAGTGTGTTTTCGATAGTCGCAGTGCTCCCCTCAATTGAAGTGCACCTACAACCAACCTCTCCTGTAAGCCATTTGACGCATAACTGAGTTTTCGCTATCATTGTCAAGACTCAGTTAGACAATTTGACCTGCGACAAACGAGGATAACCTGCCATGAAGTTTGTTGACCGTCAGCCCGAACTCCAGCAATTGAATGATTTCTATCGGCGGGGACAAGCTGGCCTGCTGGTCCTCTACGGACGCCGCCGCGTGGGCAAGACCAGCCTGCTCTCTCATTGGCTAGACCGGTTGGCCGCCAACCATCGCACGACCACTGCAAATACGCTCTTCTGGACGGCCACCACTCAAGGAATCACTTACCAGTTGCGCGATTTCTCCCAAGCGCTCCTGCGCATGGACCCGCGTCTCACCACGGTTCCCACCCCAGATTTCACTCTCCCTAACTGGGATGCCGCCTTCGGCTATCTGGCGGATCTGGCGGCTTTGCACTCGCCCACCGCGCCGCTCGTCGCCGTTATCGACGAGTTCACCTATTTGGTGCAAAGTGACCCGGCCATTGTCAGCATCCTGCAACGGGTATGGGACCATCGCCTGTCACGCCTCCAGAGTCTCCGCCTGATTCTCAGCGGCTCGCTGGTGGGCATTATGGAGAAGAAGGTGCTCTCCGGACAATCCCCCCTGTATGGCCGGGCGACCTCGTTGCGGCAGCTACGCCCACTGGCCTTTGGCACGCTCGCCGAGATTTTCCCGGCCTGGTCTCCAGCGGAACGGGTCGCGACGTACGCGGTTTGCGGCGGCATCCCCTCGTATCTGGACTTGTTCACTGACTCCAAGGGTTTCTCCCAGAGTTTGCGCGATCGCGGCCTGGTGCCGGGCAGCATCTTGTTGGGTGATGCGGCTTTATTGCTCAACGAGCGGCTGAGTGATACTTTTGTCTATTCATCGGTGTTGGGCGCGGTCGCGAGCGGCTTTCACGCATGGACCGAGATCGCCCGCATGGCTGGCGTACCGGAAGGCAATCTGGGGCACTACATTCACACGCTTCAAGCGCTGGGCATGATTGAGCGGCGCGACCCGGTGCTGGCGGAGGTTGGTGGGCGACGCGGGCGCTACCATGTGAGCGACCCGTTTCTACGGTTCTACTATCGCTTCATCCTGCCGCACCGGACGGCCATCGAGCGCGGCGAAATCACGCAGGCGCTGAAGATCATCACCGAAGATTTGCGCGCTTTCATCGGCACGTACGTGTTCGAGGAGTTATGCCGCGAGTGGGTGCTCGTCGAAGCCGACCGCGGTCAGTTGGGTTTCTCGCCAGAACAGGTCGGCGCCTATTGGGCTCAACGCCGCGACGAGACGGTCCAGCTGGATGTGGTGGCCGCCAGTCGGCGGGACAAGCACCTGTTCATTGGCGAGGCTAAATGGGGCGAGAAGCCCGTGGCGCGCGACGTCCTCACCGATTTGATTCAACGCAGTCAGCGGATGCCACAAGTCGCCGAGGGCTGGCCGACGACCTATGCGCTTTTTGCCCGGGCCGGTTTCACAGCCGCCACCCGGGTGGCGGCTGCGGCAATGGGCGCTCGCCTTGTTAGCCTCGACGAGATTGAAGGGACGCTCCGAAGCACCACCGGCTAAAGCCGTCGGAACCGTCATGCCAATCTCCAGCCAGCACGCATCGCCGTTGAAAGCGCCGCTCCCAAAATCTAATTCCTGCGAGAACAATCCATTGGCAACGGCAATGGAGGAGGCCGAGATGGTACTGCCGACCTGCCCGATGATGTCGGTCCCGTTGTTGTCGAATAATTTGAATGTGAACGCGCCAGTAGCGCTGACCGGCGTTCCGCTCTTGATCAGCTGTTCCTCATAAGTGAACCCGGTGCGGGTTGTGTGCTAGAGCGTGTAGGTCGTGGCGCTAACGAGGCTACCGCTCGCGTTCATCAGCAGAAGCGCGAGCACGGTCACTTGCGTCGGCAGAAGAGTGCGACGATTCAGGGGGGCGGTCTTCTTTCAAACTAATCGCGGCGAAGCACATGCCGCAGAGTCTGCGCCACTTCTTCTAAAGCCGCTGTCTTTTCGATAAATCGGTCGGCCCCGGCGCTAAACGCCAGGGCGCGAGTTTTCTCGTCGGCGTAAACGCTCATGATGACGATGGCTGGAGGCTGTTCGAGGGCCTTAATCGCACGGGTGGCCGCGAGACCGTCGCCGCCGGGCATTTCAATGTCCATCAACACCACGTCAGGTCGGAGGGTTGACACCACCGCCAGAGCCGCGCGTCCATCGTGGGCCTCACCTACCACCGCAAGGCCCGGTTGGTCTTCCAAAAACAGGCGGAGTCCTTCGCGCACGGCTGGAACGTCGTCCACAATCAGCACCCGCACCAGAGGGTTGGCCGAAGGCGTCGAGGAATTCACAGAGCCTGTTACCCCTAGCGAGCAATCAACGGTAGATACAGATTGAAGCCGATGGCCGTGAGCGTCACCGTGACCGTGCTGTTGAGGGGCAGTGGGTCGGGATTATCTCCGGCTAGATAAAGCATCTGGGAAAATACGCCCCCCCGCGTAGGCGTGAACGTGAGCGTGACGGTAATCGTTGTTGCCGGGCTGATGGTTGAGAGTGAGCAGAAAAGCAAAGTGCTGGCCGTGCAGGAGCCGTAGTCTATTTCGCTAAACGTCACAGCGGCAGGCAAAGTAGCGGTCAGCACTGTCCCGGATGATTCGAAAGTTGAATCGGTGTTGGTTATCAGGACGGTGTAACTCAGCGCGCTTCCGAAAGTTACTGGCGCTGGATTGGCGACCAGACTCATGACCAGATCAACATCAGCGACGGGGAAAGTGTTGTAGCTGGCGTTGTTGTCGGTCATTTGCGGGTCGTTTGCCTGCGCGGTGACGAGGGCCGTGTTGTTGAAAGCGCTCAACGAACTGGGCGCAGTCACGACCAGCGTGATGGACAACGTGGCATCGCGCGGCAAATTCGCCAGGAGACAGACAACTTTGGAAATGTTTAAGGCACACCCGGCTGAGGCGGATTTGAAAGTGACATTGCTGGGCAGGGTGTCGGTCAGGATGACGTTGGTCGCTAGGGAGGGGCCGTTATTCGTCACGGCCAACGTATAAGTCACTGCGGTATTAACTTTGGCTGGTGTGGGCGCGGCAGTCATTTCCAGCGCCAAATCTGCTTCGGCGTTCACTGTCGTTGTTTGGCTGGCCTGATTGTTGCTGGCATTGACATCAGGCGAACCGGAGAGCGTGGCCGAGTTGGTCAGCGTCCCGGTCGTGGTGGGCGTCACGACGACCGTAATCGTCACGACCGTGTTCGCGGCGAGACTGCCCAGATTGCACAGCACCGGGCCGGAGCCGCTACAACTGCCCGCCGTGGTCGCTACCGATTTGAAACTGACATTGAGCGGCAGAGTGTCGGTGAGGCGCACGTTGCTCGCCAGCGAGGAACCGTTGAGGACGTTGAGGGTATAAGTGAGCGGCAATCCCGAAATCGCCGGGTCGGGCGCATCTGTCATGACGAGCGAAATGTCGGGGGCGGAGTTAACCGTGGTCGCTTCCGAGGCGCTGTTGTTGGCGGGTGTGGGGTCGGCTTCGTTGCTGGAGACAAACACCGTATTGGCAATGTTCCCGCTGGTGAGAGGGGTGACGGTCAGGGTGAGGTCCGTCGTAGCATTCAGGGCCAGTGTCCCTACGGTACAAGTGATGGATGCGCCACTACTCGCGCAAGTGCCCTGGCTGGCTGTGGCGGCGATGAGGATCACGTTGCCCGGTAAGACATCGGTGAGGACAACCCCCGTGGCCGGGTGCGGCCCGAAGTTGGTCATGACCACCGTGTAGGTCAACTGGTTTCCCGCCGTAACTGGATCAACGATATCTTTCAGGCTGACGGCGAGGTTCGCGGTTCCTCGTTCAAACGCGCCGATGTCGCACGCGCCCCCCACCGGACGCAGAAAGCCGCGTTGGTCAGTGGTGAGCGTAACACCATTTTGATTTTTGCAACCGCTGGGGTCACCGGCATCGAGAACCGGGCTGGCGGCTTGGGGCGCGCGAGTGAATGTGGGGCCGCCATTATCTTGCAAGGGGCCAAGCAAAGCCGAACCGCTGAGGTCGGTGCCGACTCCGGTACAAAGCGCGCCGAAGAGATTATGCCCCGTGGAGACAAACGTTCCACCATTACTACTGCAGTCAGAAGCTGTGCCACCACTACCGAGATTATCGGCCAGAATACTATTGGTCACGGTCACGGCTCCACCATCGACCCTAAGGCCCCCTCCAAAGCCATTACTGTTGAGGTCGCTATCGGCGGTGTTATAAGCGATCGTTGAGTTGTAAATTTTGAGAGTGGGCAAAGTGTGCCGAATATAAATCGCCCCGCCGCTCGCGGTGCTGGTGTTGCCGCTCAGGGTGCTGTTGATAACTTTCACCGTGGTGGTGGCTAACCCGGCGATGGCCAGCGCGCCGCCGTTGACGGCCGAATTGCCGCTGAGAGTGCTATCCATGATGTCGACGATGAGCGTGGAACCGTTACTGAACGTTGCAATGGCCCCGCCATCACTACTCGGGGCGCTATTGCCGCTGAGAGTGCTACTGATAATGGTGGTCACGCTACCGGGACTGGCGCTGATGGCGCCGCCGTTATTACCGGTAGTAGCGGTGTTGTTGCTAAGGAGGCTACGGGTTAACGTGACCGTGCCATTGGTGCTAATGCCGCCGCCGCCACCAGCAGTGTTGCCGCTAATCGTGCTATCGGTAATATCCAGACTGGCATCACTCGAAACAGTGAGACCCGATTCGCTATTACCGGAAACGGTGGTGGTGTTGAGCGTGCCCTGACCGCTCGCCATGTATAAACCCCCTCCGCCTGTCGGGGCCGTGTTATTGGAAATCGTGCTGTTGGACACGGTTAGAACGCCAGTGTTAAAGTAAATTCCGCCGCCTAAACTAGATTGCGCGTTGTTATTGCTGACCGTGCTAGAAAGCACGGTGGTATTGCCGTTCTGGCTGAAGATTCCCCCCCCGCCGTCGCTGAAGTTGTTAGTGAGGGTTACATTGATCAGGCTGACCGTGCCGCCATTGTTGAACAGTCCGCCACCATTCGATCCGGAGTTGCCACCGCTAATGGTCAGATTTTGGATGACAACCGTCGGCGAGATAACATGAAAAATGCGGTCAACCACGGTGGTGGTGATGATCGTCGTCGCCGCGCCACTCCCAATGATGGTCAGGTCATCGAGAATGTCGAGGTCGCCACCGGCGGCAGCGTCTTCGTTGGCCGAACCCGTCGAGAGCACGTAAGTCCCGGCGAGCAAGGTGATGGTGTCGGCTCCGCTCCCAGCGGTACAACTATCAATTGCCGAGTCGAGATTGGCCGATTGAACGGCTTCGCGCAGAGAGCAAAAACCATCGCTGGAGTTGCCTTCGATGAAGGTGTTGACGGTGATGGAAGCGGCGTGCACCGGCCGCGCACTCGCTACGAACCACCCGCCTAAGGCTAAAGCCAAACTCACTAGCCAACGCGCAATTAAATTCATTCGACGCGACATGGTATCTCTCCGAAAGAAGATAGGGATAATCCATATTAAACCTACACCTGAGGCACGGCACCTGTCTCGGGCTATGTCTTTGAGTATGACTTTAGAGGGGTGTGGCGGGAGAGCCGTTAACGGGCGGGGCGGCCCAAACCTTGTTGCACGGCATACACTGCCGCTTGGGTGCGGTCGTGCAGGTCCAGTTTGGCGAGGATGTGGCTGACATGCCCCTTGACCGTGCCTTCGGTGATGTTCAGGCTCGCGGCGATTTCGCGGTTGCTTTGCCCTTGCGCGATGAGCGCCAACACCTCGCGCTCGCGGTCAGTGAGGGCTTCGAGCGCCGGGGCGGTCATGTGGCGCACCAAGCGGCGCTGGGCCTCGGGGTGCAACACCGGTTCATCCCGGGCGGCGTGTTCGATGGCGCTGATTAAATCGGCTTGCAACACATCCTTGAGCAAGTAGCCGGTTGCGCCCGCTTGGATGGCGGTCACCACGTTGTCGTCGGCGAAGGAGGTGAGAATGAGCACGCGCGGCGGGCCGGGTTGGGCGCGCAGACGCCGCAAAACTTCTATTCCATCGAGGCCGGGCAAAACCAAATCGAGCAAGACCACATCGGGGTGCAGGCGCTCGGCTTGGTCCAAGGCGCTGGGACCGTCGGCGGCCTCGTCCACAATGGTTAAGGTCGGCGCGTCGCCAAGCAATAAGTGCAGGCCTTCGCGCACGATGGTGTGGTCATCAACGATCAGCAAACGAATGGGCATGGGAATTACGGGGATGGACGCGGCAATGTCACTCGCACGGTTGTGCCGTCTCCCGGTTGCGATTGTACTTCAATCCGCCCGCCCAGCCGCTCGGCGCGCTCGCGCATGCTCGTCAACCCGAGGCCGCCCGAGCCGCCGCTCACGCGGAGGGGCGCACCCTGCGTGGGATCGAAGCCCTGCCCGTCATCGGCAATGGTCACGCGCCAATGGGTAGCGGTTGGTTCGAGGGAGACGCGCACCTGTTTGGCGCGCGCGTGCTTCGCCACGTTATTCAAGGCCTCTTGCACCACGCGATAAATCGTCTCTTCGTAATCCGGGGGTTGCGGCACATACGCCTCGGCTTGCAATTCGATGCTTAAATTCTCGCGCACCGCCACGCGTTCGATTTGCTTGTGTAGCGCTGGGAGCAGGCCCTCGCGGATGGCGCTCTCGTGGCGGAGTTCGGCGAGGAGGGCGCGCATCTCGCCCAGGGCTTGTTGGCTCAAATCCACCACGCGCCCAATGCGCCGCTCCCCTTCGGTTGGATCACGCCGATAAGCTGGCGCGATGGCTTGCGCGATCAGCGTGATGCTAAAGATGAGTTGCGTCACCGAGTCGTGTAAATCGCGCGCGAGACGTTGGCGCTCTTCCAGGACGGCGGCCACTTGGGCGCGCGCATATAGCGCCGCATTCTCCAAGGCGATGGCGAGTTGGTCAACGACAATCAGCAGGCCGGTCACATCGGCTTCGGTGAACGGGCGCGCCCCGGCGGCGTCGAGCACGCCCCACAATTTATCACCCAACAAAATGGGCATCGCCAGTTCGGCCACAATGTCCGCGCCCGGCACCGCAATGTAACGCGGGTCGGCGGTGACATCATTGACGAGTTCGGGCGCGCGTTGCCGCGCGGCGACACCTAGCAAACCGTGTGTCACCGATTGGCGATAGCCGGGCGTTTCGAGAGAGAGCCAGCGACTCGCCCGCGCGCGTTGCACCAGCCACGCCGGGTCGGCGGGGTCGAGTAAAAAAATTGAAACGTGGTCGTAGCCCAAATATTTGTGCACCGCCTGGGCGGTGGTCGCCAGCAGTTCGGCGGGGTCCAGGTGCGCGGTGATGAGCTGGCTCACGCGGGCGATGAGGGCGAGGCGCGCGGTACGCTCTTTTTCGCGCTCAAAGCGGCGCACGCTTTCAAGCGCCCCGGCGATCTGGTTGGCCGAAGACTGGAAGAGGCGCAGTTCGGATTCCGTCCAGAGATGCGGCTCCGAATGCGAGAGGATGAGATTGCCAATGCGCTGGCGGCCAGCGATGAGCGGGATGAGCGCGATGGCCGGGCGGCCGCTGGCCTCCTGCTCGCGGCGCAGAGTCTCCGGTACGCGCGGGTCGGCGTGAACGTCGGCGATGGCGACGGTTTGACCGTTGTCGAGCAGAGGGTTGAGGGCGTCGTCGCTGGTGGGCACGGACACGTCGGCGGCTTGCACGCCCACGCCCGGCTCGAAGTAATAGGCGACGTGAAAATTGAGCGGCTGGCCCGCCGAATCGAAATCGTGGAAGAGCGCAATCGTGCCGCGATAGACGCTGTGCCCGACGATTTCTTCGAGCGCGGCGCGCAGGACTTCGTCCGCCGTTTGGGCGAGGCTGAGACGCTGGCTGAGATTGTGGAGAATGGAGAGTTGTTGCAGTGTGGCTTGCGTGTCGGCGAAGAGTCGCGCGTTGTGAATGGCGACGGCGAGTTGGTCGGCGAGGGCTTCGAGAATTTGCACGTCCTCCTGAGAGAATGCGCCGGTTTGCTGGTCTTCCACGTCCAGCACGCCGATGATGTCCGACCCCGAGCGGAGGGGGACGCTCAACTCACTGCCCGGGTCCCAGCCGCCCGGCGCACGGACGTAATCAGGGTCAAGCGTCACGTCGTTGGCGAGTTGAGTCTGCCCGGTGCGCGCGGCCCGACCAATCAGGCCGCGCTGAATCGAAAGACGGTCGCCGATGGGGAGAAGGTCGCGCAAGTTGCTGGAGATGGCGGCGACCACGAGTGTTTCGCCTGCCGGGTCGAGGAGCGCGACGTTGGCCAGATGATAGCCCATCACGTCCTGCACGGCTTGCACGACGACTTCAAGCAATTCCTGTTGGTCGAGATTGGCAGTGGCCTGCCGCGCGACTTCAAACAGGGCTTGCAAGCGGCGGGCATCGCGGTCGTCCACATTATCTCCCGGCGGTGAAAAATATTGTGCGCCGCATATGGTCGGGCTTGGCGGCTGGCCCGGAGGGACTCGCCGCACCGTTGACGATGAGCGGTAAATAGTTTTTCTTCATCAGCGGCGTTGAAGTTCCAGTCGCGCCGATGTCGGGGACGAGATCTGGTGGGCGCGGGTCGCCGTCGAAGTCAGTCATCACGCCGGGTTTGGTTCCCGCATCAATCGCCGCACTGGAGGCTGTCAAATGATAATTCCGTTAACGGGGTCAACGAACGCCGCCGTGTCAGTGAGCGAGTTGCCGCCACTAATAGTGGTGCCAGAGTAGGGCCTCGTGACGCCAAAGAACAGATTATAGTTCTCGTAACCTGTGCCAGCAGTGCGGGTGATGCTCAGCGTGTAATTCGCTACGATGGTATCAGTGATATAAATTGTGCTACTCAGCACCGCTATGGCTGAGCCGCTTCCCGACGGTGGGGCTGGCAATGGTGGTGTGCATTATGGGGTTGATTAAGAATACACGCAAAAGTAGCGATAAGCCCATTTTACGCTCCAATCGCGACACTGTTCGCTGATAATTTTTGTGTCAGTGCCGATTACAAATTGCGGGAAAAATAGCAGGTAGTCCCCACTACTACTCATTTTTGCACATATTCTTAATCACCCCGCATTAGTCTACGCCCGCAAAAAAGCGCGGAATCGGCAGTCGGGAGGGTGCGTTGCGCGATTTTCAGGGTAATATGTTCCTAATTCAATTACCCTGAATGACCGGAAACGCAATGACCGCCACCCCACCGCCCCTTTCCCTACAATTCGCCGCCGACTTCCTGCGCGCCCTCGACGCCAGC
>Ga0315281_10009891_pt1 | contig 13196 bp, 16 predicted proteins | sample YL17G07_0_MG_FD_204540 | JGI IMG/M metagenome (GOLD analysis project Ga0315281, IMG submission 204540) | Sediment microbial communities from Yellowstone Lake, YNP, Wyoming, USA - YL17G07_0 | ecosystem: Environmental > Aquatic > Freshwater > Lake > Sediment | place: USA: Wyoming | collected... | reverse complement strand
TCTCCTGAGGCTCTGTAGGCTCCATAAATTCCCTCTGCTCAACAAGCCTTCTAACGGGCTTTACCAGTAATTGAAAAGCGTTCTTCGGAGACTGTGACAAGTCTAGTTGAACCTCGATGCTTAGAGGAATAAGCGCAGAACCGCAAGTAAAAGCATTTTGGGAGCAGCATCCGAACGTGAAGAGCGGAACTGCAATGGGCATTCGACCCGGAATTGTTTGCCATGATACTGGCGGTTCAGCCTATCTTCTTTTTCGCAGGTTTTTGCACTGAAGTAAGACAGGAGTGCAGAACAAACCGCCAATGGAAAGACTCTTCCATACGACTGATTAACCTCTTCCGTGTTTGAAGCTTCTTGATCACGATCTCATCAGCGAAACTGAATCTCAGACTTATTCCCTTCTGCAGGATCATGAGATGTTTTTAGTGGTTTGACATAAAAGTCTGAGTTTGATCGTCATGATTATTTGCGTCTAACATGTCTAGAACTGACCATGAAGCAGAGGTTTTCTACTCGAAAACAATGGAAAGTTTTTTATCTATCATCATAAGAAACCATGGATATCGAGATAATTCGGAGGAAATCAAATGGGTAAATGTCCTAAATGCGGAACAGCTGTCTCGACCCCAAAGAAGAAGTGGACGATGGCCGGACGCCCAGACAAGCAAGGAAAGAGAACCCAGCTGGAAATCGGACTGTTTGACTGTCCAAAGTGCAAGAAGCCCTTCCGAGAAGTGCTGAGCAAGAAGAAGATCTAGACGAAGCCAAAGATGACGTAGGCATCAGGTTCACTCCTCTCTCCCCTATTTTTCATTTTTCCAAACGGTAGGTTTTAATGTAAAGAAGCCTAAATCACTAGGAACCATCTGTCCAATAGAAGGCATAAAATGACATCAACGCTCGGGCGGTTGTGGAAAAACGAGTACTTCAAGACAACAATAATGATTATCGTTATTGTTGCAGTGGTTTTTGGCTTCTGGTTCGGGTTGCAAACAGCATTAGGAACAGAATATCCGGCCCTAGCAGTGGCGTCTGGCAGCATGTGCATACCTCAGCACATGGCATGTGATGGTTGGTCTCATCCTTTCGAGCGCACACTTCACAAAGGCGACTTGATCATAGTTCAAGGAGTCAGACCGGAAGACATCTACGCAGCACCGTTCAACGAAAGCGGGAGATCTGGTGACATCATAGTTTTTCGTCGAGGAACAGACGGTGAGCTAATCGTTCACAGAGCGATAGCCAAGCAGCTTACTGGCGGTAAGTGGTTTTTCACCACAAAAGGCGATGCCAACTCCAGCCAAGACCCTGAGCAGGTTTCGCAGGATGACGTTATTGGCAGGGTTGTTCTGCGGATTCCATGGGTTGGGCACTTGGCCCTTTTCATGCGCAACTCTTCAGCGATTTACATAATCTTGGCCATAATAATTCTGCTGGTAATCGTGGAATTCATCATTCCGTCGCTTAGAACCAGGAAGATCGAAACAGAACCAGCCGAGAATCTAGAAAGCGCTCCGCAAACCTAAGGCTTTATAAAGGGTATTTAAGCATTCACTAGACCATAAGAAGCGATGCTAGTGCCGAAAAGCAAGGCTATTGTGAAAGTAGAGAATGTTGTCGCGTCTGCTACTCTTAATCAGAAAGTTGACCTCAACGCTGTCGTAAAAGGTTATCCAGGAGTCGAATATCGGCCAGAACAGTTTCCGGGACTTGTATATAGGCTAAAGAAACCAAAGACGGCCACTTTGATTTTTAACTCTGGAAAAATGGTCTGCACAGGTGCGAAATCGGAAAAGGAAGCGCGCAGAGCAGTTATGAAGGTTGTCAAGGAACTGAAAAAAGGCGGAATAATCATCATTAGCAAGCCGGAACTGAAAATTCAAAACATTGTCGCTTCCGCAAGCTTAGGCGGAATGATAGATTTGGAGAAGGCTGCATATACTTTGGGAAAAACGATGTATGAGCCGGAACAGTTCCCAGGCTTGATCTACAGGATGGATGAGCCCAAAGTGGTCATACTGCTGTTTGCGAGCGGAAAACTTGTTTGCACGGGAGCAAAGAAAGAAGAGGACGTTTACACTGCAGTGCAAAAGCTTCACGGAATTGTAGAGGAGCAAAACCTCATATTCTACGAGTAAGCTTTCTCCTACCACGCCAGTGTCAGTCTTTTTTCTGTTTCCTCTTGACTTGTCTCAGAATAGTTTTCACCTGCTGCTCGTCTATTGTTCCAAGCTCGCTCAGCGTGCTGACGATTTCGCTGATATTGAGCAACGCATGAAGTTTGATTCCGCGTTTCTCAAGTTTTTCCCGGCCGCCCTCTTGCCTGTCTATTAGTACTACCGCATCGGTCACGATTCCTCCCTCCGCCGTAACCGCTTTGGCAGCCTTTTCCAAAGATAACCCGGTCGTTATCAGATCATCAATAAGCAGGATGCGGTTTCCAGGCGCAAGAACCCCTTCTATTCTTCTTTGTCTTCCATGGAGGCGAACGCCTTTGCGGGTGTAAAGGAAGGGTTTTCCAGTTTCAAACGCGATTAGGGCTGCGAAAGGTATGCCTGCAACTGGAATACCGATTATTCTGTCAAAATTCTTCTCCCCTATTTCGCTTCTTACAAAGTGCACATGGAAGTTGCAGATTTTTTTGAAAGCATCTGGAAAGCTTGGAACTATGCGCAAGTCTATGTAGTATGGGCTGATTTTTCCACTGGTCAGTTTGAATGCTCCAAACTGCAGGGCGCCTATTCGGTTCAGAATCTTGCAGAGTTCGACCTTGACGGCTTCGTTGCTGTTGTCAATTGGCAATTTTTCACTTCCTCTTGGAGACTTGGTAGATTTTTCCTACCTCTGGAATCAAGCAGGTAATTTTTGGCAAATCCTTCTTTAGTAGCTCGGCGAATTTTTTCTGATCTGCGCTTGAACCCGTGTGATATGGGACGGCGACTTTGGGTTTTGTTAGTCGGGCAATGTCAACTCCTGTTTCGGGAGAAGTGTTGGGAGCGATCCCGACGGTGCAGAAGACAACGTCGAATTTCTCCTTCTCAGCAAGAGCGGCCATTTCTGGAAATGGCAAGCTGTCTGCTGTGTGAAAGAGTTTGACTCCGTCCTCGCTTGTGATTATGAAGGATATTGGTGTTGCAGCTGGGTGATTACACTTTTCAGCCCTTACGCTAACTTCACCAATCTTCACTTCTGAGCCAGGTTGGATTTCCTGTAACTTGTCTGGAGGGATCACGTTTCGGAGTCTTCTTGCAGATGTAGGGTCCGCCACAACCCTACATTCCGTTAATTTGCATGTTTCTGAAACTAGAGCTTGGTCAAGATGGTCATAGTGTTCGTGCGTGATTAGTATGGCATCGATTTTTTTGAAGTTGCGGGGTTTAACGTCCACTGGGTCTATTACTAGGGTTTTTGATGGGGTTTTCAACGTTATCCCGGCATAATGATTAAACCATACGAAGAAGACCTCGTTTTTTGAAGGAGTCTTTTCGATTGACATGTTCAGTTCCTCGCAATTGACAATTATAGCAGTTGGATTTTAAAGAACTTGTGATGGCTTTGGATGGTTGACTTGATAAGGCTTAATAGTTTCTGCCTGCGTGTCTCAATATCTAAGTGACGCATTATGGTTGACGTTTGGCTTCCCTACGGAAAAAGCGAAGTGTGCGTGAGAGTCCCCACGCGAAATTTTCTAGGCTCAATCGAACCTAAAGAGAAAGCTTCCGTGCCGGATGGTAGAGCTGAAGTTGCAAGGGCTTTGAAAGAACCTATTGCTTCCAAAAGGTTAGGCGAAATCGTGAAGCCTGAAAGCAAAGTGGCGATAGTGGCTGATGATGCAACAAGACCAGCACCAAGCTCCATTATCATTCCGCCGTTGCTTGACGAATTGAATGCTGCAGGCGTGAAGAATGAAAACTTAACAATTGTGTTTGGCTGTGGAATGCACAGACCTGTGAAACGTGAAGAAGCTGCGTTGCTCTTGGGTGAAGATGTGCTTGGCCGTGTGAAGTCGGAGAGCCATGACTGCAGGGCTCAAGATCTGGTTTATGTTGGAACAACGCAGAAGCATGGGACAAAGGTCTATTTGAACCGGGTTCTTGCTGAGGCTGACGTGAGGATTTTGACGGGTGACGTGTGTTTTCATTATTTCGCAGGGTATGGTGGGGGAAGGAAGAGTGTTTTGCCAGGTGTTTCGGGCGAAGAGACGATAAAGCACAACCATGCTATGGTTTTGGAGACGAATGCAAGGACCGGCGTTCTGAATGGAAATCCAGTTAATGAGGACATGGTTGAAGCAGCGAGGATGGCCAGGGTTGATTTCATTGTGAATGTTGTGACTGATGGCAAAGGCGAGGTTGTTAGGGCTTTTGCGGGTGATTTGGAGCAGGCTTTTTTGGAGGGGGTTAAGGTTGTTGATGAGATGTACAGGGTCCCTGTGGACAGGAGAGCTGACATTGTTGTTGTTAGCTCAGGCGGGAATCCTGCCGATGTGAATCTTTTCCAAGCCTCCAAGGGTGTGGATAATGCTCTGGGCGTCGTTAAGCGCGGCGGCGTAATAGTCTTGGTGGCTGAATGCCCTGAGGGACATGGAAACCAGGCGTTTTATGATTGGATGGTCAAGTTTGCCGATTTGAAGGCTGTTGAGCGCGAGGTCAGGCGCAATTTTGTGATAGGTGGGCACAAGGCTTACTTTTTGCTTAGAACGTTGCAGAACCACCAGATAATCTTGGTTTCGTCGATGCCTGACTATTATGCGTCGGGCATTTTCAAGTTGAAGACCGCGAGAGCTGTAAACGACGCGTTGAATGAAGCTTTCAATATCGCTGGAAGAAACGCCAGGGTGTGGACGATGCCTTACGGTAATTACACGTTGCCAGAGGTTAAAGCTGTTGAACAACCTGAGGCTTCGGTGGTTAGTCAAGAACAGAAAAATGTTTAAAGAGCCTTGAATTCATGCTTCAGAGCAATTGGGGATGAAGGATTTGCTGGAAACCTATAGTCTGCGGAAATTTGATATGAATGATTTGCAGAGTGTTATGCAGATAAATCGGACTTGTCTGCCTGAGAATTACACGGATTTTTTCTTTGCTGATCTGTATCATAGGTTTCCTGAGACCTTTATTGTTGCTGAGGGGGATGGTCAGATCGCGGGGTATATAATGTGTCGGATTGAGGTGGGATTGTCTAGTCTCGGCTTGGGCGGTTTGATCAAGAAGGGTCATGTTGTTTCGGTGGCTGTTGTGCTGCAGCATAGGCGTCGAGGGATTGGGGAGGCTTTGGTGAATAAGGCTATGGAGGCTATGAAGCTCCACAATGCTAAGCAGTGCTTTCTTGAGGTTAGGACGAGTAATGAGGAAGCGATAGGGCTTTACAAGAAGCTTGGTTTTGAGGTTACGCGGACTAATCATGGGTATTATGCGGATGGGGAAGACGCTTACGTGATGACGAAGAGATTGTGAGTCGAGTACATGCTTAAGGCTTTTGGCTTACGGGAATCATTGGCGTCTGTGTGTTTGTTTGGACCTGCTTCTTAGTCACGGCTTTTCACGCAGCAGTAGTTGTGACTGTACGCTGAATGACGTTGTGCTGTGCATTGCGTTCGACGTTTTTGAGTGAATTTTCCTGTCTTGCTACTTGTGGAATGAGACCCTGAGGTTGCGGCGGCAACAAAGAGTTCGCGTGGAGAAGACATTGTGTGTGGCTGAACCCACGTGAAGTTCGAGCTTTAGAGGGGAATATGACTGTTCTTGGTGGCTGCGATGAACGCGCAGGTTAGATTTGGATGTGCTCTGCCTTTTGGCTTAGGAAGTTTATTGCTTGAAGCACTGATTTGCCAAGGCCAAGAAGGCCGAGAAGCATTGCGATTATGATGAACAGGCGCAGGTCAACCATTAGAGACACGCCTTCGTAGGTCATGCTTAAAGTTCCGCTGTCTAGGGAAAGAACAAGGTAGGAGACTAGAAACACAGCCTTTGCCACGCCGAAGAAGTGTTGATAGATTGTTCCTGCCGTGAGCTCACTGATGACGATCAAGGTAATGTATACAGCCACGAAGATCTCAACAGACTGTTGCAGACCAGGGATCATCCCGGCGACTGGGGCCAGAAAATACCAGCAAACATAGAATAGTATGAAGAATAGAAGCGCTTTCACGGTGGCCTTCAACGCTTTGAATAGGGTTTTTCGAAGTGGAGTTTTGGAGCTATTTTCCTTGCTAACCATAGAGGATCACTATTGGACCGTGGCTAAACAGCTGTGTGTGAAATCTGAGTTCAATCCATCCGTTTCGAGTGACTGATGAAATGGCAACGCAAAAGATGGCATGTCCGTCATAATGCGAATGCTGCGAGGCCTCAACCTCGATTTGGCCAAATCCGATGAAACCGTTTGTGCTATTGTACATGCGGGTTTGGGCTTCGCCCACGATGTTAATGGACGCGTGATTATCGAAGCTTATCGGCAGGGTGACTTGCGCGTGAGTAGAATTAAGCATCGCGTATTGTGGTTCTCCCACCTTGAGGTTGGCTAACGGTGCTCCCCAAGGAATCGAGAGATTCCCAGACGCTTCAACCGGGATGACTCCTCCAAGCCTCATGCTGACAGATTCAACAGCGTTCAACTGAGTGTCAGTGAACAAGTAACTCGCGCTAAGCTGCAACAAGTGACCAACATCGAGGGTCACATTGTGGAGAATTGCTAGTCTTTCATCTCTCTCTATTGTGGGTATAAGCGTTGACCCTTCAGTGATTACTGAACCGTTATGGTCGAGGACTTTCGTTTTAATATCAAACATGCCTATGTTGTAATAGCCCTTGTTTGCGATCTCTATTGGTAAAGAAAGGAGTATTTTTCCATCAGATGCTGTTTCCATTTGCGGCGTTCCGAGATTGAACTCTAGATCCTTGACCGAGTAAACTGCGGTAACGGAGAAAATGATCAAAAATGCCCAAGAAATTGCCGTAGCAAGATTTATCATTTTGATTGGAATATCCATAGATTTCCCCTTCTGCCAGATCAGCACACAGGTATTAGGAGTTCGAGGGTTGTGGTTCGGCGATAGGTTCGGGCGGGATGGCTACGACGTCCAGCTCTTGTGGTTCTGCCGCTTGTTTTTGTTCCTTCGTTTTTTCACCTTTTGCCTTTTCGTCTTTTGTCTTCTGAGGCTTTGGCTTTTGCTCTGCAATTGGCTGTTGCTGTAGCATCATGGGCACCGCTTCCGGCGAGTGAGTAATTATTGTTACTCCTCTTATGGTCATAAGCGAAGCTACCCAGCCCATGACTCCAAGGTACATTAACCGTATGCATGTTGCAATCAACGGAGCCAAAGAATCGCCGAATGTTCGCGCCAAATCTGCTGACCCGATTATGTTCAGGCTTTGGCTTAGAAAGCTGTATGCGCTTACAAAAGTGAAGACTAACAAGCTTACACCAATGAAGAGCACCGTCATGCCAGAAAGGGCTACCTTGTCCCTAAAGTTCTTGAGCATGTTGTTGCCACTGCTTCAATGATGAGGAGGATCGCATATTAAATCTTCCTATACAATAAACAGTATACATATTAACTATCGAGAATCAAGCAGAAAAATAAAGGTTGTAACTACGGCGATATACCGAGTTTCTGGTAGATCTTCAGCTTATTTGCTTCAACAGTCTTCTGAACATCAGCGAAAAGGTTGTTTCCATGAGAGTCTATGGCAATTGCCAGGGGACCGAATTCTTGAGCTTCGAAAACCCACATTGCCTCAGGCATGCCTAAGTCGTACCATTCAACGCTCTTGACGCTTTTTATGGCCTTTGCAGCTAGTATTGCTGCACCTCCAGTGAAGGCACCGTAAACGGCTCCGTACTTTGCCAGGGCATCAGTCGTTTTCTTGCCCATCCCGCCTTTGCCTATTACTACCCGGACCTTGAAGTTCTTTATGAACTCGTCTTCAAACAAGTCCATCCTCGTGCTTGTCGTCGGCCCAGCTGCCACGGCAATCCACTTGTCGCCTTCCTTGCTCATGACTGGCCCGCAGTGAAAAACAGCTAGTCCTTCAAGATCTAGCGGCAGTGGTTTTCCTTCTTTGAAGTATTCTAGAGCTCTTCGGTGAGCCTGATCTCTTGCAGTTACTATTGTTCCAGTTACGTAGAGCACGTCGTTTACTTTCAGCTTGCGGACATCTGCCTCTGAAATTGGAGTTTTAAGTTTGTAGACAGCCATCTTTTTCACCTCACCATTTCAGTTTATGGGTCAAATATTCGACTGTTCCATCGGAGCTGATCCGTGCGGAAGCCCTTCTGGCAGCCCAGCAGTTGAAGGCCACAGCAGCCGGAAAAGAGGCAGGATGCCTGAAAGCAAAGTCAATGTGCACACCCAAGACCGTGGTTCTTCCGCCCAACCCCATGGGACCGATTCCGGTCATGTTTGCCGCCTCGAAAATCTCCTTTTCAAGTGCAGCAATCTCCGGGTCAGCATTGTGCTCGGTTAGGGGTCTCAGCAAAGCTTTCTTTGCCAGCTTCATGGATATGTCAGCTCCGCCGCCCATTGCAACGCCCAGAATGTTCGGAGGGCATGGTTGGGCGCCCGCTTTTACCACGGCATCAACGACAAACTTTTTCAGTCCCTTTATGCCTTCGCCTGGCACTATCATCCCACCTACACAGACGTTTTCAGATCCTCCTCCTTTCGTCATCACAGTCAGCTCCAAGCTATCTCCAGACGCTATCTCCCAGTTCACGTAAGGTATGTATCTTCCAGTATTGTCACCGCTGTTCTTCCCGTTGAACGGGTTTACCGCATTTGGACGCAGTGGGACTTCCTTTGTGGCTCTCCTCGCGGCATTTATCAACGCTTCCTCAATCTTGTCTAGACCTTTCACCTTGTCTCCAGCTTTCACGTAATAGATGATCGTGCCAGTGTCTTGACAGACAGGTGCCTGATACTTCTCTGCAAGTTCAATGTTATCTAGAATTGTTTTTAGTTGGGTCTTGCCTGGCTCTATTTCTTCAGCATAGGCTTTTTTCAACGCTTGTTTGACGTCTTCTGGCAGATAGATCACAGCCTGCTTTAGAATGTTGAAAGCCACGTTTTCAACGAGTTTTGCTGCTTCCAAAGTATTCTCCCTCGTATTTTGGCGGATTTCTATGAAAGAACCGTGTACTTATAGCTTGTCTTGCGGCGTCTAGGAAACGTAATGGTATGCCCAAGAAAGTGCCATGCACAAAATCGGAGACTTCAGAAAGCCTGACAGAGACTCACTTTAACTCAACTCTCTACGGACTCGCTACTGGAGTGTCTCGCTTGTTTTAAATACGGCGAGCATTTATGTTTCATGCGTCAAGATGGGGAAAGCTCGATGACAGAGGAAGAGGTAAAGGAAAGCCCTGAAAAGAAAAAGTATGAGTTCTTGGAGGATCTGCCCGGAGTCGGTCCAGCTACGGCACAGAAACTGAAGGAAATGGGTTATCACACTATTGAATCTTTGGCCATGGCAACCGCGCGCGAGTTGGAGCCCGCAGGGATAAGCGAGAAGAAAGCTTGCGTAGTAATTGAAGCCGCTAGGTCATCCATCGGAGTCTCTTTCATTAGAGCAGATGAACTGCTTAGAATGCGGAAGGATGTTTTGCGCTTGACAACTGGGAGCAAGGTTCTGGATATGCTTGTTAATGGCGGGTTGGAAACCCAGACAATTACGGAGTTTTACGGCGAGTATGGCACTGGGAAAAGCCAGATGTGTCATCAGCTGTGTGTGAACGTTCAGTTGCCTCCTGAACGCGGCGGACTTGGTGGTTCAGCATTGTACGTTGACACGGAGAACACTTTCAGAACTGAACGAATTGTGTCCATGTCCAAGCATTTGGGGCTTGACCCGGAGGAAGTTGTTAAAAACATCATCTATGCTGAGGCTTATACTTCGGATCATCAAATGTTCCTGCTTGACAACGCTGACGAAGTGATTAAGCAGAACAACGTCAAATTGATCATCGTTGACTCGCTAACCGCCCACTTTAGAAGTGAATATCTCGGGCGCGAAATGCTGGCTCCCAGGCAACAGAGACTGAACAAGCACATGCATAAGCTCATCGGTTTGGCCAGAGCCTTCAACGCCGTGGCGGTCGTCACAAATCAGGTCATGGCTAAGCCAGACGTGTTTTTCGGTGATGCCATCCACCCCATCGGCGGTCACATTGTCGGTCACACGAGCCACACCCGGTTCTATCTGCGAAGAGCGGCACATGGCCCTATACGCATAGCACGCTTAGTTTCAAGCCCGTATCTGCCCGAGGGAGAAGAAATATTTAAAGTAACTGAGAACGGCATAGAAGATGCTTCTGAAGAAGAGAAGACGAAACCTCGTGGTCGTTGAAGATGCCTATTCCCTCGGCCCTAGTCACAAGATATTTTCAGCTTCTGGCAAGCAGACAGTTTACTGAAGCCGAGCGTGAGTTGGATAGGATCAAGCAGAAGATGCAGAAGACAGAATGGAATAGAGGCTATTTCAGGGCTCTTTACGGTATGCTCCTGTCGCGCAAAGCAAACGGTGACGCCTATGCGTTTTTCGCAAAACTGGACTTGGCTGACAAAGCGGCCCTACACTATTACAGGCGCGAGTTCCTAGATCACGTGGGAAACAGGCTTCACGGAGATTTTGACCGCGGATATTTCTCAGCTTGGGCAGACGGTATGCGTGTTTTCAGCCGATTGGACGTTGCAAGCATTCCCAACGTGAATGGTCCAACTGCTGAAAAGGACAAGCTTGACACGGTCACAACTGACAAGAGCCAAGCAACCATGGAAAATTTCCTTAAAGAGGAAGAAGACTAAGGGTGTGGTCCAGCGATAATAGTGTATAGCAGGGCCCAGAAGATTATCCATGAAAGCAGGTATATGCCTATTCCCGTGGTGAAGAGCTTCGATGGCTTCTGAACCTGAGTCTTGAATTTCGACTTTATAGCGTAGTAGGAGACCAAATAAGTCAGTAAAGCAAGTGACATGCCATTCATAAAAATGTTGAATTGTGCTCCGTCGTCTATGCCGATTCTATTCGTGATAGTGTTCGTTGCTATCCCGAAGCCAACGCATAAAAATGCAGCAACTATGCCCAAAGCCAACCTGAGCCAGTACACTTTTTCCAAGGGTCTCATGGACTTTCAACCTTTGCAAATTATGCCTTGAATACGGATTTAAGCTTGCCTATTGCCACGTCCCACGTCATTTCAGCTTCATAGATCCTAGATTGGGGCATTGTGCACGGATGCAATGCCTGAGGAAGCTTTGAATATTTAGACTTCTTCATTCATAGTCTTCAACAGGTTTTGCAGATCTTCCTTTCCTTCGCTTTTCAAAGGTAATGCAGGTTTACGAGGGTATCCGCCTGGCAATCCCTGTAATCTCAGTGCCTCTTTGATTGCTGAAAGTTGATTGTGCTTCTTTACAAGTACTTCATTCGCGAGAGTTATGCGCTTCTGCAGTTTGCTTGCCTCTTCGTATTTGCCATTTCTGTAAGCCTTGTACAACCGGCTACATACTGCAGGAAACACGTTCGCAACCGCAATCACGGCCCCTTTGCCTCCCAACAAAAGTGCAGGGAGCGTTACGTCGGCTGCACCCGCTAGCACCGAAATCCTGTTGCCCGCTAGCCTTATTGTTTCTGTTATCGCCCCGATGCTTCCGCTACTGTCTTTAACCCCGACTATTCCATCATTTTCAGACGCAAGTTGATGAACAATGGTTGGCTCCAAAGAAAAACCAGTAAACTTCGGAACACTATAGACAACTATTGGAATATCGACATTTTCCAAGACAGTTCTATAGTGTTCACAGATTTCGTGGTTTGTTAGTTTAAAGTAGAAGGGAGTCACTATGAGCGCGGCGTCCGCGCCTAGGTCTTTCGCGTCCTTGGTGAGCATGATGGTTTCTCTAGTGCTCATACTGCCCGTTCCGGCGACTACTGGAATTTTTCCGTTAGCCTCATCCACAACTGTTTGGATAACCTTTCTTCTCTCTTGTCGCGAGAGGTAAGGAGCTTCGCCGTTGCTCCCACAAGGCACTAGCCCAGAGACCCCGCTTTCAAGCCAGAATGTAACACAAGCTCTAAGCGCTTTGATGTCAAGTTCACCGCCTCGCGTAAAAGGTGTTACATGCGGAACAAAGATCCCATCTAAAACAAGCTTCGGCATGTTTTTCAACAGAGCATAAAATGCCAGCATTGCTATTTAAGCGCAAGTGGAAACCGAAATAAGCCTATGGACGCACATGCTAGTTGTGAAGGATTTCCTCACCCGGCGCAAGAGTGCCTATTTATAGAGTTTTAGATCATACCTCTTAGAAGTGGTGCTCTTTGCGGAAGGAGTTTACAAGCTTTGACGTGGCTGTTGCCGTTCGCGAATTGAAAAACGAAATTCTGAACTCCCGTGTCAGCAATGTCTATCAGCCGGACAAAAAGACTCTGCTATTCAAACTGCACAAGGCAGATGAGCCCCCGTTAAATCTGATTCTTGAGGCAGGCAAACGATTGCACCTGACTTCATATGCGTTGGAAAAGCCTACGATTCCACCGACGTTCTGCATGGCCTTGAGGAAATACATTCGAAATGCTTGGCTGATCAGCATTGAGCAATACGAGTTTGAACGCGTTGTGACTTTAAACTTCAAGTCTAATACGGGCGATTTGCAGCTTATTTTGGAGCTTTTTGGTGACGGCAACGTTATTCTGATAGGTGCGAACCAAAAGATCCTACAAGCTCTGAACTATAAGAGAATGCGAGATAGAAATATTCTTCGCCAAGAGGTTTTTCGGTTTGCACCTGCTAGCGGAAAAAATCCATTGAAAGTCAACAGACAAGGATTAGAAGAAGAACTGAAAGCGTCTGGAAACATAGAAGTTGTAAGAGTACTTGCCCGCCATCTAGGCGTCGGAGGCACTTATGCTGAAGAAGTATTGTTGAGGGCAAAGGTTGAAAAAAGCAAGAAATGTGAAACATTGAGTCAAACTGAGACAGATGCGATCTTTGAAGAGTTACAAAAACTTCTCGCGCAAGCTTCAGAGGGCACTCTGGAACCCTTCACAGTTTTCAATGATGAAGGGGATTTTGTCGATGTCGTGCCTTTCAAGCTTCGACGCTATGAGGGAACTGGCTTCAAACTTCAACCCCGCAAGAGTTTCAACGAAGCCTTAGACGAGTCCTACACGAAGGCTGCCACTGTTGAAAAGGCA
>Ga0315281_10009889_pt1 | contig 13196 bp, 12 predicted proteins | sample YL17G07_0_MG_FD_204540 | JGI IMG/M metagenome (GOLD analysis project Ga0315281, IMG submission 204540) | Sediment microbial communities from Yellowstone Lake, YNP, Wyoming, USA - YL17G07_0 | ecosystem: Environmental > Aquatic > Freshwater > Lake > Sediment | place: USA: Wyoming | collected... | reverse complement strand
GCTCTGACGGCAGAACAACTGGCGAAGGAAACGCGACTTGCCTGAGGTCATTTCTTACACTCTCCAGCTCGAACCGTTTGGATGAGGAGACTGCCGTGCCGACTGTCAAGATGGACTTCTCGGAGGAGGTTTTCTCGGCCTTGCGGCGCTCGCCTGACGAGTTTGCCCAGGAACTGCGACTGGCCGCGGCGATCTACTGGTACAGCCGCGGCGAGATCTCGCAGGAGAAGGCGGCACAGGTCGCGGGAATGGACCGCGCCGATTTTCTCGCCGCCCTGGCGCAGCGCCGCGTAGACGTCTTCACTGTAGACATGGAAGGATTGAAGAGGGAACTCAACGATGGCTGAGCCGCCGGTGGCCAACGCCTCGCCGCTGATCTTCCTGGCCGGTGGCGGCTGCTTCGAGTTGCTTCAGTTGGCGGGCGAGATAGTCCAGGTACCCTCGACGGTGGCCGCGGAAATCCGGCGCCGGGGCGCGGCTGACCCGACAGTCCAGGCGATCGAGCGGGCCGAGTGGCTGGTCGTGGTTGAGGACGTGTCCGTGCCAAGCCTGATTCAGTCGTGGGACCTGGGGCCGGGCGAATCGGCCGTGCTGGCGTTGGCGCACGCGAGTCCTGCAACCGTGGCAATCATCGACGACCTGGCCGCCCGACGGTGTGCCGCGGCGCTGGGGATTCCGGTTCGTGGCACGCTGGGGCTGGTGCTGCTGGCGAAGCAGCGAGGCATGATCACGAAAGCCAGACCTGTGCTGAATCGTATGGTTCAGGCCGGAATGTACCTGTCCGAGCGGCTTCTCAATGGAGCATTGGCCTTGGTGGGAGAATAGTGCGAGAGCGCGTGAAGGCCCCCTTGCGGTCTGTTGTAGAAGGTTTCTGGCGGCCCGCATCGTCGCCGACCTTGAACAGAGCGAGACCATCCGGCCGGCGCATTTCCCCGAGGCGATCAACTTCTGCATGCTGGACCGCGACTTCTGGACGTGGTAGACTGGGCTGCCACGGGGCGAGGGCCTGCATCCAAAGTCCCTCCTGTGGTTCCCTGCCCGGAATGCCCGGACCGAACACTTCATCCGTCACAAATCAGGAGGTGCATCATGTCACAGATCACGCGGAGGGATTTCGTCGGTAAGTCGGTGGCTGTCGCGGCCGGGTACCCTCTGGGTGTGGCGGCCGTGGCGGCGATGCCGGCCGTCGGACGGGCGGCAGCGGCCAACGAAAAGGTGGTGGTGGCCCTGATCGGGGCCGGCGGTCGGGGACAGGACCTGATGCGGCAGATGGCCGCCCGGCCCGACGCCGCCTGCAAATACGTCTGCGACGCCGACGAGTCGCGGGGCGCCGGCTTTGCCAAGGAGGTCGAGAAGATCCAGGGCTCGCCTGCTCAGTCCGTCAAGGACATGCGGAAGGTCCTCGACGACAAGGGCGTCGACGCCGTGGTGGTGGCCACGCCCGAGCAGTGGCACGCCCTGGCCACGATCTGGGCCTGCCAGGCCGGCAAGGACGTCTACGTCGAGAAGTGTATCTCGCGGAAGGTCGAGGAAGGCCGCAAGATGGTCGAGGCCGCCCAGAAGTACAAGCGGGTGGTCCAGGCCGGCACCCAATCACGCACCTCGGCATACGTCGCCTCCGCGCGGCAGTATATCCGGGAGGGCAAGCTGGGAAAGGTTTTTTTGGTGAAGGTCTTCTTCATGCAGCCCAACCTGGTCTACGGCGGCTATCCGATCCAGAAGCAGCCGGACAGCGGGCCGCCACCGGGGCTCGACTGGGACCTCTGGCTGGGCCCGGCGCCAGAAAAACCCTACAGCCCGCACCGTCACCGCCAGTGGTACGGCTACTGGGACTATTCCGGGGGCAACCTCTCCGACGCGATCCACAGCCTGGACGTGGCGCGGGCGGCCATCGGCGACCCGCCGCACCCGAAGGCGGTCAACTGCTACGGCGGCCGCTGGCAGTACGACGATGGCGGCGAGATGCCCGACTGCCAGTCGGTGACCTACGAGTTCGACAAGCTGGCCATGACGCTCCAGCAGACCGGCTTTTCGAAGTACACCGCCAAGGAATCGCCGGAGGTCCGCTACGGCGACAAATTCCCCTACTGGCCGCTGGACGCCTGCCACGTGGAGATCTACGGCACGGAGCAACTGATGTACCTGGGCCGGCACGGCAGCGGTTGGCAGGCAGTGGTGGCCGGCGGCGGGGTCGTGGCGGGCCAGCCCGGCCGCTGGGGCGACCCCACGGCGATCGAGGACTTCATCGACTGCATCCGCACGCGGCGCGAGCCCAAGGCCAACATCCTCCAGGGCCACCTGAGCGCCTGCCTGGAGCACCTGGCCAACATCGCCTACCGCACGGGCAACCAGAAGCTCGTCTTCGACGGCCAGACGGAGAAGTTCGTCGGCAACGACCAGGCCAACCAGCAGCTCAAGGCCGCCGGGCGGAAGCAGTACCGGATACCGGATGAGGTGTAGGTCTGCTCCCGTGACTGGCGTCCTGGGGACGCTCGCGATCGTCTCAAATCGCAACTCTGGAACGTGACACTTCTTGCGTCGAATCACGGTGATGACCTGCGAATACCGTCGGTTCGGGCAATAATCTGCACACCCCCAGCTCCTCCGAAGGTCCCAAGACTGTCAAGCTGCTTTCTGGTCAAACTGGGCGATTTGGGACAGTGCGCCCGGCGGGTCGCAGCCAGGTAGCTTTGGCACGCCCGTTGTTCCCGCCCCAGCCGCCAATAGCGGGGAATAATCCTCTCCACATCGACGGAATCTAGCAGATGGAGGCGGGGTTTCGTCGGGGAGGGGCGGCATTGGGCCGAGTCCAGGAAACGATCCCTGCGACTCGGATGCCGGCGAGGGCTCCGATCGCCCCCAGGATCCGGCAAGCCAGGCACCAATCAAGGAGGTTGCCGGTGGACGCGACGCGGGTGTTCTCGGACGACTACGCTGCCGCGCGGGAGCGGTTCAGGCGAGCAGTGGAGCATGCGCCCTGGGAGTTGGAATCCTTCCTGATCGCCCCCCTCGGCCCTAAAGGGGAGCGACTGACCATCGATGTCGCGCTGGCCCCCTCAGACGACTCGGATCGCTGTCTGGTTGTGTCCAGCGGCCTGCACGGGGTTGAGGGCTTCCTCGGCTCGGCCATTCAGCTCGCCCTGCTGGAGCAGTGGACGGATCGCCCAAAGACGCGTCCGCGGATTCGACTGGTGTTCCTGCACGGGCTGAATCCATACGGGTTCGCCTGGCTGCGTCGCTGCGATGAGAAGAATATCGACCCCAACCGCAACTTTGCGATGGAGGGCTACGCGTACAGTGGAAGTCCGCCGGGGTACGCAGAGCTCGACGGTCTGCTGAACCCCAAGCGGTCACCGTCGAGGTGGGATGGGTTCCCACTAAACGCCATGTTGGCGGTTGCCCGCTACGGTGTGCCGACGCTCAAACAGACTGTCCCCTCGGGCCAATACGAGTTCCCCCAGGGCCTCTTTTTCGGAGGCACCGAGCCGTCGTGTACGAATGAGATTGTTTCGCGTCATCTTGCCCACTTGCTAGGCGGCTGCCGCCGAATCGTCCACTTGGATATCCATACCGGCCTTGGCCCATGGGCCACGCCGACCCTGCTGATCGATTCCCCATTGAATGGCCGACAGCAAGAGCGGCCGCCAGACTGGTTTGGGGAGGGGGCCTGCGATTTGTCCGATTCGCGCGGCATCGCCTACGCGGTGCGCGGGAGTCTGGGGCGATGGTGTGTCAACCTTGATCCCCAGCGGCACTATCTGTTCGCCACCGCCGAGTTCGGCACTTATTCTCCCCTGCGAGTTCTCTCCGGGCTGCGGGCCGAGAACCAGGCCCACCATTGGGGAAAGTCCGGCGATCCGGCCACAGTCCGGGCAAAGGCGAGGCTCAAAGAGCTGTTTTGTCCGAAGTCAAACCGCTGGCGACAGCTCGCGCTGGAGCGGGGGCTGCAATTGGTGAACCGGGCGCTGAGCGGATTGACTTCTGAGGCAGGGTCGCAGCCAGATTCCGGGCCGCCGCCAGATTCGGGCATTCTCGTTTGCCGGTGATCGCAAGTCCGGCCGCATCAGATCTCCGAGGCACCCGGCCAGGGTTGCCTACCGCACGAGCAACCGGAAGCTGGTGTTACAGGGCCAGACGGAGAGGTCCGTCGGCAACGATGCGGCCAACCAGCAGCTCCAGGCCGCCGGGCGGAAGCAGTACCGGATTCCGGAGGAGTTGTAGAGGGCGCGTGGCTGCAAGCAGCCAGCGTGCGCGCCTGCCTCAGCCGCACGGGTCGCCGCTGCGTTGGTCGCGGCGGCTCTTCACCCCGGCGATGTAGAGACCAAGCAGGCCGCCACAGAAAGCGAGGACCAGAGTGATCAGCCCATGGCCTATCTCGCAAAACGCTCGGGCATTCACTTCGTTGTCCGGACGTGGATCCGTTCCAGAGTCAGCAAGATAGAATTCGCCCGCAGTGCGGTCCACGGAGACTTGGTACTTGTGTCCAGCCACGTAGACCAATGCTACCTCCGTTGGCAATTGCATGCCCATGTAGTATCCCACAAGGGGCGATCCAGAGATCGCGTAGAGCCAGCCCACGGTGGCGAAGCCGATAGAGAAGACCGCACTGCGCCCGAGTATTATCGCGCGCAGGAGAAAGACCGCTAGCACGATCAGTACCGCAGTATGAACTCCCAAGGACCAGACGGGGCTCGCGTTCATCATCGCGGTGCAACCGACGGCCACGAGCACTGTCAGTGCAAGCAGGGCCCGAATAGTGAACTGGAAAGGTCTCATCGCTGCCTCCAGAAACCGGGGTTACGGACTGCCCGCCGATTTCCAGCGGTAGATCCAGCTCCGCGGCTCGAGCGTGTGGGAGGTGCCGTCGAGTTCTGCCGTTACCGGCTGGTCGTTGACGCTCTCGATCACGCAGGTTCCGTCGTCGAACACACACCCCTTGCCTGGATCGTATTCCAAAAGGGCGATACCGGTGCCAAGGAGGGTCGTACACTCGATACACTCACGTGTAAGGACTTTCCTTGCCTGAGCATTGCGCACAGATCCAGCAGATATCTCCAGCGGACATCGTAGGCTGCCTTCTCCGTCACGCCCAGAGCTTCTCCAGGTCCAATTGGAACCCGTGGAGCACCGGGTCGCCGGAAATCGTCTTGGGGCTGTCAAGGCAGGTCAGTTGCGTCTCGGGACGGTAGACGTAGACCTTCTTTTCTATCGCGTCAATCAGCCAACCGAGCTGGGCACCGTTGGCAACGTACTCCTGCATCTTGGCTTGCAGGGCACCCAGGGAATCGGTTCGAGAGCGGAGCTCGACGACGAAGTCCGGACACAAGGGCGGAAACTCCTCCCGCTCGTCCTGCGTCAATGCTTCCCACCGCGGGCGTTTGACCCAGGCCAGGTCCGGGGAGCGTTTCGCGCCGCTGGGAAGGCTGAATCCCGTGGAGGAGTCGAAGCCGATCCCCGTGCCGTCTTCCTGGACCCAGATCCAAAAAAGCGCCGTCAGGGTGAAACTGATCCTTCCCGTATCCCCGCCGGTGGGTGGCATAATGACGAGGTCTCCTTGGCTGGTGCGCTCGATGCGCAAGTCCCGGTTCAACTGGCAGAACTCGAAGAACTCGCGGTCCGTCAGCTTCTGCAACAGGGGTCCGAAGTGCAAGATGACCGGTTGGGGCTCGGCCAGGGTCGTTGTTGTCGCCATGGGGTCGGCACCGTGTTCGGCTGGATGAGAAGGCTTGCCATGCGTCTATTGTACCGTTGGGCCGCGATGCCCGGCAAGGATGCCTTGGCAACGCGCCGTCGCACCGTCGCACCTGTGCGCTGGGACGGCAGCCGTCCGAGGACCCGTAACGCGCAGCTCTAAGGTCGCACCTTGCCGGCTAGCGCGTGCTTGCGGACTTCCAGCGGTAGACCCAGCTCCGTGGGTTGATCGTCTGCGAGGTGCCGTCGAGCTCAACCGTGACTGGCTGGTCGTTGAAGTTCTCGATCACCCAGCTTCCGTCGTCGAAGAGGTAGAGGGCGACCTTGTTGGGGGCGCGGAAGGAGTGGCCCAGCGGGCGCAAGAGCGGTTTGCGGATGGCGTCGAGTGTCTGCTGCGGCAGTTGGAACAAGGACTTGGGATCGCCGCCGACGGGCAACCCGCTTACGTTGGCAGCGGTCAGGTTCACTTTGCCCTTCAGGCGCTTGGCCAGGCCGTCGGTGATCAGTACCTCTTTGCCGGCCGCGATGAATGCAGAGAGTTTCTGGGCCAGGTCCGGGTCTTTCAGCGCGTGGACGGAGAAGAAGGCCGCCTGGGCGTCGGCGGGAAACTCGTGGCAGGGGACCAGCGGCAGGCCCATCATGCCCACGAAATCGAACACCCGGGGTTCCTTTTCCGGATGGCTGTTGGGCGGCTTGTAGGCGGCCACGCCCACGATCTTCCGCCGGCCGACCTCCTCGGCCACCGCCAGCAATTCCGGGATGTTGGCCCGCAGGGCCTCGACGTTCTTCGGACCCGTCCCCTCCAACAGCGACCCGTAGCAGAACAAGAGCGACTGCCGGGCGCCGGCCAGGACGGTCTGCCGGGCCTGCTCGACGTAGGTCTGCTCGGTGGTGCCGTAGGGGTCGTACCAGCCGCCGCCGCATTTTGGCCCGCCGATGCCGCCCAGCCAGCGCATGATGAAATACGCTTCATACTGCGGGGTGCCGCCCCAGCGGCGGTCATTGTAGTCGCGGGTTTCGGTGCCCACCCAGATCAGATCGAAATCCTGCGACTCGCGGACGACCTCGTAGCCCCGCTCGTGGAACTGGTCGTACCACTGGGGATACTTGATGATCAGCCGGGCCTTGGGATTGACCCGCTTCGCGGCGCCCAGCACCCGATCGCGCGACAGGCGGACCATCAGTTCGCAGCGGTAGTCTTCCCAGGTGTCGCCGGCGACGGGATATTTCTGCTGGCCGATCGCGACCGTCTTGGCCCGGCGGGCGGCGTCGCACTCGGGGCAGGTGCAGTCGGTGAACCAGAAGTCGTCGATCATGATCTCGTCGAAGAGCCCCCCCGTGTACTCGAAGATCTCCTGGAGCCGCTGCTGGGCGGGCTGATCGGTATAGCAGCAGATGCCTCCCCAGCCGGTCGAGCGTTTTCCGACGGCGGTGGTGGTCACGCAGCCTGAGACGTCGAAGCCGGCTGCCAGGAAACGCTCCTTGGCGTGTGCCAGCGCGTCGCGTTTGGCCTGGTAGCCGTCGCGGAATGCCTCGATGTAGACCTTGGTGACGGCCGTCCGCCGGCACCAGTCGATGGCCGCGGCGATCCCCTCGTCGCTGGAGAGAAGGTCGCGGACCTGCTGCGCGGTGATCAACGTGGAGAAGCGGTGGATCGGCTGTTTCGATCGGGCCAGGTCCCAGAGCGCCGGGGAATTGGCCGGCTTGGGCTCCTCTTGGGCGCGGAGCGGTTCGCAGCAGCAAGCAACCAGCACGGCGGCCGCGAGCAGTGCCCCCGCGGCCAGGTTTCGCAAGGTTTTCATGTCGGTCTCCTTTGTCTATTGGGTTTGTATCGAGCCACGCGGCTGGTGAGCGAATCGCACCGGAATGGCTCCTGTCGCAGGAATTGGGGTGCCATGCCGACGCTGGCGTGGGCATGCCCGCAAATGGCGGCATGGCCAAGCAAGCTCGGCCATGGCACCCGGCACCCGGGCACCCGTGCCCGAGCTCATCAATCATCAATCATCCATCATCAATTCACTGTTGCATCTTCTTCTGCACCCGCTGGGCACGTCTCGATTGGGGGCGGAGGTAATTGGTCTCCCCGCAGCCGTAGGTCGAGCAGGCCCCGTAGTAATGCCAGCAATCGCGATGGTGTGGCGTGCGGCAGCGGCAGCAGAAGACCACGTCGTCCTTGATCGTCTCGCCGCAGATCTGGCAGACGGCCTCGCTCAGCTTGGGCGGGGCGGCGTCTTTGACGAACTCGATTCCCTTCTCCGCGCTGAGCACCGCCTGGTCGTAGAGCGCAACGGCCAGTTGGGTGAACTCCTGCAAGGTGCGGTAATCGCGGATGTAGGAGCGCTTCTTGACCCGCAGCTCGCGCCGGTTGAACGAGACGTAGATGTCGCCGTTGCCCAGGAGCCAGCGGAGTTGCTCGATCTGCTGCTGCACGGCCGGGGTGAGCAGGTTGCGCAGGGCGTCGCGGCTGTCGCCCTTGATGATGTACTGCTGGTCGAAGGCGGGCGAGCCGATCTCCACGTCCTCCATGCCCATCAGCTTGCCCATCCGCGACCAGGCCCGTTCCGGGTAGACCTCGCAGCGGACGGCTGGCTGCTGGCCGGAGAAGTGGACTTGCGTGTAGTAGGTCGCGTGTTCTCCGCCGGTGGAGTAAACGTCGACCACGACCCAGGCGCCGGCGTGCGCGAATTGGACCCTGGGGCGGCTCAATAGTCCGCCCGGGTCGCAGCTCCCCCCGTAGTACCTGGCCAGTTGGGAGTAGGCTTCGGTGGTACTCTGTGCCCGCGCGTGCCCCACGCCCACGACCACCACGATGATGACGATCACGATCAGGACCCACAAGACAAAGATGCCTTCCACGGCGGTTTCCCCCTATGCACCGATTATTGCAGGTCCTGCGCCGGTCGGATGGGGGTTGAGGAGCCGAATCTGAGCAGTGTGACTGTGGAAAGGGTGGCTGGGGTCGAGCGCAGCGAGCCCCCAGTACACGGCCGACTGTGGGGTCGCTTCGCTCCACCACAGCCACCCGGCCAGATCGTCCAGGCAGGGCCTAGTCGCCGATGTACAGCACGTCGTCGTCATCCGCTGGTTTCCGGGGCGTTTCCCGTCTGCGGGGCAGTTCGGGCGTGGGAGCATCGTCGCCGATGTAGAGGACCTCGTCGGAGGCGGGCTGACGGCCGGCCGGTCCCCGCTGGTAACGGACCACGTTGGCCGGCGGCGGCCCGCCCAGGCTCTGCAACGGCCGAAGGTCCGCCGGCAAGGTCACCACCTTCTGCTCGGCAAACCACTTCTTGGCCGTGTAGTTGTTCGACTTGTCCAGGTCGACGTAGGCCCCTCGGGCGACGTCCCAGAGGCGCTCGCAGACCACGTCCAGCGTGATCTCCTCGTGCCACGGCAGCCCGCAATCGTCCAGCCGCACGTGACCAATCACGGAGATGTTCGGATGGAAGATCGGCGTCAGCCAGCGGATCTCCGGGGGCTGTTCGGGGTAGGCGTAACCCAGCCGGATTTGCACCTGGTGCAGCTCGACGTATTCCACCTCCTTGCCGGAGTGCACCAGGCGGCTGATGCCCCGGCCGAGAAACTTGACCTTGTACTCCTTGGGTGGGTCGCCGTCGGTCTCGAATTCGAGAATGCCGCTCTTCTCCGCCAGGGCCCGCATCAGCTCCAGCTCAGCCGCGAGCCGCTCCGCCTGATCGTTACTAGACATGGCAAATCTCCTTGGACTTGGCCAAGAACAAGATCTCACTGTTGTGTTCGCTGCCAGCCCCGTTCGGAACACTCGCTGGCAGCCCCGCCCGGAGCATTGGCTCCTAGCCCCGCCCGGAAGGGCGGGGATTCTGTAGCGTCGATGCGTCTTCCCCCGCCCTGCCGGGCGGGGCTATTCCTCCCGCGCCTGTCCCCGCTCTGCCGGGCGGGACTATTGTGAAAGCCCGACGCTGTTTCTCGACAAATCCTCCATAGTTACCTGCTTTCCCCGTGATCGGTCCTCAAGAGAGCCGATGGCGGCGCGCCCTTCGGATAAGCACCACGGCGGCCAGGGCCGCTACGATCAACAGGCCGACCACGGCCGCCACGATCGTCGTCCAGCTCCCTATCCAGGTCGTAGTGCCTTCTTCTACATCTTCTCCGGTTGTCTGGGCAACCTGTTTCTTGAGTTGCGCGATTTCGTCTCGGGCTGCCTCCTGGTCGGCTTCGCGCAGGTCTTTCAACTTGGCGATCTGTGCCAGGAGTCGCTCGTTGCCTGTGGTCAGTTCCTGGCTTGACTGGTCAAGTTCACGGACCTTTGCCTGAAGCTGCTGGCGGTCCTGGTCGATCCACTTGGCGGCCTCGCCCAGCAGTAGGTCGGTCTTTCGGCGTCGATCGACCTCCTGGCGGAGCCGCTTGTACTCTTCGACCAGCGGTCCCACGTTGAGGCGACCGTCTGCTTCGACCTCGACGCGGCCGAGGAGATCCTGGAAGATCGCCTCCCGGGCCGCCAGACGCTGCTCTCGCAGGGCCATCTCGGCCGCCAGCTCCTGTGCGGCGATAGGTTCGCCGGCGGCCAGCCGGTCGGGTACCCTCTGGGTGGCCGCGGGCGGGCCGAGCCGCAGGGCCACCAGCAGCGTCGTGCAGACCTGCAAGACGAGCATCGCCAGCACGGCGGCCCCGATCCAGCCCAACTGCGGCCGGATGGTATGGATCACCTCCTGTGGAAGTCGCAGGTCCGCGCCCGGCGGAAAACCGCCGGTCAGGCGCTGCGTGCTCATGGTCGCATCCTCCTCAAGGAGTTCCACGAAGGTCTGAAGCTCTCGCTGGCGGAACCGCGAGGCGACCACGCCGAAGCCCTTCGCCCGCCGACCACTGCGTGGTGCCCGCCGCCGGCCCTCCATGTCACTCGGTACTCCCAAGTTCGCCTGGTCCGATTCCGGGTGGCCGGGGTCGAGCACCAGCGAGCCCCCGGAAATCGGAGGCTCTGGGGGCTCACTTCGTTCGACCCCAGCCACCCGTCGCCTGCCCCTGTCGCCCCAATAAAACCAGCCTCGATCGCCCCGCAACGGATCAACGACCAGGGCCACGTCCAGCGGCCGGTTGAAGAAGTGCTCGCAGATGAACCGATCCATGCTCGAAAGAAAGACGCCCAAGTCCGGGTGCGTATGGTACCAGCCGACCATCTCCAAGTCGTCCGAGAACCCGCCTCGCTGGCGGGTGATCTGCGTCCAGGTATCGTGGGTGAACTTGAAATGGCTGCCGCTGCTCTGGTAGTGCTCCGCTCGCAGGCTGTCCGACACCAGCACGAACGGGTTTCCGTCCTGGTCCTCGAACTGGCCGCCCAGCAGCACGCCACCCAGCTCCACGCGGGTGTCGCTGCGGGCGTGGGCCTCGATCTCGGCCAGCACGTCCATCTCGACGAAGATCGGCAGGTCGCCCGCGGCCGCCGCGCCGCAGGCGCAGACGGCGAAATGCCGGTCCTGGTCGGGGCGCCGCCGCCGTCCCGGTCGGGCCTGCTGAACCTCGCCGAACTCGATGTCGCCGTCCATTCTTCACTCGCCACTCTTCACTTTGCACGTCTTTCCCGGATGGATAAGAGAGGCGAGAAGGAGAGGGGAGAAGCGAGAAAAGAAGCGCAGGTCGCTCTCCACCCTTCCCCCTTCACTCTCCACTCCCAGTGGCCGGGGTCGAGCGCCAGCGAGCCCCCGGAAATCCGGCGGTCTGGGGGCTCACTTCGTTCGACCTCAGCCACCCGTTCCCCAAACTTGGAACTACTGTCACTCTCCACTATCCACTCTCCACTATCCACTCTCCATGACCGCCTGCTGATCGCCGGCCAGCCTGAACGTCCCCTCGGCCTCGCCGGCGGTGATCCGCACAATATCATACCTGGGGATGCCCAGGTCGATCAGCTTCTCTCCGGCCAAAGGCGAGCCCTCCTCGACGAGGTGGACCATCTCGGGCCGGGCCAGCTCGCCGCACTCCCGGCAGGTCGCCTCGGCCATGGCCACGATCTGCTGCGGCCGCATGATCCGCCGGCTGCTGCCGCAGGCTCCGCAGCGGATCGCCACCACCAGGTCCCGCTCCAGGCAGATCGTCAGCGGCTCCGTCACGGGCAAGATGCCCGTGCCACGCACCGCCTCGAACAACTCGCCGACCGTGGCGCCGGCGGCCGAAAGCGGCACGTCGACCGGCGGCGGCCACGTGTCGTGGCTGAGGCAATCCTCCTTGTGCTGGTATTTGGTCATGTAAAAGGTGTTGGCCACGCCGTTGAAGACCATCGCGCTGCCCGCGGCCACCGGCATCCCGTGGATCAGCTTCAGCGCCTCCTGGGTCTGCAAGCCGCCGATCATCGAGGAGATGGTCGGCGCCGTGGGGACCTTGCCGGCCAGGAGGTCTTCGTGGCGCAAGAGTGGGCAGGAGTAGCGGAGGCTGATCAGCCGGTAGTCGTTCTCGGTCATGGCGCACTCGTAGCAGGCGCCGTCAGGGGGAACGAAGACCTTGGCCACGCCGCTGATCTCCTGGATGCCGCCGTCGATCCAGGGCGTGCCCACTTTCCAGCAGGAGCGGTTCACCCACAGTCGGGCCTCGCGGTTGTCCAGGCAGCCGATCACCACGTCGACGTCGGCGAACAACCCCAGCCCCACGTCGGTGATGATGTTGCCCCGGATGGGGTGCACCTGGGTGTCGGGATTGATGTCCCGCAGGGCCTCGGCGGCCACCTCTGCCTTGGGGCGGCCCCGGTCGCGGGAGCGGAACAGCACCGAGCGGGTGAGGTTCGACTCTTCGATCTCGTCGAAGTCCACGATGTACACGTGCCCCACCCCGAGCATGGCGAGGTTCTTGAGCACTTCGTTGCCCAGCGCCCCGGCCCCCACCACCAGCACGCGGGCCGCGGCCAGCTTGTCCTGGTCCCACCAGGCGATCAGCCGGAACCGCGCGTAGCGATCGTCGCCGTCGATCCGCAGCACCTCCTCGGCCATCGGGCGGCCCTCCTATCGCGCGTCGCGTCCGACGCAGACAAATCCACAGTCCACCACTTGCTCCCGGTGCCACTGGAAGAACCCCAGTTGGTTGCTCCGCGGGTCCGCCACCAGCGCGATCTGCCAGGGCTGCGAGAAGAAGTGGCGATGAATGAACAGGTCGTAGCTGGAGAGGAACACGCCCAGCCCGGGGTGGGTGTGCGCCCAGCCCAGCACCAGCTCGCCGGGAAACTGCTGCTCGACCCGGCGACTCATGTCGGCCCACGTGGCATGGGTGAAGGTCAGCGAGGTGGCCCGCGCCTGGGTGCCGGTGGCCGGCAGAAACCCGCGGACCTCGACGTACAGCTCCCGATCCACGTGCAGGCCGCCCACCAGGAAACCGCCCTGCTCCCGCCGCAAGTCCTGCTCGAAGTGGGCCAGCATCTTACCCAGCACGTCCTCGTAGACGTAGATCGTCGGCGCGTCGGCGTAGAGCATCCCTACGGATCGGGCGACCACCGAGCCGGCGGCCGTGGGAATCGCTTTGACGACCGGTTCGATCATCGGCGACTTGAT
>Ga0315281_10009888_pt1 | contig 13197 bp, 12 predicted proteins | sample YL17G07_0_MG_FD_204540 | JGI IMG/M metagenome (GOLD analysis project Ga0315281, IMG submission 204540) | Sediment microbial communities from Yellowstone Lake, YNP, Wyoming, USA - YL17G07_0 | ecosystem: Environmental > Aquatic > Freshwater > Lake > Sediment | place: USA: Wyoming | collected... | reverse complement strand
TTTCTTTGCGATGCGTCGAATCACTGTCAATGATCCCATTTTTTATATCGACGGATGAGGAAATCAGACAGCATCAGCGCTTCCAAGATAAAACTTCATTTCCGATACGGAATCCAGCAACGAACGCGAACGCGAGGAATCGGCAAAAATAATTGGAACGCGATTACGGTAAAAGAACAAAGCCTTTGCGGCTGCCTGAGCTTCGTCGCTGTCGTGTCGCGCCCAAAAATTGAAGGTCTGCACATCCGTGTGTCGATAATGCGCCATGATAGATGAAAGCACGTAACCAAACCCGACTATATCTTCAAGCATCCACTCGGCTAAGTAAACGACGCATTTGCAATCTGCAATTACGGCAAAGCGGGCCACCACAATGCCAGCCAGTTTCCCTCGTTGGCGAATACTGAAAAAACTGTACTGTGCAAAAGGGTGATCGAGATACCTGTGGCGCCAATAGGCCGAATCTCGCACCAATGAAAATCCGTGCGTCGGCTTGACTCGATTCCATAACGCTTCGATCTCTGCTGATGCAGGAAAATTGGCATCGATCTCAAGCCCTTTGCCAGCATTATTGCCAAACAGGGTGCGATATGCTGATTGCAAAAAAAAATCAACTGCGCGTAAAACGGGGGCGAGCGGGTTCAAGGCTGGATATATTTGAGTCAGCAGCTTCGTTGTTGGCCGCGAAAAAGAGCCGTTATCGTATGCAGTGAGATCGAAGTAATTCAGCCTCTTGATCCATCCCGGATAAGCGTTCTTGTTAGGCGTGCCATATATGATAGTTGTACCGTCTGCCTCTGCGCGAGATCTTACATCGGATGCCAAACGTCCAAAAATACTTTTATTAATGTAGCTATCTGGATTGGAGTCGATAGAACTGATGCTGTCCGGCCTGCTGTTGCGTCTAATTGCACCTGAAGAATAAGAATCACCAACCTCACCACCTGCATATTCCACACCATTGATCAGTACGCGTTTTCGTGTTAATGAAACGACACCGACTACTTTATCGTCGATCATGGCTAAAGAGATATATCCTTTGCCGGCTGGATTAGCCTCGCCAAGTTTCCAGCGGAAATATTCAACAGACCACATTGGGTCTGCACCTGCCGGGCAAAACTCTGTCTGCAAAAAATTAACAGTCTTATCAACCAGTTTTAAGCGGTCATCATTGACAGTTGTCCAATATATTTCCACCACTACCCTCCGGAGTCGACAATCTCTTCCCGCTGGTTTAACTTTAAACTGCAACAGTTTTATTCAGCTACATAATTTTTCGAATCAGATGACACTTGATTTGACTTCAATAATCCGTTCAATACACTGTAATCGATCTTCTGAAATAGCTGATTAGCTGCATTGCACTGGTGACCGACAACATCTGTATATTGCTCTTCTGTCATTTGATTAACGACATATAATAATTCGTTAAGCTCAGATAGATTCTGGCACTTACAGAGAGCCTTGCTTTGGATTTTTTCATCGATCGGACTCAATGAAAATATTTGGTTAAGATCAAGATAGACAGTCAGACGACCACTGAGCATGGCCTCAATGCCTGCGGAGGTTGAACAATAGATCGCAACGTCACACCACGCTATTTGTTCATCAAGCGCCCCTCCGTCAACACGAATATGCCTGTTAATTTTCTTTATTATTGAAAAAGCTTTTTCTTGTCCATCACCCCATGAATATGGATAAGGCCTGACAACCACCTCAAATTCATCAAAAGCTGACGGCAATTTCTCCAATTGATTGGCTAATTCAATAGCCTCATAATCTTGACCTATTAGAACCAGAATACGTAATGGGCGGCCTCGAAGAGTCCCATCGATACCATGACCGTTTGTATGATGCCACCTGGGGCTGCCACCAATGAGAATCCGCTTTTCATCCCATTTAGCCCAATCCACAAGCCATTTTTTTAACGCAGTTCCTGTTGCCAGTAGCCTGTCGGGCATAGAAGGGGAGGCCTCGACTTCATTTCGACGGCGCAAATACATTAGGCCTTTGTTGTATACGGCATGAGCAAAACCAACGGTCAGGGTAGCTTTTTTTGTTTCCTTAACAGCCGTCAATAACGCGCGCTCCACGCATTTTTCCTCGTAAGGGTAGACCAGTGCTCTTGGCGATGACTCCCTTAAAATTCTTTTTAACCCAAGTAATGCGGTCATTTCTGCCAATGGGGCGGTGTGTTCAATTAATTCTGAAGCGAAATTTTTCGCAAAGGATTTTGAAGCATGGCCATTTAAAACAAACTCCGGTACCACAATAGGTGTTCGATTAAAACACCATTCAAAAATATAAAATCTTACCAGTGAGTACCACTCCGATATTCCGATCCAGTCATAAATAAGTGAACGGTCTCCATCTGTATACACCGGAGAACACATGCCGGAATTATTACGTAATGAACCATGGCAAACCCAATACACGGGGTATTTGAAATCGCCGGGTTTAAACATGTCGCCAAAAAAATGGTCTTTGGTTGTCTCGCTTTCTGCGCCAGGGCTTAATAAATAAGTCCAGATAATTATTGGAGAAGGCCCTTCAATAATAGGTTGTCTTTTTCGATGCAGAAGAATAAATACAAGAACATCAAAAAGATATTTGAGGGAAGCCAAGAAGCTTCGTAAGGAATCCGGTAAAACGCGCTGGCGATTTTTGCGCTTATCGACAACCTTTATTGCCACGCAAAATTCCTGTAAATAAACTGCTGTTTCCTCAGGGCAACCAGTAACATAAACCTCATTCCCTGAAAAACCCTCAAGCTCCTCAGCCACGGCAAGAGCAAAAACCAGTGGCTTCCAGACAGGCGGATGCCAAAGTATCAGCCGGGAGGCTGGTAATAACCACCACCACTTAAATTGGCGTGCCCCAATTATGCAAAGCTCGGTGTGCCACTTTTCGATTGATGAAAAGAAATCCTCCTGCCGCAAAGAGAGCCTAGGCTTAAGGTCAATGCGTCTACATTCAGACAGGCCATAGTCTTTATCAAAGTAATCGATATATGCGCCTTGGCAGGGTTCCGGCAAACAATCTACAAAGTAAACATTCATCAGTTAACTATAAGCTTTTTATGGTATTGCGTGATGATCCAGCCCATCAATTGCAGCCCTCCCCATGGCGAGTATTGCTTCTTGGGCGCTGCCGCCGATGTGTGGCGTAGCGAGAAAATTGGGGAGTGCCAACAATTCGGAATCCTGCGGTGGCTCCACGGCAAATACGTCAAATGCTGCAGCAGCCAGGCGATTCCCCCGCAGCATCTCTTTGAGCGCTCCTTCATCAACCAATCCACCCCTCGCAATATTTATCAGTACAGCCGTAGATTTAAGTAGCGCGAGTCGTTGAGCATCCAGCATATTGCGAGTGCTTTCATCCAACGGGACGTGCAGTGTGACAATATCAGACCTTGTCAACAGCACCTCCAGGCTCACGGCCTCTATAGCGTGTAACTCGTAAAATTCCCGATAGTCGCGAATATCGTAAACCAGAATTGGGCAACCAAAAACTTTAAGGAGGGACACCAGATCCTTGCCAACATGCCCACATCCAATAATGCCTACGGTTCTGCCAGACAAGTACCCCCCCACAAGCTGGCGCCATGTGCCGGAGAGAATTTCGCGCTGGGCAGCAGGAACGTGGCGCAGCATGGCAATTGCAAACGCAATCACCAGCTCGGATACCGAACGTCGGTTAACGCCACCGGTCCAACCCAGACATTTGCCATATTCCCGCATCGCTTCGAGATCGATCATATCGAGACCGACGCCATACTTGCCGATGACTTTTAGTTCGGGAAGTCGGGATAACACATATTCATCCAGCCGCTCCAAAGCCGTAATAGCCTTGTCGTGACCGCGCAGAAAATTGACTAGATCGTCTCCCTCCAATTGAAGGCCTGCGTCATTGAAGCTCAAGTGCTCATAGCGAGCCTGTAGTTCGCTACGCAAGATAGGGTTTCGAGAAAACGATCTGGAACACACCGCTACTCTCGACTGTGAATCTTTCATGCTCCCTCCCGAATACCTGCAAACGGAGTGGCTCCCGCCAGTGTTTTCCAGCAATCAGGCGAGCTAGAGATAGGCAATGCAGCTCTCACAGGGTGTTCCTTTAACATTGTGCTGCAGGTGGGCGCGCCTGAGCGCCCTGAATTTCTCGGAATGCCATGCCTCCCTGAAGGAAACCTGCTTCAAATCCGCCATGAAGAGCTTCTGATTCGGATCGCAGAAGCACGCGCTCATGAAGCCGTTCTGACTGATGTGGGGCAACGTGAAAAGCGACCAGCATGGCAGCATTTCCTGCAAACTGCGCCTTGCTTCCGACGGCATTTCGACCACCTGTGCTTCGCCATTTTCTGTATTCACTTTGCGGCTTCCATACAGGCGCAATGGATAGTGTTCATCCACGTAGGGTTCAACCAGCTTCTTGATCGCTTCATATTCGGCAGGATTCGAAATGTCGTGATAGGAACTGGCAAAGATTCCTGGTTTCTTCCGGTCACCGCGATATTTCCAGGCATGCTTGATATTGCGCATGACTTTTTCGAATGCATCGACACCCGTAACATCAATGTAGTTCTGTCGATTGGAACCACTGACCGAAAACTTGATGCTGTCAAGCCCGGCCTCGATCAGCGCTTCCATGCGCGCGGGTGTCGCCAAGCGTCCGTTAGTGGTGAGATAAACATTTCTGAAGCCAAGCGACTTGGCATAAGCGACGTACTCGGGCAATCGTTTGACCAGCATCGACTCACCGATCCAGAACAGTCCCACTTCTTCTACTCCCGCTTCGGCCATTTCACCGAGTATCCTGTAAAGCAGATCCGGGTCGATATCGGCGTGTTTTTCATTACTGAATGTATGCTCGCAGAAAAAGCATTTGAAATCGCAACGACTGGTCACTTCGATCTTAACGGACTTCGGCATCGGCGGCGTTTCGCTGAGACATTCCTGTGGCACGCGGTACGTCTTTGATATGCGGTCGGTAATATTTTCCATCACAGCATTCCCTCTTTCTTCAATTTGAAATAAAACATTTGGCGCGCACCATGATCAGATGTTAAAAATTTGCTGGTGTCCGTCAGCCCTGCTATTCCGACGACAGGTGTCCATTGCTGGCAAACACGTTAAGGGCATGCTCATGGCTACCAGGCATCGCCTTTACCTTGCCACCTGCACCCTCCACCAAGGCCATGCCCGCCGCCACATCCCAAATCATGATTTCCTGTTCTGCATAGGCATCGGCAGCCCCTTTGGCGACCTGTAGAAGCGATAGCGATGCCGCCCCCAACATGCGCACCTTGCCGTATGGCCTTATCATTTCAATGATTCCACGGCCAGCTGCGGGAGAACATAGATCCAGACGCGAAGGGATGCCGGTGCAAAACACCGCTTGTTCCTTGTCGGTAATGCTGGAAACAACAATAGGCTGATCGTTCAGAAAAGCGCCCAACCCGGCACCGCCCCAAGCCAGCTCCAACGTCGGAAGCAGACACAGCACTCCGAAAACAGGTGTCTGATTGCGCCACAGCGCGATGGAAATCGCGCTTGGCCCGAGTCCGCGGACAAAGTTGACTGTGCCGTCAAGCGGATCGATGATGAACCTCAGCGGTGAGGCTGACGATCCGGGTAGTGCACCAGATTCCTCGCTGAGGAGTGCCAAGCCTGTAGGGCGCAGTCGATCAAGGATTTCATTATCAAGTAGCGCATCAGCACGCGCCTTGACTTCGCGCCTGATGTCACGGCTGAATTCGTATTCTCTTTGATGCCCTGTGTCGGAACTCAGCAGGTATCGCCCTGCATTGATGGCCACGTGCTTGGACAAGGCCAGAAGCTCTCCCACTTCATCCATTGCGAACGGCACGCATCAGATATGAGCCGATTAGATGATCCAGTATCATGTGCGCGTCTTCGGCAGGACCATATTCTTTAGGCGCGGTCGGCACATGAATGCCATCGTCGGCCAATGCTTTCATCTTGCCACCATCGAAAGCAGTAATCGCTATGGTTTTGATGTCGGCTCCTTTGGCGTAGTCAAAGGCTTTCAGTAAGCACGGGGAATTTCCTGAAGCTGAAATGGCTACGAGCACATCGCCTCTTTTAGCATGGGCGCGCAGCTGCCTAGAAAAAACTTCATCGTAGCCAAAATCATTGCTTATCGCAGTGATGACAGCTACGTTGTCGGTCAGGCTGGTTACCCGGAACGGCTTGTCATAGCCGTTAACACCGATGGACAGGTCATTAGCAAAGTGACTTGCGGTAGCGGCACTGCCGCCATTGCCAATAAAAAACACTGTTGCGCCGCGTTCGCGCGCATCAAGGAGAGTTTCGACGAAGCGGCGAATCGACTGCGGGTCGATGTCATCCAGAACCAGTTTCAGGTAGTTAAAATAGGAACGGGAAAATTCGACGATGTCAGCAGTAAAAAAACGATCCAAATTGTTCAGCGGCTGATTCATATTGCATCCCTACCAAAAAAATTACTAATATCGCGCACCGTCTAAACTTGGCGGGCGCGCAAAAAATACTCAAGGTTAGCCAGCTTCCACAACGTGGCCTGATTGTACTGATTCGGCGAAACCGGGCGCTGAATGCCAAGCAAGTCGAAGACCATATAATCATCCAGATTGCCAAGATAGTCGGCAGACTCGTTCGGAAATCCTGCAAACCCTTGCTTCTTCACAAGCAGCGACTCAGGATAGTACCGAAGGAACAGCTTTTTCAGCAGTATCTTGGTACGCAGATTCGGCGACTTTTCCGTACGATCGATCCGCGCTGCCAGCGGAAGATTCAGCGCAAAGGTAACTACTTCCCTGCGGAGCAGCGCGCTACGAGTTTCCACACTCCACATCATCGACATCAGGTCTGCGCAACGCAATCCCACAGCAGGTAGCTGGTAGGCGGCATCGCCATACATCGCCGCAAGAGAGGCGCGTGCATGAGGATCATCCACAAAGGCATAGGCCTGCCTCGCATCGGCCCAAGCTTCGCTCAAGTCCCGTTGCATGTTTGACGGATCGTCATCAATGAAACTCAACTCCGGCGTGACATGGGTCAAGTATGGCGACGGGCTGTAGTCACCGATGGTGTCGATATCGCGCAGATAAGCATCATAGCCACCAAAATACTCGTCGCCACCCTCACCGCCAAACATCACCCTGCATCCGGTTGACTGCACGAATGCCGACTGCATTGATTGTGGTACAAAAGAATGGGCAAGCAAGGGGCTTCTACAGGTTTCCTGACACCGGACAATTTCTGCAGCGTAGGCCGCCTTTTCGATCTGGAGTACATCGATCTTTCGTCCGAGCGATTTTTCGAATCCCGAAAGATCTGAGCTGATCAAATCCTTGCCAAGGTTATTGACCGCAACCAGTATCTGCGGGTTACCGTGGTTAACGAGGTAATGGCTCAGCAGCGATGAATCGACGCCACCGCTCACGACGGCGGCATAGGGTCTGTCAACTGGAATCATTTCCTTGAGCGACTGGATCAACAACGCATCAAGTTCGTCGGCCAGACTGTCGATGCTCCGCGTCGCATTCGCCTCCATGCGCGCGGGATCGATCCAATCGCCGATTGTTCTGCGTGCGACAGTAGTCCACTGTACATCTACAACTTGCAAACGCTCCAAGCGTCCAGGCAGAATTTGGCGTATGCCGCAATAAGATGTCCTGGAAAACAGCATAAAATGGCGCGTCCGGAAATAATCGCGCAATGACTGCTTGTCGAGTGGGATACCCGGTACCAGTGACTGGATGGCCGATATCTCGGAAGCGATCGCTATAATCCGTTCATCCTCGTAGATATACAGCGACTTTTCTCCCTGCACATCACGTGCAACGTGCAGCACGCCGTCTTTTTCGTCGAGAACCGTATAAGCGTACATGCCGTCAAGCAGGGCGGGGATCTCTTCAGCCGGAAAGACATCGTGAAGGTTAACCAGCACCTCGGTATCCGAGGTGTCATTGGTTAGCTCCAGCCGACCGTGCAGCCAGCGCCGGGCCAATTCGCGAAAGTTGTAAATCTCCCCGTTGAAAGCAATTCTGTAACGTCCGGATGACGATTTGGAATAAGCCGCCTTGCGATCCCGCACATCTCCAGTGAGTGACAGGACATTATGTCCGATGAACACCCGCTCCTTCCAAACTGCCGACACGCAGAGATCGGGGCCGCGCCATGACAAATGACTCAATGCTCGGCGGCATGCGGACGGATCCAACCGAAAATCAGCCTTCTGGACGACAGTTAATATGCCGCACATGTTGATACCCTCTTAGACATTGGCTTGACTCGCCGAAACAAGGTGCGCATCAACCAGCGCCTGCAATCCTGCCGCGAGTCCGAATTTCGGTTCGAATGCGAGTGTTTGGCGCATTTGAGTAATGTCTGCAATATTACTGAATGGATCACCGACAGTACCGGCTTCTTCAATGATTTCGACATCACTGCGGGGCCGTTTTAACGCATCACAAAGTATATAAATCATTTCTTCAATGGTAACCGCTACGCCGGTTCCGACATTCATGATTTGGCCACGCGCCTCAGAGCGACACAGCACCTGCACGATGGCGGCAGCCGCATCTTCTACGTAAACCAGATCACGAAGCCGCTTCAATGAGCCTCTGACTACCACACGGTTCCCCTTGAGCAATTGGGTAAGCATGATATTCACAATGCCCTGCTCAAGACTTGGTCGATGGCCTGCGCCGTATGTCGCAAAAAGTCTCAAGACAGTCCAATTGAGCCCTGCACCTTGACCCAGAATACGAAGCCACTGTTCACATGCAAGCTTTGCGACTCCATAAACCGTGCCCGGCGCTAACACTGCCGCTTCAGAAATCTTGCCTTCAGTCTGGTCGCCGTATACTACTGATGAACTGAGGTAAACAATGTGACTGTTGGCGCGTGCACACCAATCGAAGAGTTGCATGCTCCCTAGCGCGTTGACCCGAACGTCCTCAACCGGTTCACGTAGCGACTTCCCACCGGGATGCGCTGCCGCATGTATCACAGCCTGAGGATTTTTCGCAGCCAGTATTTCAAGCATTCTGGGATCGGTCAAATCCACACGCTCAATCGGGATGCGCGAGCCTGGCGCAAAATCTGGAGCACCCGGCGCATCAAATGCAGTGACTGCAATACTGAGTTTATCCAGATGCCGAACAATCGCAGAACCTATCAAACCGGCGGCTCCGGTGACGGCAACACGTTCATAAATCATGAGTTGTTTTTTCCTTCAAACCGAATGCCAAGTTATCCCTCCTGCTACAAAATTGGAGAAGAGAACGCGATTGGGCACAATATCAAATCAACCAGGGTCAGGAATGCCATAGGTTTCGCGCCAAGTAGCATCAGCATAATAAATTTTGAAAACGAGTTGCATGGTACGCAGGGCATCTTCGGAGGTGCCGCTCTGCACCGGCGTGTCATTCAAAATGTTGTTGGCGAACGCCGCTATTTCCTCGTCCCATGATGGATCGCGATTATAACGGGTTACTTGTTCCTTTGGATCACCCCGGTCATTGTCCGGATCTGCCTGTACCACGGTCAGTGTTTCAGCGCCGTAGCTTTTGGTTCCGGATAAAATCCCACCCAGAATAAGGCTGCCCTGTTCCAGATTAATATCCAGATGAAAGCGATGTCGCCATTGGGTGGCAGAAGAATTGAGCATGCCAACAATACCATCGGCTGTTCGCATCAGTGCATAAGCATTGTCTTCCACATCGTAGCCCCAGTGGCTATTGGAAATGAAGCTGTGAACTTCGGTAAAATCACCCCCGAACAGACGCATGAGATCAACCATGTGAATCCCCTGGTCGAGCAACACTCCACCACCGGAAATTTCGCGATTGGTACGCCAAACCGGCTGATTAAAGGTAATCAGCTTGGCCTTGCCGTACATGCCACGCATATTAATCACCTTGCCAAGTTCACCCGAGCGCAGAATGCGCAACGCATCCTGAACCGATTCGTGGTAGCGATGGTTAAAGCCATACATAAGCTTTAAGGCCGGATGCCGACGCTCATGAGAAATAACGCGCACAATATCTTCGACATTACGACCAGGAGGCTTTTCACAAAAAACATGCAGTCCTGACTCAAGGCCGGCAATCGTCACTTCCGCTGCAATGTCGTTGGTCATGCAAACGATCAGTGCGTCCATATCTTCCGTCAGCAAACGCCGATAATCCCGAAAATAGCGTATACCGTCGGCAAATACGCCCTCTCCTTCTAAGGTCTGGTCGCACACTGCGACCACGCGCAGATGGGGATGGCGATCAATACAGTCCTTACGGCGTTTGCCCACCACGCCAAAACCGGCAATGCCTACTTTCAGTTCAGTCATGAGAAAACCCTTGATCAACAGGCTTGCGGCCAATCACCCAAACATGGGAACTCATCCTCTGTTCGGCCAAAAAATGCTGAAATGCTGCGGCATTGCGATCATCCGCCAGCAACTTACGCAGAAAGCGCTGCCCATCGAGTAGAGCCGGGTCGCGCTTGGAGGCATTACGGACGATGTCCACATCCAGCTGCCCCGGCGTGGTCACCATCACATCTACCAGACCGGCTCGCTCAAAGAGTCGTTCGAAGCCTTGCACAGAAAGAAAATTGATGTGATGAGGCGGTGATATCTGGCTGGACTTTTCCCAGAGCACTTGGAGGTCAAAGCCATCAATCCCCAGCGTGCTGACGAACACGTAACCGCCAGGTCGAGCAAGCCCTGTAAGCACCCGTACAAAATCCAGGGGGGCATACACATGCTCCAACACCTCGAAGCAAGTCACCAGATCGGCGGAATTATCATGGCCCACCACATTTTCTGCGATATCTTCCACTACCACGAAACCTTTAGACCGGCACTCTTGGGCTAATGATGTGGATGGTTCTACAGCCAAGGCCTGGGTCTGAGGGAAACGATGCCGCCATTCATCCAAAAAAATGCCATAACCGGCTCCCACGTCGATCAAGCGTTCGACATGTATGCCATGCTCTGCGCACAAACCTGCCAAACGTTTAACCCGAGGGCGAAAGATTTTTTCGCGGCGAATCTCGGCAACTGCCGGAAAAAACACTTCTGCCCAGTAGCGTGAGGATTCCGACTGGCGATAAAAAGCTTCAAAAGCTGCGATGGACGGGCGTGGGCTCTGGAATAAGGTATGGCAATTGGTGCACTGGGCATACGCAAAACCATTTTTATCGAACTGGTGGATGGATTCGCTCCCACCGCAGGCCACACATTCCACCGTAATACGCGATGCGTCACCAAAACAGTTTTCGGCATCCTGGGCACTCAGTTCTACGTATCGATTCAGCAGCGCTTCCGGTCGGATTTCGTGTTCTTTCATGGCATCAGGTATTTGGATAGAGTTGGATCATTCTTCATCAATTTCTCGGCATCCTTGAGCTCTTGGGGAGTATCAACGCCGATAGTGATAGCTTCGGTCAGAACCATGCGAATCCGCCCGCCGGTTTCAAGTACCCGATTCATATCCACCGACTCGATCTGCTCGAGCCGTGTCTCAGGCATCCGATTAAAGCGCAGCAGCGCGTCTCGGCGGAAGGCGATGATGCCCGTCTGCATATACATCGGCACATTCTCCACCCCACGCCAAGGTGACGGAATCGGTTCGCGTGAAAAATAGAGAGCATCGTTATTCTGATTCACGACGACTTTGACATTGTTCTTGTCGACGAACTGGTCGTAGGTGCGCAGGCGCGACATGATATTGACGATTTCGACAGCCGGGTCGCTGAAGTGATTCAGAGTTTCAGCGATCGTTTCAGGCAAAATCAGGGGTTCATCCCCCTGCACCATCACCACTATGTCGGCATGCACGCCGGTTGCAGACTCGATGTGCTCCATCGCTTCAGCCGTGCGCGTCGTGGCACGGGTATGACTTGCCGCTGTCATGATCGCGGAGCCGCCAATGCCGCGCACATACTCTGCAATTTCTTCATCACAGGTTGCCACATAGGCATTGGCGAGGCCGGAGGCGAGGCGGGTGCGATGGTAACAATGCCCGACCATCGGCATGCCATGCAGGGTGGCCATAGGTTTGTTGGGATAGCGTGTGGCGCCCATACGTGCCGGAATAATGCCGATCGCTTTCATTCTTGCATCTCTTTCATTTTCGCAATGCCTTGTCGCACGCTGGCATCAAGCATGCGGATATCGACGCTGTACGCAATGAATGTATAGCCTTCGCGAATCGTTTGCTCAAGCCGCCGCAAGTCCGGTTCGACAATGTGCAGGCCTGCCGGACAGCCAAGTCGCTTTCCAGTCTCGCGAATATGCGTCATGGCGCCGATGAACTCAGGTTGTTCGAACTGCCCCGGAATACCCATGGAGCATGACAGATCATAGGGCCCGATGATGAACCCATCGACACCGGGGACGGCCAAAATCTCTTCCAGCCGATCAACGGCATCTTTGTGCTCGATCTGCACGATTACTACCGGCCCGTCGCTTTGCCAATTCAGATAGTCCTGAAAATCGACACCGTAGCCTTGTGCCCGAGCCAGACCTACCCCCCTGGTTCCTTTGGGCGCATAGCGGGTAGCAGCCACCGCTCGCGCCGCCTCGGCTGGGGTATTTACCATGGGAACAACGATGCCATGTGCCCCGGCATCCATCACCCGTTTGATTTGATTGGGATCGTTTGAGGTCAGCCGTACCAGAGGTGCGACACCGCACAGATCAATGGTACGGATCAAATCGCCCGCCACATCGATGCTGATGACGCTGTGCTCCAGATCGACTACCAACCAATCAAACCCTGCCTTGGCCATGATTTCGGCAATTGCGGGGTGACCCAAAGTGATCCAGGAGCCGAGGGTGGTCTCCTTATTTAACAATTTTGTTTTTAGGGTCATGATGAATTTTCACGGAAGCAAAAAATGTTCAATGTCTGAGCTCTAAACGCGACCCGGCATATTGTACGAAGCCGTAGGCAACTCATATTACGATTGCCCCCGCTTTACGCTTGGAAGCACCTGCGTTGATCAGCCGATTTATTGGCTTCGGGGTTCTTTAATCTATGTTCCTTAAGAGGCCCGCATGTTTGAGTTTCTGCGCCACCTCAGCAATGTCCAACACCGATTCCCCAAGCAGGTCCGCTATGTTGATCAAGTCCGCAGTGCCATCCGAATAGGCCAGTGTGTTCGATATGTCGGACGACCATTTTTTTAA
>Ga0315281_10009887_pt1 | contig 13197 bp, 14 predicted proteins | sample YL17G07_0_MG_FD_204540 | JGI IMG/M metagenome (GOLD analysis project Ga0315281, IMG submission 204540) | Sediment microbial communities from Yellowstone Lake, YNP, Wyoming, USA - YL17G07_0 | ecosystem: Environmental > Aquatic > Freshwater > Lake > Sediment | place: USA: Wyoming | collected... | reverse complement strand
TTTGCTTCTCGTGTAGCGCGCATTCAAAATCAACATTGATGTACAGGATAGACAGGATAAAAAGCGGAATTAAAAATCCTGTATATCCTGTCTATCCATGTTCATGTTTTTGCTTCTCGTGTAGCGCGCATTCAAAATCAACATTGATGTACAGGATAGACAGGATAAAAAGCGGAATTAAAAATCCTGTATATCCTGTCTATCCATGTTCATGTTTTTGCTTCTCGTGTAGCGCTTGTATTCGAGTTTGGAGTTGCCGAAGTTGATGATGAGACCAACTTCTATCCCAGTGGCATTCAAATAATTGATGATCTGTGCTTGGTGTTCTGGTGCGATGGCTTTGACGGCCTTCAGCTCGACGATCACTTTCTCCTCAACGAATATATCCGCATAAAAGTCACCAACGCTTTCCCCCCTAAACATCACCCTGACCGGGTGTTGTGAGATTACAGACAGGCCTTTTTGTCGCAGTGTCAAAAGCAAAGCCTTCTCATAGACCGATTCAAGAAAACCTGCGCCAAGTTCGTTGATTACGTCAAAGGCACAACCCATCACACATTTGGTGATCTGCTCATGCTTCAGCCCTGCATCCTGCCCATCCTGTTTATCCATGTTTGAAGTCTTCATGACGCAATTTTCCAAGCTTAACAACTATGCCAGCCGACCGGACAAAATCGCCCACTGCTGCGGCCATTGCGCCATCGGGTCGCGCGTGAAACCGCTCTTGCCGAACTGTTGCCAGCGACCGATGACATAACACAGCAGCATGTTGGCATGCGCGCCCACATCAATTTCTGCGTCCAGATCGCCCTGCGTCACGGCGATGCGCAGCGCCTGCTTGAGCGTGGTTTCGATGCGGTCAAACAACTGGTTGATGCGCTGTTGCAGGCGTTCGTCCTCGTTCACCAGCGCATCGCCGATCAGCACGCGCGTCATGCCGCGATTCTTCTGCGCGAAGCCGAGCAGCATGGCGAGGGTGCCCTCGACCTGTTTCAGCCCGCTGGTTTCCTCGGCGCTGATTTTGTTCACCAGCCCGAACACGGTATGCTCGATGAACTCGATCAGCCCCTCGAACATTTGCGCCTTGCTGGCGAAGTGGCGGTACAGCGCAGCTTCGGAAATATCCAGTTTTGACGCGAGCAGGGCGGTAGTGATTTTCTCGCCCTTGGGTTGCTCCAGCATGGTAGCGATGGTTTGCAGGATTTGCAGCTTGCGTTCACCCGGTTTTGCGGCCATGTCGTTTCCTTTTCAAAACAGCCGCGGCAAAGCACGCGGCAACTCCATCACATTGCGAATCTTCACATCCACATAAGCCGGCGAGCGCGGTGTGGCATCCACCCACACGGTGCGCATACCCAGTCGCTTCGCGGCCTGCAAATTTTCCGCGCTGTCCTCCACCATCACGCAGCGCACCGGGTTCAGGCGGTGTTTATGCAGCAGCCGCACAAAACCCGCCATCTGCGGCTTGGGGCGGTAGCGCGCATGCTCGATGGCAAACACATCGTCGAACAAATCATCCACGCGCAGCAACTTCAGCACGGCATGCGCATAGCGCTGCGGCGCATTGGAAAACACCAGCTTCCTGCCCGGCAATCTTTTCAGCGCATGGCGCAGGCGCGGTTCGCGCAACACCATCCCCGGCAATTCCGGAAACTGGTGGGTATGCCACAGGAAGTGCTGCGGATCGGTGCCGTGGTGCTTCGTCATGCCGCTCAAGGTTGCGCCGTAACGCTGCCAGTAATGCCTGCGCAACTCGCCCGCCGCCTGCTCATCCAGCCCAAGATGCTGTTGCAGATAGGCCGTCATGCTGCGGTTGATGTGCGGAAAGATGTGCGGCGTCGCGTTGTGCAATGTGTTATCGAGATCGAAAACCCATACCGGTTTTATCATTATTTGCTCTTGATCAGCGTCCCCACACCCTCATCCGTCAGAATCTCCAGCAGCAGCGCATGTTCCACGCGGCCATCAATGATGTGCACAGCCTTCACCCCGCCGCGCGCGGCATCCAGCGCCGAACTGATCTTGGGCAGCATGCCGCCGGACAGTGTGCCGTCCGCTACCAGTTCGTCAATCTGTTTTGGTGTCAGCCCGGTGAGCAGGTTGCCGCCCTTGTCCAGCACGCCGGGAGTATTGGTGAGCAGCACCAGCTTCTCGGCGCGCAGCACTTCCGCCAGTTTGCCCGCCACCAGGTCGGCGTTGATGTTCAGCGTCTCGCCGTCCGGCGCCACGCCGATCGGCGCGATGACCGGAATGAAATCGCCGGAATCCAGAAACGTAATGATCGAAGGGTCAATCGAGCTGATTCCGCCCACCAGCCCGATGTCCAGCATCTTGCCAGGCTCCTCGTTGCTTTCCAGCAGCATCTTTTCGGCGCGGATAAAAGCGCCATCCTGCCCGGTCAGTCCCACCGCCTTGCCACCATGCTTGTTGATCAGGCTGACGATGTCCTTGTTGACCTTGCCCAGCACCATCTCGACCACGTCCATGGTCTCCTCGTCGGTCACGCGCATACCCTGCACGAAGGCGCCCTCCTTGCCCATCTTCTTCAGCAGATCGTTGATCTGCGGCCCGCCGCCATGCACGATCACCGGGTTCATCCCCACCAGTTTGAGCAACACCACATCGCGTGCGAAACTTTCCTGCAACTGCGGATCGGTCATGGCGTTGCCGCCATACTTGACCACGATGGTCTTGTCGAAAAAACGCTGGATATAAGGCATCGCCTCGGAAAGAGTGCGGGCTTTTTTCTCGGCGGCAGAAGGCGTAAGGGACATGATCTATCCTTGGACGAAACTGGCGCGCATTCTACACTACAAAAGCAAAACAGGCGGTTCAACGCCGCCTGCCGTGCGCGAAGTCCGCGCTCACTCGATATTCCGCCGCCAGGATTTAAAGCGCGCCAAGATACGGGAAGAGCGCTACGGCAGCCAAGCGCACACCATCCAATTCTGCCGCAGCTTGCAGAAACCCGGAAAGCCGCCATAAAAAATTCAGGTTACACAACACGAAACCTCCGCATCCCATTGTTGAAACGGCACAATACGTCATGCAACACGTCATGCAAAAACAGTTGCGTGACACCCCCTCTCAGGGTAGCATAAGCTGCAACATGGCTACTGCGCCTCCAACCGACAATGACATTATAACGAGCGGATTGACTCTTCCCGCTTATGTTCTAATGCGCCCGGAGGGTGTGTTCATCAAGCTTTCTCCCCCTCCGTCACAAGACATACTCAGGCTGTTCGTCGACCGTCTGTTTTCCAATGAGGCACGCTTTGCGGGGCTGGACTATGCCAGTTTCATCAGCCTGCTGTACGACACCGATTTTGCGGCATCCCCCATCGGAAGTGCAGCGGAGATGCGGCTTGCCAGCAACATCGTGCGCTTTCCGCCGCAACGCAAGGAGTTATACAAGGGTGTGAAAATCATGGATGCCGGCGAGCGGGCGGAGTACATGTTCGAGCCGGTTTCCATCGAAGTCGCCTCGGACGAGCCGGTTTATGGAACACCCGGCGATGACGGGATTGCGCCCATAGTCGAATACAGGCGCAAGGTTGAAATGCAGCCGACCAAGCTGGACTTTGACGAGTTCGTCGCGGACATGTGGGTCAAGGGCATACGCTTCGGTATCAACGCCGACGCCGTGCGCAAGGTTATTGCACAGGGCGCGACAACCCGCATGGACATCGCGCGCAAGCTTGACCCAACGGACAGCAAGGATGCCGAAATTGTCGAAGAGAGCGACGCCTTGCGCCAGGACAACGCCCCCCTGATTTTAGCCAGCGGCAAGGCCGACCTGCGCAGGGCCAGGAACCGCTTCCCGCAGGTCGCGAAGGATACACCCCTGCTGCGGAAAATCCCGCGCGCACTGGGCAAGCCGGGCTACCGGGTGACCGGGGAAATCATCGAACCCCGTATCCCCCTGGATATTGACCTGAACAAGCTGGCTGGCGGGGGTACCCGCATAGAACAGACCCCGAAAGGCGAATTGATCGTATCAGCCATGGATGGTTTTCTTTGCCTCGATGAGAATACAAGCCAGATTGAGATCACCGCAAAAATCGAGAACAAAGGCGGCATCAGCGCCAAGTCTACCGGGGATATCAAGCTTGCCGTGGATGAATACGTGGAGCATGGCGAAGTGCAGGAAGGGCGCGTCGTCGAGGGCAAGCACATGACCTTCCTTTCTGACGTATTTGGCACCGTCATAGCCAACGGCGGCCACCTCCAGCTTGGGAAAAACCTTTCCGGCGGTCGCGCCCTAAGCATCGGCGGCGACATTACCATCAAGGGCCGCGCTTCCAATGCCACACTTGAAACGTGGGATGGCAAAATTACTGCCAGTTTCGCCGAAGGCTGTACGATCATCGGCAAATCCGTCTTTATCGAACGTGCGGTAAATTGCGAAATCGTTGCCGAAGAGTTGCAACTGGGCATGGCGGAAGGCTGTTCGATTGCCGGAAAGAAAATCCGGATCACCTCCTCGAATGTGCGCAAACACCGGGAGACGATCATCACCGTATTGCTGCCGGATTTTTCCGCTTTAGACCAGCAGATCGCCCAGGCAAGAACCAATTTGACCCAGGTTGATAATGCTCTCCAGGCCAAGTCGCGGGAAATAGATGCGGCCAAATCCGACCCCGGGTTCGTCAAATATCTTGCCATCGCAGCCAAGATCCAGGATGGATCTATCAAGTTATCAAACGAGCAGCAATTCGAGTGGCAGAAAATTGTCAGGCAGTTTGCACCGATAATGAAAGGTTCGGATGAATTGAATAATAAACACCAGGCGCTGGAAAATGAGATTGAACGCTTGTCGCAAGCGCGCAAGATTTGCGGTGCGGGTGAGTGCTGCGAGATTGTGGAAGTATTGGGCGACACGGTGGTACGAAAATTAAATTCCAAGCTGGGCATGTTGGCATTCCGCAGCCTGCCTTCGCAAGAACTCAAAACCCGGCTGCGGGATCTCGGCGTCCAGCGAGATCGTATTTTCTCGGGCGATGAGGGCCATTTTGAATGGCACTTCCAGGTTCCTGAACTTCCTGCCGCACCTATTTAACGTGAAGCTCGCGTAGCGAGACTGCGGTCGCCAATTTTTCGCCCGAATTGAGGCCATGAACCTGTGCAGCTTTATTTGCGTAGGTTGGGCAAAGCGAAGCGTGCCCAACATCATGGCCTCGCGTTGGGCACGCTTCGCTTTGCCCAACCTACAAAATCTCGCCTTGAAACGTAATCTGACGCTCCTCCCAAACCCATAGACTGCTTGGCACTTTACCCGCGACAATTTGCCGCACCCCGCCAGCATTGTCAATCCGGTAAAATCCGCAGCCATGAACCATTCCATTCTCGCCGCCCAGACCGGACACAGCCACCTGCGCCGGCTTGTGCTGTTGCGCGCCATCGCCGTGGTCGCACAGTGCGCCGCACTCGCGCTGGCATACCGTGTTCTTGCGATGCAGATGGAATGGTTTCCCATGCTCACCACCGTCGCCGCGCTGGCGGGGTTGAACCTGCTCACCTGGTGGCGCCTGCGTGCCGATTACCCGGTTTCCAACCCCGAATTGTTCGCGCAGTTGTGCGCCGACGTGCTGGCGCTGTCGGTGCTGCTCTATTACGGCGGCGGTTCGACCAATCCGTTCATCTCGCTGTTTCTGCTGCCATTGGTAATCGCTGCGGCCGCGTTGCCGCGCAGCTACACCTGGGCGATGGCAGGCATCACCACCGGCTGCTACACCCTGTTGATGAAGTTCTACGTGCCGCTGCCGACAGACAGCGGGCATGAGGGAATGCACCATGCGGCGGCGCAGGGCGATGCATTCAACATGCACGTGATCGGCATGTGGCTTGGGTTCGTCATCAGCGCGGTGGTGGTGGCGTATTTCGTGGTGAAAATGGCGCAGGCGGTGCGCAACCGTGACGAAACGCTGGCCAGAGTACGCGAGGAAACGCTGCGCAACGAGCGCATCGTGGCGCTCGGCACACAGGCGGCGGGCGCCGCCCACGAACTGGGCACGCCGCTATCCACCCTGTCGGTCATCATCGGCGAACTGAAGCGCGACAATGCCGTGCTCCCGGAATGGCGCGGCAACCTTGCCATCCTCGACGATCAGGTGCGGATATGCAAACGCATCCTCGGCAAACTGCTGGCCAATGCGCAGGATACCGTTACCCAAACCACACTGCCGCAGCCGCTGGAACAATTCCTGTCCACCACGCTGGATGAATGGCAATTGCTGCGCCCCGCCGTGCATTACCGTTACCAGGCATCCGGTGCGCAACCGGCACCGCAGTTGCATATGGATCAGACGTTGCGCGCCGCGCTGCTGAACCTGCTCAACAATGCCGCAGACGCTTCGCCGGACGAGATTGACATCCATGCGCATTGGGACGAGCGCCGTTTCACGCTGGAAATCAACGACCACGGCCAGGGGCTCACACCGGAAGCCGCTGCCCGCGCCGGTTCGGCGTTTTTTACCACCAAGGAGGAGGGGCGCGGGTTGGGGCTGTTTCTCGCCAACGCCACAGTGGAACGTCTGGGTGGCAAAGTGCGCCTGTTCAACCGCGAGGGTGGCGGCGCGACCACCGAGATTATCCTGCCATTGCAGCCCCATACAGCATGAACACATCCTGCAACGAACAAGCCTCGCTGTTGCTGGTGGATGACGACACCACGTTCTCCCAGGTGCTGTGCCATGCGCTGGAAAAGCGCGGCTTCGCCGTGACCGTGGCGCACAGCGTGGAGCAGGCGCTGCCGCTGGCGCTGGCTAACCCGCCGGAATACGCGGTAGTGGACCTGAAGATGGGCGGCGCGTCCGGGCTGACGCTCGTCCAATCCATGCACGAACTCGACCCGGCCACGCGCATCGTGGTGCTTACCGGCTATGCCAGCATCGCCACGGCAGTGGAGGCCGTCAAGCTGGGCGCCACGCAATACCTGTCCAAACCGGCGAATGCCGACGAAATCGTGGCGGCGTTCGGCCACCACGCCAGCACCGACGCCCCGCTCAACGCGCAAATCCCCACGGTGGAACGGCTGGAATGGGAGCACATCCAGCGCGTGTTGCAGGAACATCAGGGCAACATCTCGGCCACTGCGCGCGCGCTCAACATGCACCGCCGCACCCTGCAACGCAAGCTGACCAAGCGGCAAAGCACGGAAAGTTAGCGCAATAATAATGGGCGCCACCGTCGGTAATTTTGTTAAATCCGGATTGTTCATTAGGCCGAAAAAACTCGTCATTCCCGCGCAGGCGGGAATCCAGATGATTGAATAATCCCCGCATAGCGGGACAATATTGAGGTTTTGTCCGCTACGCGGAGTGTTTGTTTTGCTAGATTCCCGCTTGCGCGGGAATGACGGCGCTAATGAGCAATCCGGGTTAAAATAGTAACTGTTGTGCTCAACAAAAACGGCACGGCCTACCTGGAGAATGAACATGAATGCCAGTAGCACACCTGTAAAGCCCGCCAGCACGCCTGTGGATCTTAAGCAGGCTATCAATAACCTTGACGCGCTTCCCGCCATGCCGGTCATTGCGCAAAAGTTGCTGGCGCTTCAGATGGGCACCGAGGAAAGCGAACGGGCAATGCTGATGCTGATCGAGCAAGACCCGCAAATTTCGGCAAAAATCATCGGGCTGGCCAACTCGGCGATGATCGCCGCCACGCGCAAGGTATCAACAACCAGAGACGCCGCAATGCTGCTGGGCATTGTCCGCGTCTACTCGGTTTCCATCGGCATCGCCATCATGTCACTGATGAACAAAGCAAACCCTAAATGGTTCAGCATGCAGGATTTATGGTTGCACAGCTTTGGCATCGCCTTCGCCATGACTGGCATCGCCCGTTTCATGCCGGCCCAGAGACGGCCAAAGGATGACCAAGTTCTTCTTGCCGGCCTGCTGCATGACATCGGTTTTCTGGCGCTCGCTTTCCTTGACCCAAAACGCAGCGATAAACTGCATGAACGCCTGGCGGCGGAACCTGACCGTCCGGCGCTGGCCATTGAAAAGGAAATGCTGGAAATAAGCCATGACGAGTTGGGTGCGGAGCTGGCGCGCCACTGGGATTTGCCGGACGACATCGTTGCCGTGCTGCGCTATCACCATGCACCGGATGAAGCCGCATCGGCAGAGGGGCAACCGCTGGCGCGCATGGTCAATATCGCGGAAAAACTGCTGACTTCCTTTGGCCTTAACGAGTACGTCAGCCCCGGCGTCAGCGATAGCGAATGGAAAGCGCTGGGCATAGATCCGTCCAAGGCCGAAGAAATTAAAATGAAGGTAGCCGAGCAAGCGGAACATGCCTTGCAATTTATCAGCACGTTTGCCTGATTCTCCATTTGCCTGATTCTCTCTGAAGCTCATCCTGTCCGGCACGCCCACAATTGCTGCCTTTCACTGTCGCAAGCTGCGGTTCATGAAATTCGCTCTGTTATTTTTTTCTGCCTTGCTGTTAACCCCCATTGCCCAGGCGCAGCAATCCGGCCTGCCGCCTGCGCCGGTTCTGGCAGCCAAATCCTATCTTCTGTATGACTACACCAGCAGCCAGATACTGGCCAATGAAAGCGGCAACGAGCGCGTCGAACCTGCCTCGCTGACCAAGCTGATGACGGCCTACCTGACCTTCACCGCACTCAAACAGAACAAACTTTCGCTGGCGCAGACCGTGATCCCATCGGCAGAAGCGCTGCGTACTCAAGGTGAAGAGTCGCGCATGTTTCTCGACAAAAACAAACCGGTAACCATCACCGAACTGCTGCACGGCCTCATCGTCCAGTCCGGTAACGATGCCGCGCGCGTGCTGGCTGAGACTATTGCCGGCAGCGAGGAGAAGTTTGCCGATCTGATGAACAAGGAAGCGCAGCGGCTGAACATGAAGGGCACTCACTTCGTCAACGCCACCGGCCTGCCGCATCCGCAGCACTACACCACCGCCTCCGGCCTGGCGCTGCTCGCCGCCGCCATCGCGCGCGACTTTCCCGAACACTACCCCATCTATGCGCTGCGCGAATACCAGTACAACAACATCAAGCAAGCCAACCGCAACCGCCTGTTGTGGATAGACCCCTACGTGGACGGAATGAAAACGGGGCACACCGAAAGCGCCGGGTTCTGCCTGGTAGCCTCGGCCAAGCGCGACAACCGCCGCCTTGTTTCGGTGGTGCTGGGCGCAACCTCAGACAGCCTGCGCGCCACGGAAAGCCAGAAATTATTGAACTATGGCTTCCAGTATTTCGAAGCGGTGCGCCTGTATCAGAAAAACCAGCCGGTAACCAGTGTGCGCCTGTGGAAAGGCACGGAGAGTAAAATTGAAGTTGGTTTCCGTAGCGATATATTTCTATCCGTCCCGAAAGGGCAGTTAGCGCAATTGAAGGCCACCATGGAAACACAACCGCCGCTCATTGCGCCCATTGCCAGCGGACAAAAAATCGGCATGATAAAACTTGCGCTTGGCGGCAAGCCGTATGCCGAATTTCCGCTGGTGGCGCTGAAATCCGTGCCGCTCGCCAATGTGTTTTCGCGCGGGTGGGATAATATCCGCCTGCTCTTCCAATGAAATCTGAATTTTCAGAAGCTATTGAGGTTTCCATAATTGAAGACAGCACCACATCATCCAGGATGAAATTTGGAAAACGAAATGCTTGCCACGTCATTCCCGCGAAAGCGGGAATCCAGTGGGTTTAAACAAAAGGCATTTTGTCTTGCTGGATTCCCGCTTTCGCGGGAATGACGGAGTTGTGTATCATGAGTTATGGAAATATCAATAATTTTTTAGGGGCATCACGATGACAATCTATTTAAACGGGCAATTCATGCCCATCGAAGAAGCCCGCATTCCCGTGCTGGATCGCGGCTTTATTTTCGGCGACGGCGTGTACGAAGTCATCCCCGCATACTCGCGCCGCGCATTTCGCCTCGCGGAACACTTGAAGCGCCTGCAACACAGCCTAGATGGCATCCGGCTTGCCAACCCGCACGGCGACGGCGAATGGGCGAAGCTGATCAACGAACTCATCGCGCGCAATGATGCGGAAGATCAATATCTCTATCTGCACATCACGCGCGGCGTAGCCAAGCGCGACCATGCCTTCCCCGCGCCGCCGGTAACGCCCACCGTATTTATGATGAGCAGCCCATTGCTGACACCGCCCACTCCATTGCTGCAAAGCGGCATCGCGTGCATCACCGCGCCCGACAACCGCTGGCTGCGCTGCGATATCAAGGCCATCGCGCTGCTGCCCAACGTGCTGCTGCGCCAGATGGCGGTGGATGCGGGCTGCGCGGAAACCATCCTGATCCGCGACAACAGCTTCATGACCGAGGGCGCTGCCAGCAACATCTTCGTGGTGAAGAATGGCACGCTGCTCGCCCCGCCAAAAGATAATCTGATGCTGCCCGGCATCACTTACGACGTGGTGCTGGAACTCGCCGCAGCCAATGGCATCCCGCATCAGGTGCGCAAGGTCGCCGCCGCCGAAGTGTTCAACGCGGACGAGTTGCTGCTCACCTCCTCCACCAAGGAAATACTTGCCGTTACCACGCTGGACGGCAAGCCGGTAGGCAACGGCAAACCCGGCGCGATATTCGCCAGACTGCACAGGCTGTATCAGGATTTTAAACGCGACGTGATGCGGAAAAATATGTAGGTTGGGTTAGGCGCGCTTTCTGCGCCGTAACCCAACATTGCACTGTTGGGTTACGCGATGAACCCACTAACCCAACCTACGGCAGATTGATACCGGGACAGAATGAAATTGGAAGACTCCCTCATTGATTACCCCTGCGACTTCCCGATCAAGGTGCTCGGCTTATCGCAGCATGGTTTCGCGCAAGCGGTAATGGAAGTGGTGGTGCGCCACGACCCCGGTTTCGACGCCAGCACGGTTGAGATGCGCAGCAGCAGCAAGGCGCGCTACATCAGCCTCACCTGCACCGTGCGCGCCACCTCGCGCGAACAACTCGACGCGCTGTACCAGGAGCTGTGCGACCACCCGATGGTGGTGATGGTTCTATGAATGCGGAATGCGGAATGCGGAATGGCGAATGGGAAATCCGCACTCCGCACTCCGCACTCCGCACTCTTCAATCCTCGATCCTCAATCCTGAAACCAGATTTCTTGGTCTCGTCGAATACACGCCCACCTGGCAGGCGATGAAGCAATTCACCGCCCGGCGCAACGCCGAAACGCGCGACGAAATCTGGCTGCTGCAACACCCGCCCGTGTACACGCAAGGACTGGCGGGCAAACCGGAGCACCTGCTGCGCGCCAGTAATATCCCGGCGGTGAAGATTGATCGTGGCGGCCAGATTACTTATCACGGCCCCGGCCAGATCATCGCCTACCTGCTGCTCGATATGCACCGATGGAAGCTCAACGTGCGCCAACTGGTACGGCTGATGGAACAGGCCGTGATAGACTTGCTCGCACAACAGGGCGTTGCCGCAAAGGGACGCGAAGACGCGCCGGGCGTGTATGTGGATGATGCGAAAATCGCCTCGCTCGGGCTGAAAATAAAGAACGGCTGCTGCTATCACGGCCTGGCATTCAACGTGGATATGGATATTGCCCCGTTCGCCAACATCAACCCGTGCGGCTTTGCCGGGCTGCGCGTGACGCAGGCGCGCGATGTTGGTATCAGCGCGCCGCTGGCCGAACTGGAACAACAACTCGCGCAGGATCTGGTTGCGCTATTGCAGCAACATCTCGAAACGAAGCAGCATCAGCAACAAGGGTAAGCCATGCCGTTAAGCTGGAACGAAATCCGCAACCGCGCCCACGAATTCTCCAAGCGCTGGGAAAACGAAACTTCGGAAGACGCCGAAGCCAAGCCGTTCTGGACGGAGTTTTTCAACGTCTTCGGCATAGACCGCAAGCGCGTCGCCAGCTTCGAGGAGCCGGTCAAAAAGCTCGGCGACAAGCAGGGCTACATTGATCAGTAGTTTCACCAGAGCATGGGAACGATGACTTCTTGACGCGGAGCGTCGCAGGCCGCATTCCCACGCGGAGCGTGGGAACGATATGTGGAAGGTAAGTAATGAGCAACACTGAACACAAACAAACCGGCGCCGCCAAGACCGCGCGCAACCCGATCAAGATCGTGCCGTTGCAGCAGCGCCTGCGCAAGCCGGAATGGATACGCGTCAAGCCCGGCAGCGGACAGGGTTATCACGATGTGAAGCGGCTGCTGCGCGAACACGATTTGCACACGGTGTGCGAAGAAGCTTCCTGCCCCAATATCGGCGAATGCTTCGGCAAGGGCACGGCCACTTTTATGATCCTCGGTGACGTATGCACGCGGCGCTGCCCGTTTTGCGATGTGGCGCATGGCAAGCCGCTGCCGCCGGACGCCAGTGAACCTGCGCGGCTGGCGCAATCCGTCGTGCTGCTCAAGCTGAGATACGCGGTCATTACCAGCGTGGATCGTGATGATTTGCGCGACGGCGGCGCGCAACATTTCGCCGCTTGCCTTGCCGCCATCCGCGCCAGCTCACCGCACACCAAGGTGGAAATACTGGTGCCGGATTTCCGTGGCCGCATGGAATCCGCCCTGGAAGCGCTTTCCAGCAGCTTACCCGATGTGCTCAATCATAATCTGGAAACCGTGCCGCGCCTATATCCGCTGGCACGCCCCGGCGCGGACTACGCCCATTCGCTCAATCTGCTCAAGGAATTCAAGGCGCGTTTTCCGCGGGTGATGACCAAGTCCGGCCTGATGCTGGGGTTGGGCGAGACAGATGAGGAGGTGCTGCAAGTGATGCGTGACCTGCGCGCGCATGATGTGGAGATGCTCACGCTGGGTCAATATCTGCAACCCTCGGACAGTCACCTGCCGGTGCTGCGCTACGCTCCACCGGACATTTTCAAGATGTTCGAGCATGCTGCGCTGGAGATGGGATTTTCACATGCCGCCTGCGGGCCAATGGTCAGGTCAAGCTATTTTGCCGATGAGCAGGCGCATCATGCTGGAGTGGTTTGTTAATTCCATCTGCTAATTACCACTCTACACCGCTATTCGCTACTAATGTCTGCCTGAGACGATTGGCTGTCTCCTATGTGAATTATCCTTTATGCCTCTATACAAAACGCAGCTTGCTTGGTTGTTTCCCCCCTTTGAAAAAGGGGGGCAGGGGGGATTTGCACTGGCATCATGTGTGGCAGACAATCAAATCCCCCTCAATCCCCCTTTTTCAAAG